>OBLU010004403.1_pt1 | contig 12717 bp, 10 predicted proteins | sample 1518681 | NCBI WGS metagenome assembly OBLU01 (sample SAMEA3539304, study PRJEB22396) | soil metagenome | biome: tundra; feature: field; material: soil | place: USA | collected 2010-05 | depth 0.15 m | reverse complement strand
ACAAGATCGCCGCCTGGTTCAAGGGCAAGCGCGGCATCGTGCTCGCGATCCAGCGCCAGCCCGGCGTCAACACCATCGAGGTGGTCGACTCGATCAAGAAGCTGCTGCCCACGTTCCGCGCCGAGGTCCCGGCCGGCATCGACATCGAGATTCTGTACGACCGCTCGATCTCCATCCGCAATTCGGTCGAAGACGTGCAGTTCACGCTGTTGCTCGCGCTGGTACTCGTGGTGATGGTGATCTTCGTCTTCCTGCGCAACATTCCGGCGACCGTCATCCCCAGCCTTGCCCTGCCGTTGTCGGTCATCGGCACTTTTGCGCTGATGTATGTGCTCGGCTACAGCCTGGACAACATCTCGCTGATGGCGCTTACGCTCTCGGTCGGCTTCGTCGTGGACGACGCCATCGTGATGCTGGAGAACATCTCCCGCCACATCGAAATGGGCAAAAACCCGCTGCAGGCGACTCTGGACGGATCGAGGGAAGTCTCCTTCACCATCCTGTCTATGACCATTTCACTCATCGCGGTATTCATTCCGGTGCTGTTCATGGGCGGCATCCTCGGGCGGGTGCTGCACGAGTTTGCCGTCGTCATCATGGTCGCTGTGCTGATTTCGGGCTTCGTCTCGCTCACGCTCACGCCGATGATGTGCAGCCGCATCCTCAAGCCGCACGCGCAGCAGAAGCACGGCCGCGTGTTCATGCTGAGCGAACGGGCATTCGACGCCCTCAAGAACGGCTACGCCTCCAGCCTGCATTGGGTACTCGGTCACCGGCGCGCCACGATGGCGGTTTTTCTGGGCATCGTCGTCGCCACCGGATTCCTGTTCGCTAGGATGCCCAAGGGCTTCCTGCCGAGCGACGACAGCGGGCAGCTGTACTGCTTCACTGAGGCGCAACAGGACATTTCCTTCGATGCGATGGCGGCGCTGCAGCTCCAGGTGGCGGAGATCATCCGCCAGGATCCCAACGTGGAAGCACTGATGGCGTCGATCGGCGCAACCAGCTTCAACCCGTCGCTCAACGTGGGCCGGATCACCATCGCGCTGAAGCCGCGCTCGCAGCGCAAGTCGGCGGACGAGGTGCTCCGCGGCCTGCGGCCCAAGCTCGCCAATATTCTTGGCATGAAGGTTTTTCTGCAAAACGTTCCGGCCATCCGCATCGGCGGGCAACTCACCAAGAGCCCGTACCAGTACGTGGTGCAGAGCGCGAGCACCGAGGAGCTGTATCACTGGGCGCCGCTGGTCGAAGCCAAGCTGAAGACCGTGCCCACGCTGGTGGACGTGTCGAGCGATCTGCAGATTTCGCGCCCCCAGGTCACCGTGGACATCGACCGCGAAAAGGCCTCCGTGCTCGGCGTCTCGGCGCAACAGATCGAGGCGGCGCTCAGCAATGCCTACGGCGCCCAACAGGTGTCGACTATCTACACGGCGACCAACCAGTATTGGGTGATCCTGGAACTCGATCCGCGCTACCAGACCGACCCTTCGGTGCTGCAGATGCTCTACGTGCGCTCCTCCACGGGCGCGCTGGTGCCGCTCAATTCGCTGGCGAAGCTCACCTACGGCGTCGGGCCGCTCGCGATCAGCCACCTTGGCCAGTTGCCGTCGGTGACGATGTCGTTCGACCTGCGACCTGACGTATCGCTATCTGAGGCGATCACACAGATCAACAAAGCAATGCTGGATTTGCAGGTGCCGGCCACGCTCAATACCACCTTCCAGGGAACGGCGCAGGCGTTCCAGGCCTCGCTCCAGGGTATGGGGCTGCTGCTGCTGCTGGCCATCGTGGTGATCTACCTCGTGCTCGGGATACTGTACGAGAGCTTCATCCACCCGCTCACCATCCTCTCCGGCCTGCCCACCGCGGCGCTGGGCGCGCTGCTAACGCTGCTCGCGTTCGGCATCGAGCTCAACATGTACGCCTTCGTCGGCATGATCATGCTGATCGGCATCGTCAAGAAGAACGCGATCATGATGATCGACTTCGCCATCGAAGCGCAACGGAAGGAAGGCAAGAAGCCGGCCGATGCGATCTACGAGGCCTGCCTCGTGCGCTTTCGGCCGATCATGATGACCACCATGGCGGCGCTGATGGGCAGTCTGCCGATCGCCATGGCCCTCGGCGCCGGCGGCGATGCGAGGAAACCTCTCGGGCTCGCGGTGGTCGGAGGTCTCGCGGTGTCGCAGGTGCTGACGCTTTACATCACGCCGGTGATCTACCTTTACTTTGAGCATTTGCAGGAGTGGATGGCGCGACGGCGGCGCGGCGCGCACGCGGAGCCGAAGCTCGGCACGGCCGATTAACCCGGGCCTGCATCCGTACGCGCTCCCCCTCTGCGCCCTCGCGGCCCGACAGCCCGAACCAGGCGCCGATGGTATGTATGCGCCTTAGCCGCCGGCCGGGAAATACGTATAGCTGATATGAATGAAGCCAACAACCTGACAGAATCTTTCCGGCCACGCCCGGACTTGCGCGCGGCGGGTGAGATGGATAGATTTTTCTATCGCCTACTTGGAAGGATTTCTGCAAGACGCCGCCTGAATCCCTGGAGGCGTTTTACAGAGGAAGTCGGGGCAGGCGGGTGCCGGCGTGATAAAAATGCCACGAAGCTCGCAAATCGCGGTATCGGCGCGCACCGAGCCATATGCGGAACTCAAGATGTTGACTCCAGGCAGCGCTCGTTCCAGCTCACCAGGCTCGCTGGTGAAAAAGTGGCATTCCCTGCAAGTGCGTATGGTCATTATCGATTGCCGCATCGCCGGCACCGCGCATGGCCGGGAATGCCGGCCATGCGCCCTGGAGATTACAAGCTCGACCAATAGCTGCCGAATACGTGGACCGAAAGGTAATATCCGAGCAGAACATTCACCGCGACGCCTATGGTGAATGCGGTAAACGCTTTCCATCCGACTGGTTCGAGGTCGCGAAACCGGGTGGTCAATCCGATGCTCAGGAAGCAGAAGATAAACGCCCAGGTGCGCAGCGAGACGAGCGGGAGGATCAGGCCGGGTCTCACCGCCTGATTGAATTCGGCCGTGGAATAGCTGCTTGTCACCATGGTCATCAGGATGGATGCGATAAAAAAGCCGAGCACAAACTTGGGGAAGCGCCACCAGATTTCCATGGCGTCGGGCCTCGCGCCAGTTTCCTGCTTTTCCCAGACTATGGTCGCAATGAGCGCCCAGACGAGCGACCAGATGCCGATCCACAAGTCTCTGCCAATGACTTTCATCAGAGTGAACGCTTTGATCGCCGCATCTTCGTTGCCCGCCATCTTGCCGTAGGCGCTTGCCGCCGCAAACCCGGCGGCGTCGGCAAATTCAGAGGTGCCGATCCAGGCGCCGCCGACTCCCGCGGTAAGACCCAAGGCTCGCGAGACAAAAGGCAGGATGAGAATCATCGCCAGCGCCCAGCCGACGACCAAGGTCACGGACGTATAGAGATGTTCCTTTTTTGCGCCCACCGACGCGGCTATCGCCATCGAAGCCGACACCCCGCAAACTGCCCCGCCCACGCCGATTACGGCGGCCAGCCGGCGGTCCAGGTTAAATGCCTTGGTCGCGATGAAATAAATCACCAGACAGGTTACCAAGGAGATGATCGTGGCTTGTCCGATGGCCACCGGGCCAGCAGTCAGGACCAGCGTGATCGGGAAAGTGGCCCCCAACAGGATGACGCCGAGCTTGACGAAATATTCCACTCTGAAACCCGCGTCCATCCACTTCGGCAGCTTAATCACGTTGGCAATGATCAGGCCGACGACCAATGCGATCAGGGGCGCTTCCAGATTGAATTTTGCGGCATTCGCCCATCCTGCAATCGCAAACATGATCACCGACAGAATATAGAGCAAGACAAAGGCAGGAATGAACTCCGCAAGCTTGATGCCCATGATGCGGCAGCTCAGGCTGAAGATCGCGAGCCAGGCAATGAACTGGTACAAATACAGATGGGCATTTTGCCCGAAATGATCGGCCAGTTGGTCAAACGACGACCATTTCAGCCCGCCCGGGTTGATTGCGAGCGATTTGAGGGCGGTACTGCCGTTGCTGAACAGGACGATGGCGATGACCATGGTCCCGACCCCCAGCCAAATTGCCCACCAATCCTCTTTCAGATACAAATCCGACCATCCTGACTTGCGGACTTGCACGCTCTCCCCGTTGTCTTTCCCTGAATTCACAGTTGCCATTGTCGTCCTCCTTTGGTGTTGAGCAGTTGTTGCCGTACCACTGGTCTCCTCACGCTGTTTTGAGTTTGTCGCGTGATTTCCCGATTTCGGTGCGCCTTTCTGGAAAGAGGCCGTTTTGGTTATGGACGACTAAAATATAACTCTAAACCTCCGCTCCGATTTCGGCAACTCAAGGCAAGATTTCGAATTCGACCGGGTAATCGCGCCGTGCGCCAAGCGCGGCATCGGCACGAGCTACCCCGATGCGGGATTGATTTAGCTCGCTCGCGGCTGCGCCGGGTGCCGTTGCGGCGCGCGACCGGTTAGCGAGGCGGGTTCGCGCGCGAGGAACAGCAGCCGCATACCCGGCAGCGCGGCGGCATGGATCGCCGGCCCGTCGTGTGCGCGTTCTGCCTAGGGATTGAGCTGGCGGTAGACGACGGTGGCGACGGCCAGAAGGCTCGCGCGGTCCATCTCCCCGGACAACGCGTAACCGAGTTTGCCGTCGATCCAATAGAACACGGCAATCTTGTCTTCCTGGCTGAAGCGGAACGCGGTGTCGCGTGGCTCGGCATCTCTGAGCGATACGTACAGCGTGATCCGCTGGCCCCTGGCGTCCTGATACATGAACTGTGCCACCGGTCCCTTGCCCCCAGGCAAAAGACGTCCTCCCACCAGCTCGAAGCCCTGCTGCGTCAGCACCGGCGCCTTCAGTTCGTGTCCCAAGCGCTTGGACAGCCATTTCAGCAGATGGTCCTGTTGATCGGCGCCGACCTCGACCGGGTGCCGCACTTCGGGCGCATACACGGCGTAGGCGACCGCGGCCCGACGCGGCAAGGCTGCGGCTTCGACAAATCGATCCGTTCGATAGGACTGCGATACCCAGCCCAGCGCGAAGCTTAGGCCCATCGCCCCCGCCGCGAGGGCAAATGACGGCCAGCGCCGCCGCGGCACGCGCGCGGCGAGCAGCCGTTGCGGTACCGGCTCGTTCAGTACCGGGTTGTAAAGCGCGCGCAGCGCCTCGTTCTGCTCGCGCCAGACGCGCACGCTCTCGGTCGCCGCCGGGTCGTGGGCGAGATGAGCTTCCACCTGGACGCGGCGCGAGTCATCCAGTTGCCCGTCGGCATAAGCGTGCAGATCGGTTTCCGTGATATTGCTCATTTCACCATTTTCAGATTCGTTGCCACAGGCGCGCCCGACATCAGGGTACGCAGGCGCTCGCGCCCGCGTGACAGGCGCGACATCACCGTGCCGACCGGAACGTCCAGCGCCTGGCTCGCCTCGGCATAGCTCAGTTGCTCCATCCCCACCAACAGCAGCACTTCGCGCTGCTCCACGGGCAGGCGCCTGAGCGCCGTCTCCAGGTCGCGCAGTTCCAGCGGGTCGGACTGCGCCGCGCTCTCCAGCGCGGCCTCGGCCGCTTCGTCCAGCGCGAGTTCGCGCCGCGCCTTCAGTTGGTTGATGAAAACGTTGTGCATGATTGCAAACATCCAGGCGCGCAAATCACTGCCGTGGCGCCACAGATGAAACTTGGTCAGCGCCCGCTCGAGCGTATCCTGCACCAGGTCATCGGCCCGGTGACTGTCCCCCGCCAGGGCGCGTGCATAACGCCGCAAACGGGGGATGTGCGCCGCGATCTCTGCGCGTTCCATCAACGCATCATAGCAACGCCAGGCTTATTGCGCGACGATGTGCCAGACCTTGTTGACGCCATCGCCGGTCTTGTCGCCGGGTTTCTGATCCTTACTCCAGAGGTAGAGAGGCTTGCTTTTATAGGCCCACTGCTTGGAACCGTCGTCGCGGACAACGATGGACCAGTCGCTCGATGCATGGTCCGCGTCGGCGGCCCTGAGCGGCGGCCAGTTCACCGGGCACGGCCCATTGCAAGTGCTTTTGCCGCTGCCGGCCGCATCTTTGTCGAACGTGTACAGCGTCATGCCCGCGGAATTGACCAGCGTTCCGCCTTCGAATCTCGCCGCCATCGGCGCGCCGCCCATGCTCGCGCAGGCGCCGAGTGCTGCCATAAGTAATACTGCTGCCAGTACCTTGATCATGCTGTTCTCCTGTTGGATTAGGGTTGTTGCGCATGATTAAACAGCCGGGCAGCAGGGTTTATTCCAGTGCCGGCGACATTCAGACGGGCCCGGCGCGATAGCAGCGCGACGATGCTCATCGATAGGCGCAATCCATCGATAAACTCGATCCATTCTGCGCCAAGCGCAGACGTTCACGATCGGCGTCCACAAATGAAAAAGGGGGCTTGCGCCCCCCTTGCGCGCGGAATGGCGCTTAACGCAGGCCGGCGATGTAGTCCGAAACTCCCTGGATTTCGCGGTCGGAGAGTTTCTCCGCCACGCCGCGCATGCTGCCGGGATCGTTGGCGCGCTCACCGGAACGGAAAGCTTTCAACTGCACTTCGACGTACTCGACATGCTGACCGGACAGGCGCGGATACTGCGCCGGCATCCCGGCGCCGTTCGGCCCGTGACAGGAAGCACAGGCTGCGACACCCTTGCTCGCGATGCCGCCGCGGTAAATCTTCTGTCCCAACGCAACCAGATCTTTGCTCTTCGCCGCGCCGGGTTTGGCCGCCTGGCCGGAGAAATAAGCGGCGAGATTGCGCATGTCCTCGGGCGACAGGCCGGCCACCATGCCAGCCATCACCGGGTTTTCGCGTTCCGCTTTCTTGCCCGCCGCGGCTTTGAAGTTTGTGAGTTGTTTGTACAGGTACTCGGGAATCTGGCCGGCCAGCTTGGGATTGACCGCGATCTGGCTGTTGCCATCGGCCGCGTGACAGGCGGCACAGACCTGATTGACCATGGGTTGCGCTTTGGCGGCATCGCCTTTGAACGGCGGCTCGGCGGCGGCCGCTGCTGCTGCTGCTAGCATTGCGGCGAGCGCCATGATGCGTTTCATGCTGGTGCTCCTCGAAGCAGGGTGTATTTGAAAAGCTGATATTCTATCCGACTTTCGAGCATTTGGGCCTCTACTGCCATGTCGTTGTTCCGCGGCGCCACGTTCTACATCACCGCACACCACCTCAGCGATCTGCCGCCGCCCTTGGGCGCGGAGATTGCCTTTGCCGGACGCTCCAACGCGGGCAAATCCAGCGCGATCAACACGCTCGTCGACCATAACCGCCTGGCTTTCGTCAGCAAAACCCCCGGGCGCACCCAGCAGATCAATTTTTTCAGCCTCCCGGGCGGCGCTTTTCTGGTCGATCTGCCAGGCTACGGCTACGCCAAGGTGCAGCGCGACCTGCGCGCGCATTGGGAGCAACTGCTCTCGACTTATTTGCAGACGCGCGCTTCCCTTTTCGGCATGGTGCTGATCATGGATGCACGCCATCCTCTCACGCCGCTGGACCGCCAGATGCTGAACTGGTTCGCGTCCACGGGCAAGCCGGTGCACGTGTTATTGTCGAAGTCGGACAAGCTGTCGCGACAGGAGGGGCAAAAGACCCTGCGCGAAGTGCAGGCCGAGCTGCGCAACTACGCGGACAATTACACGGCGCAGCTTTTTTCCAGTTCCAAAAAGCAAGGCATGGGAGAAGCTGAGGAAATAATCGGCGGCTGGTTGGGCGTAAAGCGCGAGAGCACAAAAAAAGCCCCCGGCTAAAGGGGAATAAAACCGGGGGCGAGAACGCCTTAAACAGGGTTAAGGCACCCGCTCAGGGAGGAGAAGCGGGAGATGGCCGTAGCCATCTGCAAGTAAGATTAAGAATCATTGGAAAAGTTTCCGGAACGGGCGACAGGAATTGACTTTTTTTCTAACACATTGATTAAGAAGGTTAGGGACAACCATGAACATCTATGGCAATTTTCCCGCGGTGCGTATGCGCCGCATGCGGCGCGACGACTTCACACGCCGCCTCATGCGAGAGCATGTGCTCACTACCAATGATCTGATTTATCCGGTATTTGTGATGGAGGGCTCCAAGAAAACCCAGCCGGTGCCCTCGATGCCGGGAGTGGAGCGGATGACCTTGGACAAGCTGCTGCCGGTGGCCGAGCGCTGCCTGAAACTAAAGGTCCCGGTGATGGCGCTGTTCCCTGTGATCGATCCCAAGCTTAAGACCTTGGATGGCAAGGAGGCAACGAATCCGAAAGGGCTGATCCCGCGCGTGGTCGCCCGATTGAAAAAAGAATTTCCCGAACTCGGGGTAATGTGCGACGTCGCGCTCGACCCCTACACCAGCCATGGTCAGGACGGCGTAATCGACGCAAGCGGCTACATCGTCAACGACACCACGCTCGGCATCCTGGAAAAGCAAGCGCTTACCCAAGCCGCAGCCGGGGTGGATATCGTTGCCCCCTCGGACATGATGGACGGGCGCATTGGCCGCATCCGCTCCGCCTTGGACAAGAGGCGGTTCATCCACACCCGCATCATGGCTTACTCGGCCAAGTACGCGTCCGGCTATTACGGTCCGTTTCGCGACGCGGTCGGCTCAGCAGCCAACTTGGGCAAGGGCAATAAATTTACCTACCAGATGGACCCCGCCAATTCCGATGAGGCGCTATGGGAAGTGGGACTGGATCTGCAGGAAGGCGCCGACATGGTGATGGTGAAGCCGGGAATGCCCTATCTGGACATCGTGCGGCGGGTGAAAGACGAGTTCAAGGCGCCGACTTTCGTCTATCAAGTGAGCGGCGAGTACGCCATGCTCAAGGCGGGCGGCATGAACGGCTGGATCAACGAGAAAACCTGCGCCATGGAAGCGCTGCTCGCCTTCAAGCGCGCCGGCGCCGACGGCATTCTCACTTATTACGCGCTCGATGCCGCGCAGTGGATCAAGGAGGGTTGAAAGCGCCTGACCGCGAAGGACACAAAGGACGCCGCGGAGGTCTCGGTCCCCGTTGAGGGAAAAGTCCCCGCCGCTTCGGGTGGTCGCGACCTTCGGTCTCCGACCCTGAGGAACACGAAGGAAGTCAAAATCCGGGGCCACCGTTGTGACCGTCGTGGTATTCGTTGTTGCGGTTCTGCGCCTGCGCTAGCCGAAGATAATCGCTACGCCGTGCGCCTCCGCCGCACCGACGGCGACCGACCCGTCCGGCATGCGCATCGGATGCAGGCCGCCTGCGCGCAGGATTCTCTCCGCGGTATCGCGGTTGATGACGCGGATGAATAGCGCCGCCATGCAGGGCTGGTGGCGCGCGCTGATCCATACTCCGGGCAGTCTTTTCGCCAGCGCGCGCTCGTCGACGACGGCGATGGGTGTGTCGCCGGTGTTCACCAGCAGCCCTTCGGGTATGGTCTTCGCCTTGACATCGAACAAGCGCTCGTAGGCCGCCGCAGTCGCGGCTACCTCATTGCTGACGATGGTCAGCGCAGCCAGACCGGTTGCCGTATTCGCATGCACCTGATACTCGGGCCGCCAAACCACATCGCGGGTGAAATGCTGGCACACGAACACCTGCCCTCCCGGGGTCTGCTCCAGACCCAACTGGGCGATGCGAAACGATGCGTTCTTCGTGCCCTCCGGCAGTTGCACCGGGCGTGAGAAATCGACCGGTTCGGAAGGAGCCAGCGCCGCCGCAGTGAGTTCGCCGTAGGCGCCGCGCGCATTGTCGGTCTTGAGCGCGACTGCCGCCAAGCCGTCACCGATGCGGGCAAAGTCGTAGTAGTATTCTCGGCCTGGCAGACGTTGCGGCACCATCAGCAACTCGAAATAATCCTGGCCGAACATGACGCAGTGGTTCTGCGACCCCAGCGTATGATGGCCGCGGGGAGTGAGGGTGAACCCCATGCGCCGGAACGTGTCCTGAGCCGAATCCAGGTCGCGCGCGATAATGACGACGTGGTCTATGCCCCTGATGTGTTTTCTCACTGTTGTTCTCTTATTTTGCGGACGCGCCATTATAATTGCGTTGGAGGCCGTTGCAGAGAGCTGGGGATGCCTTCGGCGGCGCTCGTGTCCGGGTTGACCCAGTAAGTAAGTACTTCCTGTCGCAACAAGGAGCGTCAAATGGCGATTGTCGATAAAATCAAGCTATTGCAAGGGGAAATGGCCGAATGGCGTCACGACATCCATGCCCACCCGGAGACCGCATTCGAGGAGCAACGCACCTCCGCTCTGGTGGCAAAAAAACTCGAGTCCTTCGGCCTGCGCGTGCATAAGGGCCTGGGCCGCACCGGGGTAGTGGGCACGCTCGCGGCCGGCTCGGGCAAGCGCGCCGTCGGCTTGCGCGCGGACATGGACGCGCTGCACATCCACGAGAAAAATGCCTTCGACCACCGCTCGCAGCATGAAGGAAAAATGCACGCCTGCGGACACGACGGCCATACCACCATGCTGCTGGGCGCGGCGAAATATCTAGCCGAGACCAAGAACTTCGACGGCACGGTGCATTTCATCTTCCAGCCCGCAGAGGAGAACGAGGGCGGCGGACGCGAGATGGTGGAGCAAGGCCTGTTCGACAAATTCCCATGCGAATCGGTTTATGGCATGCACAACTGGCCAGGCATGCCGGTCGGGCAGTTCGGATTGCGGCCCGGACCGATGATGGCCTCGTTCGACATCTTCGAGATCGAACTGACGGGACGCGGGTCCCACGCCGCCTTGCCGCATACGGGCATCGACCCGGTAGTCGCCGCATCGGCGCTGGTGCAGGCGCTGCAGACCATCACCAGCCGCAACGTCGATCCGATCGAGTCGGCGGTCGTCACTGTCACACAAGTTCACGCCGGCGACACCTGGAACGTGATTCCCGATGCGGCCGTCCTGCGCGGCACCACCCGCGCCTTCAGGCCCGAAGTGCAGGATCTCGTCGAGCGCCGCCTGCGCGAGATCTGCGCCGGCATCGCCGCAACCTACGGCGCCCAGGTCAAAATACGCTACGAACGCCGCTATCCGCCCACCGTCAATGCCGCGCGCGAAACCGAAACCTGCGCATCGGTGCTGGAGCGCATGGTCGGGCCGGAGAACGTCGTCCGGGTCCCGCCGGTAATGGGTTCGGAAGACTTCGCCTTCATGTTGCAGGCCAAGGCGGGCTGCTATGTCTTTGTCGGCAACGGGCCGGGCGAGGGCGGATGTATGCTGCATAATCCGCACTACGATTTTAACGACGAGGTATTGCCCATAGGCGCGAGCTACTGGGCGAATCTGGTAGAACACATACTGGCCAAGCACGCGTAAGCGGCATTGATCCCGCGCGTCCCGGCCGCGCGCCGTACCGGTATGAACTGACTTACGATGCACCGATCGAGGCCGACCTCGAAGTGCAATTTCTCTCTTGAAAGGATCCAGCATGCTTTATATCGACCACGGAAAAGGCGGCCCCGCCGACGTCATGAAATCGGCCGAAGGACCAATGCCGCAGCCGCAAGCGGGCGAAGTCGTCGTCGAAGTGCACTACGCCGGCGTCAACCGCCCCGACGTGTTGCAGCGCTCCGGCAGTTATCCGCCGCCGCCGGGGGCCTCACCCATCCTCGGCCTGGAGGTCGCCGGCCGCGTCAGCGCCGTCGCGCCGGACGTGACGCAGTGGAAAGTGGGCGACCTGGTATGCGCGCTCACACCGGGCGGCGGTTACGCCGAATACTGCGCGGTGCCGGCGCCGCATTGCCTGCCGGTCCCCAAGGGTCTGTCATTGCAGGAGGCGGCTGCGTTGCCGGAAAATTTCTACACCGTCTGGACCAATGTCTTTGACCGCGGCCGGCTGAAAGCGGGGGAGACCTTGCTCGTGCACGGCGGCTCCAGCGGCATCGGCCTCACCGCCATCCAACTGGCCAAGGCATTCGGCGCGACCGTCTACACCACCGTGGGCAGCAAAGAGAAAGCGGAGTTCTGCAGGAAGATAGGGGCGGATGCCGCCATCAACTACCGCGAGCAGGATTTCGCCGCCGAGGTCGGCCAGCTCACAAACAAAAAGGGCGTGGACCTGATCCTCGACATGGTGGGCGGCCCTTACATCGAGAAAAACCTCAAATCACTGGCGCTGGAAGGGCGACTGGTGCAGATCGCCTTCCTGCAGGAGAGCAAGGTCGCGCTCGATTTCCTGCCGATCCTGATCAAGCGTCTCACCTTCACCGGCTCGACCCTGCGCCCGCGCACCGTGGCGCAGAAAGCGGCGATCGCGCAGGATCTGCTGAAACAAGTCTGGCCGCTGCTCGAATCGGGCAAGGTAAAGCCGGTGATTCACGCGACTTTTCCGCTTAAGGACGCGAAGCTCGCGCACGCACTGATGGAGTCGAGCAAGCACATCGGTAAGATCATGCTGGAGGTGCGCAAAGCTTAAGTACCGCTGGCAGAGCTTTTACCCGAAACCCATTTTCCTGCACGGATGGTTTGTATCCGTGCAGGAAAATGGGTTAATTCCATCCTTCGCTCAGCCCCCGCCGCTCGATATTTTAAGCGGTGTGCCCAATGCCGGCATCGTTTGAATCCTCGATTGCGTACGGATGACGAGACCATCCGTACGCAATCGGGGATTTTTGGGAAAAACCTTAAGTGGACCCGCAGCCTTAGCGCGCGTCTTCGAGCGCCATATCCGCCCCTTTTTCCGCGATCATGACGACTGCGGCATTGGTGTTGCCCGACACCA
>OBLU010004401.1_pt1 | contig 12717 bp, 11 predicted proteins | sample 1518681 | NCBI WGS metagenome assembly OBLU01 (sample SAMEA3539304, study PRJEB22396) | soil metagenome | biome: tundra; feature: field; material: soil | place: USA | collected 2010-05 | depth 0.15 m | reverse complement strand
CAAATCCCTGGGCGCTGTTGCGCGGCGGACTGTGCGGGATGAAGTCGTTTGTGTAGGCCGACTCCGCGATGTTCGTCACCGTGTTGGCGCCGCTGCCGCTGCCGGAAATGGTGAGAATTGGATGCATGACGTCATTCGCGCGCAATGGCACCGTCAAGCAAAGCAGGGCAAAGATCGCAGCAAGAATAAAGCGTGACGCGTGAAACGCAAAGCGGGAGACTTGAAAGATTCCCACGGCTGCCGTGTCGCGGTGTGTTGAAGCGGCGTGAACGGCGCGTGCCGGTCTGAAAATTTCCGCGTCAATGTGATTCATCATTTTTAATAATATACCACCGCGCGGGTGTCCGGCACATAGAACAAAAATACAAGGCCGCTGCCGCGTTCACGGCAGTTGCAGCCGGAAAAATTGAAATGAAATTGCCGGTGCCATCAAAGGCATTGATCGCCAATCGCTGGAAATGTTCCCTTGGATTCGTCCGCTATCATAAACCACTCGCGGCAAAAATCAAAAATGATCTTTTTCGAGGCCAATCAAGGAAACTGATTCCTCGTCCGGAAAGCCAGTCTTGGATAAAAAGTTAGGTTTGACCCCTTAAACGGCGATGACGATCAATTGCGGCGTCAACTCTTTCCGCTGCAACTGACGAACAACTGGCATTCTCTGGCTCATGCCAAAAACAGTGCCTCAAAGTAGTTATTCATGTCCGCCGTGCTGGCGCAGCAATGCCGCTAAGTCGGCGTGGCCCTTGGAAACCGCCCATCGCAAAGGCGTCTTGCCAGCGTGGTCCCTGATATTGACATCGGCATTTCTTGCGAGGAGTAGCTCCACCAAGTCCTTACGCCCCTCATCCACCGCAAAATGCAAAGGCGTGATACCTTCTTCATCTTGGACGTTGACCTCGGCCTTGTTCGTCAGAAGCAGTTCCGCCATATCCTTAAAGCCCTGGCCCAGGGCGCAGTGCAAAGGCGTCCACCCGTTGGTATCCTGCGCATCGACCTCGGCCTTGTTGGCCAGCAGCAATTCCGCCGCGTCCTTCTGATGCCAGTGGGTCGCACTGTGCAACGGCGTCCAGTCCTGGCTGTCTGTTTTGAAAACCAGACCCGGATTGCCCTCAAGCAGTGCCTTGACCTTTTCCAAGTCACCCTTCCTGACCGCAGCGAAAATATCCGACGGTATTAGGCCGGACAGTTTACTCCAAAAGCTCATGTTCTTGGTCCTTTCTTTGACTTCTCCTGACATTTCCCATATGGTTTCTGAAAGGGGTCCTGGTGTTATTCCAGCCAGAATTTATTTTGCATTTTAGGTCCGGCCTCCGTTCTTGCCAGCCCGCTTGCGCAGGATTTCTCTCTTGTCCGACTTTTGTCAATGTCTGGATTGACGCCTTTGTAATAAGATTCATAACAAAACATAAATGGTCCAGACCTAGGTCACGCGTTGCTTTTCATTTCACCACATTGTTGTATAAGGGTCAGGTCCAAGTTTGCGCAATGTTTGGGACTGACCCCTTCATGAGCATGGCTTTTGCTTTTTTACGCAGCGAGCAAGCCCAGGCAAAAAAACTTCTGGTGCGATGTTGATGACTCTACCCAGATTCGAGCGCGACTTCAAGGTAGGCTGATTCACCTCGCGGGACAGTGCCCGTGATGCAAAACACAGTTTGATAATACGGCGTGATACTTAATCCAGTATTATTAGGGGTCTGTTGGAAAAAGTAGCCCATCATTGATCATCATTCCAATAATTGATCTAACATGGCCTTCCATCTCGTTGACAGAAACAGACGGGTAAAAAGAACACATTTTTGCAACCAATGCCTCTGTTGATTCGACATGCTCAATTAGCAACCAAACCATAGCACCTGAAAGATTAAACGAATAAGATTTCCCCTTGCAAAAAATCTGGAGAACAATAGTGTCGGCGTGTGCCTGCGAGAAAACTCCAGCCAAAAATGCACTCAGTAAATTACCATGTTCAATGATGGCCGCAGAAAATTGGGCGGGAGCTCTGACTTTTTTAAACACTTGCTAAGACTTGAGTAATGGTTGTAGTTGAACCCGTTGGACTTTCTGAGGGTTCCCCGGCATAGAGGGCGCCGGCTGGGCGTGAAGGGCAGCGCAGTTCAATCCTTTTCTCTTAAGAAGAAGAACCGGAGACCCTTGCCAGATATCGATAAGCGCTTCTTTTGTTAAGTTACCCAAGATGTGTTCACTATACGAGCAAAGCCCCACATCCCCATTTGGGCGTAATGCTATTGATGTAATACCGCATGAACATCCCGAATCAATTTCACCTGGCTCTGGCCCGAAATTCAACGAAATATCAAAAGAATAGACTGATTTGGCTAGCACAAGGATACGCTCAATCTCCAAGAGATCGCTGTCGTTTAAATCAAATTCCGATCGATTAATCAAACCGTTTCCTGCGGGGCGAAACCTTTTAAAATTCACCTCCTTTAAGTTTGGAATATTATTCGCAATACGCAAAATTTCATCTATTTGCGTAAAATTTGTCTTGGAAAGCACAACAGACAATTTTGTATTAACGCCTACTTCCGAAGCTAACTTTGCGGTAATACACGCACGTTCAAAGCTACCAGGTTGTCGGCGTGTCCGATCATGGGTCTCGGCATTGGATCCGTCAAGGCTTACATACAGTGCTGATAAGCCTGCGTTTGCCAAAGCACGAGCATGTGGAGGTGTTAAAGTCCAACCATTGGTCGTCAGCATGACTTCGATACCAGCTGTAGAAAGTGCTCCTATGGTCTTGAGATGATCATCACGCAGTAATACCTCGCCACCACCAAGCGCTACGCGAAACACCCCCGCCTCAATCAATTGTCTACAAAAGTCTCTATAGTTCGCCTCACTGGCTTCTTGTGGATATCTGTCTGCTCGACTGTAACAGTGCGAACAGTTAAAATTACACCGATATGTGTAGTTCCACGTTACGAATTGTGGAGCCGTCCCGATGAATGAGGTAGGCTTTAGAGCATTTGACATACAGCATCCCTAAGCCGGTGTCTAGGACGGCCCGTCAGCAGGGGAAACATGCGCTATATAAAATGGTGCTGCAAATCGGGCTAATTCGACCCCAGATTTCAAAAACCTGTCCTTTTTTGCCTCAAAAGACCCAATTATGGTCAAACCAACATCATGCGTAGTTTCGATGACCTTGGAACTTTGGCTCTTAACTAGTTCGTTAATCACATCAAGGTGTTCGCCGCTTCGCACCCGGAGGGCCGAAATAGTATCCTTACCAATCAAGTAATGGTGACCATCAGAATCCCGTAGCACAAGAATGTTGTTATTCATGTCCGTAACATTAATCAAAACCAAAAAAAATGCAACAACAAAATGCAATAAATAGCAGCCACAGGCGCGATCTCCTAAATCGCTATTCGTTGGCATATCAAAATCACATAACGGAGAAGTTAACATAACGACCCTCGCCTACAAGTTTTATTCCTTGCGTAACAAGGAGTTATGCCGGGCGAACTGCAATTTCCCCCATGAGCTAATACTGGCAGCGTTTTTTCAGCCACTGCAGGATTTGAGGACCGTAACCTAGATCAAGGATGCCGCTGGAACTGTCGGCGAGCCATGTCGCCGTCACGGATTCAAACGGACTTGACTCGATAGCAACTGGCGCTGAACGTGAACGAGTCGGTGAATGAATAGTTCAGCTTCACGAGATGCCCCTTGACGTTGGTGCCCCCGGCAAACCCTGATCCGTCGGCGCTGGCGACGCCGTTGCGCGCGTCCGCAACCAAGGAAAACAAACGGGAACGCGCAATTGTCTATGCCGTTGACACCCGCCTTAATGGGCGAGCCCTTTACAGAGAAATTGTATCGGTTTGGACATAGTGCCACGCAGACAAAACACTGAAGCCAGCGCGCGAAGTTTTGGCACAAGTGAATGAGTGGTCTTTTCACTAGAATGGCTCAACGCCGTTAATCGAATCTCCGTTAACCGTGATTAGGCCGCGTTCAGTCCAGACAGAATTACCGCTGTCGAAATAAAAGGTCCGCAATTCATCAGACGTCTGGCTGGTTAACACCTTGCCTTTGCGACCTAAAGTGGTAAAGGTTGAATGAATCAATAACTTCAGGAGATTTGTTGCACCTTTTCCTTCGACCATATCCGGACTCGCAAAAAGTGACGTGCTGTCAATGACCGCATTTACTGGTAGGTTGGATGGCGTGATTTCGGGGTCTATGCCGTGGTGCCACAGTCCCTTTGGATATGGATTAACAGAATCAAACTGCGCCCAATAGTGCCACACCGAGCCGCTTACGACTGCCGTGATATGGTATTGACCGGTTTCGTCCTGGACATAGTTGGGATTGCCAGAAACTCCGGAAATTGGCTCACTATCTTCGGTTGGGATAATCGTAACAGGACCATGCCAGCTAGCTGTGGCCCAGTCATAGTAGTAAGTTCGAAGTTCGTTGATGGCAACCTCTTTGGCCGGTTGCGGCGCTTTTCCAGAAACCCAAGTTGTTGTTTTGACATTCACCAAAACTTCCAGATTTCCACGGTTAGCCGTTTTATTCGCTATGCTTTGGAAGATGGTTGCACTGAGCAGCGAGCCAACGCTGTTTGGCAACCCAAGCGCTAAATCCGGTATCTTCATATGCCACTTCGTTGGGTCCGGCTGATTTGGATCTCTTGAAAACAATTTGAGCGTCGAGCCTATTGCGACCATTAACAGGAATGTTCCATCATCTAACTGTAGCATTGATGGTTTCAATATAAGGCCATCAAAAGTGATACTCTTATCCTCGGCAACGGCAATGCCATAGGGGCCTGCCCATGATCCAGTTTTCGGATCGAGGCTATAAGTCGCAAGATAGTCCCAATCGCCAAGCGGGCCGGGGCTGCCCGGCGGAGTAAACCTTTGATGAATATGCGCTTTGTCGCGAAAATGCACCAACACTTCCAAGTTTCCATGGGGAAACAGAGTCGAGGCGATATGGCTTTGAAAAAAAGAAATGTCGGTTGCGACGGGATACCCAGGTGTCATTGTGAGAGACGCAGGGAAAGGAATGTCTTCACCTTGGTGCCAAACTGGATTAGGATTGGCATCGTATGGACTCTGGACACACGTATTAGGCCATTGCGGTGCCAACGTGCGATTATCGCACCAAAAATGTGTTGGCCTTCCGGCGACCACTGCTACCACATTAAAATTGCCATAATCATCTTCGATATAGTTACCTTGAGGCGTGGATCCGATTTCGAATTGGTGACAACCTTCCCAGATTGGCGGCGATTTCAAGTTCGGTATTTCGCTTGGTGTATCGCTTGGTGGGGGTGGTATGGTAATTTTCGTGCCGATCGGGTTGCCAACGACGGTTGTCCCAGGGATCGCGACGCTTGGTAGCGTGCCGAGGTCAAATTCTGCATAAGGCGAGGGAGGCCAGGCGCCGGGGTTAGCGGCAAAGATAGAAGTATCGTTCGGGTCGGCTGTCCAGTTATGCACCTCCCACCCGAGTTGCCATAACTCGGCGTCCGAAGGAACTGAATCGGGACCTGCCATATTCAATCTGCAGTTAACAAATCCAGCTAACGTCGTGGCTTTCAGGGCCCGAAGGCCTGCTATCATTCCCGCCGGAGGTGTGACCGTGTCATCATACAGCGTCTTTTTGATTTGAAGCGCTTGAGCATTGGATCCATACGCCATTGCTTGCGCCAGAGTCTTCATGGGCTGGTCAAAATTAGGATTTAAGGCTTGTGCGTTATCAATCGCAATTGAATTGCGTAACGAAAGGAATTGCGTTATGAGAGCACGGATTGAATTTTCAAGCGCCCAGATTTGACAGCGGTAACATGCTATGTAATCCGACAACTCGATTAGGTAATTTCTGTCAGGATAACCCCAGAAGGATCTCTTGAGCCATGGATTTCGTTGTGATGAAAGCACATCATACGCACGCATGAAGCCGTAAGAAATATTTATCCGGATGAGTCCTGGGTCTATTGTGCGGCTGCCTTCAACTTGAACGTTTGGTCGAATGACTAGATGCGGCAATCCCCAGGGGACGGGTGGCGCGAAGCTATCAACAAGAATTTCATCAACCATGATATCCTCCATCGCACGGGTCGCAATATCAAGGATTCCTTTGTTGTCAAATTTATCATCGGGTTTAGGCGTTGGATCGCAGGGCGTGCCGGAATTCGCCTGGATCGGAATCGTAGAGACGACGGTATAAATAATTGATGCTCCCAAGTTTATTGCTGCGGCAACTGGCGCGCCTTTACGAATTCCGCCATCAACATACCAGTCATCCGCTAGATTTTGTGGATTAAAGATAGCGGGAATCCCCGCAGATGCCAGCATACCGTAAATAACACCATTATTATCATCACGGAACGAGGTTCCTTTCGCCTGCGTCGGATCTGAAACGAGCTCTCCTCTTTCAGTAGTAAAATACAACCCGCCGCTATAGAGTCCGACAGTGGACATCCGAAGAATTATGCCGCTGTTGGCTATAGCATTTGGATTTATCCCTCCTTTACTCAGTGCGAGTTGTTCAAGTGGGCTGAGCGAGTATAACGATTTATTGCTTTTCAGTTGACCTGCAAATGCTATAACGTCGTAAATAGCTTTTGTTTCTCCGATAGCTATCAGATCGCCAGCCACTGAAGCTGCTGCCAGGCCTGTTCCGATTGCTGCCGCGCCTGTTCCGATCGCGATTGCGGGATCGCCAGTGAGAATGGCTGGAAGTGCACCCAGCACTGCGCCAAATAGGCCGGGACTCCCTGCCTCACCCAAAGCAGCTATTATGTTCAAAATGTTTGCGGGCAATCCTAGAATACTGCCGACCAAGCCCACATTAAGTTTAAGGTCTTGTGAAATGGCGAGTGTTTGTAGCCAAGCCGGGGAGTTCGCCAGCCACGGTTCCATAATATACATGTCATCATTAACGTTCATGTTCAACCATAGCTGCTTCAAACCTTGGAACCCGCTGAGAATATAGCCATCTGTAGCCGGGACTTCGCCTTCGGCCAATTTCAACGCGTTTACTGAACCGACAGAGGTTGAACAAATGATGTTAGGACGAAACTGGTATTTATAAAGGTATTCCAGCACGCCCACTTCAAATGACCCGGTGGCACCACCTCCACTGAGAACCAATCCATTCTTAAAACTTTCCGGGACAACTTGGGCACCGTGGAGTGCCGTGAGTTGCATTAACCTTTGTTGATTGTTGTTCGAAACAATTTGCTTTTTAGCGCTCGGCCGGTTTATTGACGGTGCGCGGGGCGTGTGTGGTTTTTTCATTGGTTTAACTTTCATTTTGTAGATAACGGGTCAGTTCGGTTTACTTCCGTTCTCGATTTGTGTCAATACTGTGTCAGCTCCGCCGATTGGCTTAAACCCTCAACGTTAATGATTTTTCAGACGCACCCTGAGCCCGTTCAATAGCGTCAGGCACGGGATCACATATAGCGCCGCAGCTTAAATCACTCAGGTATGCGCCGTTATTCCCCGATAACTGAAACAAATATCTGTCCGTCGTATTGGTCGTCCCAGTTGCCCGACCAATCTCGCAGCCCGAACTGAGCCTTGATTACAACGTTGGCACCACTTATTGACAGCACATCTACTTGAATTTCGAGCCGGCCCAGGTGATGGTCGTTGCCCCCCGAATATTCTGCGGTAAATCCGGTCAAGATCGCTGCCGCCTGCGTGATGGGTGCAGGAAATGTAACGGTGGCTTGGCTAACCTGTGGCCCCGATCCTGAAAAGGGACCAAACGGGAAGTTTTGGTTAATGATTTGCATAGTTCACCTTAATTATGGTTCATTTCTTGTGTGGATGTTTGTGCTCAATTTCAATGATCTGTTTGTTTTCGATGATTTGGTGATGAATACATGCCCCATCATGTCGCCGCTCAACTAACCAACCAGTTGCAACGTGCCCGTTTGAATGTCGGCTCACTACACGGACCACATGTCTGCCTATGCTAAGAATACGCGTATCAAGTTGAGAGCCTCGAGCAATTTCATTCGAACGATTATCATACCACGTAGTCTTCTCGGCAGGCACCTGCCGTCCAGTTGGGACAATGACAATCGCGTGCAGGACCGAGCGAGAATGTAATGACGGGTTACTCGCGGCGGCAAGGGGTCCGCTCACAAGCACCGTATGTTCTCCAGCCTTGGCACCGTCGAGTCGAGCCATTATTTCCGCATAGCCAGTGGCAATTCCAGAAGTGCCAAGCACCCGAATCTTCAAGCTGCTTCGAACAAACAAACTAGCCGGGATCACGAGCGAAGTTTCCTGCTGGCGCGGCGCAACGCCACGCCAGACATCCATTTCGTCGTCATACCAATGCACAACGAACCAAAGATCGGTTTTTTTGCGGTTTACCCCATTCTTTGCAAACCATTTAAGATGGAAACCATCTTTCTTGGACTCGGCACTGGTGATTTTTATCACAGGTGCAACTGGGATCGCCTCTTCATAAATCTTCTTGCTGCCCTCCCAAATTACCAACCAACAGGCTTCAGGCGACCAGGAAAGGTTGGCCGATGCTTTTTTCGGCCAACAATGGCAGCCGCCATCACAGTAACAGGCCAACGGTTGACATACCAACACTTCTTTCGTTTTATCGAGAAGTTCGGCAGTGAAGGAACTGCAACGGATCAATCCCTGTGAAGGCGCCAAGTGATGGAATGCAGGTATGCGCGTGACTTGCCGGTCTCGTGATACTTCTATCCTAAGCAGCAGCATCTCAGCTTGGACTCCTTGCAGGGCGTGAGCCCCCGCACCAGCACCCGGCCCATTTATCGGGGCGAAGGCTCCCCCTAATGCGGCGTAAGTGTATGCACTAACCCACTGTCCTGGAAATGGACCGAACGAATACGACATGAAATCAAACATCGAGGCCGGTGAAAACACAGAATTCGTCGTTGGGTCGAAGCCAAAAACACCAATACTGTCCGATGGGAAATTACCATATTGAGGATAATTGGGGTCAACATTACTTGGCGACGGATTGCATCCATGGTTACAGGGCGCATGTTGGCGTCCCAATGCATGTCCACATTCATGCGGCAGATCACCAAGTCCACCGTAATCAATAAAGATAGCCGCTACTCCATCACTGCCGCAGCCACCAATCGTATTTGGAGGGACATTAACATTCGCCGGAAGCACAGCGACATAGATGTCTCCTGATCCACCGCGCATGTCGCGGAGTTTGCTCAACAATGCCTCAAAGCCACTTCCGCATCCACTGCTTGGGAATGTGCTGGAAGTCACCGCTTGATTGAACTGAATCGTTGCGTAACCATTCTGCACAATATCTCCGACAGGATATGTTTGAACGAGACCCGGGAGCGCTTGGTTGGTAAAATCGGCTTGTGTAGGGGCCGCCACATTTGGCACAACAGCGGTATAGTTCACACCGACAATGTAAAGGTTGAGTGGTTTCACATCGGTAAACACGATGGTTCGCACAAATTCCGCGGACGTTGTGCCGGGCGAAGTTGCATCCCATACTTTGCACTTGATCGTTACAGTCCCATTACACCATGCCGCCGGGATCATAAAATTGAGTGTTTGGTCTGCGACAGCCATATTCGTAGTGCTGTCCCGATGAGGTATAATGAATCCACTAGGATTGATTGGACTGAGAGAAAGCGAGTTGTTTGGAGTGCGCACTTCCAAGCTGCCAGTTAAATTGTTAATAAGTGGCAGTCCGGACGTGGCATCGTAGTCAATATAAACGCGAATTCCGGTATTTTTCCGCGAAATCATATAGACTGAGTTGTCAGGCAAGGCGTGGGCTGGATCAAGGTAACTCGTGCTACGGAAGAACTGCACAGCCTGGTTCAATTCCATTCCTACAATCTGTAGATCTGTCCGCGGTGGTGGAGCAGTGGCTGGTTGCAAGTCCGCCAATACCACGAAGTTAATGCTGCCTTCGTAAGCGTCATCCCAATTTCCAGACCAGTCTCGTAGCCCGAGCGTTGCGGTGACTATGACGACATTCGCGTTTATCGTTGAGTCTACACGAATTTGAATTTGTCCAACATGATGATCGTTGTTGGGTGCGTAACCAACGTTGTAGCCGGTAATACCGACAACGGCAGTCGTGACATTACGTGGGAAAACCACTGGTTGAACAACCGTGCGCGGCCCGCTGCCTTGAATCGGGCTGCTGAAGTCTGCAGAACTAATTCGAATGTCCATAAAACAGGTTAAGTTATAAAGGGGTCAGTTTCTGTTTTTCATTTCATCACGCTGTCGGGCGGCAGTTGAAATTCCACGCGGAGGCCGGCGTTCGCGGGGTCGGTGGGCGGCCATTCGGCGACGGCACCACATTGGATTCCGCGCCGCTGGGTGATGATTTGCCTGCCGCTGGTGCCTGGCACGGCCTGCCTAGCGAGTTTGCGGGCGGTGGGAATGGCAGTGATATAGGCGAAGAATTTGGCGGCGTCAATCTCGCCCCCGGCAAGGGTGGCGGTTGATGACAAAACACCTGCGTTCAATTTCATAAGCAAACCATACCTTTTTTCCTTCCACTTTGTTTATTCTATGAACAGGCATCGAACAGACTGCCTCTGAGGACGACTAGAGATTAGAATAGGGTTTGTAATATTTCAAGTAAAAAATGGAGTTTTTTTTCAAATTGGGTGTTTGCCTTGGTTTCGTGGAGGGAAAGTGCAAGAAATACGGGGATCATGGCCAATTGGGCCGGCGTGGTTTGCGTGGGAAAACTGCGCGGTTTGATCGCTCATTGTGGCGCTGCACGCGGCGCTGCTCCTCGCAGCGCGAGGAGTGCTACCGCCGTCGTTGGCAGTTGTCGCGCCGCACTGTCCGTGCCCGTAAAGTGGACTTCGCGCGGAACATGCCGGCGCTGCGGGTGTCCTGTTTTGCATCAAAGTGCAGTTGGCGCGAGTCTATGTGAAGCTGTTTTTACTCGAAGTGAACCTGTTTTCACTCGGCGACAAGTGGAATCCGGTCTACGGCAAACAGTTTTCACTCCGCGGCAAGCAGTCGGCGAGTGGATTCCAGTGGACGCGGGTCGGAGACAACTGGAATCCACCCGGATTCCAATGGCATCGGAGTGGATTCCAATGGTTTTCAACTGAAAGCAGGACATCGCGACACGAAAGCTAGACATCCGGGACCGGATTCCAGTTCACCGGGAGTGGATTCCGCTTCGCCGGGACCGGATTCCGATGTGTTGAAAACAGTCGCACGAAGGTGTTTCCGGGAGCATGCGCCTCTGGCGTGTGGTTTTCGGCGTCGCGCCGAAAACTCCGTCCACCCGATTGTTCCCGCGCCAGATTTGAATGGATGGTTGAAAGTTCAGGCGCGACGCCTGAACTCGCACGCGGGACGCCTGCGCTCCCATTACCATTTCGGAATTCGGGGTTAGACGCAAAATGACACTTAAACGAGGAGTTGGCATGAGTTATGCAGCGAATGGAGTCGCACAGAAACAAACAAACTGATTGTGAGGGTCATCGCACCCGCGCAATCATACAATAGAAAGTCAGACAAACAGAAAATGAAAACACGACCAAAACATATTCCCGCACTGGCCGATCTTATCGGCACTGCGTGGGAAGATCATGCGGCCGCGGCGTCATTCGCGGGAATGACGTTGGCGGAGTTTCTCACCGCCACCAAACCGTCTGCGGACACGCGGTCGGATTTGGTATCGCTGACCTCGCAACGCCGGGCCAAAGCCGACGCGCGCAACCAGGCCGACGTCACGAGCCGCAACGTGATCCAGAGCGTGGTGGCCGCCGTGCGGGCCGACCCAAACTTCGGGGCGGACTCGCCGTTGCTCGCGGCCATGAGTTACGTGACGCGCAGCTCGCGCAAATCCGGCAAGACGAACAAAACGAACGGCAATGGCCAGCCGGCCGCAGCGGTCACGCCGTCCAAGTAACCGGGCCGGCGATCAGAAGCCAGCCCAGTCCGAACCAAGGCCGGAGCCATCCGGCCTTTTTTATTTTGGGAAGCGCCGCGCTGTTTGGATCTAAAGGTGTCCTGGTTGCATTCCAATCTGAACTCATTTTGTTTCTCTGGTTCAATTTTCATTTTAGCCATCCGGCTCGCTGCCGTTGCCCAATTATCCGCCGGGATACTCGGTGCGCAATGGCCAGGGCATGGCCATTGGCTTATTCCGTAACGTGGGATTTGTCAACTGGGGCTGGCCCTTTTACGGCTCGTTGGTGGACTGCGCGGCCAGCCGCGAAACCCGGCCCAACGCGAACAGGCAGCAGGCGAGGCAAATTGCAGAATGGCTTGTATTCATTGGTCAAAACTGGTGTTCATGCAAACGTCGTCCCGGCTAATAAAGCTGCAAACGGTAAAACTGCTGCGCTGCGCCCGGATTCAGGCGGTTGGTGAAATTGAAATTGCCGGCACCGTCAAAAGAATTGGTCGCCGCTCGCATCCACTGGTTCAACGGCTGCGCCAGATTCGTTGCCGCCAGCACGAAATAAGGCCAGCCAGGCACGCCGTTCGTGCCAGTGAGAATTAAATTTGTTCCATTCAACTTCACCGCCACGAATCCCGGCGGCGCGGCGGGCAACGCAACAAAAACGAAGTCCACCGAACTGTTTGCGACATTGTTGGAAAGATAGCCACCATAACCGGGAACCAGGCTGCCGAGGATAAAATTAAATCCCGCGCCGCCGATGACATTGGTGTATTCAATCAGCGGAACTTGCACGGGAACGGCGGC
>OBLU010004400.1_pt1 | contig 12721 bp, 10 predicted proteins | sample 1518681 | NCBI WGS metagenome assembly OBLU01 (sample SAMEA3539304, study PRJEB22396) | soil metagenome | biome: tundra; feature: field; material: soil | place: USA | collected 2010-05 | depth 0.15 m | reverse complement strand
ACTCCGTTGGTCCACTTTCGTACCCAGAATATCAAAGAAATGGAATCCCGTGTCACGGCCATTCTATGCGATCCCGCGACGAAGTGCCAGATAAGTGGGGTTATGGGTAACTTGCCCCGAACGACATTCCGGGACATTGATCCCGTGAAGTCCCCGTTACGTCAACTGGACGAAGAGCGCCCATCGCGCCAGCACACGGCGGGCTATCCCATTCTTAAGTCGATCGCCGACGCCCACACGCTTGCATCGTCAGCGACTCCCGTCAAATTCGCTCCAGCAGTCCCGTCAGGAACCTCCAGAACGGCTCCACCGAAGAGATCTTGAGCCGCTCGCTGGGGCTGTGGACGTCCACGATATGCGGGCCGAAGGAGATGGTCTCGATGCCGGGATACTTCTCGCCGACCACGCCGCACTCCAGGCCGGCGTGCATGGCGACGAGCTCGGGGATCTTGCCCAGAATCTCCAGATGAACCGCCTGGGACTTGCGCACGATGTCGCTCGACGGCTCGGGCTTCCAGCCAGGGTAGCTGCCGCTATGCTCCACCGCAAAACCGGCCAACTGGAAGATGGTGGACACCATGCGGACGGCGGCCATCTTGCTGCTATGGATGGCGCTGCGCTGGCTGGTCTCGATCTCCACTTCGTCGTCTTTCGTGGTCACGATGGCCAGGTTCGTGGAGGTCTGTACGAGGCCGGCTACGTCGGGGCTCATCGCGAGAACACCATGGTGCTGGCTGGCCAGCAGCCCCGCCACGAGTATGGCGTCCGCGTCAGCCAGCGCTTGTTGGGGCCGCGCGACGCTTTCCACCGTAATCCGCAGGCCGGGATCGAAGGCGCCGAGGTCCGAGCGGATTTCGGCTTCCAGCGTGGCAACGAGCGATCTCAGTTCCCGCTCGCGAGCGCCATCGAGCGCCACGGTGGCGGAAGCCTCGCGCGGGATGGCGTTGCGCTTGCTGCCGCCCTGCATCGTGGCGACGGCGATGGGTAGGCCGTCCATGAGGGTCTGAAGCACGCGGCCGAGGATGCGCACGGCGTTGCCGCGTCCTTTATGGATGTCGATACCGGAATGGCCGCCTTGCAGGCCGGAGACTCGCAGGCGCCAGCCCTCGCCGGAGAGGACCGGCCGGCGCGCGATCTTGCGCCGGGCCACGCTGTTGATGCCGCCCGCGCAGCCGATACAAAGCGTGCCCTCCTCCTCGCCGTCGAGGTTCAGGAAGTACTTCGCCCGGAGCAGTCCGGCGGGGAACTCCGAGGCGCCGGTCAGGCCGCTTTCCTCATCGATGGTGAAGAGGAACTCCAACGGGCCGTGGGCCACGTCTTCGCTTTCCATCACGGCCAGCGCCGCGGCGACGCCGACGCCGTTATCGGCGCCGAGCGTGGTGCCGTCGGCCTTCAACCAGTCGCCATCGCGGACCAGGCGGATGGGATCGGTGTCGAAGTTGTGGGCCGTACCTTCGTTCTTCTCGCAGACCATGTCCAGGTGGCCTTGCAGGGCGGCCATGACGGCCCCCTCGCGCCCGAGCCGGGCGGGCTTGCGGATCACGGTGTTGCCGACTTGGTCCTGGATTGCCTCAAGCCCCAGGCGGGCGGCCAAGGCCAGGACATAGTCGCGTGCCTTAGCCTCTTTTTCGGAGGCGCGGGGTATCGCCGAAAGAGCCTCGAAGTGCTTCCAAAGGGACTTGGGCTCCAGGTTTTCCAATGCAGTTTTCATAAGGGTTCCGTTTAGCGGATCAACTATTCATCGTACAGCGGCGGCAGCGGCCGTGCGCCACTGGGTAGTGCCTGAAAGGTGCGCCGGCAAGACTCGCATGGCGACGAAACGAGCGAAGTGGCTGCCTCCGAAAGGCGCGAGGACCGCTGAAATTGGCGGCGTACTTCTTCGACTCCAGCGCCCTTGCAAAGTTCTATCACCCTGAAGTGGGAACACCCTTTTTCGGAGGCGCGGCGTATCGCCGAGAGAGCCTCGAAATACTTCCAAAGGGACTTGCCGTGGCAGCCCTGCACCCACTGCCCATTATCGAACACTACAATTGTGCTTTTGGGACACAACCGGACCTGAAGGTCTCGATTTTCCTTGGATTTGCGCTGGCATCCCGCATGCACGGCACTATCGACTAGGGGTGAGAAATGGACGTACCTCGGCTGAATGCAGGCCGCAACAGACTCATTAAACGCATCGTGATCGGAACCGTCCTGCTGAGCGGGATCGGGGTCGCCAGCTTTTTCCTTTACAGGCTGAAACCCGCCGCTCCCAGCGTGGAGAAGGGCTCGGTGTGGATGGATACGGTCAAGCGGGGGCAAATGCTCCGCGAGGTGCGCGGGCTGGGATCGCTCGTGCCGGAGGAAATCCTTCACATTCCGGCGCCCCACGACGGACGCGTGGAACGCATCGTGATGCTCCCCGGCGTCATCGTCACCGAGGATACCCTGCTGGTGGAACTCCGCAACCCGGATATGGAACAGTTGGAGCTGGACGCCAAGTCCAACCTGCAAACGGCCGAATCGGAGCTCATCAACGTGAAGGCGCAGCTCGAATCGCAGCGGCTGAGCCAGCGTTCCGATCTGGCCTCGCTGGAGGCGCAGTACAAGAATGCCAAGGCCAAGAGCGACCACGACGAGCTGCTCTATAAGCAAGGCTTGTTGCTCGAGCTGGATTACAACCTCTCGAAAACCAACTACCAGGAGCTTTCGACGCGCTACGCCATCGAACAGGACCGCGGCAAGGCGCTGGCCGAATCGCTGGCGGCGCAACGTGCGGCGAAGGAAGCTTCGGTGTTGCAACTGAGGAACCTGGTGCAGTTACGGCACGACCAGTTGGGCGAGCTGAAGGTGCGCGCGGGGGTGGCGGGCGTCTTGCAACAGGTGCTGGTGCAGGGTGGGCAGCGGGTGGCGCCGGGAACGGACCTCGCCATCGTGGTGCAGCCCAGGAAACTCAAGGCCGAATTGAAGGTGGCGGAGACGCAGGCCAAGGACGTGCAGATCGGCCAGATTGCCTCCATCGACACGCGCAACGGCGTCATCGCGGGGAAGGTCTCGCGCATCGACCCCTCCGTGCGGGACGGTTCCGTGGTGGTGGACGTAAAGCTGGAGGGAGCGCTGCCGCAAGGCGCCCGTCCGGACCTCAGCGTGGATGGCACCATCACCATCGAACGCCTGGACGACGTGGTCTACGTCGGAAAGCCTACCAACGCCGCGGAGGGCGGCGCCACGGAGCTGTTCAAGGTGAATGCGGACGGTAAGGAGGCCGCGCGGCAGAAGGTGCGGCTGGGACGCAGCTCGGTGAACACCATCGAGGTGATCGAGGGCTTGCGGGTCGGCGACCGGGTCATTCTCTCTGACATGGCCCAGTACGATGGCTACGATCGGGTGAGGCTGAACTAGGGGGAAGCTGTCAGCTATCAGCTTTCAGCTATCGGCTTTCAGCCGAATTAGAAGCGAGGTTCGCATGCAACGACGAATTCTATTTTGCGTTCTGATCGCGGCGGCGGCGTGGCCAGGGGGCGCGGTGGAGCCGGTCTCCGTTTTCCCGCGTCCCGCGTGGTTCCGCCAGCACTTCGTGTCTCCGCAGAGGCGCGTGGAGTTGCAAACGCCCCGGCGGCTTTCCGATTTCGTGACGGATGGCAAGCTGGAACTCTCGTTGCGCGCGTACATCGAGCTGGCGCTCCAGAACAACACCGATATCGCGCTGGCCAGGCTGCAGGTGGAGAGCCCCGCCAACGCCATTCAGCGGGCGTTCGCCGACTACGACCCGAACGTTTCGGCCAGCTACTCCAGCCAGCGGGCCACCGAGACCTCGATCAGCAGCCTGGAAGGCGTGTCCACGGTGAAGACGCGCCAAGATCCGCTCAGCGCGACCTATTCGCAACTGTTGCCCTCGGGCTCCACTCTCAGCGTGAGCTTCTTCGGCGTGCGGTACGCCACCAACCAGGTGTACAGCACGTATAACCCGATTCTTGAGTCGAACGTGACGGTGTCGGTGGATCACCCGCTGCTGCGCAACCGCGGCGCTTCAATCACCAAGATGAACATTATGCTAGCGCGCTCCACGCTACGCATCAGCCACTACCAGTTGCGCGACCAGGTGACGGCGCTGATGGCCAACGCCGAGAACGCCTATTGGGACGTGGTGGAGGCGCGCGAGAACGTGGCCCTGGCCACCGAGTTCCTGAATCTGCGCGCGGCCGCGCTCGACCGGGCGCAGAAACAGGTGGATGCCGGCGCGCTGCTGCCGCTCGACATCTACCAGCCCAAATCGGACTACGCCTCCGCCCAAGTCAGCGTGATTCAGGCGAAGCGCGTATTGTCGCAGCGGGAAAATGCGTTGCGGCAACAGGTGGGGGCCGATCTCGATCCCGCCATCCGGACGTTGCCCATCGTCTTGACGGAGCCGCTCGATATTCCGATTGTGGCGGCGCCCGACAAGGAGGCGGAGGTGAGCAAGGCAATGCAGGCGCGGCCCGACCGCCAAACCGTCTCGGCCGCGCTCGATGCCGACGACATCCAGATCCGCAAGGCCACGGAAATGCTCCGGCCGAGCGTGTCGCTGACCGGCAGCTACGAATCGCAGGGTCTGGGTGGCACCTACCTGCCGACGGGGGTCCCCGGCGGTCTGGGCGATGCGCTGACCCAGATGTTCGGTCTCGGCTACCCGGTCTACCAGTTAGGCTTGAGGGTCAGCCTGCCGATTCGCGGGCGCGCCGCCGCGGCGGACCTGGCGGATACTTTGGTCAGACAGAAACAGGACGCGCTGACGTTGCGCAAGCTGGAACAGTCCCTACGCCTTCAGGTACTCAACGCCGTGGAGAACCTGGACGCCGCGCGCGCCAGCCTGGAGCAGGCCCAACTGGCGCGCGAGTACGGGGAGAAACGCTTCGCGGCCGAGCAGAAGAAGTACGAGCTGGGCATCACGCAACTGTTCTTCGTGTTGCAGGCCCAGACCGATTTCAACGTCGCCGAGAACGCCGTGCTGGAGCAATCGATCAATTACCGCCGCAACCTGATCAACCTATACCAGATGACCGGCGAATTGCTCGAGGAGCGCGGCCTCGTGCTGGAGTGACGCGCGGTTCGGGCGGAGATAAGAAGGCAGGCCGGGAGGCCCGCCCCACAACGCGGCTTCGTGCTGGAGTGATGCGCGGTTCGGGGTGCTAACCTAATCGTTGGATATGCGGCGCAAATGGATTCCGGTCTCCGTGGCGGTGGCGCTGGCCGTCGTGGCGATCGGGGCGGTCGCGTTGCGGCTGCGCCATCGCGAGCCGGCTCCGGCGCGCGCGGCGGGCGCCATTTCGCTGCCGGTGGACTCGGGGTTCGCAACGCTCACCGGAACGATTCGCGCGCAGCACGTGGTGACCTTCGGCGCCACGGTGAAAGGCAATATCGAGGCGTTCATGGCGGAAGTGGGCGACGAAGTCGCCGAGGGTCAAGCGTTGGCGCGCGTGGGCGCCACGAACCTGGAGGCCGCGCGCGAGAACACCTCCAACGACGTGCAGAAGGCGCAGGATCGCGTGACCCGGGCGGAAAGCGCGGTCAACGACGCGCGGTTGGAGGAATCGCGGGCCGCCGCCGATCTGGAGAAGGCCCGCGCCGTCCTGCAGCAATCCGATGAGTCTTACGCCAAGCAGAAGACACGGATTGAGGCCGGGGCGATTCCGCGCCAGGCCTTCGAAAGATCCGAGTCGGAGCACCAGGCCGCGCAGCAGACGTTCGACGTGATGGACAAGGCTTGGCGCGCCGCCAGCGACAATATCCAAGCCATGCAGCAGTTGGTGGAGCGGGAGAAGGGTCCGCTGGAGCAGGCGGTCCAGAAGTTGCAGGACGTGCAGACCGATTTGGACGCCACGGAAGTGCGCGCGCCCATAGAGGGCTGGCTGGTGGCGCGCCAGGGCCAGATCGGTCAGCCCGCGGAAAGCTTCGCCGACCAGATGTTTCAGATCGCCACGGACCTGGCCGGGCTGGAAGTGGTGGTGGATCCGAAGCCGGAGGCGCTGAAACGCATCTACCCCGGAATGCCGGCGCTGGTGCTGATTCCGGAGCTGACCAACGCGGCGATTACGGGCGACGTGAAGGCGATCGACGGCAAGGAGGTAACGGTGGAATTCATCAGTTCCATGCCGGCCATCCTTCCGGGAATGAAGGCCGACGTGCGGCTGAAGTTGGACTGACGGGGTCCACGTGCCACTTTTGTTACAATTTAAGCATCTACTGAGGGGAAGATGCTAAGACTCATTTACGCGCTCACCGCAATCGCAGCATTAGCCGCATCCGGCTTTGCCGCGGAAACCATTTACAATTTCACGCCGGCGTCCATCGATGGGAAGCCCGCGCCTCTGGCGGCCTGGAAGGGCAAGGCCATGCTGCTGGTGAACGTCGCCAGCAAGTGCGGATACACGCCGCAGTACAAAGGCCTCGAAGCGGTCTACGAGGAATTCAAAGATCGCGGGCTGGTCATCGTGGGATTTCCGGCCAACAACTTCGGGGGCCAGGAGCCGGGGACCAACGAGGAGATCCAGACCTTCTGTTCCCGTACCTACAACGTGACGTTTCCGATGATGAGCAAGATCTCCGTGAAGGGCGACGACCAAGCGCCGCTCTACCATTTCCTGACCGGCGGCGCGGCCAACCCGGCCGTGGCCGGCGATATCAAGTGGAACTTCACCAAGTTCCTGGTGGACCGCGAGGGCAAGGTGGTGGCGCGCTTCGAGCCCGCCGTCACTCCGGACTCCCCGGAGGTCAAGGCCGCGATCGAGAAAACGCTTAAGTAAATGCTCGTGCGCCGGACCAGGTCTCCGACCGTGTTATGGTGCGCTCTTGCGGGAAACCACTCCCTCACGGTCGTGGCTCCGTACGGAGCCGCGAGCGTCAGCGAGCGGTTTCACGGTAGCACCGAGTCTCGCGGTCGGAGAATTAGTAAGGTCCGGCGCCACATACGCAACTTTTGAGAGGGACGTATAATCAATATTGAGAGTGTACTGGGCCATACTCCCCACATCAAGGAACTCCTACCAATGTCTACACTAGAGGTTTCCCCGGCTGAGCCGGTTTCCGAACAGCCGGGGCACGTCGTAGTCAACGATCTCAGCATTGAGGTCGCGACGGTCAACGGCTCCGGCAGCCAGACTGCCAATAGCGTCCTGATGCGCGCGATTTTTCAGATGGGCATCCCGGTATCCGGGAAGAACATGTTCCCGTCGAACATCGCCGGGCTGCCCACCTGGTTCACCATCCGCGCCAGCAAGAAGGGCTACGTCGGCCGCCGCAAGGAAGTGGATTTTCTGGTGGCGATGAACCCGGAAACCGCGCGGGAAGACGTCATGAAGCTGGATCGCGGCGCCGAGGTGGTATACGACGAGCCGCTCAAGCTGAACGAACTCCGCAGCGACCTGCGCTTCTACCCCGTCCCATTCGACAAGCTCGTGGCGCCGGTTTGTCCGGACGCCAAGCTGCGCAAGCTGGTCCGGAACATGATCTACGACGGCGTGGTGGCGTGGATTCTCTCCGTCGATATGGAAGAGGTTCACAAGGCGCTGGTGAAGCAATTCGGCAAACGGAAGGCCAAGGCCGCCGAGTTGAACTGGAACGCGGCGCGCGCCGGCTACGACTTCGCCGCCAAGACCTTCGCCCAGAGCGGCGCTTACCGCGTGGAGCGCATGAACGCGACCGCCGGCAAGATCATCATCGACGGAAACTCGGCCTGCGCGCTGGGGGCCATGTTCGCGGGGGTCACGGTGGTGACGTGGTACCCCATCACGCCGTCCTCCTCGCTGGTGGAATCGCTGATCGGCTACATGCGGCGGTTCCGCACGGATCCCGAAACGGGCAAGGCGACGTACGCCATCGTGCAGGCCGAGGACGAACTGGCATCCATCGGCATGGCGCTCGGCGCGGGATGGGCCGGAGCGCGGTCCATGACGGCCACGGCCGGTCCCGGAATTTCGCTCATGTCGGAGTTTATCGGCCTCGGATATTACGCCGAACTGCCCGCGGTAATCTATGACGTGGAGCGCGTGGGCCCCTCGACGGGTCTGCCCACGCGGACGCAGCAGGGCGACCTGCTCATGGTCGCGACCCTTTCGCACGGCGACACCAAGCACCCCATGTTCTTCCCGTGCTCGCCCGAAGAGTGCTTCTCGATGTCGATCGACGCCTTCGAGTTCGCGGAGAAGTTCCAGACGCCGACGTTCGTGATGACCGATCTCGACCTGGGCATGAACAACTGGATGGCCGACCCGTTCCCCTATCCGGAGAAGCCCATGGACCGCGGCAAGGTGCTGACGGCCGAGGATATCGAGAGGCTCGGCGGTTTCGCCCGCTACCGCGATGTGGACGGCGACGGCGTCGGTTACCGGACGCTGCCCGGCACGCAACACCGGGCCGCCGCATACTTCACGCGCGGCAGCGGCCACAACGACAAGGCGCAGTACACCGAACGCGAAGACGACTACATCAATAACATGGACCGTCTGGCGCACAAGTTCGAAGTGATGCGCCAGCACGTGCCCGAACCCGTCGAGCAGGCCCGCGAGGGCGCGCGGATGGGCTTCGTTGCAGTGGGAACGTCGGACTACGCCGTGCGCGAAAGCTGCGACCAGTTGGAGCGGGAACACGGCATCGCCGCCAGCTACCTGCGGCTGAAGGCGTATCCGTTCACCGAACATCTGAAGGACTTCATCCGCCGCCACGACCGGGTCTACGTGGTGGATCAGAACCGCGACGGGCAGTTGCTGGGCCTGATGCGCCTGGAATTCGACGCGGACCTGATCGCCAAACTGCGCAGCGTGCGCTACTACGGGGGCCTGCCGCTCGATGCGCGCACGGTCACCGACGAAGTCGTGAAACAGGAGAGCAAATGAGCACCACCACCGCGCCTCCGCCCAAGAAGGTCAACCGCCTCGGGCTGGAGGTTGTGAGTTATAAGGGCAGCAGGACGACGTTGTGCGCGGGCTGCGGCCACAATTCGATTTCCGAGCGTATCGTCGAGTGCTTTTACGAACTGGGCGTCGATCCCCTGAACGTCGCCAAGTTTTCCGGGATCGGGTGCTCGTCGAAGTCGCCCGCCTATTTCCTGGGGCTCTCGCACGGGTTCAACGGCGTGCACGGACGCATGCCGGCCATCGCCACCGGGGCGCTGCTGGCCAACCGCAACCTGCTGGGAATCGGCGTCACGGGCGACGGAGATACGGCGTCGATCGGGATCGGCCAGTTCATGCACCTGGTGCGCCGCAACATGCCGATGATTTACGTCATCGAGGACAACGGCGTGTACGGGCTGACCAAGGGCCAGTTCTCGGCCACGGCCGATCTCGGTTCGACGCTGAAGACAGGCACGCACAACGACCTGCCTCCGTTCGATTGCTGCGCGCTGGCTCTGAAATGGGGGGCCACGTTCGTGGCGCGCTCCTTCAGCGGCGACAAGAAGCAGCTCCAGGCCATTATCAAGACCGCGATCGCGCACCGGGGCCTCTCCCTGATCGACGTGGTCTCCCCTTGCGTCACGTTCAACGATCACGAAGGCTCGACCAAGAGCTACAGCTACGTGAAGGAACACGAGGAGCCGCTGCACGAGCTGAGTTTCGTACCCTTCTTCGAAGAGATTTCCGTGGAAATCCCGGAAGGCGAAGTGCGCGACGTGGAGATGCACGACGGTTCGCACCTGCGTATCCGCAAGCTGCACCGCGATTACGACCCGACCGACCGCATGGCCGCGCTTTCCGTACTGGAAGATGCCGCGAGGAAAGGCGAAGTACTCACCGGAGTGCTTTACCTGGATACGACGAAGCCGACCTTCATCGACCTGCTGAACATGACGGACGAACAGGTGGCGACCCTGCCGCAATCCAAGGTCCGGCCGTCGCGTGCGGCGCTGGACGAGGCGATGGAAGAACTGCGGTAGGGCTGCCTGTATGCCTCTCGCCGGTCACTGACCCCGAGAGCGGCTTCACACTGCCCTCGCCGGTCTCGGCGTAGCGGTGAAGCGCCCTAAGAATCCGCAGGGCAGCGCGCTGCTCGATTGCACGCACCTCCGCCGGAACATTGGGGCCGAAGCGAATCTTTTTCACAGGAGCTTTTAGTTGCCCTGGCGGCCCCTGATCTGATCCCTCGTGAAGCCGAGATCGGTAGCCACCTTCTCGAAGGGGGCGCCGCCTTCGGGGTTCTGCCGGAAGTACTCGCGCGAAGCGGCTACCGCCTGGCGGTCCTCCTCGGTGAGCGCTTCGTCTTCGTCGTACACCATCGTCTCCAGGAGTTGAACCACGGCGGCGAGCTGGCCCGCGCCGAGCTGGTCGATCAACGCGTATGCCTGTTGCTTGCGCGACATGGAGCCTCCTCTGTCGATTATACGGCCAAGCCGGCTCGCACGCTGAAGCGCACGGCTCACCGTCACGTTTGCAGAAACGAAGCGTCTATGGGCGTACGGGGCTTGTCTGCGTATTCGGCCTCCTCGAACACCCTGGTAAGAGCCCAACTTAGCGCGGCCAATGGGATGACCGCAAGGGCGATCACCGCCGCCAGGCTGCCCGGCAACTCCCCGGAAAGCCGTAGCAGAGCGTCTGCCATTAGCGTGGTGTCGTTTCCTTTCGGCAATAGAAACAGCGCCGTCATGCTTGCCACAAGCGGAATCCCCAGTAGCAGGCCCAAGAGAACCTTGCGAACAACCGGCGAAACACTGCGCAGGCGGCGCCAATCGTAGAGCGCCAGGAACAACAAGATGAGCAGGGCCCACCCGAACCTTGCGGAAAGGTCGAGGAACTGGACGCGCAGTTCCGGAACCGGCCTCCGATGAACGCCGAAATGGAATCCCGCGACGTACGCTACGGTGAGGGCAAGAAGCGCCGGGATCAGGAAGACCCACAGCACGACGCGCGGCCTTAGCGGAAAAGCCCGAGTCCAGCGGACGTGTTGCCGCGCACCCTGACACATCATCGGCAGCCAAAAAACGAGGATGCCAATCCACGTACCGGCGGTTATAAAGCAAAGGAAAAGAACGAACCCGCAGTACTGCCAGGAAAACACGGAGCGCAGGACGGGGAGCCACACGGTGACCGGCTCGGTGCTGTATCCGGCCGTCGAGCTGCGCGCCGGAGCGGTTCCCGCCGCCGCGATCTGGAACGATTTGGGAGTGGCTCGCCAAGTCGCAAGAAACAACGCCACGGACAGGGGCGCGCCAACCAGCAAGACCGGGGTCGCGACGTTCAACGGGGCCACCAGCGCCATGGCCGCCGGCACGGTGCAAATGAAGACGGCCATGAGCCAGTTTGGGCCGCTCAGGCTCCGTATCCGCACGGACCGCACTACCAGGCTCGCCAACGTGGTCGCGACGGCAATTCCCGCCAGGTTCACCGCCGGTTGTGCGGCGCCGCGGGAGATAAGAATAGCGGCGCAGCCGACGATAGCCGGTAGCCAGATCGCCGCAATCAACAAGAACGTTCGCGCCAGGAAGAGGTGGCGGCCCGCGATCGGCAAGGACGCCTCGAAGCGGGAGGCGTGCTGGTGCGGCCGGCTCACGAACGCCACCATGACTCCGAGGAAGCCGCACATCGTGGTGACAAGCTCGGGATGCCCCGCGGCAAAAGCGCTTATGACCGCGGTAACGAGGGCCACGTATAGCAAGCTTCTCCATGCTTCATCGCGCTTCATGAGTTGATAAATCATGGTTACCGCTCCCCACCCACCAGTTCGATGAACATCTCTTCCAGCGGAACGCGCACGCAACGGATGCCGTCGATGCCGAGCGATTCCGCCAATTGCAGGCGTGCAGTTTCGGGGGTTCCCTCCATCACCGCATGCCAGTCGTCGAATACCGGGCGGACACGGAGACAACCGGGGATTCGCTCGACGGCAGCGGCATCGGGAGCGGAGGCTCGAGGAACCACGGCGATGCAGATGTCCTCGCGAATCCGGTCGAGATCGCGGTCGAGCCGGACTTTGCCCTGGTCGAGCAGGATCACGCGGCTGCCGACGCGCTCCACGTCGGTCATGTGATGGGAGGAGAAGAGAATGGCCGTGCCTTCGCGGTTCAGCAACTGGATGGAGGTCTCCAGGAATTCGCGGCGCGCGACGGGGTCCAGGCCGCCGGCGGGCTCGTCCAGAAGCAGCAACTCGGGGCGGTGGCAGACCGCGCAGAGCAACGCCGCCTGGCGGGCCTGGCCTTTGCTCAATCGACCGATTTTGGAGCCGCGCGGCAGCGAGAAGCGGTCCAGAAGCTGGCGCTCCAGGTCTTGATCCCAACGGGGAAACAGATAGCGGTGGAAGGCGATCAGCTCGGCGACGGTCGAGCCGGGCGGCAGCACCTGGTCCTCGGAGACGAAGCCGATGCGCCGCTTCACGTCGACCGGGTCTTCCGTGGGGGAGAGGCCGAAGACGCGCACCGCGCCGCCATCGGGGGATAGCAACCCTACGGCGATGTGGATGAGTGTGGTCTTGCCCGCGGCATTCCGGCCGAGCAGGCCGGCGATTTCGCCTTCGTGTACCGAGAAGCTGACGCCCCTCAGCACCGGCACGCCCTTTTTGTAGGACTTGGATACGTTCAGGAGTTCCAAAACAGGGGTCATATTTTTTCCTTCTCCTGCCGGGGGCCGCGAGCGATCTCGCGGTCGGCCTCCTTGAGAATCTTCACCACTTCCGGAAGGTCAAACCCGGACAGATAGGCCTCGGAGAGCAGCTTGCGGGCGCCCTGCCGGACGCGGTCGAGCTGGCCGGCGCGATCGACCGGCGGCGGACTGGCGCA
>OBLU010004398.1_pt1 | contig 12727 bp, 5 predicted proteins | sample 1518681 | NCBI WGS metagenome assembly OBLU01 (sample SAMEA3539304, study PRJEB22396) | soil metagenome | biome: tundra; feature: field; material: soil | place: USA | collected 2010-05 | depth 0.15 m | reverse complement strand
ACAAGATCATCGGATAGACGACCGGCGGGGGCAAATTTCAAATATCTTTGGCTAGATTTCATCAGCAGATGGGAGGAACGGGCATTAGTGTCGAAGTGCGGAGAATGCGCCGGTCTCCCAGATCGGAACCGAGTGCGTCGTTGCCGAACTCTTCGGCGATGCTGACGGCTGAGTATTCCGCCTTAAGCTCTTGCGCCTGGAGATTTCCGCGCCGTCTGGAATCGGACTTTCCCAGGTCGTTCCCGGGGAGGAGTTCGACGGCGAGAACGCTGAGTGGTGTGAGTTTGGATAGGCGGAGCTGAGCGAGGATCGACTGGACATTTTTCTCTGAGAAGACGGTAACGCCGATGAGGTCGCGGGTCTGCGGAGTCGGAGCGACGAAGACGTTCCCCAGTGGCGGCTCCGGGATTTGGGGCACCAGGACGCGGTGGGTGAGGAGGATGTTACGCCAGGACTCGCCGTCGATCTGCATGACCTGTGCATAGAGCATGACGACGATCTCGGTGCGCGGGTCGCCAAAGAAAGTGTCGATGAAGCGGACGCCGTTGTTGACAGTTGTGGCGTAGGGGGCGCTGACGACGATGGCTTTGGGCGTGTGCTCAATGGCGCAGACGAGCTGGGGGGCGGGGTGCTGAATGCCGCTAACGATGAGGGGAGCGCCGAACCGGCCCTGCGCGGTTGACCAGCGAAAGTGCTCTGTTCCCCCGGAGTCTTTGCCAAGATCATACTTATGTCCGACGCGGAACTCGTAGGTCCAGAAGGAGAAGAGTTCAAGGGCTTCAGCTGAGATACCGGGAGGCACAGGCAGCAGGTAGTGAAGTCCGCTGGCTTCGGAAGTAGCAGGGATGAGCTGGGTCATGGCATCAATGCCTGAGGCGTCGTCGCTTTCGCCGGGGGAGATGACGCGAATGAACTCGGGGTCGATGGGCAGGGGCGGAGGGACGGGTTCGGCGAGCGGGCTGGGGATGAGATCGACGGAGAGCAAGGGATCGGGGCCGGAGGCGAGAACGCGGGCGAAGTAAGTGTCGTCGGGGTCGGCGACAGGCTTGTCAAACTCGATCCAAAGGAAGCGCTGGCGAGGATCGGTGGAGCTATATGTTGTGTTGTGGTGGAAGGGCGAGAGGGCGATTCCGGTGGCGGCGATCCTGGGCGTTTGAGCGGGAGGAACCGTGATGGGCAACCGGGTGGTGTAGAGCTGGACGAGCGGCGGGGCAGAGGGAAAGTTGCAGGTGACGTTCCACTGCGGATTGAGCTCAGCGGGGAACGCACCAAGCGGCGGTTTGGGTTCGACGGCGTCGAAAAAGATGATGCGGACAGTGGAGCGGTCGGGCGCATTGGTGAGGTTGCCAAGGGCTAGCTGGGAGACGGTGTGCGGGTAGCTGATGGTTCCCGGGGAGCCACTGATTCCAGTAGGGCTGATGGCGAAGGCGGGCTCGGCGAAACCATCCCATGTCCAATCGCGATCGAGATTGAACTCGAGGGCGACGATCCAGTGGTTGAGGAATTCAGGCTGGTTCGAGAAGGTGATGGAGGAGTAATCGGATGCCAGAGTGTGACGCAGCGCCTGGGAGCAGGCGAAGACGGTGCGGGTGCCGGGCTCTCCCGTGAAGACGAGGTTGTCGACCTTGAGGTCGAGCGCCTGTGCGAGGAGTTGGACCTGATTGTCTGAAGGCTGCAGGAAGACGGCTTTCACCTGCGCGGCGGGATCGATGGGGAAGATCGCGGCTTCCTGGGCGGCTTCCTTGCGGACGACGAAGTCGGTTACGAGTCCGAGTGGCGGTTCGGCGTCGGCGTAGTAATTGGGGCGCGGTTGGCAGAGCGCCTGAAGGCGGATGCGGATGTCCCGCGCGGTGGGAATGACAATCGTGGTTCCGGCCGGGACGAAAGCTGCGAGGTCGGAGATCTGATGGATCTCTTCGTAATCAAGATTGACGGTGACGGTGGGGTCAGGATCGGCGGCTGTAGAGTTGAAGGGGAGCTCAATGCGATAGATGACGCGGTAGAGTCCGTCGGTCAGGTCCGGGAGCGAGCCCGACGTGCCGGTGTCATGGGCGGGCATGCGGGCCTCGAGGGTGATTGCGAAGCGGTCTACATCGGGATCGGGCACGTTGAGCGTGGAATTGTTGGCGAGGGCGTCTGCGATGAGGGCGTCCAACGATGCTCCGGTGAAGGTGGCGGGATTGACTCCGGCGAAGATGGCTTCGGGGTATCCGAGATGCGGCTTCTTCACGGTGATGGTCTGGATGGCAAGTGTGGGATCGGGAGTGGGGACCTGCGATGGAACGGGGGGAAAGAAGGTTCCCCGGGCGATGGCCGGGGGCGCCGGGGTTTGTGATGTGACCAGCGCTTTGGGTGGAAGGTGACGCACAAAGTGGCATTTGCCGATGGGGGCGAGTGCAGGGTTGTTGGAGTGATCGTCAGACTTCGGGCCTCCTCCCGTGAGGTCGGCGAGGCGGACGCGGAATTGGTAGTCCAGTCCATATCGCAGAACGGGGACATTGGTAAGGAATGCCTGGAGGAAGTTGCCGGGCATGGGCTTGGTGCCGGGCGTGAGCTTTGAAGTGGTGTCGTCGTGGACTACGAGCGAGTATCCGCGCCATTGGGCGAAGTAGAGGGGGAGCCAGGCTTCGGCGGTATTGGGGCCGGCGGTAGGGGTAGGGCGCAAGGGTGTCGGCTCGATCCAAAGCTCGCTGGGCGCGGGAAGTGGGGTGGTGCCCGCGGCGTCGGCGGTGGAGCCGTTGAAATTGAGAGCTCCGGTGACGAGGCATAGTGATTGCCAGTTGTCGGCAGCGGAATGTCGCACGTCTACGCGATAACCTTGCACTCCCAGCGCGGCTTCAGGGTTGTTGGGGTCTGGGGGCCCGCCAAGCCTGAAGCGCAGCAGTTCGAGCTGCCGGTTGCACCAGATGGTCAACTGCTCATCATCCCATCCAATCTGAATTCCTGCTTCCGCGCCGGGGGCTATCTGGTCAGCCTTGGCCGTGGCGGCGTCGATGTTGGTTGGCTGGTTGCAATGGATGATCTTCGCAAATCCGTCGTCGTATTCCTCGGCTTCGACCTGCACGTCGTCATAGTTGCCGTCGGGAACATCGACGACTGGAAAGAGTTGTGCGGCAAAGAGGGTGCGGTCGTCAGTGGGCCCGATGGCGGGGATGCGGGCCGCGTAGCGGCGGATGAAGTCGAAGTTACCCGGGGTCTGCCATCCCGCAGTGTAGGGATTGGCTCCAGCGGTTGTGTCGAGAGTGATATAGATCCAGCCGCCGTTTTTGAGCAGCGGTGGGGTGATGGTTAGCGAAAGTGGGTAAATGAGTCCGAGGGCCTCGGCGAGCACAGGCTGGCGGAGGGCAAAGGAGAGAATCTGTCCCCACGCGATCGTGGGTTTGGGCGGGTCAGGGTCAAGATTAGGCTTCTGACCACGGATCGCGCAGCCAAACCCGTCCCCCACGAGCAGGTCATTGGTGCGAGGCTGCGAAAAAGGGAACGCATTTGTGTAACTCGCCGGCAGAGCCTTCCTGATACGAACGCCATCGGGCGAAACAGGAGCATTGGTATTCACCGTTGCGCCTTTATCGGTGAGATTCTTCTTGAGCAGCGCAAATAGAGCCACAGCATTGGCGGGAGGCTTTGCAGTGAAAGGCACTTGTAGGGCAATGGCGGAGGCGTTGGTGGGCAGCGACGCGAGGCTGTCAACGACGCAGGCGTTCAGTTTAAGAGTTGCACCGGCGAATGCCGGCCATCCCGCATCAATCGCGGCTGTGGGATCTCCCAAGGGCAACAGCAGCAGGCGGAGGTCGAGGGTCGAAGCCGCGCCGGTGGGCGTCACTCGCTGGGGGAAGGTCATCAAGCTGAGGCGAAGATCGTTGAGGGCCATAGTGTGCTCCGGTTCTAGAGGCTGACGTCGATTTCCGGTGTGTTGAAACTTTGACTGAATTGCCAGGTGCCGTCCCAATCGACGCTGGCGACCCAGCAGACCGTGAGGTGAATGCCGACTGAGACGGTGGCTAGCATGGTGATGGTTTCAGAGGGGAAGTCGATCTCGGGAGGGAGCAATTTGATCGAGGGAACGGGAAGCGGTGCAATGCCGACGCCGATTCCGGCAGTAAGCGTGAGAGAGGCGCTGGCCAGGCCATCCAAAACATCAACGGAGGCCTGTCCGGTAAGCAGCACCATCAGCGTGATAGTTGGGGGATTCACATCGACGTTGAGAGCGATGACGATGGACGCGGAGCCGGATGCGATGCCGAGATCGATGGCCAGGGCGAGTCCGATCCCCGCTTGCAGATCGATGTTGGGTGCGTTGTTCTTCAGGCCGATATCGACAAGGCCGTTGCCTGCGAGTGGCGACACGATCCAGTTGAACGGGTTGTCGGGGCTGCCGATGCCGACCGTGAATGCGGCGCTGAGGGGCGAAAGCTGGATGCCGAGTCCCAGGTCGAGACTGATGCCGCTCAGTTCGCCAAGGCCGAGGGGAAGAGTAGGCAGGGCGAAGCTGTCTTCGACGGTGAGCTTGCCGTCGGAGAGGGCAATTTTGAGGCCGGCGGCCTTGCCTCCGGGCAGGAACGACGCGATTGCCTGGATGCGGCTGAAGACGGCCTGGATGACGTCAAGCGCGCCACTGAACTGAACGTTCAGATTGGTGACGTGGGGTTTGGTATTTTCGTCGCCGATGAACCCGTCAATATATGCAGCGGGATTGGGGTCGGCGTTGAATCCGGCGATGATGGTCAGCAGAGGATCGGAAGAGATGGAAGGAATGGTGACCAGAAGGCTCAGGGGAGTGATGGAGATCGACCAGCGCGGAGACGAAGTGGGATCGATGGTGAGAGTGATAACGGTGGGCTTTGCTGTTCCCTTGGTCGTGTCGGCGTAGGCCAGCTCGAGCGCGAAGACTTTGGCAAGATTGGCGAGCGTGGCCTGTTTGGCTCCGGTCGCGGTGGAAGGATCCAGCGGGAAGGTAAAGACTTTTTTGTATTTGAGTCCGCTCGCGAGGTTCTCAATCTGCTCGACAGCGCCAGTGTTCAGCGAGAGCGCATTGGCTATGTCGGGGAAGAGTCCGGTGGCGTTGAGAAGGGCGCCCATGTCGCCGAAATTGGGAGCTGCGGGAAGTTGGATTCCCGGCGCCTGTCCACCGCCACCGCTTGCCACGCCCGCTTGTGGAACGGTCGGCTTCTCAAACAACACCTTCTGGGTGCCGGTCGATTGCAGGAAGCTGTAGATGTTGTCCGGGTTATCGAGTTGCAGAACGTCTGTTGTGTCTGCAAAGTGCCATGCAGCAGTGTCTGCGGCGTTTTGCACCAGGGGAATCGAGGCGTTGGGCGGAAGCAGATGAGGAGCGGCCTCGTTCGAGCCACGTTTGCCCACGCCCCATGCTCCATCACGGGGAAGTTGCGGTGCTCCGCGTACGGCGGCCGCAACGGCAGGCGAATTTGGGCCGCTTATCGCCATGCTGACTTCTACGCTGGTGCCGCGGAGTCCGACGCCGGGAAGCGCGCCGAGGCTTGCGACCGCCATCACACAGGGCAGGTCGGGAGTGAAGGGGCCGCCTTGCGCAATGAGCGACGCCATTTGTGCGAGGCGAGGCAGATAGCCATCGCCCGGAATGCTCTTTTCGAAGACCGGCGACAATTGCACATAGCCAATCAGATCGCGAGAGGGAACCAGCGTAATGGGTTTTTTGGCAGCGTCGAGGATGTTGCTGACGGTGCCTCCGGCGACAACGTGAATGCGGCTGTCAATTCCGATCTCGGCATCGAAGACGACTTTGCGAAAGCGGAATGGGTCCACATAGGGCGCCGGCGGCGGGGGTGTTGCGGTGAGGACGTTGCTGGCGCCCTCGAGGTCGCGGATATTGCGGACGTTGTATACGCCGAGCACCGCGCCCTTGTGGACGTGCCCTGCAAAATCGCCGGTAAGAAACGCAAATTCGCCGGGAGAAGCGGCCTGCCATCCACTGTCTTTGCGATCGACCCAGCCAGCGAGCTTGCGCTGGATGGTGACCGTGCGGACCAGGCGCACGCAGTAAGGATAGAGCATGGTTACCGCTTTGACGACTTCGTAGCCGGTGCGCCCGGCGATGGTGCTGAACTGCACTTTGATGATGTCTGGGGGCAGGTGCTGGTCATCTCTCCAATCGCTGAAGATGCTGGCGCCATAGCCGGAGAAATCGATGCGCCGCAAGGGAACACCTCCGGCGGCGCCAAATTCGCCTTCGAATATCTGGCCCACATCCTGCCCAAGCACGCTGTATCCGTAACCGGTAGGATTTCCCGGAGCGCCTCCCGGCGGGAAGGGAAAGACGTGGGTGGATCCGTCAAAGCTGGCGTCGGGCTGGTCGGGCGTGGGCGGGGTGGTGCTGGAAGGTGAGATGACTGTGAGTTGGTGTCCACCGCGAAGGAGGTGGTTGGCGAAGTCCGGGCGGTTGAGACGGAACGCGCCGAGATGGGCAAAGAGCCGTGGGCGCAAGCCGACCGGGGTATTCACCAAACCGTTGGGTTGCTCGATATGGGCTGTTAGTCCGAAGGGAAGGCTGAAGGTGGCGTGAAAGGGCAGGCCGGAGGAGACGTTGGTGACCTGCGAAGTGAGCACCGGGATCGGCGCCAGTGGAACAAGTTGCTGGTAGTTGATGGAATGAAGCACCAGCGGGCCGCCATCGCCGGCGTCGATTCCGGCGTCGATAAGGCCGTTGGGCAGCTCTTCTGAAACCATTGGTTCCCACGAAGTCTGCGGGAGTGCGAATGTCGCGAGCAATCCCTGATTGAAGGCGAGCGAGAGATCGGAGAATCCGTAGACGGGTGCGTTTGCTCCTGCCTTGAGTGGAGATTTTTCACCAGGTGGGTTGGAGTCCAGTGCGAATTTTACGCCGAAGAGGTCGGCGCGGCTGGAGAGGTCGAGAAGCACGAATCCACCGCCTTCACGCGTTGCGGCGGGATTCGCAAGATAGGCCAGCCCTGTGTTCGATTGCGAGAGGATCGCGAGCGCAAGTTGGATGCTCGGCCGCGCCGGCGCACCACTCCACTCGATCTCGATGAGCAGAATCTCAAAACTATTCGAGCTTTCCTGCGAGCGAATCATCTGCAGCGTGTCGAAACTGGAGGCGTAGGGATCAGGCAACGACGGCAGCAGCCAGTAGGCGCGGAAGAAAAGTGCAAGGCGGCATTGCTGGACAATGTCGGTTCCCGCTTGCAGGCGGCCGATGAAGACCAGCAGAGCGGGCGGCTGAACTCCCAGCAGTGCGTTTTTGAGCGCGATCGAGAGCTCTTTAAGATAAATGGATGGGCTTGCATTAGGAGCAGCGATGAGATAGACGCGGGTCTGAGTTGCTTCCGCAAAGAAGATGATCAGGGTATTCATCTTGGTCAGAGGGAAGCGCGAGCCACTGGCCTCGAGCGGGCGATCGAGGTAAGCGTTGAGTGTTCCTGTCGTGTAGAGCAGTTCGGTGCTGGCGGTCGAGAGATAGACGATCGAGGGCTTGGAATAGATAACCTCGATCGTGGATTTTCGGTTCAGTGTCGCCGGTTTCTCGTCCCAAAGTTCAATCGAAGAGGAAGCATTCTTCACGCTTGAGGATGCTGCAATGATCGATAGCTTTCCAGGTGAAGCTTCGAGAATGACGCCATCGAACGCGTAGGGTTGATCCTGAGTGTGCCATTTGGCACCGATCCCGGGACCCAGTCCCAGGTAGAGATAGCCGGCACCGTCGGCATCTCCCAGATTAGCAATGGTGGTCTGTGGAGCGGGAAGCGCCCATCCGCCTGCGGCAATGGCGGCCGAGCCTGAGGAGATGAGCAGTGTCGATCGAACCGTGCTGAAGGCGAAGCTTGAAGCGTCGGCGTCGCACGGTATGGCGATCTGCCCCGAGGCAAAGGCCGGGGACACATGATTCCAATGGAAATTGACCGTGCTGCCGTAGGCAACAAGCGAGCTGTCGTCAAGCGAAATCAGTTTGGCCGAGCTCTCGGCGAAGTTGATTTGAATGTTGACCGGCGTCTGGACCCTCGCGTGGTTGGCATCGGCGCCAGGACCATTGGCAGGCACGGGCGCTGGACGGGGCGCAAGTTGCACGGTCAGATTGAAAGTTGCTCCCGCGGGTATCACCACCACGCCGGAGACCAGGCTGACCGCGACGCTGAAATCCATGGTTCCGCTTTGGATTTGAAATCCGGTAAAGCTGCCGGACGGTGCGCCGGTCGCGAACCAGGGCGCAGGGAACCAGATGCTGCCTTGTCCGAGATTCAGATGTGTGGGGGTGTCGCCAATCCCGATGTTCACTGGGAAGACACCGAAGACGTTTGTCGGAGTTCCAAAGGCAAAGCGCAGCGACAAGGTGATGTTGAAGGTATGCACCCAGTAAGGTATGCCGGAGCTGTCTTCGAACGGTCCCAGCGTCTTCGCTACCGCCATGCCAGCTGCCCATGCCGGAGCCGAGCTACTCGGGGCCGAGAGTGAGCTTAGGTAAGCCAGCTGGGTCGGAGCCGCGGCGGGGTTATGGGCGGCGAGAACGGCAGAGGCGAGTCCCTGGATCTGCAAATGAACGGAGTCATCGAAGATGGCGGCATAGATTGCCGGCGGCTTGGCTGCCCCAGCGACAGGCTTCGAGACAATGACGTCGGGCGCAATCCCGTGCAGCAGGGTTTGAGCGAGAGCGGTGCGGGCCTGTTCGAGATCGGCGGCAGTAGCGTAGCCCGCGGGCTTCAGCGATCCAGTTACCTGCAACAAGGCCTGAGCGATGTCGGCGTGAGTCATGGGGGAACTCCGGTTGAGCATCGGATGAAACGGGAAAGACGACCGTTCTGTGGGGTTTAGGCCAGGGGAAATACCTGTGGAACCGGAGTCTAGCGTGAACTAGCTAGGGTGTCAACGCAAATTTGTCGACCAGCGCCGGTTGACGATAGTTTGTGCAGTCAGCGAAAGGCGCGAAAGCAAATAGTTTGCATGCACTTTTTGCTCCGGATCCACCAGCTACCCAGACCGCAGTCCACGGATGCACTTAGCCTCTGTACTCCAAACACGTCGCGCACATCGACGGGTAATTTGAATGTCAGATTCTGCTCAGGCACCGACGCGCTGAATTAACAATCTCGCAGGCACAAAAAATCGTGCAGACCATGCCGCGGAGTAGCCAAAAAGAGAACGGTCCGCAGCTTATCAAAATAGGATTCCGCGTGCACAGCCAAGGCCACGCAGGTTGGTCTCCATCGCTGTCAACAACGGGGTATGCGGTTCTTGGCCGAGGAATCGAACCAGCGTCGAGTTGTCTAGCTCAATCGGGGTCTGCCAGAGCGGGCGTGTGGCGACAAGTTCAAGCATCGTTTCGTTGAAGGGAGATGCTAATTTGAGGATGAACCACGCCATGCCTTTCACCCGAACGGAATCATTACCGACAGCCTTGCGGATGGCCGCGATCATCTCCGTACCGTCCGCATCCCAGTCTCCGCGAAAGTGGTAGCGGGCGAATGGCTCCAGCCCCGTCTCGCAATCCATTAGTAGCGCGAACGTCTTTGCGGCATCCAGCAGATAGGCCCAGTCATGTCCTATGCCATCGGCTCCCGGGTAGGTGATGCTTGTTAATGGCTGGTGCAGCGTGATCATGCCTTGAGCAAACCAACTCTGCCTGGACTTCGGCCCAAAGAAGTCTCCAAAACGCACAATCCGTGAGCGCACGCCGTTTGCAACAGCGCCTTGGATCCGCTTCTCAAGCGCAATGCGGATGGTCCCTTTGTGCGTCGTTGCATACTGGGAGAGTCTTCGCTGAGTTCAGGAAACGCATCGACCCCGTAGTTGTAGATAGATCCGGGGAGTAGGTTGCGCGCACCGCCCGCCTTCCAAGCCCGTTCATGCGGCCGATAGCATGCTTTGAAGTAAGGCCCTTCCGGATCGACGTACCTGTCCTCAACGTAAATGGCAACAACACGCCCCAGGATGATGCGGGAGCGGCCGATCTCGATGGTCGTGTACACGCGGCATTCGAGTACTGCGTGTGCATCGGCCGGCCGCGAACCTAGCCGGTTCCACCTCGCTCATCTCGGGCGGGAAGTCGGTTGCACAGATGTTCATCTTTTTGGCGATGTCCTCAGTGACCACGTTGACCACAAAGCCGCCGGCGCGCCGGATGTTGCGGGCTGTGTCTTTGGGAATAAGCGGCTGCCCAGGCCGATTGGTTACGCCTACTCCGACGATGGGAGGGTCGGTGTACAGGTAGTTGTATGCACTGAAGGGTGCCGCATTCAGCTGCCCATTCTCATCCATGCTGGTGATTAGCGCAATAGGGCGAGGCGCCACCAGGCCGACCAACAGTTTGTAGGCTCGGCCGGCGGGGCCACTTTCGAGATCGAAACTAATCGGATGGAGCATTCCTTGCGGTTTGATGGTAATCGTTTTACTCGGCAGGGCAGATTTTCCCAGTTTTCGTGGGATTCCTATTTGTCCGCTCGGAAACTTCTCCGCCGGCGTTTACGAAAAACAACTTTGCGATTAAGGGCAGAAAGCCACAAGCAACACGCGAAGCGATCGAAGAACACCAATATGCGGATGCCGACGCGCAGATCGCACTCGTAGCCCATGCCATCGAAGACGAAGCCGCCTATGTCGAGCATTTGACCCCTGAGTTGGAAACCGCCGTCAGCACCGCACAATCTTCATCGGCAGGTTCGCCTTCGCGGTGACGAGCAATCATCGCTTCAGGAACACGCCGCAACTCTAGTCACGATGATTGTTTATAGGCTCCATTGTTGGGTAAGTCCCAACATGTCGGCTTCTAAAATGTTTCCCGAGGTCGCCGAGGTGCTCCGAGCGATGGCTGGCAACCCGGAAGTTGACTGGCGAGTGCCGACGACTCCCGATCGCTGCTGTTTGGAAAGCAAACCTTCATCCTTTTCCCCAAACCTCGCCAATTGCCGCTTCCACTTCAACTGGGATTTGCCCGCCGAGTACTTCGTAACCGGCCTGGATCATCGTCTCCACAACCATTTGCTTGACGCTCTCGATTTCGTTCACGGGCACCTCCAGCACCAACTCGTCGTGCACTGGCATCAGCATCATCGCCGCAACATCTTCAGGCAACAATGCGATGGCGCGAGCCAGGATGTCGGCTCCTGAACCCTGGTCTTGATAATTCAGGGCTTGCTTAAAGTCGTTGAGGATGGCAAAACGACGACCGATGAGAGTTGTCGGCTGGTAGATTCTCGCAACAAATTCTGGGGCGATTAATTGTTGGCTAAACGAGTCCCACAGTAGGCACTTGCCTTGGTTGACCTTGCGTGATTGGGTGTACTTGGTCCAGAAGTGCCAGAGGCGAAACTCGGGGTAGAGTTCGAACCAGGCGCTTCGGGCTTGAGTCGCTTCCTTTGGAGTCCAGTTCAATCCGTAGTTGGAGATTCCGTACCGGTGAAGTCCTGCTGCGCTCATTCCATAAAGCAATCCGAAATTGGTTGGCTTAGCCCCCTGGCGTTCCTGCTGCAACTTCGCCTTCAGGTCCTTCCGAGCCTGATCGTCCTGCGTAGTCAACCAATCCACTGAGTTTTCGCCGCACTCGATTTTGCCGGATCGCCGGGCCATGTCGATGGCAGTTACAAGGTGAGGGTCGAGCTTGCGGGTGAAGATTGACATCATCATCTGGACTTTGCGCCGCAGAACGGTCTGCGACACTGCGGCAATGGCCTCATTCAGCCAGTCGAGCGTCCAAGTCTCTGGCTCTTCCGGGCATATCAACCGGCTGGTTGCGTATCTACCCTTGAACACCTGCTCCAGGAACCAGTCGTGACCAGAATCACCGTTGAGCCGGAGGCGAAGATCGGTGATCGCACGCTCCGCCAGTGCAGCCGCAATCCGTAGCTCAATTGCGGCATAGTCCGCCGACAAGATGACATGCCCCGGCTTTGCTCTGAAGAGTTCCCGGAAGCGATGATCACGTGGAACATTCTGCAGGTTCGGTTCACTGCTGGACGTACGCCCGGTTGCGGTGGTAAAGGTAATGAGTGAATGGAGTCTGCCGTCGGCCGCTGCGGCTCGCTTGTACTCCTCGATCGTGCCGATCGCCTTCTTTCCCGCCTTGATTTCCTCGAACAGAATCGCGCCCGGCAATTCGTTGGCGCCGCATTCTTTCAGCGCGTCCCGGCCCGTGGAGATATTGCCTGCTTCAGTGCTGGCCAAAGTTACGCCATGAATCTGAGCGTGCGCGACCAATGCCTGCTTCATCTGCTTCGTTTCGCCGACACGCGGATCGAGAAGCGGTTCACGCAGGCCCACATACTCGGGGATCTGGACCAAGTCATCTGCGGCTTTACCGATATTCAACAGATACTGCGACCTCAAATGCTCCGCACCCTGGAAGCAGAATGGAACACCTCGCACATGGGCTTCCGCCAACCGCACCGTCGATGTGGCGAACGGAAGGTACCAGGGGTACTGGTGCTCAATCTGACTGGGCATTTCTTCAACGTCTACGCCTGGCAACAGGTTGTTGAGGAACCGGAGAGGCAGATCGACATCCCCGGTTACATAATCGAGATGCTGAGCCGAGAGTGTGCTCACACACCAGTTCGGCGGTTTTTGATAGCTTTTATCGGGAGGCGGCATCCGGAGCGCGGCGGCGATTGATTCCAGGGATGCAGAAGGGATTCCATTCTTCGACTTTATGAGTTCTACGGCCTTCTTTCGTGCAGCCTCATCGCCGACCGCGGCAGTGCCGAACGGCATTATGAGTATTCCTGGGCGAATCTGCCGAACTAGA
>OBLU010004394.1_pt1 | contig 12728 bp, 10 predicted proteins | sample 1518681 | NCBI WGS metagenome assembly OBLU01 (sample SAMEA3539304, study PRJEB22396) | soil metagenome | biome: tundra; feature: field; material: soil | place: USA | collected 2010-05 | depth 0.15 m | reverse complement strand
GCGACGGTGAATCCGTAAGCAGGCGCTTGCGCAAGCACTCTCACGAACCCTAATTCCGTGATGGAGCAGGTTGCCAGGGGCGGGAACTGTTGCGCTCGCACCCAGGCTGCCACGCGGTCGTGGAACTCGTGGTGGATGACTCCCAGCGCGACGAGGGCGTTCACGTCGAGCAGATACTTCATGGAAAGTTCGCCAGGATTTCCTGAACTTCTTTGCTGCTCATCACGGGAACGCCAGAACCCGCGCTGAGAACAGGGAGTCCGGTAACGGGATCCGCGATAATTGCGACCCGTCGCGGACGCTCTTTACGCGGCGTCAAAACAATGCGCCCAGCCTCGATGTTGGCATCGAGCGGATCGCCGGCGCGAATGCCAAGCCTGCGGCGAAGCGGTCCTGGAAGAACGATCTGACCTTTGGTGGAAACCTTGGTCTGCATGGTAAGACAATCTTACCATCCAATGCGGGCGCGGACCTCCCCATCGTCCGGGCGACCCCCGCCGTCAGCGTCATGACGAACTCCAGTGGGCGCCGCTTACGCGGCGTGAGAACAACGATCCCAGCATCCGAACGCGGCTCAACGAGGCGCAAACGCCAGCGCGGGGCCGGGGCGGTTGCCGGGGATGTCCCAAAGTCGAATGGAAGCGGGCGGGGTGGCGAAGGCCAGCCAGCGGCCGTCGGGGCTAAAGGAAATATTGGAGGTTGCGATTGGGGCGAGTTGCCGTTCCGAGCCTGCGGCGGTGTCCCAGAGCCAGACGGCGCCTCTGCGGACGCCATAGGCCAGCAGGGTCCCGTTGGGGTGGAAGGCGACGGATTCTACATAATCCTCACGCGGAGCGGCGCAGCGCAACTGGCGGCCGTAGGCGGCTTCCCAAAGGCGAGCCGTTCCGTCCTGGCTGCCAGTGGCCAGGGCGCGGCCGTCGGGACTGAAAGCGATGGCTCCGAAGGCGGGTTCGCGGGTTTGGACCAGCCGGAGGATCTCATGGCTGGCGGCGAGGTTCCAGAGACGCGGCCAGTGTCCACCGGCTGCGAGGACAGCGCCATCGGGGCTGAACGCAAGGTCGCCGTAGAGCGCCATGCAGCAGAGCGTCCGGACGCGGTTGCCCGAGGCCACATCCCACAGCTCGATCCGCTCGGCCACGTTGACGGTCGCGAGCACGCGCCCGCTGGGACTGAAGCGCGCCGTTCCATAGCCGTCGCCGGCCGGCCCCACCGTAAGGAGCGGGGTCCAGCCGGTTGTGCTCCACAGGCGAAGAGAGCGGCCGGCGACGGCGAGGAGCCGCGAATCGGGGCTGAACGAGAGCACGTTCAGCGCCCCTTCCTCCAGGCGGATTCTGGCTTCGGGTTGGAGGGATGGAAGGCGCCAGACCGCAATGCTCCCATCGAGGTCCCCCGCGGCCAGGAACCGCCCGTCTGGGCTGAAGGCGACGGCCGTGAGATGGGGGGTGGAATGGTGGGGGGAAAGGGAGAGAATGACCGCGATGGCCAGCGCGGCCAGCAGGGCCAACGCGGCCACGACCAGCGTTGGGGAGGCGGAGCCGCGGCGTCCGGCCGCCCGGTGGGCTTTGTTCCCGCTCATTCGCTGAACCTCAGGTCGCTGGCTTGCCGGGAAGCTACGCGGCGGTTCGCGCGCGGACTTCCTTCCGGCCGAGTTGCAGGGCGGCCATGTCGATATCGAACCAGCGCTGGCTTTTCACCTTGCCCCGCAGCGCGCCGACCACGTGCTCTTCGTCGAGAAGGCTGGCGGCTTCGAGCAGCGCGCCCAGCATGACGATGTTGGCCGCCTTGGTGGCGCCGAGCTCGTCCGCCAGGCGCGTGAAGTGCATCGCGAGGATGCGAATGCCCGGGCGCTCGCAATCGTCCGGAAGCTCCGGCGCGTTGTACAACACAATGCCGCCCGGTTCCACCGTGGGGAGGAATTTGCGGAGCGAAGGCTCGTTCATCGCCAGCAGAACGTTGGGGCGGGAAACGATGGGCGAATCGATCGGGGCGCTCCCGATCCGCACGTGGCAGTTGGAAGTCCCCGAGCGCATTTCGGGGCCGTAGGAAGGCAGCCAGGAAACCTCGTAACCGGCGTCCAGACCCGCCTCGGCCAGCACTTCGCCCAGCATGAGAACGCCCTGCCCGCCGAAACCGGCCACCCTGATCCGCAGGTCCAACGGCTTGGCGGGCTTGGCCGGGGCCGCATCCGGCGCGCCGCCATTCGTCAGGCCGAGAATGCGCGGGAGGTCCTCCAAGGGCGGCGCGGGCGCGGGCGCCGGCCTGACGGGCGCATCCTTGCGGTCGCGCAGGTTCCCCACCGGGAACGTCTTGGTCATCTCCTCGCGCACGAACCGCTGCGCTTCCAGGGGTTCCATCTTCCAGATGGTGGGGCAGGGCGAGAGCACTTCCACGAACGAGAATCCCAGGCCCTTCACCTGGATATCCAGGGCCCGTCGCAACGCGCGCCCGGCCTGCATGATCTGCTTGTTGTCGCCCAGGCAGACGCGTTCGATAAAGACCGGGGCTTCGAGCGATTGCAGCATCTCGCACATGCGGATCGGATAGCCGTCCGTCCACCGGTTGCGTCCGAATGGGGAGGTGGTGCTCTTCATGCCGAGGGGCGTGGTAGGCGCCATCTGCCCGCCGGTCATGCCGTAGATGCCGTTATTCACAAACACGACCATGATGGCTTCGCCCCGGTTGGCCGCGTGTATGATCTCGGCGGTCCCGATGGCTGCCAGGTCGCCATCGCCCTGGTAGGACACCACAATGCTGTCCGGACGGCTGCGCTTCACCGCGGTCGCCACGGCCGGAGCGCGCCCGTGCGCCACCTGGATGTTGCCAACGTCGAAGTAGTAGTAGGCGAATACCGAGCAGCCCACCGGGCTGATCATCACCATCCGGTCCTGCACGCCCAGCTCGTCGATGGCGCGCGCCAGCAGCTTATGGGTGATTCCGTGGCCGCATCCCGGGCAGTAATGCGTCTGGTGCTGCAACTCCGCCTTGCGTTGGTAGGTTTCGTAGAAGCTCTTGGCCTTTTCGTGCGTGACGGTATAGCTAGCCATGGACCAGGACCTCCTCCGCGCACGGCGCGAACTTGCTCAATAGAAACTCCAGCACGTCCTCGGCGGAGGGGACGTTGCCGCCCACACGGCCGAAGAACTCCACCGGCGTCCGGCCTTCCAACGCCAGGCGGACGTCGTCCACCATTTGGCCGGTGCTGAGCTCCACCACGACGAACGCCTTGGCTTGGCGGCTGAGTTCCCCGATGCGCCGGGAGGGGAAGGGGAACAGCGTGATGGGCCGCAACATCCCAAGCGCCATGCCCCGCGTCCGGCCCAACTCCACCACCGCCTTCAAGATGCGGCCAACGATCCCGTAACCCACCAGGACGATTTCGGCGTCGTCGGTGCGCCAGCTCTCGGCGCGCGTTTCCTTGCGCTCGGCTTCGAGGTACTTGGCTTCCAGCTTGCGGACGTGTTGCTCGGCCAGATCCGGTTCCAGGTAGAGCGAGGTCAGCATGTTCTTCCGCGTCCCGGCCGTACCCGTCACGGCCCAGTCCGGCGGCGGCGGCACGGGCCGCGGAGCGGCGAACTCCACCGGCTCCATCATCTGCCCGACGTAGCCATCGGCCAGCAGCACGACCGGGTTGCGATAGGTATCCGCCAGGTCGAAAGCCAAAGTCGTGAGATCGGCCATCTCCTGCACGGAACTGGGCGCCAGCGCCAGGGTGTGATAGTTGCCGTGGCCGCCGCTCTTGACGGTCTGATTGTAGTCGCCCTGCTCCGGCGCGATATTGCCCAGCCCGGGGCCGCCGCGCATGATGTTCGCCACCACGCAAGGCAGCTCCGCCCCAGCCAGATAGCTGAGGCCTTCCTGCATCAGGCTGATGCCCGGGCCGCTGGAGGCGCTCATGCAGCGTACGCCCGCGGAGGCGCCCCCATAGAGCATATTGACGGAAGCCACTTCGCTTTCGGCTTGCAGGAACACGCCGCCCGCCTGGGGAAAATACAAAGCCGCGGCCTCGGCGATTTCGCTCGCCGGCGTGATGGGGTAACCGTAATAGGCGCGCGCGCCGGCCAGGACGGCGGCCTTCACGATGGCTTCGTTCCCCTTGGTGAGTTGTGCCTTCATATCCGCCTCCCTCGGGCCGGTTCGCTATGCCGCCGCCGCGAGCCTCAACACCGCGATGGCGCCCGGCTCCGGACACACGAAGAAACAGATGCCGCACCCGGTGCAGCCGGCGCCCAGATACTGGGCCGGATGGTAGCCATAGTGGTTCAGACACTCCGCCAGATGAAGGACTTTCGGCGGACAGGCTTCCACGCAAAGGCCGCAACCCTTGCACTCTTCCGAATCCATCTCGACTTTGCCCCGGTCGGGCTTTCCATCCTTGGTCATGCCCATACACTCCTAAGCTGCCGGCGCCCCGCGCGCCTTGCCGATTTGCCCTACAACCAGGAATGTATCACTTGGCACGCCCGGCAGGGGAAACGCAGCGCGGCGCATAAGCACCAACTTTCGGTGGGTCTTACTTCTCCGAGACCATTATAGAGCGGGGATAGCATTCTGCACGCATCGCGAGCGCTACAATGCAAGGAAGTATCGTGCCCCCACTCGCCTCTCTCTACGCTCTCCAAGACGCCGTACGCGCCTTGCCCCCCATTGCTTCCGGCAAGGTCCGAGTCTTTCGCGGCCAGACGTCCGACTATCCCACCATCACCCCCGCCGCTTACCGAAATCGTCTCGGCCGTAGCGCCATCTGGCAGGTCTACAGTCGCTTCCTCCTGATGGACATCACACGCCGGCGGTTCGAGGGCGAAATGGACGAAAAGGAGATTCAAATCTGGAGCCTCTGGCTCGAAGCAGTGGCCCAGCACTACGGCTCCGGGTCGCGATATCTCGACGTCACCCACTCCATCGAATCCGCCGCCTGGTTTGCGCTGCACCGCGGCGAGTGGACCACCGAGCGCAGCATGCTCGGTCCTCCCGGTCCCCCTTCGCCTCACGATCTGCCGGGAGAGACGAAGTGGCTGCAATACACCCGCGCCGTCGAGCCCGGCTACCTCTACGCCTTCGATGTCGACGTGTGGGACGGAGCCAGCGCCATCCCGCCCGATCTGGCGCTCATCGATCTGAGCCGCGCTCCCGAGCCCTTCATGACTCCCCGCATGCTCGCCCAGGCGGGCTGCCTCATCCACGTGGGAGACGCTGACCAGCACGACCTACGCCGCCACCGCGTCGAAGGTACGCCGCTGTCCGTCGACTGGCCCATGACCGGCTCCACGTTCGTGCAGCGCACCGTGGAGGAAATGTTTCCCACACCCGCGGTGGACCCCTGGTATCGCCGGTTCCTCAGCGTCCCCATGGCCCCTGAGATCGACCCCGCCTCGGGCGGCGTCGTCCTCAAACGCCCCCTACCCGTCACGCTATACCGCGGGGAAACCGAAGCTTACAATGCCGCGGTGACTTCGACGGAGGCGTTTCTCTTCCCGCCGCTACTTCATCGAGCGCTTCGCCAAATTGGCGTGCAGGCCGAGGCCCCCGGGGAGGAATGGTGGCGGGCCGTCTCCATGAACAATGCGACCCCGATTTTGCTCGAAGCTCCTTTGCTCCGCGTCTTTCCTCCGGCCGGCAGCGACCTTTGGAACCACGAACTGCTCCTTCGGGACATAGACGAGTCGGTGGTTTCGCACTCCTCCTCGAAAGAGCCCCCTTCCGGACAGGCCGGGCTGCGCAACGTTCTCTTCCAGTTCAGCAACTTCGAGGAGATCTTCTGGGAACGCGCGCACCAGCCCGATATCACCACGAGACTCACGCGCGGCATCTGGATCGTGCGCGGCGACTCGGAAATCCTCGTGGTCCTTCTCCGCCAGAACTTCCCCGGCACACAGGTGGATGGCTCGGCGCCCGTCCTGATCCGCCTGGATCCCGTCCGCCGCCGCATGGTCCTCAAGCCCGCCTCGGTCTCCATGGAATGGACGGAACTCGCTGCTGTGCCGGAGCTGGCCAAACCCGTCTTCATTGGGCTCCACCTGCTGCGAGCCCTGTCCCCCCATTTGAAAGCCGAAGCCACACCGCGGTGGTTTTTATTGAGGCGGCCGGAATCCGGGCCGGACAACGAGTATCTGGTCGCGGTGCTCGCCGATGCCGGCAAGCTGGTTCGAGTCCCGGACCCGGCCGGGCTGGCCGATTGGTACGCCATGCGCGACAACGAGGGCGAGCCGTACACCCAACCTAAACCTAACCTCGTCGCCGGCTCATTCAAGCTCCATGATCCCAGGCCCTTCGCCGACATCCCCGTTCGCGACTTTCAGGACGCAATCCTAGCCGCCCTTCCGGCCGAACAGGCCTGACAGACTCTCCCCGGACCTCCGCTCGCCGGCATAGGCGCCCCGGTTATAAAGCCCCGACATCTCGGCTCTCGCTTCGTCGATGTTCGCTGTTTTGGCGATGTCCCCGGGGTAACTCACTTTGCCCGGCGCGGCCCGGTCCAGCGCCTGCGTCACGGCCGCGAGCCGCGCGGCCGCCCACGCTTCCCCCACCCATCCGTTCTTCACGCATCGGCGATACACCGCTACCGCCGTGCTCGCATAGGAAGGGATCAACTCCGCCGTCCCTGCGCCCCCCAGGTATTTGGCGCCGTCCTCGAGCGACTCCAGCGCCGCCTGCAACCAGTGCTTTTTCCGCGCCTCATCCGCCGCTGCCTCGCACGCAAAAAAGCCGCCGTCGGCCGCCAGCATCAGGGCGCGCAGTCCGGTCAACGGCGAACCCTCGCCGTAAGGGTCCCCCGCCAGCACCTGCCGGAGCGCGGTGTAGACGTCGGCGTAAGCCGCCTCGGTCTCGGCGAGCATGAACAGGACGTAGAAATAATCGACCAGCGCGTTGAACGCGTCTTCCCGGTGTCCGATGAAGTTGAAGATGCGGCTGGCGATGGTCGCCGCCGCTATGGCTCCATCCGCGTCCTGCCGCCCGACCGCCGCATGGTAATCCCGCAACGCCTGCTGCGCCAGCTCGGGTGTCAACTCACCGCGGAGTTGCGCCAGCGTCTCCCCCAACTTGTCGGGACCCATCCGGTATGCGCCGTAAAGCAACTCCATGAGCTGGTCGTTTCTTCCGTTCATGGCCTAATTGTGTCACACCTCTCTGGTGCGTCGGCGGGCGCTGTCGCGTTTTCCGTTACCTCACGGAGCCACCCCAGCCCTTATTACCACCGACCAGGCACGAGGTCCCCAGACGGCGCTGTGGGATGCGTCGTCAGGTCACCTTGCAGTAGGTGAACAGTATTGGGGCAAGCGGGCTTTCAAGCGACTACCGGGTCACAGACGCTGCGGTCCGGATTTCACGACGTCGTCCGGGCAGCCGTCGGCCATGAGCACGCCCGGCGGGCGGAAACGCATCACTAACCGATTCGCCGAACAAGCCCAGCTTCCCGGCGGAATAGCCGCCGCGGCGGCTTGTTCTCGACCCTAGAAACGATCCTCCCACCCGGCCGGATAACCCGGCCCATCACCTCGTCTCCGCCAATCTTGCATGCTATGATTAATGCGAAATTCAACGGTTCGAGCGCCATGGACTTCGACCCTAACGCGGCGGCGGGGCGAGAGCAGCAGTGCGACGACCAAGCAGCGCCCACTCAGAGCCTGGCCCAGAATTCACTCAAAGGACGTTATGTGCTGGTCCGGGAACTCGGGCGCGGGGGGTTCGGCACGACGTATCTCGCAACCGACACGGAACTGGCAGGCCGCAACGTAGTCGTCAAGATCCTGTTCCAGCAGCGTGCCAGAGATGCCTGGTCTCTGAAGAGGTTCAAGGGCGAGATGGAGGCGCTCGCGCGCATCGATCACCCCGGTGTTGTGTCGGTGGTGGATTTCGGGTGTCTACCCGACGAGACGTCGTTCCTCGTCATGCAGTATGTGTCCGGAACATCGCTGCGAGGCCTGATTCCGCGGGGCGGCATGCCGTTGGCGCGCATGGCCCACATCGTGCAGCAGATCGGCCGCGCGCTTTCCGCCGCTCACAGTGCCGGCGTATGCCACCGCGATCTCAAGCCGGCAAACATCATGGTTCAAACGCATGCCGACGGCGAAGAGCAGGTTAAGCTGATCGATTTCGGCATCGCCACCGTGCAGGACCTCGATACCGCTTCGACGTCATCGAGGATTGCGGGAACGTGGGAGTACATGGCTCCCGAGCAGTTCGACGGCAAGTCTTCCCCAGCCAGCGATATTTACCAATTCGGCGTGGTGGCGTACGAACTCGCCACGAGCGTGCAGCCGTTTCCTTCGTCGGCGCCCGCCCTCTTGCTGATGCAAAAAAAGAAAACCGTCAAAGTGCCTCCGAAGGACTTGCGGCCGGATTTGCCGGCGGCCGCTCAGGACGCGATCCTCAAGGCACTCTCGCCGAATCCGCAGGACCGCTATCAACACGCGGCCGAATTCGGCGACGCACTGGCACGCGCGCTGCTGAGCGGGTCCATCACGCAGGATCTGATCAGCACCCAGACCGATCCTCTCGGGGCACGAAGGCTTGCCGGCCGCAGGTTGCTGCGGCGAACGATTCTCGCCGCCGCGGCCGTGTCTCTGCTGGGAGCCGCCGCATTCCTCTGGTTTGAGGTTCAGCCTCCCGCGCCCGATTCAATCGCGGTGCTTCCCTTTGAAAACCGTATGGGCGATTCGGAGATGGAGTACGTGAGCCGTGGCATCACGGAATCGCTCATCAACGATCTTTCGCGGATACCCACGCTACGGGTGAGCGCGCTGGGTTCCGTGCTCCGATACGACACCCCGAAAGCCGACGCCAGGACCGCGGGCCGCGAGCTGAAAGTGGACCGCGTGGTGCGCGGATCCGTGTCGCGCATGGGCGACCAGTTGCGCATCGAGGCCGAGTTGATGGACGTCCGCTCCGGCGCGCAACTCTGGGGAAGCGCATACACCGCAAAAACATCGTCGCTTTCCGATGTCTTCGAGAGGTTTTCGACCGAAGTTACCGACCAGCTCCGCCTCAAACTCAGCGGCCCGCTGAAGGACCGCCTGGCGCGGCAGTATGCGGCAGGTTCGGAGTCGTATCAGTACTATCTACAGGGCCGGCTCCACTTGAGCAAGCGAACCCCTGGCGGTTTTGACGCGGCAGTCCGCTATTTCGACCAGGCGATCGCGAAGAACACCGAATATGCGCCTGCGCACGCCGGTCTGGCGTACACGTACGCGCAAATAGCCCTGCACGACAGTCAGTTCGGAAACACTTCGCCGGCGCACGCGCTGGAAAAGGCTCGCACCGAGGCCCTCCGGGCGCTCGAGCTGGATGGAACCCTGGCCGAAGCCTACAGCGCTCTCGCATACGTTCAGATGCAGGCCGACTATCAGTGGGGCGCGGCGGAGAAGACGTTTTTGCGGGCGATCGAGCTGAACCCCGCCTGGGCCGACGCTCGGGAGTGCTATGCCCTCGAACTCGCCGCGCTCGGGCGATCCGGCGAGGCCGTGAGGGAGATTGAAATCGCCGAGCAATTGGAACCCGATTCATGGGCGCTAAAAGCGGCGCACGCCACGATCCTCTACTTCGCCCGGCGCTACGATGAATCGCTCGCGATCATCGAGGAGATCGCCAAAGACTCGCGGGCCTGGACCCTGGGCGATTTGATGGCGCCGGATTATTGGGCCAAATCGATGCCGGCGGAAGCGCTCACCGCCGTGCTGCGTCTGCCGGCCACCTTTACGCAGCACATCCGAACGCCGCTCCTTGTGGCGGCATATGCCCATGCCAGCCAGGAAAAGAAGGCGAGGGAACTGCTCGCCGCCTATTCGGTCCGGCCCGAGACGGCAGTGTGGTACTATCTCGCCGTGGCGCACCTGGCCCTGGGCGACAACGCCGAGGCTCTGCGCGACCTCGAAAAAGATTACGACCGAAGGTCCGCTGAAATTCTGTTTATCGCGGCAGACCCCGTGATGGACGAATTGCGGGCGGACCCTCGGTTCCGCGCTCTGCTCGCACGCATGAAGCTCGAATCGAAGCGGTAGTTGATTAGTTGATTAAAAGGAGTAAGCCACATGACGAATGATAAAGCGCGCGCGCGCTATGACGATAAGTTGGATAAGCAAATCCTGCAGGAGATGGGGTTTCCTTCCGATGCCGAGTTGAAGGAGTTTCTTAAAAAGCTGGATCAGTTGACCTTAACGGAGAAAAAGCTTCTCCGCGTCAACATGCCGTCCTGTTCAGACGCCGTGAAGACCTTCACGTTCCCGGTCACCGAGGCGCAACTCCGCGAATTCATCGAAAAGAGAGCGCGTCCTGGGGTATCTGGAGAAGAGGGGATCGGTAGCGAGGCGCAACTCCGCGAATTCATCGAAAAGAGAGAGCCGGGGCACGCGGCCTTCGTTACTTGCATGAACGGCACTGTTAAATCCAAGGTCGGAAAGCGCTCCACGTAGTACGATCCTCCGCTCGATGCGCATACAGAGTGTGGCGAAGCACTCGCCGGCCGAGTCCGAGCGGGTTGTGCCGAGCGAGGACACGTTCGCGCGCGCGTCGATCGCCGCGGGCGCACTCGGAGTCACACGGCTGGGCAACATAACGGGCCTGGACCGCCTCGGGCTGCCGGTCTACACCGCGGTGGTTCCCAAGTCCGACGATACGATTTCCGTTTACAACGGCAAGGGTGTGCGGCCGGAAGATGCCAGGGCCGGCGCACTGATGGAAGCCATCGAGCGGCAGACCGCGCTCAACCGGGACCTCACGGTGGTGGAAGCGAGTCTGAATGCGCTGCGCCGCGGCGTGTGCGCGGTCGCCGACCCGCGAAGCTTCAACCACCGGCGCTCCGACGACTTCTCGGACGATCGGCCGTATCTTTGGACCGAAGCCTACGACCTCATCGGCCGCGAGCCAGTTCTGGTCCCGGCCGGGCTCGCTGGCTACGGCCCGAAATATGGGGCGACCTCCCCGTTCGAGATCAGTTCTTCCAACGGACTGGCCTCCGGTAACTGCTTCGAAGAGGCTGTCTGTCACGCGTTGTGCGAGTTGATCGAGCGCGACGCCATGACCCTCGCCGATCTGCGCTGTCGATGGATTCCCTGGGCCTTGCGGGAAGCGGCTTTGGGCGCGAAAGCGGGAGAGCAGGGCCGCGACGACCCGAGCGCATATCCGCGAATCGACCTCTCGGACGCTGGGCATCCCTTTCCTGAACTACTTGCCGGATTCGAACAGGCCGGACTGCGCCCGATCGTACGCGACACTACCTCAGACCTCGGCATCTGTTGCGCTGTAGCAGCCGTCGCCGATGATTCGGCGCTGGGCTTCCCGCTGGTGCACTGTGGAATCGGTACCCATCCCAATGCGCGGATCGCGGTCATCCGCGCCCTCGCAGAGTTGGCACAGTCCCGCGTGGTGGATATCCAGGGCGCGCGCGAAGACCTGGTTGCCGCCGGCGCACCCGCGGATCCGGCCTTCGTCCACACGCGACGCGTCGACAAGATCGACCGGCGGCGGTGGCTGCTCCAGGAGAATGGCCGGTCGCGCCCGTTCCGCGACATCCCGTCTTACGAGAGCGACGACGTCGCCGAGGATATTCGCCTCATCCTGTCGCGCCTCGAACGCGCCGGGCTGCATCGAGCATTGGTGGTCGATTTCGGCGGCCCGGCCGGGTTTTCGGTGGTGCGCGTCATGGTCCCCGGGTTGGAATTCTGGTGGCTCGACCAAGGCGAGATCGGACCACGCGCGCTGGAGTTTTGGCGGAAACATGTGCGCTGACTGTTCGCGTGTGGTCGTATTCACCGGCCCCAGCCTTCATCCGCGCGCCGCTGCCGCGCTGCTCAATGCGACCATCCTCCCGCCCATCAAACGCGGCGACCTGGAGCCGTTCCTCGCGTCGAAACCCGCCGCCGTCGGCATCATCGATGGCGAGTTCTACCAGAGCCTGGCCGTTTCGCCGAAAGAAGTGCTGGCATTGCTTGAAACCGGAGTCGCCGTTTACGGCGCAGCCAGCATGGGTGCGCTCCGCGCCGTCGAACTGGGCCGTTACGGCATGATCGGCGTCGGAAGCGTCTTCCGGCTCTTCCGCCGCGGCGTTCTGGATTCCGACGATGAGGTCGCCGTCACCTACTGTAAGGAGACTTGGCGTCCCCTCTCGGAGCCCCTCGTCAACACCCGCTACGCGCTCCGAGCCGCGGTGCGAAAAGGCATTCTTACAGGCATGGAGGCCGCCCGCATCATTTCGAACCTGAGGCCGGTTTATTTTCCGGAGAGGACGCGCGAACTGGCGCTTCGGCTGGCGCGCGACGTGGCCGGCGCAGACCGGGCGCTGGCTCTGCGGAACTTTCTCGCAACGGAAGCGCCGAACATCAAAGAACGCGATGCCAAACTGCTCCTCCAGCGCATCCGGCAGGACTTCTGCTACGATGCTCGCGATGGGGGAAAGCAGGCATGTCATAGACGGCTGGAAAGTCCGCCTTCTCCAGGTATGGATAATCGGCCAGAATCCCCAGACGGCGCTGTGGGATGCGTCGTCAGGTCACCTTCAGCGAACAGTGTTGGGACCAGCGGGCTTTCAAGAGCCTCCCGGCTCACACCCGCCGCGGTCCGGATAACGAAGCCAATTGGGGAGGCAGATGGAACGAAGCCAATTTGAGGGATTTGGACGCAGTTCGGCTGAGGGATAGGAGTCGAGGCGATGATTTCGTTGCGGCGGCCGGGGCTTAGAGGGAATGGGTGTCCTTCCCTCCGGATTTATCGCCGTGCGTTGTCCGGCCGCCAATGGT
>OBLU010004393.1_pt1 | contig 12729 bp, 8 predicted proteins | sample 1518681 | NCBI WGS metagenome assembly OBLU01 (sample SAMEA3539304, study PRJEB22396) | soil metagenome | biome: tundra; feature: field; material: soil | place: USA | collected 2010-05 | depth 0.15 m | reverse complement strand
CCTACCTCGTCTTCTCGAGCGGCGGCGGGGCCAACTATCAGCTGCTGTTCAACGAAGCCAACCAGCTCGTGAAGGGCGACCAGGTTCAGGTCGGCGGGGTGCCGGTCGGGAGCATCAAGAACATCGTCTTGACGCATGACTTCAAGGCGCTGATCACGATTCACGTGGATTCGTCGCTGACGCCGCTGCACGAGGGCACCACGGCCCAGGTGCGCGTGCCGTCGCTGACGAGCGTGGCGAACCGCTATATCGCGCTGACGCCCGGACCCAACAACCAGCCCGCGCTGGCTGCCGGGGCGACGCTGCCGACAGTCGTCACCCACGGCGTCGTTGATCTCGACCAGCTGTTCAACGTGTTCAACCCGCAGACGCGCAGGGCGCTACAGGAGGTGCTCCAGGGCTCGGCCGAACAGTACGCCGGCGCCGGTCATGACTTCAACCTGTCGGTCAAATACTTCAGCCCCTCGCTGGCCGCGACCGACCATATCTTCTCGGAGCTCGTCAGGGATCAGTCGACGTTCACGAGCTTTCTCGTGGAAACGGCCAAGGCGGTGACCACGATCGGCGCGCGCAGCGTTCCGCTCACGGACCTGGTCGAAAACGCGAACACGACCTTCCGCGCGGTCGGCTCGCAGCAGGCGAACCTCGCCCAGGCGCTGCATCAGCTGCCCGTCACCCTGCGCCAGGGCAACCGCACGTTTGCGGCTCTGCCGTCCACGTTCCAGGCCCTGACAAAGCTGGTGAACGTATCCACGCCGGACACGAAGAACCTCGCGCTGTTCTTCTCGCGGCTGCACCCGCTGTTGAGCACCGCGACGCCGGTCGTGAGCAACTTCAGTACGGCAATCAGCCGACCCGGCCCAAACAACGACCTCACCGATGTATTCCGCGATCTGCCGGTGCTCGCGCAAGTACTGTCGAGCAGCTCCCCGAACGGCGTCACCGCGCTGAAGGAATCGGTGCCGATCACGGCCTTCTTCGGTCCCTACTCCCCGGATCTCCAGGGTTTCATCCGCGACTTCGGCGAGGGCAGCGCCTACTACGACGCCAATGGTCATTACGCGCGCGCGGCCCCCGTGTTCAACACCTTCTCGCTCGGCGCCAACAACAACCTCACCCCAGTCACCCCGCAACAGGGGCTGGAAGGCTTGAAGAGCGGTCAGCTGCGCCGCTGCCCGGGCGCGGGGACCCAGCCCGCCGCCGATGGGTCCTCACCGTTCGTCGACAACGGCCTGGTCAGCTGCGACCCCTCGCAGACGCCCTGATGAACTCGCGCAGGCGCAACTCACTCGCGGGCAGCCCGTTGCTGATCGGTGCGATCACGGCGCTGATCGTGGTCGTGGCCGTGTTCCTGTCCTACAACGCCAACAACGGGCTGCCATTCGTCCCGACGTACAACATCAAAGTTGTGCTGCCCGAAACCTCGGGTCTGCAGCCCACCAACCAGGTACGCATCGCGGGTACGCGCGTGGGCGTTGTCAGCTCGCTCACCCCTTATCAAAACCCGGCCACCGGGCGCGTCACCGCGATCGCCGATCTGAAGCTGGAAAAGAGCGTCGAGCCGCTGCCCGCCAATACCACCGCGATCGTGCTGTCCGTCTCGGCGATCGGGCTGAAGTATCTGGAACTGCATAAGGGCACATCCGCTCAAACGCTGAAGGCGGGGCAGGCGATCCCGGTCTCGCAGGTGCGCGAACCGGTCGACATCAACCAGTTGTTCAACATGTTCGACCAGAAGACGAGGACGGCCAACCAGGTAAACCTGAACAACTTCGGCGACGGCCTCGCCGGGCGCGGGCTGGGGCTGAACGACACGATTGCGACGTTGCGCCCACTCGTCATCAACGCGACCCCGGCGCTGCGCAACCTCGCCGCGCCGAAGACGGGTCTGCACGAGCTGTGGGTCGCACTCGACCGGGCTGCCGGCGAGACCGCTCCCGTGGCCGAGGCCAATGCTCAGTTCTTCGTCAACCTCGACACGTTCTTCACCGCCTTCGCGGGCGTCGCTCCCTCGCTCGAACGAACGATCGAAGGCGGCCCGGCGGCGCTCAAGCAGGCGACCTACTCGTTCGCGTACGAGGCGCCCTTGCTGGAAAAGAGCGCCGAGTTCTTCCGTCTGCTGCGTCCGAGCGCGCAAGCGCTGACGATCTCCGCCGCGCCGCTCGGCCACGCGTTCGCCGTAGGCGCCGTCAACATACGTGCCGCCACCGCGCTGAACACGGAGCTGGCCTCGTCCTCACAGGCGATCCAAGCGTTCGCCCAGAATCCCGTCGTCACGCTCGGCCTGGAAGACCTGACCCAGACGGCGACGGTCGGTAACCCGCTGTTCGCGGGAATCGCCCCAGTGCAGGCCAACTGCAACTACCTGACGCTGGCATTCCGCAACGTCGCGAGCCTGTTCTCCGAGAACATCGGCGTCGGTACGCTGGCCCGCGCGATGCCCGTGCTTTCTCCGGACGGCGTCAACGCCGAGGGCTTCCCCGCCTCGGCGCCGGCCAGCGGGCCCTCGGTCGACCGAGCGGCCGGGTTCGGGACGGTAGCCGGGAAAGCGATCAACGACAACCACCTGCACTACAACCCCTACCCGAACGTGTCGGGGCCCGGTCAGCCGCGGGCGTGCGAAGCGGGCAACGAGACATATGTCGAAGGCCAGACCGTGATCGGCCATGCGCCCGGCAACGCCGGCACCACCCACGAAGCGACCACCCGCTCACAGAACCTGTTCGGACAGACATACTCGAGCGCTGCGCTGAAGGACCTTGGGTTGGCCCCCGCCACGAAGGGGAAGCAGAAATGAGCCGCCTGCGTCTACGTCGTCGCGACGAGCTGTCGGTCGTCGAGATGCAGCGGTACAACCCGGTGCGGGTCGGGATCATATTTCTCGTGATCGTGGTGATCGCCGTGTACTTCGGCTTCACCAAGCGCGTGCCGTTCAAACACGGTTATCGCCTGAACGCGGTCTTCGCCACGGCCGTCAACATCTATCCCAAGTCGCCGGTGCGCATCGCCGGGGTCGACGTGGGCAAGGTCAGCTCGGTCCGTCGCGAGGGCCAGACCGGCCTCGTGAGCATGGAAATCGAATCGCGCGGCCTGCCGATCCACACCGACGCTACGCTGAAGATCCGCCCGCGGATCTTCCTGGAGGGCAACTGGTTCGTCGAACTGCAGCCGGGCAGTCCCTCGGCCAGGACGATCTCCTCGGGTGCGACGATCCCGATCACGCAGACCTCGGATCCGGTCCAGCTGGATCAGGTCCTGGACGCGCTCAACACCGATACGCGCGCCAACCTGCAGAACTTCCTCGCCGGTTACGGCGACGCGTTGACGCGCAAGCCGACGGCCGCCGAAAACGCCGAACAGGATCCCGACGTGTACGGCCTGAACGCCGCGCAAGCGCTCAACAAGGCCTACCATCGCGGACCTTCGGCACTGCGGGGCGGCGCGATCGTCAGCCAGGCGGTGACCGGCACCGAAGAACACGATCTTTCCAAGCTGATCGCGAGCATCGGCAAAGTCTCGGGGGCGCTGAACGTCCACGAGCAGCAGCTGGGTGAACTGATCGGCAACTTCAACACGTTCTTTCGCTCCTTCGCAAACCAGTCCGCGAGTCTGAGCGCCTCGGTCGCGCTGCTGCCGAGCACGCTGCGCAACGCCAGTCGCGCATTCGTCGCGCTTGACGCGGCCTTCCCGCCGGTGCGGACGTTCTCGCTCGACCTGATTCCCGGGGTCCAGCAACTGCCCTCGATGATCAGCGCGGCGCTGCCCTGGATCGAACAGGTGCAGGCCTCGCTTGCGCCCAGCGAGCTTGGGGGCGTCGCCAAGGGCCTGGTCGTGGCGACGCCGGCGCTCGCGCGCCTGTTCGGCGAACAGCCCGCGTTCTTCAAGCAGACCGATCAGTTCAGCCAGTGTCTGACCAAAGTGTTCTACCCGGGCGGGAACACCAAGCTTCAGGACGGACCCCGCACTTCGGGCGTCGAAGATTACAAGGAGTTCTGGTACACGCTGGCGGGACTGTCCGGCCTCGGACAGAGCTTCGACGGCAACGGCACGCTGAACCGCTTCCTGGTCGGCGGCGGTGGCCCGACGTTCCGTTCGGCGCCGGTCGGGATTCAGGGCAGCAGCGCGAAGGGCCTGTCGCTGATCTCCCGCTCGGCGCTGACCCCGGAAGGCACCCGCCCGGCGTTCCCCGCGGAAGAGCCGCCGTACAAGCCGCTGGTGCCCTGCTACACCCAGAAGGTTCCGAACTTCAACGGGCCGCTTTCGCAGGGCCCGGCAGACGGGAGCGGCGGATGAGCCCGACCGAGCCTCATTCGACTGGGTCCTCACATGAAGGCGGGCTGGGTGTCGCCGACCAGATCAGGCGCTACCGCTCGGCGTTCATCGCGGTGGTCTCGATGATCGTGATCGCGGCGTTCGTGGGCGGCTACATCCTCTCGCACGAGAACCTCAAGCTGCCCAGCTGGGTGCCGGTCCTGGGGAAAAGCTACTTCACGTTGAAGGCGGACTTCCAGACCGCTCAGGCGGTGGCGCCCGGACAGGGTCAGTCGGTGACGATCGCCGGGGCGAAGATCGGGGAAATCGCGAGTGTGGACCTGCAGAGCGGGGTTGCGACGGTCACCATGCGTCTGATCCCGCAATACGCGCAAAAACGTATCTACCGCAACGCGACGCTGCTGCTGCGCCCGAAGACCCAGCTGAAGGACATGACCGTCGAGGTCAATCCTGGGACCCCCGGGAGCGGCTCGCTGTCCAGCGGCGCGACGATTCCGCTCTCGCAGACCGCTCCGGATGTCAACTTCGACGAGTTCCTCTCGGCGCTCGACGGGGAAACACAGGCCTATCTGCAGGAGCTGCTGGCCGGCGCGGGCGAAGGTTTGAAGAACAACGGGCAGCCGCTGTCGGCGGCGCTCAAGCGCTTTGACCCGACCGCGCGCGACGTGCAGGAGATATCGTCGCAACTGGAAGTCCGCCACGCGAACACCGCGCGCGCGATCCACAACTTCCGGCTGCTGATGGAAGCGCTGGGCGGCAAGGACAAGCAGCTGGCGGAGCTGATCGACTCCTCCAACGCGGTGTACGCGACCTTTGCCAAGGAGGATCAGAGCGTTGAAAGCACGCTGCACCTGTTGCCCGGCGCGCTCAGCAAGACCAAGCAGGGCCTGGGCAAGCTCGCCGTAGCCGCCGCTGTGACAGGCCCCACAGTCAAGGAGCTGGAGCCGTTCGCGACCTCGCTCGCCCCCGCCGAGGAAGCCTCGCGGAAGCTCTTCATCCAGACCACGCCGGTCTTCAAGAACCAGATCCGGCCGTTCGCGCGTCAGATCCTGCCCGTGATCAACGCTCTGCAGCCCGACACCCAGCAGCTGAGCGAAGCCTTCCCGAAGCTGGCGAGCAGCTTCTCGGTGCTGAACGAACTGTTCAACGAGTTCGCCTACAACCCCGGGTCCAAGCAGGGCGGGTTCCTGTTCTTCCTGGAGTGGGCCAACCACGACTTCAACAGCGCGGTCAGCGCCGCGGACGTGCACGGCCCGCTCGGGCAGACCTTGGCGTATTTCAACTGCAATGTCGTGCCGATCCTGAAAGGGGCTGGGGAAGTCAACCCCACGGTCAGGCTGCTGCTCGGCCTGCTGAACCCGCCGTCCGGGGCGGCGTGTGCCGCGAGCACGACCTCGAAAGCGGCGAGTGCTCGCACAACGAGCTCGACGGGTCTGCTCTCAGGGCTCACCGGCAGCGTGTTCGGCCAAGGCCACGCCACCCTCACACCACCGGCGGCCGTAGCCAAGGGAGGTCGCTGAGCGATGCAGAAGCGCGCCCCCACACTTGGCAACATCATGGTGATCGTCCTGTTCGCGCTGAGCTGCTTCGGGCTGCTGCTGTTTTTGTGGGAGTCCTTCGGCGGCGCACTGCCGCTGAAGCCAAAGGGCTACCGCGTCACCGTGTCCTTTCCGCGGACGCTCGCGCTCGCCGAACAGTCAGATGTGCGGATCAGCGGCGTCGACATCGGTCATGTCATCACGCTGAAGCTCGGCAAGGACGGACGCACCGATACGACGCTCGAAATTGCCAGCAAGTACGCGCCGGTACGCTCGAATATGCATGCGATCCTGCGCCAGAAGACGCTGCTGGGAGAGACCTACGTGCAGCTGGTCCCCGAGGGTCCGAACGCGCCGTTCCTGCCTGACGGAGGTCAGCTGGCAGACAGCCAGGTCGAACCGTCGGTGACGCTCGACGACATCCTGTCCGCGCTTGACCCGAAGACGCGCCGCGCCTTCCAGGTGTGGCAGCAGTCCGTGGCGGTGGGAATCGCCGGGAACGGGGAATCGATCAACGCCGACTTCGCCACGCTCGACCCGTTCGTCGAACACTCCAACCAGCTGGTTGGCATCCTCGCCTCCCAGGAAGGGGCCGTGACGGCGCTGGTACATAACACGGGGGTGGTCTTCAACGCCCTCGCCGGACGCGACCACCAGCTCGAAGGGCTGATCGTCAACGGTGAGCGCACCTTCCACGCGGCCGCCGAAGGCAGCCAGGCATTCGCCGAAGCATTCCAAGCATTCCCGGCGTTTGAGCACAACTCGACTGTCGCGCTGAAAGAACTCGACAAGTTCGCCACCGTCGCCGTCCCGTTCCTCGATCAGTTCCGTCCCGCCGAGCGCCAGCTGGCGTTGGTGACAGCGCAGACGAAGACCTTCGCTCCTCCCTTCAACAGCTTCCTGACCGCGTTGGGGCCCTTGACCAAGGCGGCGAAGGTAGGTCTGCCCACAGTCGCCAAGCAGCTCAACCTGACCGTGCCGCTGCTCGAAAACGCCGGCCCGGTGCTGCACAACCTCGATCCGTTCCTGCAGTACACGGGCGAATACGTGCCCGAGGTGCAGGCGCTGTTCGCCAACGTCACCGCCGCCAGCGAGGCCCACGACACCAACTCCGACAACCCGTTGGGTCCCCAGGAGCACTATCTGCGCACGATGCAGGCGGTCGTCCCGCAGGGCCTGGCGGTCTATTCCCAGCGGATTGGCACCGACCGTGCGAATCCGTATTTCAAGCCCGGCGCCTTTAGCGCTCTCGGCAGCGGGCTGTCAGTGTTCAGCAGCAGCCCATGCGCGAACTCGGCGCCGTCGGTGAGTGGCCCGCCCAACGCGACGGTGACCCAGGGCATCATCGAACAGCTGATCGAACTGCACGTCGCCAACAAGCCGGAAAGCGCCAATTCGGTCCCGGCGCCCGCCTGCCTGCAGCAGAGTCCGTTTACGTTCAACGGCCAGAGCAGCCAGTTCCCGCACGTGACCTACGGCGGCAAGTAGGGAGGCGTCAGGCTCCCACCCCCGGCCCGGCGGCGATCAGCGCGCGGCGGTGGCCGAGGTAGGGCATCAGCGCGAAGTAGAGAAGGTCGGGGAGCAGCAACGGGAGTTCGGCGGTGTTCCCCTCGAGCGCGCGCCGATGCACGATCGAGGCGATGCCGCCGACCACGGCGGCGGAGGTCTGGGGTGGCAGGTGCTCGGTGCTCCTCGCAAGCGTCCGTCCTTCCTCGAGGATCGGCACGAAGCTCGCCAGGGCCGAGTGCAGGCGAGCGACAGGCGCCTTACCGGCGCTGAGGCACTCCACCATCGCCACGCGCGCGCCGTCGGGGTTCTCGGCCAGCGCCTCGAGCAGGGTCTCCAGGCCGAGCCGGATCCGCTCGGGCCAGGGCGCCGGCCGGCGCAGCCGCTCGAGCACCATGCACTCCAGCTTGCCGACGAACTCGTCGATCGCCTGGAGGAAGCAGTCTTCCTTGTCCTCGAAGTGCTCGTCGAAGACCGGCGCGGGGACCTTCGCCACCCCCTGCACGCGCTCGAGGGTGGTGCGGTCATAGCCTCGCTGCGCGACCGTCTCGATCATCGCATCGAGGATGCGCCGCCGCGGATCGGAGGAGCGGGCGGTCCTGACGGTCCTGGGGCCCTGGCGAACGGGCTGCTCGTTGCCGGGCTCTGGTGCGATGGGCTCCGCCGGCACGCTGGAGACGGACTCCAATGCGGCGGCGAGATGCCTGTGGTCGAACATCCTTCCCTCCCTTGTGCCGGTGTCGCATGCCGGCCGATCTTCGGTCGGTCCCCCGGGCTATAAACTGATTCTGACGCAATATCGTGACTCCTCGACGGGGCAATGTCAAGCGCGCGAGTTGATCGGAGGTGCGTCGCCGATTAGTATGGGGGCGTGGAGACGGTTGGCGGCACGCCCGAAGGCTCTGGAGGGGACCCGGACCCGGAGGGTCGGGCCACGCTCGAGCACGCGAGCGAGTTCGAGTACCACTCCAACGAGCTAGACCTGACGGGCGATCCGGCCGATGGCGACTGGTCGATCCGCTGCCTGGACGTGTACAAGCGCTTGGGCGGGGTACCTGTCTTGAACGGGCTGAACATCGCGATTCCCGACGAGACGATCACCGTGATACTGGGCCCCTCGGGCACTGGCAAGAGCGTGCTGATCAAGAACCTGATCGGGCTGATGTTCCCGGACTCGGGCGAGATCATCGTGAAGGGGCAGTCGGTTCCGACCTTGACGATGCCCAAGCTGCTGGAACTGCGTCGCAAAATCGGGGTGCTGTTCCAGGACGGCGCCCTGTTCGGGTCGATGTCGGTGTACGACAACGTCGCCTTCCCGCTGCGCCAGCATACGGACTACTCCGAGTCCAAGATCTCAGGGATCGTCAGGCAGCGCCTGACGGACGTGGGGCTGATGGATGCGATCGACGATCTGCCCAACCAGCTCTCCGGGGGGATGCGCAAGCGCGCCGGGTTCGCCCGGGCGTTGGTGATGGAGCCGGAAATCGTGATCTTCGACGAGCCCGACTCGGGCTTGGACCCGGTGCGCACGGCATTGCTGTGTGACCTGATCCAGGAGATGCACACCGCCTACGGGGGGACGTACATCGTCGTGACCCACAACATCGCCTCGGCGCGGCAGATCGGCGAGTACATCGCGCTGCTCTGGAGGGGCAGGATCGTGGAGGCGGGCGACGCGGAGCGGATGTTCTCCTCGGATAACCCGTTCGTGCGCCAGTTTCTGAGCGGATCGGCCGAGGGGCCTTTGACGATGGATTAGGGGGGGCTTGCACCATGTGCGAACATATGTTCGTATATGGTCGTGTGCGTCTATCTGCCCCGCTTCGAGCTGGTCATAGCCGCCGGGGGACCCGAGGCGTTGGCCGGCAACGTGCTGGCTATCGCTCCGCTGCCCGGGGGAGAGGCGCGCGTGGGAGAGGTCTCGGGCGCCGCGGAGGCATTCGGAGTGACTGCAGGGATGGCGTTGGGCGAGGCGCTGGCCCGCTGTCCGGACCTGAGCCTGGTGGCGGCCGATCCCCTGGGTGTGGCACAGGGGTGGGAGGCGACGGCGCGTGCGCTCGAAGGTATCGGCGCCGCTCTGGAGCTGGGACGGCCGGGCCTGGCCTATTTCGAGGCCGACGGTCTGCGGGGCTTGCATGGCGGCGATCAGGGTGTGATCGCCGCCGCGCGCGATGCTGTGCGATCGCCGCTCGGCGGGCGCTCGGCACGGGTTGGCGCGGGCCCGACGCGCTTCTGTGCGCTGGCGGCGGCGCTTGAGGTTCGCTCGCGCCGTGCGGTTGTGGTGGACGGGGAGAGCGCCCGGCGCTATCTCGCCTCCCAGCCGATCGATCTGCTGCGCTTTCGGGCTGAGACGGGGGCGCTGGTGGAGCCTTTGAAGCGACTCGGTCTTCGTACCCTGGGCGAGTTGGATGAATTGGGTGCAGCCCCCCGCGACGCGCTCGCCGATCGCTTTGGCGAGGCGGGCGTCCTCGCCCATCGCTTGGCCTGCGGAGAGGACACCCCGTTGCGCACACGCAGGGTTGAGGATCGCTTGGAGGAGTCGCTGGAGCTGGGAGAGTCGAGCTCCGGCCCGGCCTTGGAACGTGTCCTGGGTTTGCTCGTCGACCGGCTTTTGGCGCGGCCCGAGCGGCGGGGACGGACGCTGCGCGCGGCGCTGCTCTCCGCGCGCCTCGTGCAGGGTGGGACCTGGCACGAGCGGGTGGTGTTCCGTCAGGCGCTCTCGGATGCGCGACGCATGCGTCTGGCGCTGGCCCTGCGCTTGGCCCTGCTGCCGGCGCCGGCCGAGGCATTGCGCCTTGCCGTGGAGCGCTTCGGTCCGCCCGATGGCGAGCAGGGCGCGCTGCTCGAGTCAGCCCGCACGGCGCGCCTGGCGTGCCTGCGCGAGGCCGTCAGTCAGGTCCGCACAGTGGCCGGACCCGAAGCGGCGTTGCGTGCTCTGTGCGTCGATCCGGACTCGCGCGTGCCAGAGCGACGCGTCATGCTGACCCCCTTCCCGGGGCACTCATGACGGCGCTGGATCTGCGTCCTCGATCGCTCGTGTGCTGGCCGATCGGAGATCCCTTCGATCTTCGATCGGTACACTTCGCTCTCTGCGTCCTTGACCAGCTTGTCCTGCGTGCCCCGGGATGAGTGGGAGCCGGGCGCTGAATTTGCCTCGCTCCGCCTGTGTGCGGGCGGGCGTGGAAGGCGTACCCCGGGCGATCGACGGTCGGGCGATCGAGTCGGTGCGCGAGTCCTGGCTGGTGGAGGACCGCTGGTGGACAGACCGGCCGCTGCGCCGCCGCTACTGGGAGGTAGTGGATGTGCGAGGTCGCAACCTCGTTGTCTTCCATGACCTGCGCTCCGGCGACTGGTTCACCCAGACGGTCTGACGCGGAGTGAGATGTCAGGTACGCCGCCCTACATGGAGCTGCATTGCCATTCGGCTTACTCATTCCTGGATGGCGTGTCGCTGCCGGACGAGCTGGTTCAGCGCGCGGCGGAGCTGGGCCACACGGCGCTGGCGCTGACCGACCACAACTCTGTGTCGGGGTCGATGGAGCTTGCTCAAGCGACGAAGGACTGTGAGGTGCGGGCGATCCACGGCGCCGAGATCGATCTGGCCGGCGGCCGCCATCTGACGCTGCTCGTCCGCGAGGCGCGAGGCTGGAGCAACCTCTGCCGGATCCTCACGCTGGCGCATGCCCACACGCGTGAGGGACACGAGCGCGGCGAGCCGTCGGTGTCGCTGGAGACGGTGCTGGAGCACGCCGAGGGCCTGGTGTGCCTGACCGGCTGCGCTGAGCGGGGGGTGCACGACGAGTCGACCGCGAGGCGGCTGCTGGACGCGTTTGGTACGGAGGGATTGCGCGTGGAGCTCCAGCGCCCTTACGCCCGTCACGACCGTGCACGCAACCGGGCGCTGGCCGCGCTGGGCCGGCGGTTGGGGGTGGCGTGCGTGGCCACTGGCGACGTGCATGCTCATGTCCGCTCGCGCGCGGAGCTGCAGGATGCGTTCGTGGCGCTGCGCCTGCGCATCACGCTCGAGGCCTCAGAGTCACGCAGGCGTCCCAATCACAGCCACGTGATGAGCACGCCGCGGGCGATGGTCAGCCGTTTCGTCGACCACCCGGAGGCGGTGCGCGAGACCTTGTGTCTCGCCGAGCAGCTGGCATTCGATCTGTGCAGCGATCTCGGCTATCGCTATCCGGGAGCGGAGGATGAGAGCTCGACGCGGCGCCTGATCGAGCTGTGCCAGGCGCGACTGGAGGATCGCTACGGCCCCGGGCTGTGCTCCGCCGATGAGCGCGCAGCGGCGGAGGGACGTCTACGGGAGGAGCTGCACGTGATCGACGAGCTCGGCCTGGCGGGCTTCTTCCTACTCCACCACGAGGTGCTCGAGCTGGCGCGTGAGGTGGCCGTGGAGATAAGAGGCTCCGGCGATTCCCCACGCACGCTGCTGGCGCCTGGGCGTGGCCGGGGCTCGTCGGTGTCCTCGATCGTCTGCTACCTGACGGGCCTTTCGCATATCGACCCGATTCGCAACCGGCTGCTGCTCGGGCGCTTCCTGCACACGGGTCTTGAGAGCCTGCCCGACATCGACCTCGACTTTCCGCGCGACATCCGTGAGGTCCTGATCCCCCGCGTGCACAAGCGCTTCGGTGCGGAGCGGGCGGCGCTGGTGGCCGCCTTTCCGACCTTCCGCGCGCGCGGCGCGATTCGCGAGCTGGGCAAGGTCCTCGGTCTGCCCGCCGGTGAGATCGAGCGCGTGGCCCGCGGCGCCGATGGATACGGATGGGGAGACGTTTCATCCGAGCATGAGATGCCCACCGGCTCCCCGCGCTGGCGATGGCTCGAGCGTCTGGTCGCGGAGGCTCAACGGCTGCCCCGCCACCTTTCCCAGCACTCGGGCGGGATGGTGATCGCCACGCGACCGCTGATCGACTGCTGCCCGGTCGTGCCGGCGGCGATGGCGGGCCGGCAGATGGTGCAGTGGGACAAGGACTCCTGCGCGGATGCCGGCTTTTTGAAGATCGACCTGCTGGGGCTGGGAATGCTCTCGGCGGTGGAGCGCTGTGTCGATCTGATCGCGCGCACGCGCTCCCAGCGGATCGACCTGTCGCGGATCTCCTTCGAAGACCGCGAGACCTTCCAGGCGATTCGCAAGGCCGACACGGTGGGCGTCTTTCAGATCGAGAGCCGTGCTCAGATGCAATCGCTGCGGCGGACGCTTCCCCAGAATCTGGACGACCTGACGGTGCAGGTCGCGATCGTGCGCCCCGGGCCGATCCAGGGCGGGGCGATCAACCCATACATCGAGCGGCGCCGGCGTCTGCGCGAGGACCCCGCATACGAGATCCCCTACGAGCACCCCGCTCTTGAGCCGGTGTTGGGGAGCACTCTGGGCACGGTGATCTTCCAGGACCAGGTGATG
>OBLU010004391.1_pt1 | contig 12731 bp, 12 predicted proteins | sample 1518681 | NCBI WGS metagenome assembly OBLU01 (sample SAMEA3539304, study PRJEB22396) | soil metagenome | biome: tundra; feature: field; material: soil | place: USA | collected 2010-05 | depth 0.15 m | reverse complement strand
CCCTGCGGCCAAGGACTGCGGACTGGGCGTCATCCCCTGGTCCCCGCTGCAGGGCGGCCTCCTGGGCGGCGTGATGCGCAAGGAGCGAGAGGGGATCCGCCGCTACCAGGGCCGGGCCGCCCAGTCCATCGAGACACACCGCCCCCAACTCGAGCGGTACGAAGACCTTTGCGCCGAAATCGGGCACGAGCCCTCGACCGTGGCCCTGGCGTGGCTGCTCACGCGGCCCCCCGTCACCGGTCCGATCATCGGCCCCCGCACCATCGACCAACTGGAGGGTGCCCTCACTGCGGTCGACATCACCCTCGACGAAAAGGTGCTGGACGAGCTCGATCAGCTCTTCCCCGGGCACAAGACCGCCCCCGAGGACTACGCCTGGTAGTCCCTCAGACGAGTTCGGGATCGGGTAGCGGGGCCACGGGCAGCGCGGCGAGGTCGTCGGCCTCGACCGACACCCCGGGCAAGAGGCGGTCCAATCGCCGAGGGAACCACCAGTTCGCTTTGCCCAGCAGCGTCATCAGCGAGGGTACGACGGCCATACGGATGAACACGGCGTCGACGAAGATGCCGCCGGCCAGGCCGATCCCGAACTCCTTGATCACCAGCAGCCCGCCGAAGATGAACGAGCCGAAGACCAGGATCATGATGAGGGCGGCGGCGGTGATCGTCTTGCCGGTTGCGGCCAACCCATTGCGCACGGCGGTCCGGTTGTCGCCGCACTTCAGGTACTCCTCGTGCATGCGGGTGACGAGGAACACCTGGTAGTCCATGGAGAGGCCGAACAAGATGGCGAACAGCATGACCGGCAGGAACGATTCGACCGGGCCGGTGCGCGCAATGCCGAAGAGCGAGTCCCCGTAGCCCCACTGGACGACGGCCACCAGCACCCCGAAGGCCGCCCCGATGGAGAGCAGGTTCATCCCGGCGCCGACCAGGGGGATGACGACACTCCTGAACACGATCGACAGCAGGATGAACGACAGCGCCACGACCAGTGCGATGAAGAGCGGAAGTTTCGCCGACAGGACGTGGGCGAAGTCCACGAAGATGGCCGTGCTCCCTCCCACGAGGATCTTGACCCCGCTGCTGCCCACCGCGGCAGGAATGGTGGTGTCGCGCAGGTGGTAGATGAGGTTGGTGGTGGCGGCTGCTTGTGGAGACGTGGTCGGGTAGACGTTTACCAGGACCACGTCGGCGTTGGGCTGGGTCTTGCTCGGGATGTAGATCGGCGCCGCCACGCTGGACACGTCGGGCTGCGTCTTCACGTCGTTGACCACAGTTGTGATCACGCCTTTGTCGGCGGCCGAAGGTATGACGGTGACCAGCTGCAGCGGTCCGTTGAAGCCCGGGCCGAATCCCTTGGCCAGCAGGTCGTACGCGGTCCTGGTGGTGTTGCCGACGGGGTCGCTGCCCTGGTCGGCGGAACCGAGTCGGAGCGAGAAGAACGGGATGGCCAGGATTACGATGACCGCCAGTCCGATCATGGCGAACATGGTGGGCCGGGCCTTGATGCGGTCGGCCCAACCCGGCCAGAAGCCCTTGCTGTCTGCACCGACGATGCGCGGGCCGCTCTCCGCCAGATTCCTCTTCTGCTTCGGGCTCATGACCTTGGGGCCGATGAAGCCGAGCATGGCCGGTAACAGGGTGAGGGCCGAGATCATGGTCAGGAGGACGCCGATGGCGGCCGCCACGGCCAGCCCGTAGAGGAAGCTGACGCCCAGGGCGAACATGCCGAGCAGGGCGATGCACACGATGATGCCGGCGAAGAGCACAGCCCGCCCCGACGTGTTGACCGCGTTGACGATGGATTTCTCGATCGGTTGGCCGGCAACCAGTCCCTGGCGGTGCCGGGTCACGATGAAAAGGGCATAGTCCACCCCCACCCCCAACCCGATGAGCAGGACGAGCTCGGGCGAGAACACGGGCATCTTGAGCACGTGGCTGAGCGTGCCGATGAGGCCGATGGCGGTGCCCAGGGCGAAGAGGGCCGAAAGAATCGGAAGAATGGCGGCGAAGAACGACCCGAAGATGAGGCCCAGGACGACGAAGGCGAGCACCACGCCGGGCCCCGTGCCGCCGATGGACTGCTTGTTCGACTGCTCGGCCAGCTGGCCGGTGACGGCGACTTGCAGGTGGGGCCCGGCCGCTGTCGTGGCGGTGTCCACGAACCGCACACCCTCGGGCTGGGTCAGCTGGTTGTACTGCTGGTCCAGCGTGACCGAGATGAACCCGACGGTCTTGTCCGGATTGATGTCCCGTGCCCCCGCCGCCGAGTAGGGGCTGGTCACCGGGGCCACATGCGGCAGCTTCTCTATCTTGCCGATCATCGTGGTGATGCTCTTCTCGACCGACGGGTCGGTTACCTTGGCACCCCCCGATGTGGCGAAGACGATCTGCTCCGTGTCACCCGAAATCTTGGGGGCGGACGCCTGCAGCAGCTTGATCGCGTCCGACGATTCGGTGTTCGGGAAGTTGAACGAATTCGAATATGCCGTGCCTACCGACTTCAACAGGCCGAGCGAGACGATCAGCACGATGGCCCAGATGATGACCACGACACGGCGGTGGTTGACACACCACCCGGCCAAGGTGCGCATAGATGAGGTTCTCCTAGGGGATGGGAGGGGCGGGGGCGGCATCAGGTCCAGCGCCGGACTCAACGCTAGTTGTACAAGTCACCAGCTCAGAGGCAATCATGTTAGTGACTGCCCTGGTGCCATCCGCGTCGGGGCCTTTTCGTGCGCCGCCGTCCCGCCGGATCAGTGGCGGTCGCGCCACCGCCGTCCCGCACGGTGCCAGAGGAAGAAGCCGACCACGGCCACCAGAAGCCACGGGACCTGGAACGCGTGCCATAGGGAGATGGAGGAGCCGGCGACCACGGCAATGAACGCCAGCATCAACAGGAAGGGGACCAACCGGCGGCGCCGGGGCAGCCGGGGCGGTGGCTCCACGTCCAGCCGCGGTAAATCGTCGAACAGGCCGGCCAGGTCGCCCTGCGTCTTGGCCGACATTGCAGCGTCCAGGCGCTCCTTGAACTCGACTTGGTCGAGGCGGCCGTCGGAGAAGTGGCGTGACAGCTTGTCGGCCACCTCGTTGCGTTCGACGTCCGAGACGCGCAAGTTGGCGGTGGTGGAGGAGGAGCCCGTCCAGCGGGTGGCATCGGGTCGAAGGCGCATCGTGTGTCCTCTCGGGTGGAAGTGATTCAGCAGGTACTCGATATCAATGTCGAGCGATCGACGGGGCCGGTCAGCGGATTCGTTCACGGGCCAACAGCTCCTCGGCGATCGACTGCTCGGCGCCTTGTTCTGGGATGAGCAACCATCCGGCCAGGTACAACGGGACGGCGAGACCGCCGAGGAGGGAGAGGGCGACGAAGCCGACGCGGACCAGCGTCGGGTCGATGTCGAAGTAGTCGGCCAGGCCGACGGCGACACCGGCGAGCATCCGATCCGGTCCGCCCCGGCGCAGGCTCTCCGGGTGACCATGCGGCGGCGACGGGTCTGACGGCGTCCCCGAGGGTGGTGCCGTCATCGTGGGACCTTGCTCTTCAAACGATGCGGTAGTCATGCCACCAGCCTGAGCGACCGGCCGCCGCAGGACCATCCGGCATGACCCGGGTCCTACCCTGAGCCGGACCCGGTGCCCGTCAGGGTTTTCCCTGATGGTCGCCGCCCAAGGTGGCGCGCGATCATCGTGGTATCCCAGAGTCCACCGATCCCGCCACGTGCCCGCCCGAGGGCGCCACGACTGAAGAACCACAAGGCCACGCGCCCAACGGGCATTCGGCCTCCTGGCCCCACGCCCCCTGGGCGCCGCTCCCGCCACGGATCCCGTACCCACCGTGGTCGAGGTCCCATGGCTGGCGCCCGCACGGCCGACGCTCCCGCCATCACCTGCGCAACATGCGACGGTCGTCTGACGCACGAGTCCTGGCGGGCATCTGTGGCGGGCTCTCCCAGGCCACGGGGATCGACGTCACCATCTTGAGGATCGGCTTTGTCCTCGTCGGATTGGCCAGCGGCGTCCCCGTGCTCGTCTACGCGTTGGCGTGGCTCGTGGTTCCCGTGGACGGCGAGACCACGAACATCTTCTCGAGGGCGATCAACGATCGGCGCGGCATCCGCCTGGTCATCGCCGTCATCCCGGTCGTGGTGGTGACCCAGATCGTGGTCTCCGCGCTCCACATCGGCTTCGTCGGGATCATCAGCTGGCCGGTGTTTCTGGCGGTGGGGCTGACCATCTTGATCTGGCGTAATGCCAGCGAAGCCGAGCGGGTGTGGATGAACGACGACCTCGTCCCGATGCTCAGTATCGGGAGCGGGGGTGGCGGGCGCGCGAAACTGATCCTGCGCGTCAGTGCGGGAGCCCTGCTGGGCGCCGGCGGGATCGTGGTGCTGATCATCGGCCACACGAGCACCGCCGCCCTGCGACCGCTCGGCGGCGCCCTGCTCGTCATCGCCGCCATCGTGATCATCTTTGGCCCCTGGTGGCTGAGCCTGGCCCGCGACCTGATGTCGGAGCGCGAAGCGCGGGCCCTGGCCGAGGAGCGGGCGCAGATGGCGGCGCATGTGCACGACTCGGTGCTGCAGACCCTTGCCCTGATTCAGCGGTCGGCCGATGACTCCCAGAACGTGGTGCGGCTGGCCCGAAGCCAAGAACGGGAGCTCCGGGCCTGGCTCTTCGAGGGACGGGCCCCCGGCGCCATCAGCGAGGATGCGACGATGCTGGCCGAGGGCGTTGGACTGCTCCAGCGTCACGTCGAGGCCGACCACGGGATCACGGTCCAGGTCGTGCTGGTCGGCGACTGCGACCTGACCGACGGCCTCCGCGCTCTCCTCGATGCGGCTCGAGAAGCCACGGTCAACGCCGCCAAGTGGTCCGGCGCCCCTCAGGTCTCGCTCTACGCCGAGGTCGAGCCGCACGCCGTCATGCTGTACGTGCGCGACAGGGGCCGAGGATTCGATCCCGACAACGTCCCCCACGACCGCCAGGGCATCGCGCAGTCCATCAAGGCGCGCATGGCTCGCTACGGTGGCGCGGTGGTGATCCGATCGTCTCCCGGCGAGGGGACCGAAGTCGAGCTGTCGATGCCGCTATGAGCGACCACGGGGGCAGCGCGGGGAGCGGGGGAAGGCCCAGGATCTTCCTCGTCGAGGACCATACGGTCTTCCGGGCCGGTGTCCGGGCCGAACTGGGCGATGCCGTCGAGGTCATCGGTGAGGCGGACGAGGTGGCGGCCGCCATCGAGCTCATCAACGAGCGCCTCCCGGACGTCGTCCTCCTCGATGTCCATCTCCCCGGCGGCGGCGGTCAAGCCGTCCTTCGTGGCGTCCTTCCCCACCACCCTGAGGTGCAGTTTCTCGCTCTCTCGGTGTCCGACGCCCCCGAGGATGTCATCGCCGTCATCCGTGCCGGAGCCCGCGGCTACATCACCAAGACCATTTCCGGCGGCGAACTACTGCAGGCGGTGTACCGGGTCGCAGCGGGCGATGCCGTCTTCTCGCCGCGCCTGGCCGGCTTCGTCCTCGATGCCTTCTCTCAGATGACCGCGACGGGCACGCTCAGCACCGGCCTTGACCCCGAGCTCGACCAGCTCTCGCCCCGCGAGCGGGAAGTCCTGCGCCTCATCGCACGCGGCTACACGTATAAAGAGGTCGCTCGCGACCTGACCATTGCGGCCAAGACGGTCGAATCACACGTCTCGTCGGTCTTGCGAAAGCTCCAGCTCTCGACCCGGCACGAGCTGACCCGCTGGGCCACCGATCGTCGACTCGTCTAGACGACCCGACTCGTCGACTCGTCGACATCCCGCTCCGACTAGACATTGGACGTCCAAGAGTGGGGAAGGGGAGTCGTGGCCGCAGCTGATCTGACCGCCGAGCACCACGACGCGGCTGCCCTGGCCACAATGGCTGGTCGGGCCTTGCTCGAGTTGAGGGAGGGGCCGTCCGCCGGAAGGGACGTGGGCGCGGCCGGGGATCGGCTGGCCCATCACCTCCTGGTCAAGGAACTGAATCGGCTCTATCCGGGCGATGACGTGCGATCCGAGGAGGGGCTCGAGCACATCTCGGGTAATGGTCGGCTCTGGATCATCGACCCCCTCGACGGGACCCGTGAGTTTGGCCAGCCCGGCCGCCCCGACTGGGCTGTTCACGTCGCCATGGCCGTCAGCGGCGTCGCCGTCGTCGGGGCTGTCGCCCTGCCGGCGATCGACGTCACTTTGTCGACCGCTGCCCCGCCGGAGCTGCCTGTTTTCGATTCCGGCTCACCGCCCCGTGTCGTCGTGAGTCGGAGCCGGCCCCCCGAAGTGGCGTACGAGGTGGCCGACATGCTGGGCGGCGTCATGATCCCGATGGGATCGGCCGGCGCCAAGATCGGCGCAGTGATCATGGGGTTGGCCGACGTCTACATCCACGCCGGGGGACAGTACGAATGGGACTCATGCGCTCCGGTGGCGGTGGCCGAAGCGAGCGGCTTGCACGCATCTCGGCTGAACGGTGACCCGCTTCGCTACGGCGCCCCAGACGCGTGGTTGCCCGATCTCATGGTCTGCCGACCCGAGCTGACCGAGGCTGTCCTGGGCATCACCACGCGTGACTACCGCCCCTACTACTGAGCCTTGCGAGCCCGCATCCCGGGGGAAGATCCGGGTCCGGCCCCCGAAACCAGTCAGGGTCCCCGCTCCGATGGAGAGAGGACCCTGATGTCTGGCTGTTCTAGATAGCCGATCTGGTCGGCTCGTCGGGATCAGATGGCGCGCACGTTTGCGGCCTGCAGCCCCTTGGGGCCTTGGTTGGTCTCGAACTCAACCTTCTGTCCTTCTTCGAGGTTGCGGTACCCCGTACCGGAGATCGCGCTGAAATGCACGAATACGTCGGGGCCGCCACCGTCCTGAGTGATGAAGCCGAAGCCCTTCTCACCGTTAAACCACTTCACGGAACCAGTTGCCATTGAAAATCCACTCCTTCCCTGGCCAGATTTGACCCCTTATCGGTGGTCATGGCCGGTGACTCTCTCGAGCCAGAGGGATTTCCAAATCTGTAATGGTGGTGCCCTCAGCTACAACAATAGCGCGCTGCGCTGCACAGACGGGGCTCGGAAGCGAAAAATCCAGATCAGGCCCCACATCGTGCCTGGCTAAGGCCTCCCGAGGCCACCGCGTCGCCCTTCTCGCCCCTCCCGACTGGCCTCCCATTGGCGCACCAGGAGGGCGGGCGCCGTGAGGCAGTAGCTCTCGTTGATCACCTCGGCCATCTCCTCCCAGTCCGGCGGGCTGCCCAGATCGAGCCGCACGCCGACCCACCCCTTGCTCCCGACGTACTTGGGAACGAAGAACCGTTCCGGGTCGGAATTCACCAAGATCCCCTGCACGCCCCTGGGGGCCTTCACCGTCATGGACGTCTGGTCCTCGGAGATGACCACGAACATCTTGTCGCGGACTCGAAATGCGGGCGACGTGTGGCCGCCGAACGGCTTCTCGGCGGCCTCGGGCAATTCAAGGCAGATCGCCCTGATCCGGGCGACCACCGTCTTGGCACGAGGCTTTGCCATCAGTGGATGCGATCTGGCCGGAGACTCGGCGGCTGATGCCGTAGCGACCTAGCGGTCCTCGTCCATCTCATGTCGCCCCGGAGAGGAGGCTGGACCTCCACGCCCGGGACTACCGGTCTCCCGCCTCCACCCACTTACGTCACTTCCTCTTCCCACCCATGTTCGCGTTGGGAGCTGCCTTGGCGACCAGGTCGGGCACGATCTTGCCCAGCTCGGCCGGGTCCCAGCGGTCGCCCTTGTCGGCAGCGGGTCCTTCGACCCACCCCTCGGCCACGCTGATGTGGTCGCCCTGCACGTTGAAGACGCGGCCGGTGATGGAAGCCGATTCCGGGCTGCCCAGCCACACAACCAACGGGGCAATGTTTCCCGGCGCCAGTGGGTCGAATTCCTCGGGCTTCTTGGCCGGGTCGTCGCCCACGATCATCCCGAGGTTCTCGGTCATTCGAGTCAGCGCCGCCGGCGCGATCGCATTCACGGTGACGCCATAGCGACCGAGCTCCATGGCCGCAATGATGGTGAAGGAGGCAATGCCCGCCTTGGCGGCTCCATAGTTGGTCTGTCCCACGTTGCCGTAAATCCCCGAGGGCGAGGTGGTGTTGATGACGCGGGCGTCATTGGTCTCGCCCGCCTTCGTCCGGTTCCGCCAGTACTCCACGGCGTGGCGTGTCGGAGCGAACGTGCCGCGGAGATGGACGCGGATCACGGCGTCCCATTCGTCGATCGTCATATTGACGAGCATCCGGTCACGCAGAATGCCGGCGTTGTTGACCAGGACATCGATGGTCCCGAAGTGGTCGATCGCCGCGTGGATCAGGCGACCGGCGCCTTCGTAGTCCGAGACGTCGTCACCGTTGGCCACGGCTTCGCCACCCATCCCGCGGATCTCCTCGACGACTTCGCCGGCTGGGCCGGCGGAGCTTCCGCTTCCGTCGACCTCGGCCCCCAGGTCGTTGACGACCACTTTGGCCCCCTGGCTGGCGAACTCGAGGGCATGCTCACGCCCGATGCCCCGGCCCGCTCCGGTGATGACGACGACGCGCCCGTCACAAATGCCCATGGTTGTTCTCTCTCCTTATATTTGCGATGTCACATGTCACGCCTGGCGTCGATACTGCTCACGCAACAGGGCGCCGATAGATCTTCCCGTATCCTCGCGCGGCCGCCGGAGGGTGAAATCTCGGACGTCGACCGAGCCGTGCGGGCATCGATCTGAGCCGGCCGCTCCTACTCCACCCGTCCCGCTGGCGGCTCGTCCCGAGCAATGGCGGCGTCGATCACGCGTTCTTCGGCAGTTCGGAAAACGGCGTCACCCGGTCGTTGTTGGGCTCCTTGGGCAATCCGAGGACGCGCTCACCGATGATGTTGCGCTGTACCTGGTCAGTGCCACCGTAGATAGGAGGAGCCTGTGCAAACAGCGCCATTTCCGAGATCCCCTCGAGGAACGGATTGTCGACGATCTTGGCCAAGCCGGCCTTTTCGTCGGCTTCGTAGGCGTGCAGCATCCCAGCCGGCCCGGCAATCCGCAGCCCGAGATCACGGGTGAGCCGCACGATCTGGCTCATGGAGAGCTTGGCCACATTCGGCATTCCCGGGATGTCGCCGCCCTTCTCTTTGACCGCCTTCACCCGCAATCCGTTGAATCGTCCCAACTCGCCCAAGGTGTACAGGCGGACCAGATCCTGCCTCACACCGGCATCCTTATTGGCTCCGTTTCTCTGGGCCATACGGATGAGGAGGCTCGCCCCGCCCCGCATCACCCCCATGAGACCACCCTCGCCGCTCTCGCTCCCGGCGCCACTGCCCCTGCGTCGGCTGCCGGTCAACTCCTTGCCTTCGACGAAGTCACCCACCCGCTTTCCCAGCGCGCCGACGACTGTTCCGGGCTGTGCCGAGTCGCCTCCGGCGGCGTTACCCCCTCCCGAGCCCAATCCGGCCCGTTCGTTCATCAACGTGGTGTTGGCGACCGCCCACCCGTTGTTGACGCCTCCGATCAGCGCGGAGTCGGCGACCCTGGCGTCGGTGAGGAAAACCTCATTGAACAGCGCGTGACCGGTCATTTCCCTGAGCGGCCGCACATCGACGCCGTCTTGGAGCATCTCGAAGGCGAAGTAGGAAATGCCGACGTGTTTGGGCACGCTGGAGTCGCTACGGGCCAACAGCATGCCGAGATCGGCGTACTGGCCGCCTGAGGTCCATACCTTCTGACCGTTGATGACCCACTCCTCGCCGTCCTTGACCGCCCTGGTCTGCAGACCGGCCAGGTCTGATCCTGCCTGCGGTTCGCTGAAGAGCTGGCACCAGGCCTTCCGCCCCGTCACGATGTCGCGTACGTAATGGTCAATCTGGTCCTGGGTGCCATGGGTAGCGATGGTGGGGGCGGCGAGCAGCAGTCCCAACCCGGCTGGAGCGCCCAGCGCCCCGAACTTCGCGATCTCCTGAGCGACCAGCACGGTGTCGGCTCGTGCCATGCCTTTCCCGTACGCGTTCGTGGGTAAGCCGGGTGCAGACCAGCCCTGCAGGCCGAGGCGCTCCCACCATTCGCCGACCGTGAGGTCCGGGTCCCAGTTCTTTGCCAGCCAGCTCCGCAGGTCGCTGAGCAGTTCTTCGGTAACAGAGTCTCCCAATGAACCGATGATGCCTGCGGCGTCCCCATGGCCCGAGATCTCAATCGGTGTCGCGGTGTCGGTCACGTTCGGTCCTCCCAGATAGTGATGCGAAACTATCGGGTGCGTCCCCAATCGGGCGACTCGGCAAACCTCACACGCGGTCGCCTCTCCGGTCGCTTGCTGAGGACCCTCATGGGTGATCGGCGGGTGTCGGGGTTGCCGGGCAGGTCATCCACCGACCGCCGACCGCCGACCGCCGACCGCCGAATCCCCGACAGCGAAACCGTGGTGGGGTCCTCGCGTCGGCGGGAGTGGAGAATGGCCAGGTGACCCTCAGCATTGATGACATCGAAGGACTGTTGGCGTCAGGAGCGGCTCGAGCAGTCGATGATCCTCGCTCCGGTGCCGCAATGCCCTTTACGCACCTCGATCACGCGCTGCAGACGGCATCTGTCCTGCGGGCGCAGGTCCCGGACGACCCGGAGCTCGCCGTGGCCGGGTTGGTGCACGATATCGGCCATCTGCTGGAGGGTGTGGGCGACGCTGAGCACGCCGAAGCCGGGGCGGCCGCGGTGCGGGTCGCTCTCGGCGAGCGGGTAGCCGGGTTGGTGGGACTGCACGTTGAGGCAAAGCGGTATCTCGTGGCGCGCCAGGTCACGTATGGGGGGACGCTCGCCGCGGACAGCGTCGCTTCGTTGGCGCTCCAGGGTGGACCCATGTCACCAGACGAACAGGGTGCGTTCGAGCAGCTGCCCAACGCCCGGGAAGCTTTGTTGCTCCGTAGGGCCGACGAGAGCGGCAAGGTTGACGGTCTTGTCGTCGGGGGCTTGGGCGATTGGATGTCACTCGTGCGTCGACTGTCGGCGATGTTGGACTGACGCGCCGGACCGTCGACGCGAGCACGAATGCGGCAGGTTAGGCCTTGCGCCTCGTCCACAACGGCGAAGGGCGCGACGTCATCGCTCGGCCGCTGGGCCCGACGAAGCGCAGTATCCCGTTCGCGTTGCCCGTCACGCTCCACTTTCCCTCATGGACTCGATGATGGTGATGGTCGCACAGGGTCACCAGATTGGGCAGATCCGTCGATCCTTGGTCAGCCCAGTGCACGACGTGATGGACATCGGTGAAGATGTTGTTGGCGCAACCGGGGAAACGACATCGTCTATCCCGGCGCTGGACTTCGCGACGCTGTGGTGAGGTTGCCAATCGCTTGGAGCGACCTTCGAACATGGTGTGACCGAAGGCATCATCGAGCGCCAGGGCGACCGTGGCGTCGCAACTGATGCGTCGGATGGCCTCGCCACTCAGAAGCCCCATCCTCTCTATTTCTGCCCGACCGGTGCCGCCCTGCAAGAGGGCAAGGTCTGTATGGGCCACCACGAAAAAGTTCGATCCGGATCCGGATTCGGCCGGCAACCCGGCATGGCCCGCTCCATCAGATCCGGACCCCGACCCACCGGATACGGTTCTCCGCCGTTCGGACGACCGCGCACAGATGTCGACAAGAGCATCGGCCTTACGCTGGTCATAGCGGGTGTCCCCATCGGACGGAAAGAGACGTGCACGATCCGTGACCGCCGCGCGAACCAGGGCATACGCGTCCTCGGTCAGTTGCGCGGTGATCAAGCGTCGGGCGTCGTTGAAGCGAAGATACCTGTACTCGAATCGGGTTTCGGCCTGCTCATCGCTGGTGCCCCGCCCGGCCCGGGCGAGGTCGGTCAGTTGACGGACCGTGCACTCCTCGGCCTGACGCAGAATTGAGGCATCGGATTCGGGGGTGGCGAATTCGGCCGCCGCCCGCACCTTGTCAAAGTTGAGCGCGCCCACGCGAAGGCCTTGTGCCAGGTGGGGGAGGTCCCAGAGTTTCTCGGCCACACGGGACCAGGCCCGACCGGTCCCTTCCGCCACTCCGAGGCGTTGCGCGAGCCAGGCTCCGGAGGAGGTTGCGCCCTCGGTCCGCCATGCTTCTCGACGGTCCAGCTCTCCCACGGCACTCAACAAGCTTCCTAGGGCCGATGAGATCACACGCCCAAGCCGTTCGGCCTCGTCCATCAGGTCGGCCGTCGATGTCTTCTCAACCACGAGATCCATGTCGAGGAACCGTCTGCCGCGACGCCGACTACGTACATACGCGTATCCGAATTCGACGGCGCCCCCTCGACCCGATCTGGCGAATTTCTCGGCACATCGATAGGCGCCGGCTACTTTCGTCAGCTGGCTTGGCTCACCGAGCTCATGTTGAAGTCGGGGATGCGGAGCGCAGGCATGATGCAGCGATTGAGGTACTCGCCCAGCTCGCGTCCCAGTGCCCGCACGCTTGTGCCAACCTCGGTGGCCCGGGCAAGCAGGTCGACGGGGCTCTCGTTGAAGCGAAAGTTGTTGGCCGCCCCGACGACGACGCCGTCTTCGATCACATAGACGCCGTCCCGGGTCAGGCCGGTCAACAGCGCCGTGGCGGGGTCCACTTCTCGGATGTACCACAGGCAGGTCAAGAGGAGCCCACGCTCGGTGCGGGCCACCATCTCGTCGACCGTTCCGCCGTCGATCGCTCTGCTGATGCCGCCGCCGCCCCCC
>OBLU010004390.1_pt1 | contig 12734 bp, 12 predicted proteins | sample 1518681 | NCBI WGS metagenome assembly OBLU01 (sample SAMEA3539304, study PRJEB22396) | soil metagenome | biome: tundra; feature: field; material: soil | place: USA | collected 2010-05 | depth 0.15 m | reverse complement strand
GACGGCGAAGCCGCCCGCTTCTCTAAGGGCGCGCGTCCCGCACCACCTCGTGGACGTGCGCGACCCGCGAGAGCCCTGGAGCGCGGGGGAGTTCGCCGCCGAGGCGCGGCGCCTCTGCGAGGAGATCCTCGCGCGCGGGCGGCTTCCCATCCTGGCTGGGGGCACGGGCTTCTACGTGCGCGCGTTTTTCGGCGGGCTCTTCGAGGGGCCGCGCCGAAACGACGAAGTGAGACGTGCGCTCGAGGCCGTGAAAGCGCGGCGCGGCGCGGCGTTCCTCGTCCGGATGATCGCTCTCCTCGACCCCGCGAGCGCGCGACGTGTGGGCGCGGCCGACGCCGCCCGCGCGATCCGGCTTCTCGAGATCCTGCTCCTGTCGGGAGAGCGCCCATCGCGCCTCTTCCGGGAGCGGCCCGGGCCCGCGTGGGAGAAGCCGTCGGTGAAGGTGCTGCTCACGTTGCCGCGCGAGGTGCTCTATGGAAGAATCGCGAGGAGGTTTCAGTCCGACTTCGTGAACGAGCTGCCCGCGGAAGTAAGTCGTCTGCTGGCGGCGGGTGTCCCGCTCGCGGCGCCCGCGTTTGCGGCGATCGGTTACCGGGACACGGCGGCGCTCGTTTCGGGAGCGCTCACCGAGGCGGAATGGGCCGAGCGGCTCCTCCGCGACACCCGGCGTTACGCGAAGCGGCAGGAAGCATGGTTCCGGCGCGAAAGCGGTCTCGTCCCAGCTCGAGCCGACCGGCCTGATCTCGTCGATTTCGTCGCGCGTGAAGCGCGACCTCTTTTTCTTTCTCCTGCACCGCGCGAAGGGGGATGAGCATGATCGGACCGAGTAAACCGCCCATCAACGTCCAGGACGGTTTCTTCTATCAGTTGCGCAAGGACAATACGCTCGTCGAGGTCATGCTCCTCTCCGAGAAAAAGCGCGTGGGCCGGATTCGCCGCTTCGACAAGTACGCGGTCGTTCTCGAGGTCGACGGGCGCGAGGAGATGATCTACAAGCACGCCATCTCCTCGGTCGCGTCTCTCGGCGGGAACATGGCGGCCGTGCCCGTTGCCGCCCCCGTGCGGACGCCGGCCGTTTGACGGGGCGACCTCTCTCTGGCTTCGTTCTCGCTGCCGCGGTGGCGCTGACGGCCTGCTCGGCGGGCCCGCCTCCCGTGGATCCGTCGTCGCCGGAGGTGCGCGCGGCGGCCCTCGCGAAGGGCGCGGAAGACGACGTCGCCGAAGGGCGCCTTCGCGATGGCCTCGACGGGTATCGAGAAGCCGCGCGTCTCGTGCCCGGGGAAGACAAGTACCAAAGTCGTGCTGCGGAGCTGCGTGCGGCGTTCGTGACCTCTCTTCAAGCCGAGGCGGAGGCGGCGCTCGTGCGCCGGGATCTCGCATCGGCGAGGCGCTCGGCACTCGCGCTCGTCGAGGTCGATCCGGACTCTCCGGCGGGCTATCACGTGCTCGCGTCCGCCGCTGCGGCGGAAGGAAGGCTCGAGGACGCGTGGGCGGCGGCCCAGACGGCCCACGCGCGGGCTCCAGCCGACGCGGCGCTCGCGGAGGCGCTCGCGTCCCTCGCGATGAAGACCTCGCGCTTCGCCGAGGCCGAAGCGCTTTACGGGGGGCTCGCGAAGATCAACCGCGCCATGCGCGAGAGACAGGCGGCGGCACGCCTGGAGTTCCGGGTCCAGAACCTGCCCGACATGGCGCGGAAGGCGGCGGCCGCGCCGCGAATCACGCGGGCGCAGCTCTCGACCCTCCTCGTCACTCTCGTGCCCGAGGTGGCGTCCGCTCGCGTGCCGCCGGGGGCGGACGTCGCGATCGACGCCCTCGACCGGCCGGAGCGCGGGGCTCTCGTGAAGGCCATCGCGCTCGGCTTCTTCTCCGTCTCGAAGGAGACGCATCTCGTGGGCGCGGACGCGCCGGTTTTGCGCAGCGAGATGCCCGGGCAGCTCAGGCGCCTCGCCGCCCTCCTCAGGGGCCGTGACGACGCCTGCTTCGTCGCGCCCGCCGCTCTCGCCACCTGCGGCATACTTCCCGACACGGCGTCGCGGCAGGTCAGCGGGCGGGAGGCGTTCGCCGCCATCGACTTGACGCTCCGGCTCGCCCGCTAGAGGAGGGGCTTGATGGTCATCACGGAGCTCTTCTCGAAGGTTCCGCATTTCGAGGGGATTTCGCTGGAAGATCGGGCGGCGCTCGCGCGTGCGGCCACGCTTCGCACGTACCGCCGCGGCGAGACGATCGTCCAGCAAGGCCAGCCCGGGGATGCCTTCTACGTACTCGTGAAGGGCCGCGTGGCCGTGGCAATCGTCGCGCCGGACGGGCGTGAGGTGGTCCTCAGCACACTCGGAGAAGGCGACCACTTCGGAGAGATGGCCCTTCTCGACGACGCGCCCCGGTCGGCGAGCGTCATCGCCCAGGAGAAGTCCGATCTCGCGATCCTCTCGCGTGCGGTCTTCTTCGACCTCCTGAAGTCGAACTTCGTCCTGACGCGAGCGCTCCTCGCGGCCTTCTCGGCGCGGCTGCGCCGCGCGAACGCAACGATCGAGGGTCTGGCGTCGCTCGACGTCAAGAGCCGGCTCGCGCGCTATTTCCGCGAGCTGGCCGCCGCGCGCGGACGTAAGGCGGGCGGCGGATGGACCGTCGTGGTGCGCCCCTCGCAGCGCGAGATCGCCGACACGATCGGCTCCTCGCGCGAGACCGTGTCTCGCACGATGTCGCAGATGGCCGCCGAGCAGCTCATCGTCCCGAAGGGCAAGGCGGTCTACGTCAAGCTCGACCCGCCGGAGGCCGGAACTCCTCCCGACGGGCGGGTGGCATCCGCACCCACGGCCGGCTGAGGCCTCCTGCCCATGGAATTGCGCCCCTGGACGCTGCCGAATTTCCTGACATTCGCACGCCTCGCAGCGCTCCCGTTTCTCATCATGGCCATCCTCGGCGGCCGGCATGCCGTCGCGCTCGCGATCTTTCTCGCGGCCGCGATCACCGACATCATGGATGGCTGGGTGGCCCGCCGGTTCGGCATGGGCTCGCCGCTCGGCGCCTGGCTCGATCCGATCGTCGACAAGTTCTTTCTCGTCTCCACGTTCGTCGTCTTTGCGTTGCCCTCCACTCCCACGTCTCTCCGTATCCCCGTCTGGCTTCTCGTCCTCACGATCTTTCGCGACACCTTCGCCCTCGTCATCTGCCTCGTCATGTTTCTCGCCCTCGGGATCCGTGACTTCCCGCCCTCGATCCTCGGGAAGCTCACCACGTTTCTGGAAATCTCGACCGTCGTGGCGATTCTCCTCGTGAACATCCATCGTCTGCCGGTCATCGTCGCGACGACGTGCATGCAGCTCGTCGCGGTCTTCGCGACGGTCTCGGGGCTTCACTATTCGTGGCGCATCGTGACGCGCCTCCCGCGTCCGGCCGCGCCCGTGGCGGGAAACCGGCTCCCGCCGCCATGAGGCTCTTTCGGCGGCCGGCGGCGGGTTTGCCGCCCGCGCTCCGGCTGCTCTCGCGTTCCGGCTGTCATCTCTGCGACGAAATGCGGGCCGTCGTCGTTCCGCTCTTGGATCGCCTCGGCGGTTCGCTCGAGACCGTGGACGTGGACTCCGATCCGGCGCTCGCGGCGCGATGGGGGAACGAGATTCCCGTCCTCCTCGACCGTGAGGGGCGTCTCGTCGCGAAGGCTCGCGATGGAGCGGACAGAATCGCCCGGCGCCTCGGCGCGTGACAGCAGAAAAATGAAGAGAGCCCGAGGGGCGCCGGTTCCCCCGGGCCCCGGTGAACCCCGTGAGGGGCCTGCCGGCGGCGGAGCGGCTTTGCGCGTGCTGTGCGCTGGTCCTGCGATGCCTTTCCGGATCCCGGACCTATTGGGGCGTAGTGACCTTGCCTGTGAGCCTTTCCGACCGGCCCCGCCGTGAATTCCGGCGCGCGGGGCTGACTAATCAATAGGGCGCGAAATGCGCCCCGTCAAGGGGAAGTTTGGGCGAGCGTCACTTCGCAGCAGGTGCCGCCACGAGAATCTCGAAGCTGCCCGCGACCATCTTGCGGCGGGGACGCGGGTTTTCGGCAGACGCGGGCGGAGCGGGTTCGAAGCGCGCCGCGGCGAGAAAGATCGCGTGCGTCTTCGTGTCGAGGGCCATCGTCCGCGCGCCCTCCTTCGTCGGGAGGTTCTGAACGACTCGAAACGCGTCGGGAGAATCCTCGTGGACCACGGTCAGTGTGCCATCGCCGTTCGAGCTGAAGACGAGGTTCGCCTCGGAATCGAAAACCACCGCGTCGGTGCCTTTCCCGATCGGCAGCTTCGCGACGACGTGCCCGTCGGCCGCGCTGAGGACGGCGAGGACCTGGTTGCCGCAGCCCGCGAAGAGGCGTTTCGACTTCACGTCGATCGCAAGGCCCGTCGGTGCATCGCAGCCCGTGAGCGGCCAGCGTGCCTCCACCTGGAGCGTCTTCGCGTTCAGAGCGACGACCTCATTCTTGTCCTCGATGTTGACGTAAACGCGGCCGACAAGATCGGTGACCGCGAACTCCGGCTTGCCGCCGACCGCGATCGTGCCCGCGACGGCGCCGGTCGCGGCCTCGACGGCGGTGACGTTCGCGGTGCGGCCGTTGAACGTGAACACGCGGCGCGAAGAGGGATCGTAGAGGATCGCGTCCGGGTTCTCGCCCGTCACCTTGACGGTTCCGAGCGTCGCGAGCGTCTTCGAGTCGAAGATCGTGATCGTGTTCGCCCGGCCGTTGCTCGTGAAACCGCGGCCGAGGTCAGGAGCGAGCGCGATGCCGTGCACGCCCTCGGTATTCGGGATCTCGCCTTCCGGCGCGCCCGAGTCGGCGTTCAGGACGGCCACGCGCGTACTCCGCGAGACGTAGAGCCGCCGGGCCGTGGCGTCCACGGTCAGGTAGTCCCATCCGGCGTCGCCGCCCGCTGCGATGGTGCGGGTGAGCTGATACGACGGGTCCGCGGCGTACGTCGTCGGGGCGAGGAGCAGGGAAAGGGCGAGAAGAATCGGGGCCGGGTGTTTCTTCATGGATCAAGTCTGACACGTACGGCGCCCCGTGTCTGACGGAGTCGAGTCCGATCGCTCAAGAAACCGGCGGGCTCTTGATGCGACCGCTCTCGAGCCGGACGGCGAAGGCGAGGACGGCCCACGTGAAGACGGCGGCGAGCGCCGGAACCCATAGCGGGCCGATGCTCGCGGCAACGCCGACCGCGGCCGTCACCCAGATGGTCGCGGCAGTGGTCAGGCCGTGCACCTCGCCACGATCGGCGAGCTTCAGGATCGTGCCCGCGCCGAGAAAGCCGATGCCCGCGATGATGCCCTGCACGACGCGGCTGGTGTCGGAAGCCGAGAAACCGGCCTCGCGACCCGCGAGCACGAAAAGCGCGGAGCCCAGGGCGACGAGGATATGCGTGCGCAAGCCCGCGGCGCTATGGACTCTCTCGCGCTGCGCGCCAATGAGCCCGCCGAGGGCTGCCGCCGCGAGAAGCCGCCCGCTCGTGGCGAAAAGGTGCGCCGCGTCGGGGATGGCGAGGGGGCTTTGGTCGAGTGGCATTCGGGACTCGCGAGCCATGATACCGGGGCGAGCCATCCGCATCAGGAGCGGCGCTTCGGACGCGCCTTCGTCGAGGGTGGTTAGCCCGTCAGCTTCCTGACGAGCGCGCGCCCGACGAAGCGGAACTTGTCGCCGAGCGGAAAGCGCTTGAGCACGGTCTTCACGACGCCTTGCGTGAAGCGCGTGCGCTTGCCGTAGTCGATTCGGACGTCCACGACGACGGGCCGTCCGGTGCCGGCGATGCGCAGCGCCTCGCGGACTCCCTCATCGATGCCCGCGTCGTCCTCGATGGAGACGAAGCCGGCGCCGGTCGCCAGCGCGATGCCTTCGAGCTTGATCTCTCCGAGCACGGTGCAGGTCTTGCGGTTGTAGGGAATTTCCTGCCCCTGCGAGATCTGCGACAGCTCGCCGTCGTGGAAGACGAAGAAGGCGACGCCCGCCTGATGCGTCGTCGCGGTCACGATCTCGAGGCCGGTCATGAGGAACGCCCCGTCGCCGACGATCGCGACAACCTGCTTGTCCTCGCTCGCGAGCTTCGCCCCGATGGCGGCCGGCACCGCATAGCCCATGCAGTTGAAGTCCGTCGGGCTCACGAAATGGCGCGGCTTCGTGACGGGGAAAAGCTCGGCCGCGAGGAAGGTGTGGTTGCCGTCGTCGACGACCATGACGGCGTCGTCCCGAAGCTGCCTCCTGAGCGATTCGAAGAAGCGCGCGGGGTTGACCCGGCCGCTCTTGCGGGCGAGCCATTCCTCCCGATAGGCCTTCTTGTCGGACGTAATGCGTGTTTCCTGTGCCCGCCGCCGCTCCGGGCGCTCGATGCCCTGCTTCACGAGGCGGGCGAGGAGCATCGGCACGACGGCGCGCGCGTCTCCCGCGATCGCCACCTTCGCGGGGAAGTTCGCGCCCAGGACGTTCGGATCGATGTCCACGTGGACGAGGTTCTCCGGGACCACGCAGCCGAAGCTGCCCGTCGGGATCTCGGCAAATCGCGTTCCGATCGCGAGCAGGCAATCGCACCTCCGGAACGCGTTTTCGGCGGCCGGCACCGCCGCGCGCGAGAAGCCCATGCCCGTGTGAAGGGGATGCGTCGCGGGAAACGCCGAGAGGCCCTGCAGCGTCGTCGACACCGGCGCCCCGAGCCGCTCGGCGATGCGCGCCACGTCGTCCGCGACGTCGACCGCGCCCCAGCCCACGAAGAGGCCCGGAGCCCGCGCCGCCGCGAGGAGGTCGATGGCTTTGTCGAGAAGGCTGGCCTCGGGGCCCTCTGGCAGCGCGGGCGGCTCGAAGACGGGCAGCTCGCCGATCGTCTCCTGGAACAGCTGGAGGTTCACCGGGATCTCGACGAAGACGGGGCCGGGCACTCCCGTCACCGCGGTGCGGTAGGCCTCGAAGATCGCGGGCACGATCTCGGAGTGCGTCTTCGGGTGCCACGAGCCCTTCGTCAGGGTCTTCACGAGGCCCTGCTGGTCGAGCTCGTGGAGCTGGTAACGGAAGGGGACGTCCGTGCGCGTGCCGCCCGAGATCACGAGCATGGGAATGCCGTCGAGGAAGGCTTCGCCGATGCCGCTCATGGCATGCGTGATGCCGGCGGCGGGCACGATCACGAGCGTTCCGATCGTGCCGCCGGTCGTGCGGCTGATGCCGTCGGCCGCGAAGGCCGCGCCTGCCTCGTGCGTGACGAGCACCGGCTGAATCCGTTCGGACCGGTTGAGCTCGTCGTAGATCTCCGTGTTGTGCACGCCCGGGATCCCGAACGTGTGTGTCACGGGGAGCTGCTCGAGGGCGTGGCGTACGAGCCACGCGCCCGACCTCTTCGCGTCGATCTTGACCGTTTTCGTCATATCGAGATCCCCGCGATCGTACGTCCCGCGACGCGTCCCGTGAGGATGCAGCTTCCGAGGAACGTTCCCTCCAAAGAGCCCATGCCGTGAATGCCTCCGCCCCCGAATCCCGCCGCTTCACCGATCGCGTAAAGGCCGACGATCGGCGAGCCGTCGGCGCGCAGCACGCGGCAAGAGAGGTCGGTCTGGATGCCGCCGAGGCTCTTGCGCGAGAGGATGAACTCGCGGATCGCGATGAGAGGCATCGCTCCCGAGTCGAGGATCTTCTGGAACTTGCACAGGCGAAGGCGGTCGCCGCGGTACTCGCGGAAGTTCCAGATACGGCGAAGCTGGTCGTCATTGAAGTAGGCCGGTCCCCGGTCGATCTGTTCGTCGTAGTCGCGGACCACCTGCTCGAGCGTGGCGAGATCCGTACGCAGGCCGTCGAGGTTGCGCTCATTCATCTTGTCGACGAGCTCGGGAAGGGAGCGCGCCGTGACGATGTCGTCCGGGCATTCACGCGCGAGGCGGTCGACGAGCTCCTGGTTCCCGAAGAGCAGCTGCCGCGCCATGAGGAGCTTCTTCTTGTGGCGAAAGGCCGTCATGTAGTCGCAGCCCGAGACCGCGAGCTCCTTTTTCGCGATCGTGTTGTTCAGGAGCTGCCACGAGTACTGGCCGGGCTGCCGGAGGATGCTCTCCACGAGGAAACGCGTATCGGTCGAGCCGACGAGGGGCACGGGGCCGATCCGCTCTCCCGTCGCGTTCAGCCAGAGCGCCGAGCGGGGCGGCACGAGGGAGAGGCCGTCGTTCGGCTTGCGCTTCGCGGGGTGGTGCACGCCGGCCGCGTAGTGCCACTGCTTGTCGAGGTGCGTGAGGTTGCCGCCGGCGCGCGCGACGGCGTCGTGCATCGCGCCGTCGCCGAACACATGGGCGCCGTTGAGCAGGACTTTCGGCGGCGCGCCCCAGGGTGCGTACCAGTGTGCGCGCACCTTCGAGAGATCGCCGCCGCAGATGCCGCCGGTCGCGATCACGACCTGGTCGCCGCGCGCGACGAAGCGCCCGCCGGTCGCGAGGTCGGCGCCGACGAGCCCCGTGACGCGGCCGCCCGCGACCTCGACATCCTCGACGGCGTGCCGAAAGCGGATCGCGTGATGGGCCGACCGCGGGTGGGTCTGGAGCGCGCGCACGACTTGCTCGACGATGGCGTGACCGGTGCCCCACGCGATGTGCCAGCGGGGGACCGTGTTGCCTGGCGAAAAGACGCCGCGCTCGGGCCAGTTCACCACGGGGAGGAACCTCACGCCGACGCCGTCGAGATACGCGTGGATGAGGTCGAGCGAACGATCGCAATAGAGCTGCGCCCAGCGGCGCGGCCACGAGTCGCCATCGCCGAACTGCGCGTAGCGGAGCCAGTCGCGGAGCGCCCTCTCGGGCGAATCGGCGATGCCCGTCTTCCGCTGCTGCGGCGTGCCGATGAGGTGCACGCCGCCGAACGACTCGCGGGCGAGGCCGCCGAGATTCTCGGGCACGTCCTTGTCGAGGAGGAGAACCGACTTCCCGCCCTCGAGCAGCTCGTGCGCCGCGACGAGCCCGGCGAGCCCCGCACCGGCGATCACGACGTCCGCCCGAAGGGTCTTCTCGGTCATCGGAGGACTGGCCCGAGTCGACCTGGAGAGTCAGGCCCTAGTCCGCGAACTTGATCGACTTGACCTTGATCGTGTCGCCGGACATCTCGCCGACAACGGTGGCCTTGAGGCCTTCGGTCTTCTTCGCGGTCTTGAGGGCCTCGACGGTGAGGTCGTTCCCCTTCGAGTCGAACTTGACGAATTTCTTGTCCTTCCCGTCCGTCGTGATGACGCCATAGCCCGAGCTCTCGCACTTCTGGAGCTGGAGGCAGCTCTTGGTGTGCTTTTCTGGAGTGTCCTTCAGCTGGGCGAAGCAATGGTTGTCGGTGACGGAGACGTCCTTCCAGGTCTGTTCCTTGGCGTCACTCGCCGCGATGGGAGCAGCGGCGAGCGCGACGAGGGCGAAGACGGAGATCACGGCGAATAGTTTCTTCATGGGTTCCTCCTTCAAGCGAGAATGCTCTAGCCGCGTGGAATTCTACGCCTGTGGCGCCTCGTTCATCAGCAGTCGCAGCCGCCGCAGTCGCAGCCGCCGCAATCGCCACAATCGCAGCTGTCACAGCAGCCGCCCCCTCCCGAGCCCCCACCGGCCTGCTTCTTCTCGTGTTTCAGCGCTTCGCCCGCGGCCTCCCGGATCCGGCCGCGGCGCGTCTTCACTTGCTGGAGCGATCCCACGCACGAGCATTGCTGTAACCTCCCCCCGGTCCCACCACCTTCCCGCCCGGAGGAAGCAGCGATGAAACCGTCTGGATCCCAGGGTCCCGAGATCGACCATCGGGCGCTCTATCGCCTCCCGTGGTCCCTCCCGGACAACGCCATCTCGTGGCTCGAGCCCACGTCTGCGTGCAACCTGGCCTGCGACGGCTGCTATCGCGAGAACGTGCCCGGCGGCCACAAGTCGATGGAGGCCGTGCGCGAGGAGATCCGGCTCTTCAAGCGCATGCGGAACTCCGATGGGATCTCCATCGCCGGCGGGGATCCGCTGATGCACCCGGACATCGTCGAGATCGTCCGGTTCATCGCCGAGAACGGGATGAAGCCGATCGTCAACACGAACGGCGCCACCTTGACCAAGGAGATGCTCCGCGATCTGAAGCGCGCGGGTGTCGTCGGCTTCACGTTCCACGTCGACAGCAAGCAGGGCCGGCCCGGCTGGAAGAACAAGAACGAGCTCGAGCTCAACGAGCTGCGGCTCCGGATGGCCGAGATGCTCGCAGAGGCGGGCGGCATTTCCTGCTCGTTCAACGCCACGGTCTACGACGACACGCTGCAGTACGTCCCCGCGCTGTCGGAGTGGGCCGCGCAGCACATCGACATCGTCCAGGTGATGGTCTTCATCCTCTTCCGCGCCGCGGTGCCGCAGCTTCCCTTCGACTGGTACGCGGGCGGGACGAAGATCCCGCGCGAGACCCTTCCCTACAGCGAGGACGGGGCCCGCCGGGCCGACCTGAAGTCTCCGGAGGTCGTCGCCCGGATCCGGGAGCGCGAGCCGGACTTCTCTCCCTCGGCCTTCCTGAACGGCACGGAGACCGCTGACTCCTTCAAGTGGCTGCTCTCGGGGCGGATCGGCTCGCCGGGCAGCGTCTACGGCTACGTCGGGTCCCGGTTCATGGAGGCGATGCAGGTGGGCAACCACCTCCTGACCGGGAAGTACCTCGCCTATGCGCGGCCCCAGCTGACCGGGATGGGCCGGACCATGCTGCTCCTCTCCGTGATCGATTCCGGGGTGCGGAAGACGGCGGCCCGGTTCTTCCGCGCCGTCCTGACGAACCCCCTGCGGCTCTTCAAGCGGCTCCACTACCAGTCCGTGACGATCATCCAGCCCGTGGATTTCCTCCCGAACGGCAACCAGAACATGTGCGACGGGTGTCCGGACATGACCGTGTGGGACGGACAGCTCGTCTGGTCCTGCCGGCTCGAGGAGCTGAAGGTGTTCGGGACCTGGGTGCGCACCGTTCCGAAAGAAAAGATAGGAAGCTCGATCGCGTTCGCGCCGCCGCGAAGCGTCTCGACGAGATCGAGGACGAGTTTCTCTCCGCCGGACTGAGGCGGCCGCAGGGAGAGGGCGGGCGCGCGGGGCGCGTCCGATGATCGAGCGCACGACCATCGACGGCAAAGGGAACACGCGAAACGACTCTAACTCGCGTGGGCTCAATGGAGCGGGTGATCGGGATCGAACCCACGACATTCAGCTTGGAAAGGGCCCCGAGTACTTCAGGACCACCGCGGACAACCGAAAAGCCCAACGATTCGAGGGGTCGCGCAGGCACGCCGGTTGCTTCAGGACACCCCAAGACAGCCCCGGACGGGCAATGTGCGCCCGAATGTGCGCCCGTCGTTTCGGATCCGAGCCGGAGCTGGCTGCGATAACCTCCACTCATCTGCACGGTCATTCCAAACCGGGGCGTTCCCTGTCGGACCAAGTCTCTTCACCGCATCGTCCGCGATCACCGCAAACTCATTGCGCGAATCTCGCGGGCGGAATACTAGTGGAAGACGACCGTGCGGCCCTTGTGAACGATGATCTTCCACTCGATGTGGCTCCAGATGGCCCGCGAGAGGACCAGCTTCTCGAGGTCCCGCCCAGAGCGGATCAGGTCCTGCACCGAGTGGCGGTGAGTCACACGCAGGACGTCCTGCTCAATGATGGGCCCAGCATCCAGCGTCTCGGTCACGTAGTGGCTCGTGGCTCCGATGATTTTCACGCCCCGCTCACGGGCTGAGTGGTATGGGCGAGCCCCGGGGAAGGCGGGAAGGAAGGCGTGGTGGATGTTGATCATCCGGCTCGGATACGCCTGCACAAACCGGCCCGTCAGTATCTGCATGTACCGGGCGAGGACGACGACGTCGATCCGATGGCTCTGAAGGAGGGCCAGCTGCTCGTCTTCGACCTCGCTCTTGTTCTCCTTCGTGATGGAGAAGCTGCGGAACTCGACGCCAAACCTCCTCGCCACGGGCTCGAGGTCGGCGTGGTTGCTGACGATGACGGGCACCTCAACCGTCCACTCCCCGGAGTGGCTGCGCGCGAGGATGTCATAGAGACACCAGGGGTCCTTCGACACAAAGACGGCCATCCGAAGGACCTGGTCCGAGTCGTGGAGCGACCACTCGGTCTCGGGCCCACTGCCAATCAGGGCTCGGAGGCGCTCGGCCATCTCCGCGTCTGTCGTGGAGAAGCTCGAGACGTCCCACTTGAGGCGCGTGTAGTAATGGGCGCTTTCGGTGTCGACGTACTGCTCGTGGTAGAGGATGCGCCCTTCGTGGGTGTAGATGAACTGGGTCAAGCCGGCGGCCAGGCCGGGACGGAGGGGGCAATGCAGCAGCAGGGTGACCGAACGGGGCTCCTTTGGTTCGTTCTCGGGAACGTTCATTTTCCTTCCGTCCCATGTATGGAGTCTTCAAGGGATAGTAACTTTGATTTTCGTCCGCGGCGCGGCTGAAGGTCGGGGCGGGCTGCGAAAGGCCCGGGGGCTGCGCCGCAGCGGCGTCCCCCAAGGCGAAGGCTGACGGAGTCCGCCTCAAGATCGCCCGGTCGCTTCCGCACGCGGCACTACTGGCCCGAGAACTCATCAACTTCCGCTTCAGAGTGGGTCAGGAACGGTCCGAAGACGTCCTCGACTGGCGCGAGCGTGCTAACGACGACCTCGTCCTGGCGCTCGCAATCGCGACGTGGCAGGCCGAACGGGATCCGGGCCTCGGGTTCTCGTTCAGTTGCGGGATCTCGGAGATGGACGGGTGGGGTGGGATCTAGCCTGACGAGCCG
>OBLU010004386.1_pt1 | contig 12737 bp, 14 predicted proteins | sample 1518681 | NCBI WGS metagenome assembly OBLU01 (sample SAMEA3539304, study PRJEB22396) | soil metagenome | biome: tundra; feature: field; material: soil | place: USA | collected 2010-05 | depth 0.15 m | reverse complement strand
CAGAGTTTCCCTGCCCAACCTGCACTCGATCCGAACGACGTCGTCCCGCTTGTCGTAGATCACGCACTGCATGCGCGATAGGGGACTTCCGATGTAGAGCGTCGCCCCCGTCTCCGGCGCGCCAAGAAACATACTGCGGCGAGCCCGGAATACGGCCTGTCGCCGCAGTTCGCCGACCGAGATCGATGTCAGGTCAGTGGTCAGTTCAACAGTCGAAACCTCCAAGCGCTCGCAGCCCGGAAGAATGTCGTCACAGAGAAGTGAAACTTGAGCTCCGCTGAGTGGACATACTTCGGAATCCAAAATGATCCGGACTGGTGGAACATTGGGAAACTTATCCCTTCGCCCGTAGAGGATGCGCGCCGGATTTCCGGTTCTCTTCCAGTTACCGGTTACCATCCGCGCATACAACGATTTCCGCGAGAGGCTGGGAACGTTGCTCACCTCGGTCAGTGATCCCAAGACAGGCGGTTCCGCACTAAATGCGTTCAGCGCCACGCGATCAACGAATGCCACTTTGTCGAGCAGGTGCTCGAAAACACCGGGATTCGTCGCAGTTGTCATCGAGAGGCCCATTCCGGTTCGCCTTCGTCGATGGGTTCAAAAGTAAAATTCATCGAGCATGCGCTGGAGCCGCTGAGTCAGTACTTCACGCGATTTACTGAAAGTCCACGGAATGGGAAGTGTGCAGACATCCTGCGGCGAGAGCAGCGCGCTCAGGCTGAGGCCTCGCAAACCAACGACGTCCCGCAGCGTTACGATCCCGCAGCCATTGAGGAAAGAACGGTCTGGCACCACACGCACGTGGAGAATATGCGCAACGGCATCCCACTCGGCACACCAGGCGTGGCCAACTGCGTTACGTCGGAAATCCGGTGTGGCGCGCCTGCCTCCTTGAAGCGATCGAACGGAGCTTGTGGAACCACCGCTGCCGTTTCCCCCTGCGCTGAAATCACGGAGCTTGAAGGAAATCTCCAGACAATTAATCCGCACGTTGCGGGCGTCCGCGAACAGCTGCTTCAGGCAAAGGTCAACCTGATACGCGGAAATTGCATAGGTACTGCTCACTTGCACCGCGTACTGCCCGTCCAGCCGACCGTGAAAAATCTTGACATCGACACCTGGGAATAACAGCTTCCCGCTTGTGTATTGCGGGTAGGGACTGGTAGGGGGCAATGAACCCTGCTTCAATTCGCGCACGGGGTCGATTCGCGGACCCAGTGCCGACTTCAGTTCGATGGTGACAGTTGTTGTGCATGCTGCGGTGTCGTCCGACGCCAGGTTCTCGGTCTGTAGATTCAATGTCGATTCGTTTTTCATTGCGTCTCTCCTCGGTTCGCTGTCTTCAGTTCACTTGCGTTATTGTTGCTCTTAGGGACAGGCGCGAGTCGCGCATCTCACCTGGCGAAGAAGTTTTGACGGAGAGAAGGGAGATTCCGACGCCGATGACAAATAAGAAAAAACCAAAGCGGCGCCGTACGCTTACCCACGTGCAGCTCCTAACAGTGAAGGATTTCAGAGAAAGAGAGGAAAAACGTGAGCAGGACTTCCTGCGCAGATGGCGGGCGCACTTGGACAAAGAAAAGAGGGAGAAGGCCTGGGCTGCGTATTGGCAGGACTTGGCAGCAATCGCAGAGATGAAGGATAAAGGTTGCTTTGTCGCGCTGCGAGCGGCGAGCACCGAAAGAGACCGCATCTTCTGGATGCTGCTATTCAGGGAAGTCGCGATCTACCGCAGCAACTACGCCAGTTGGGTCCGCCGGAACCAAGAGTTCGAAGGGCTGAATGGTCTACTCGATTCCCTGGTCGGGCGTCTGAAGAAATTCCAATCCAAGTCTGATTTGACCAGGCAACTGCTGGACGACATCCTGGATGTTCTTCAGAGGGAGGTGGCCCGGATACCGGAGAAGCGATGTGAATTCCAGTCCAACGCCCTCTACTACACTCCGGAGGAACTGAGCAAACCCTTCGTGCCAGTAAGCAGCATCAAAGCGGAAGAACCTGAGTTTCAATACGCGATGGTTGCCGATGTCGCGAAGTTGGATCGCGCCGCTTACAATTGGAAAATTCCTAAGATTGCGATCACAAAAGACAATCTTGATACGCGACTCCAGGGGCGCCTCGGTGCCCTCTTCCACCTCTTCTATTCAGCCTTAAGCTGGCGTACTATCAGTCGCCTGATCGTGCTCGTTTACATCACTGCGGGACTCGCTGGCGAACGAGGTGGGAAGCTCTCGATCTGGCCTGGTGCGAAACCAAGGGCCCGAGCAAAATTGAGCGTTAGGATGATGGAAAAGAAGTTGCAAAAATTGCGCCCTGACAAGTCGGCAGACCCCGATGCCTTCTTCAGAGACTGGGAGAAATCATTATCCCAAGTAAGGCCGTAATCACGGGAAGACGGGCGTGGGCAGTACAGTACGGCGCTTGCCATTCGTTCCGCCTTTTACTCAAAAGCGGTCTATTGGTCCAGAATGTAGCCGACGTTTCCGATGTGGGCACCAGCGCTGACGATTCTCACCTTGTGCCAGCCGTGCCAGACACTCCAGTCCAAAACCTTAACGGTCGTGCCGTTGGGCACCAAGTAGATTTGTCCGGCGAAGACGAGCGCAGCCATCTCTTGACGTGTTGCGTCCATGGAGGTGGACGCTTTGACTTCTTTCAGCGAATCTTCGGAGACGAAGACAAATACCCTGGCGCCTGAGCCGTTGTCACGAACCCGACATGTTTTTCCTGTCCCGCAGTTTCCCTCTGCCGCAGCGGCTTGCGGCTGTGGCGCTGGTCGCTTTGAGCTAGATTGGCTTGAGGGTGGCGCTGATGGCGTTGAATTAGCTTGGCTGGGCGCAGCGGTTCCAGTGTTGCTGCCTCTCCCCATCCCAACCAGGGCGCCCAAACATATAAAGAGCAGAAACACTGCGACCGTCCAGCCGGTGTTTGCGCCTTTGATGGGCTGATTTTGGCGTTTCCACTTTCGAAGGTTTGTAATGATGTACGCTGCGCTGATTCCAGAGGCAACCAACATTCCCCCGACTCGTAGGCTTGCGTCGCCAACTGTTGTGGCTGTGGCCGAAGCAATTGCTACCACAACAAGGAAGAGCAGAAATCCTTTCAACGCCAACAAGCCGCCACGTTGCGGCTCGACGACAACGGCTGGTGCCAGCGGCGCTGGAGCAACCGCTATTGCGGAGGCCGGAAAAGTTGGCAAGGCTCCAGAAAGCGCTGCGCCACAAGAGGAACAGAACCGAACCGCTGCATGAACTGGCTGCCCGCAGTTTGAACAGAAAGGCATGACGTGTCCGGGAGAACACTGATCTTACCGTCACTGCTCGCATCCGGCAATATGCGATTTTGGGATATCCCGGTTCGGGATTGTAAAACCTGCCTCGTAGACCGCGAGGCAGAAACTGAAGACCAAAGATTACATTCGGGACTACCGGGTATTCCTGAAACGGCTGAAGCAGGCCAGGGTGGATGCAGGTTTGACCCAAGCCGAGGTCGCCAGCCTACTATCCCGCCCCCAATCCTTCATTTCCAAGTCCGAATCCGGAGAACGCAGGATCGACTTCATCGAATTGATCTATCTCGCCAGAATCTACCGCAAACCCCTGAAGTTCTTTCAAGCCCGCTAGCGCTCTTGGAAATTCAACGCAGGAAGCTCGCTTGGCTGGCATTCGCGCTGGCATGAACAAGTACACCTTCAGGTGGAATCTTTTCCTTCGGTGCCGGTTGAGTACACGATACCTGTAGCGACGCGGCTGACGAAACCGGAGCCAGACAAGATCGTTCGAGGCCAGCGTCGATCCAGGTCCGCAGTGACCTAGCCGTTGATGTGGTCCTCGTCGGGAGAAATCGTTCCGACATCATCCTCGTCCAGATAGACCAAGCCCTCAGGCGTACCCTCGATTTTTGCGTACAAGAGATTTTGGCCGTGTTGATCGTCCACTCGAATGATGAACGGGAGACCAGTTGGATTCAACTCTGCCGTGTCACGGAATAGATCGACGGCGGCTTGCTTAAACGCATCGTGTCGCTTATCTAATTCCTCAGGTTTCATTTGTTTTTCCCGGTTTTACTTGCCAACAATCCACTGCGGGACGTGGATCGTCTCAATCGACGATGACCGAAGCGCGGAGGTAAATCGTTTCCGCGCCAGGCTGCTGCATCGCGAAAGTGAAAAGGCCCGAGAGCAAACCCTTGAATTGAGATTATCGTGTTGCAGCTACTGCAGCGCGACGTATCCCCGGCAGGCGGGTAAGGCAACCGCACAAGGGGCGGTTGTAAATCGCCGGATCGTCAGTGAGGCTATCCTCACGCCGGTTCGCCGATACCCAAGCCACGCCATGCCATGCCTCGCCATTGAATCGAGTTTGCTTCTCGGGCCAGTGCGGCCGCAAGCCCATTGTAAGGTCGAATTTCGACAAGTTCCTACCGTAAGCTTCGGGTAGAAACTTTGCATGAAAACAAAGGAGATATGCGGAAAGAAATGGAAATTGGTGGTCGATTTTTCTATTGACAGGATTTTGGTAGGCAACGCGAAATTCTCGGGGTTAGCCATCGGCCCGTACTGCGGATGCAGGGCGATCGCATTGTCGCGGCCCGGGACTTCGGTGACGCATCCCGCGCGGCGAACGATCGCACTGCTGGCGACGCTCTGCCACCAGGCCATCAGGTCATCGCGCGTCGCCCCTTATCTCTTCCTACACACCAGCAAGGCGAGAACGTTCTCCTGGGGCGATTCGTTCCCGCTGATCCACAGCACCACTGACCGCAATTTCCAACTCATATAGATCGGACCACTGCTATCGATTCACTCCTTGCCTGATCTAACTCAGTACTCCTCAAGCAGGCCGACGAGAAGAAAGCCAAGCAGCCAGATTGCCCCGTATCGGAGAATGTCAACTCCAAAGAGCAGTCGGCTATCGATGACGAGAAATCCGGTCTTCCACAGGGTCAGGACGAGGAGGCAAAGACAGATGACTCCCCAGGCTAGCCCGGCGAAAAAGAGTGCAGCCTTGCGTTTGCCGCCGAGGCCATAGACGGAGTTGGCGCGGCGCTCGATCTTGGACATAATCCAGGTGACGAGGAAGACCACGACAAAGATGACGGACTCGTTGATGATCGTGGACTTGACGGAATCCTCGGAGGTCTTCGCGGCATTTGCGGGAGGATGGTGGAATTTAAGGACAATGAAGTGCGCTGCGATGATAATAGCCGCGAGCATAGCGATGAAAATGAGCAGGCTCCAGCCAGGACGGATACCATCTCTGCCGATGAAAGTCTTATGCAGAAGCGACGGCCGCGCCTGTGCGTTTGGTTCGGTTGGGATCAGCGTTGTGTCGGCATTCAAATTGGCCATCCTCCTTTAACAAAATCCGTTTATGAATTTCACCGCCTCTAGCGTATCGAGGCCGAATGCGATTGTGCCGCGAGTGGTGATCAGACCCACATCCTAAGACCTATACGGAAGTAAGGGGCTGTAAGTTCAATCTCGGGCAGGCGCAAAAACGCGCCGCAACAGTAACCGGCCCGGCGAGTATCACAACGGGGGCGTGTGGCCGTCTAGTCTCTGCCCCCCTCACCGATCTTTGTCTCAAGCAAGTTTGAGACCAGGCGACCCTCTTGCGCCCTGTCCTGCGCGTGCCGGGCCCAAGCCCTTCCGATCTATCGCGCCCCGCCCGGTTGCACTGACTGAGTAAGTGCTAGAATCACCGCGAGGAGAAGCGGAGAAATGCCTGAAGAAGACATAAGGCTGGATGTGCTTGACGGGTTTTAGATGGCGACCTGATAGCGCAGCTCACTCATACTTTCCAGATGCTTTTGTTCACAATCTACGTGCTGCCTCATGAAAAGAAGAAGCGCCTAGGCGGACTGAAGGCCGGCATCATAAAGAAGTAGCTTCTTCTTGGATTTTCTTAGCTTGCACCGAAGCTTGCGCCAGCTGGGCCTAGGCCTTTCTGCCTCAATCTCCGCCCTCTAGTTGTGGTGACCGGTTCATTTTCTCTTTTGGTTTCTATAAGTCTAGAATCGATTTATGGCTGAGGCTATCGACCAGGGAGAGCAACGAAAAACTATGGACGGATTGTGGACTGCCGAATTCGGTACCGCCGACGGCGGGTTCGGCGGAGGGGTGGCTGTGTTCCGTGACGGAAAGATCCTAGGTGGTGATGCAACCTATTTCTACGTGGGAGAGTACAAGTTCGAAGGCAAGGATTTCACAGCCACGCTAACAAGCTCTCCATTTATTGAAGGCGCAGAGAGCTTGTTTAAGACTTCAGGCAAAAACTTAATCTTGGAAATTGCCGGCTCACTTACAGACCAGGATCACGCGCTCGGTCTAGGGCATGCAAAGGGGATGGAAAGTTTACGATTCGCGGTGAAGCTGACCAGACGCGTTTGAAGGATCTAAGTACAAGATGACGGAGACGGGAACACCAAAGGCGAGCATTGATGAGGTCCTTGAAGAGTTCAACGCTAAGGAGCCCGTGCTTGAAGCATTGTGCACCAGAAGCAAGAGCCTGATCGAAGCGATCCTGCAGGACGCGGGCATCCTGTACCAGTCAATCCAATTCCGAGTGAAGTCAGTAGAAAAGCTGAAGAATAAATTTCTAAATCCACAAAAGAACTACAAGCAATTAGAAGACATCACCGACCTGGCGGGGTTGCGAATCATCACCTACTACGAGGGTGACATAGATCGGATAGCCGAAATCATCAAGCGGGAATTCGACGTTGATGTGAAGAATTCCGTGGATAAGCGAGAAGTAGAACCGGACAGGTTCGGCTATAGCGCGCTCAATTATGTTTGCCAACATTCCCCCAAACGTGCGGCTGATGTGGAGTACAAGAGATTTGCCGGGATTCGTTGTGAGATACAAATCACATCGATACTAAGGCACGCTTGGTCAGAGTTGGAGCATGAATGGTACGACCTCAAAGACGCCTATCCGAAGGACGTCAAAAGAAGGTTCTATCGGATCGCAGCGCTCTTAGAGCTTGCTGAGTCGGAGTTTCAAGACATACGGAAGCAAAGGACCGCCTACGAGCGCTCTGTGGCGGTACGCGTGGAAGCGAAGGAGCCCGACATTCCTGTCGATGCCGTGTCTATGAGGCAGTTCATCGAACGAGAAGCCATAGTCAGCGAAATGGACAAATCGATAGCGGCTATCTTAGGCTTCACAATAACCGAACAAATGGCCGACAAGACAGTCGAGAGTAGGGCGAAATCGGTGAACTTGGTCGGTATATCCAACTTGCAGGATCTTAGTGGCACCCTCCAGAAATATAGGAATGCTGTTCTCGAATTTGTGACGCGGAGTCAACAGGAGGCTTGGCCCCTGCGATCTTCGAGCGGAATTGCTTCACCGGGGCTTTGTGTTTACCATTTAGCTTTCCTCTTGGTGAGCAGACAGGGAAAGGACGAGCTGGTGCAATTCCTGACCGAACAAGGCGTCCCCCACGAAATGGTAAATTTCGATAGTCAAGTTGTCATCGCACGAGAGATTGCCGCAAAGCATTCCCTTTGAAAAGATAGGACTATTTAGGCTGTGGTGCGCAAAAACTCGATCCGTCGAAAATCATCTGGGCATGTAACATTGTTACACCAACTTGGAGCTAGAGGTCGGCGTGTGGAAATCGATTGATTCTAAATGCATTCGTGCCGCATGGGGTTTTGACGAGGCACAATATACCGCACGAGGGCAAAACGCTACACCCCTGCCTTTCTGGCTACGGTTCCGGGTGTGGGGGGGGTGGGGGCTACGTAGGCGGGCGCGGGACGCGGCGAGCGCGAGCAGACGGTGTGTGGTGTAGTTAGCCGTGCAGTCTGGATTGCATGTCCGCGCCCAGTCATTGGATTCCTGCGCGGACCTACCCGGTCAGCAACTCGGTCGATTCAGTCTTGGATTCTCGCACTTTGAAAAAGATTGCCTTTGCAGCTGCCATGCAGACCAACACCGCTCCGAAGGTGCAAACGATTGTCGCTCCCGTTGGCAAATCGAAGTAAACCGAAAAATAACAACCTAGCGCCGACACCAGCGTCCCCATAGTCCAGCCTATTGCCAGGCGAGTCCCAATGCGGTCGGCAAAGAGCATGGCCCCAACGGAAGGCACGATTAAGTAACAGAACACCAGCAACACGCCAGCAATGGCCACCGAAGACGTCACGACAAAGCCAAATGACGCGTAGAAGAGAAAGTCCCACAGTCTAAAGTTCAAGTCCGGCTGCTCGGAAGAATTGTGGCTGAGGGAAATCGCCAGAAACTTCTTGCGGAAGATGAAGTGGAAAAGCCCGACACAGCCGTACAGAATTGCCGTCTTGATGACCTCATGTCGTGAAACAGCCAGGATGTTTCCGACGAGCATATCCTTGAGATGTTCAGTTTCTCCGCTGGCCTTGCTCATGGCCAGAATGGCCGCCGCTGAAGCCACGGCATAGGTGATGCCAATGAAGGCCTCAAGCGGAATACGTTTCTGGCGGGAGCGAACCAGGGTAAAGATCATCGCGCCGATGAAGGTAAAACCCAAGCTCATCCAATAGGCGCCCACACCATGGGGATCCATACCGATCAGAATGGCCATGGTTGCTCCCAGAGCCGCAATCTGCGCCAGGGCCAGATCGACGAATATGACGCCGCGTTCGACGACATGCACGCCCAGATAGGCATGAATGCCGGTCAGAATCAGGCTGGCAAGAAATGGAAGAATGAGGAATTGAACAATTTCCATCTGTGTCCTTTATTGTGTCGACTGAAAAGCTTGAGTCAGGATGCCAATATCGTAATCGAACAGCTTGAAGTAATCGGTGATCTCCGGCTTGCCGCCGACGGACGGCATCATCACGACAACCTTTCCTCCGGTCATGCTGGCAATGCTCTCAGGTGTCTTCACATCGAAGTATGGCTCAATCAGTTCGAGCTTCGTGTTCTCCCGTTTCATGAGGTTGACCAACTCGATGGTATGCGAAGGAGTCGGCGGAATCCCCGGTCGCGGTTCAATGTAACCGATCACATCGAGTCCGAAGTGCTTGGCGAAGTTCGGCCATGACCGGTGATAAGTTACGATCTTGCGTCCGCGATAGGGCGCCATCTGCGCTTGCCATTTCTTGTCTGCTTCTGCGAGGCGTTTCTCAAAATCCTGCTCTCGCTGTTGGAAGTAGGCCCGGTCGGCCGGATCCATATCAGCCAGCTTGGTCGCGATACCTTTGGCAATGCGGCGGGCGTTATCGGGATCCAGCCAATAGTGCGGATTGCCCAGAGGGTGAACGTCGCCTTCCGCGCGGGTAACAGCGCCCTGCGGGATCTCTAGAATTTCGGCAAACTGTGAGGCGTCCAAAAATCCCGGTGAAGCCGGTTGGATATTCCCGTTACCGCTCTGAGTGATCAGCGGCGGAAGCCAGCCAATCTCCAGCTCCAATCCCACCGAAATCAGGAGATCCGCATGGCGCAGCTTCAGCAGGAAACTTGGCTTGGGATCGACGAAGTGCGGGTCTTGATAGCCCTTGGCCAGCGCCTCAACATCTACCTTATCCCCTCCGACCTCATGAGTCAGTGCCGCAAGATCCGTAAGCGTGGTAATGACCCTTAAAGTCTTGGCTGTTGCCCTTGGAGGAGCGACTAGGACGACGCACAGACCAGTCGCTAAAGCGAAAAAGAAAAGTTTCGACGGCAATATCATGAAATATCTCCCTATAGAAAATCCACAAACCTCTCGTCAGCCCGCGCTACACCCGCTTCAGGTCAACCTAAAACGGGTGCGCACCATGCGCTCCGAGAGCGAACTGAAGCTGTATAAACGCTTCATGAGCGTCAAACCTGTCTGCATAACGCGTAAACCTGTATTGACCGCGAATTTGCGCAAACTCGCTCGGCCAATAGGTCAACACGAACGACCCTCCCTTGTCAGTCAAGTGGGAGTCAAATGCGCGATCAGATTGATCAACCCGGCCTCCCACAAACCAACGGCGGGCAAACTGGAAGTCACCGGAGGCATAGAAGCCGAAAGCACGCTGGAATCCGGCTGCAGTGTTAACCGGACAGGTAATGGTCTGGCATGCGAGCAGCGAAGGCTGGTGCTGCTGGCGCCAAATGAACTCGCTACGTGCGATAAACGATTTGTAAATAGAACGCCGCAATGGCTTCCAATGGTAGGTCGCGTCGATGCCGTAAAGATTGGTGATGAAGTCGCTGCCAAACAGGTTGTGCCCGCGCGAGTATGAAACCCCAAGATCCAGATTGCTGTTGTCCGTCAGGTCTCTGTAGCCGCGCAAGTGCCCTACGACACTCAGGTCACTTTTATTAGATGACGTATAAACGTCAGCCGAGTCGCCACGGAAGGCTTGCCCAGTGAAATCCAGAAACCACTTTCCGGGAGCCGGAATAATGTGCTCAACGGAAAACCCGGCATCATCGATCCCGTCTTCGCCACCCACCAGGTTTTGAGATACCAGCGGACGATCCACCCAGGGCAACACGTGATTGTGAAGCGTGTTCACCTTACCAAAAGCGGCGCGCATCTTGCCGGCTTTGGCAACAAATCCCACCGGCAAAGCAGTGAAGGTGATGAAGCCCTCTTCCACGTTGACCCCGGTTTCACCGAAGGAAATAAAGAAATCAGCGCGCGCATAGGGGTCAACGATGGCTTGCAGCCCCACTTCTGATTCATGCATTTGGAATGAGGGCGTGGGGTTGAGCGGATTGTGCCCTGCCCCGGCGATGAAGTCGCCGATTACGCTGATATCCGGGTTCAACGCTTTGGCTGCAGCGCCGCCCGCTCCACCCAGCCGAACATTGTCCCCAGCATAAGCCGTGGAGCGGACCGATTCCTCTGGCGTTGTGACCTGCGCTTGGGTAGAAGGCGCTGCAGGAGGCGCAGCCGGGGTAGCGGCGCTTTGCGATGCCGCCCCTGCTCCCTGCGCCTTAAGTTGGCGTACCTGGCCTTCCAGCATGACTAAGCGGTCTTCGAGATCACGAATCTTCTGCTCCAGGGCAGAAACGTCACTGCCGCTGCCCGGCGAGGGCACGGTCGCCGTCTGCTGGGCCGTGGCAGCGCAAGTCAGTAGAACCATACCGCCAAAAAACATCAGGAAACGTCTCATGAAAGCTCCTCTAATTCCCGCGGAAACGCACCGTGTCCTTCCGTTGTTATGAAAACGCGAATCGAAGGCAGCACCGTCTTTAGTAGGATGCGCCCCCATCCAGAGCACAAGCCCGAAGCGCCCACATCAGGACTGACTGCTTTACGAATTGAGTCCATGATATGAAGCGGCGTTTTCAGATGGCAGGAGGAGGTCTAATGAAGAGACTGGGTTCTGTGGCTGCGCTCTCTCGTTGCGGCTGGTGCCGGGCTGCAACAGTCGCGACAGCGCGCAAAACTGGCAAGGGATGAGCCGCAACTGCTGGTGCGTTACCGAGTACCGAGATGCAAATAGCGCAGCGGCTGGAGTCGCCGGACGCAGTTGCGTGCGTGTGAGCAGCTTCCAATCCGTTAAAGACCAGGATCAGCAGTATGCTACTCAATGCGATCCAGCGCCGGAGCCCGCCCGCCTCGAATTGAGCCCTATGGACGATACCCACAGCCCCGTGTCTTGTGCCAAACCGGAATATAGCACACGTTCAACGTGCGGGTCACACTGCCGGCTGCGACGATCGCGATCAACGCCAGGGCGGTGGTGTGGAGGTGACTTGGGGGGGAAGTGGAATGGGCAGCGACACAGACTCTACACTTTGCCGACTCGATCGCGTTGGAATGTGGCGCGCAACAAAGGCCAGTGCGGACCAGAACCTCAGCACCAGACACAGCAACGCAACGCTTTTCGTTATCGACCGCACGTCAGGTGATTCAAGTCCTCGGGCTTGCACATCGTGCTGAAACGCCAATTCAGCGTAGACATGCCCAACCCTCAAGTCCGTGACTGAGATCACTCCCACTAAGTGACTGAGCGTCGTCAGAATCTCTTTAGACCGCTTGGTCCCTTTGGTCTAAGCTGCACTTTCAGGTTCAGTTCACAGCTGAGTTTCTGGTTCCAGCGGCTGTCAATCCAGATCGTCTGTGCCGGCAGGTTCGGAACGAACCAAGGAAACGGAAACAGTGCAGCAGGGTTCCCGCAATCCTTTCACTCCTTGATCCGCGCAATGAGGACAGGCAGCACGGTCAACGCTGCGGCGGTGGAAAACACCATACCGCCCAACATGACAGTGGCGAACCTGGCGTGGGCTCCAGAGCTTGCTCCAATCAATGCCATGGGCAAGACGCCCACGAACGCACACAGCCCGATGAGAAAGACATCTCGAAATTTTGCTTGAGTTCCTCTAGAACAGGCATTTCGAACGTTGCTGTGAAGTTTGCGGGCTTTGGCGATCCCGGAGGCAACCATGAAAGCCTGCACGATTGCCAACGCAGAAACAAGGCAGAAACCTACTGTCGCGCCCTGCTCAGCGTGCATTCCACGAACAAAAAGGGCGAGCACGCCTCCACCAAGTGCCAGTGGGACAACGGTCATCGCGAAGACCACACGCTGCCACATGATGAACTCGCAGAAATAGATCTTCATCCTCCGCTACGGGACACCGCCGCGTTCCCTGGTTTCCCTCAGTTGATTCTCATCGCCAAGGACTGAGATTAGTCGCCGTCGAGATGCAAGTAACCGAGGACATATAGCAGCAGGGTTCCCATCCCGAGCGCACTGAGCACTGCCAATATCCAAAGGCCCTGCCAGTGCGTGAATTCCTCTATGACCCTTCTTC
>OBLU010004385.1_pt1 | contig 12739 bp, 14 predicted proteins | sample 1518681 | NCBI WGS metagenome assembly OBLU01 (sample SAMEA3539304, study PRJEB22396) | soil metagenome | biome: tundra; feature: field; material: soil | place: USA | collected 2010-05 | depth 0.15 m | reverse complement strand
ATCCCGACTGGACTGCCACCGTCGATGGCAAACCCACTCCGATCTATCGCGCGGATTATGCCTTCCGCGCATTTGTCGCACCGGCAGGAACCCATGAGATCAAGCTCACCTATTACGATCCCAAATATGCGATGGGCCGCACCATCTCGTTGACGACGAACGCGCTGGCGCTCATTGCATTCGGAATCGGCATCACAAGCTTTACCTATTCCAAACGCAAAAAGCGTCCTGAAGTAGAGATCGTGCCGCCGACTGCGTAAACCAGAACCACGATTTACAGGATTGGATGGATTTTCAGGATAGTTGTTCTTGAAAAACGTCATTGCGAGGAGCATTCGGAGACCGAAGGCGCATCGCCGACGATGCTTGCCGAATGCGACGCAGCAATCTCCGTCTCGAAGAAGATGAACAATAATAAATCCCTTTATCGGTAACATTCTTACCTTAATAGCAGTAGAGGTATAGCACTAACCGTCAATAACTAACATAAAGGAACAACATGAAAAAACTAATGATGATACTCGTAGCAGCAGCCGTCCTTGCGATGGCACCGCTCGCTACATTTGCCCATGACACGCCCGATCAGAAGATCAAGAAACGGATCGAACGCATGAAATCCAAACTCGGTCTTAATGACGGGCAAGTCGCAAAGATCAAAACGATCTACGAGCAGAATGCTCCTGCGATGAAAGCCGATCATGAAGCAGTGAAAGCTGCGGAAAAAGGCTCCGAAGCTCAAAAATCAGCCGAGCAAAAAATGCGAACGGATATGCAACAGGTTCAGTCGCAAGTTATGCCAATACTGACGCCGGAACAGCAAACTAAATGGAAAGAGCAAATCGCCAAGCACGAAGGCGAGCATCACGGCGACTAAACGCGCCACAAAAGCAATAATAGTGTAGAGCGGGTTTCATCCCGCTCTTTGCTTTTGTAGAAAAATGAATTTCGTAGTCTCTAAATGAAATTGTGTTATGTTTGTAGCTATGAAACGGTCAATTTCGTGGATTGCGGTCTACTTTATGGCTGGCATCGCCGGATGCAGTCAGACTACTTCGGCGCCCGGAAATTTCGACCCGGTAGCTGCGGTAGGCGCCAGCCAATATGAGAACAGTCAAAAGTTCGATATAGGAATTGGTTTCTTTCGATATCAACTTCAGAACGGAATGCCATTGGACAATGGATCCGATATAGAAATGGCTTTTGCTTCAAATGGTAATCCCCTGCAAGTAAGCGAGGCCATTGTTAACGGTATTTCGTTATCCTGGGTATCCGACGCTTCTTCTCAGTTCGGCCCACCATACAATATCTACCACAAGATTGACTCTGCGGCTTACGGCGCTTCCGATAGCATGACGTTCTCATACCAAGGTTTTGGCGGGGAGTCATTTGCATCCACTGTTGGCATCGCTCCGAGCTTTGGAAAAATAATTTTTCCAGATACCACCTCTGCTGCTCTCGGTTGTTACTTCCGTTACGAGCATCCTGTGCCGGGTGATAGCATAGAGGTTACAATATTGTATCACGGTCCACCTGATGATACATTCCCTACAATTCAATGGACCATTCCCGATACGGGCGGATTCACGATCAAACCTCACCAGCTCTTATACATTTCTAATGGTCTCATCAGTTACACAATGGCTATTTATCGTTACCATTGGGAAGAAGTTACCTCTACGAACGGAAAACGCATTGGAATTTATTCAGAACAAGACGCCATTCTTGCTTTACTTGTCAAACCATAATTCTCTGAATTAAAACCCGGCGAGGTGGAACTTTACCGTTTCCAATACTCCCCAAAGCGTCCACTGAAATTGGAGGAGGATGCATAAATCCGTTTCGTCGCACCGATCGCAGCAATGCGCTCTTCGGCTACGTGGTTTGAGGCTTCCACAGTCGTGATATTCTTTTCCTGAGCGAGCAGCAAGATCTTTTTCAGTGCATCGTAAATTCCCTCTGCTTGCTTCATGGCGCGGGTCTGCGAATATCCTTCCAGCTCGTTCGCCACATTGATGAGCCCGCCGGCGTTGATCACATAATCCGGCGCAAAAAGAATACCGCGTTCTTTCAGAGCATGTCCATGGCGCTCTTCATCTGCAAGCTGATTGTTCGATGGGCCGGCCACGATCGCGCATTTAAGCTGCGGGATTGTCGTATCGTTGATGATCGCGCCGAGTGCTGCGGGAGCGAAAATATCGCACTCTAATCCATACACCTTTTCTGGATCGACAACCGTTGCGCCTGTTGCTTTCGCTACTTCATTTGCCTTATCGGCATAAATATCCGCAATGGTTACGCGTGCGCCGTCATCGGTAAGATATTTTGCAAGCGATGCTGCAACATTTCCAGCGCCCTGAATAACGACGTGCTTTCCCGCCAACGAATCGCTGCCGTATTTTACGGCCGCACATGCTTTAATTCCAACATACGTTCCATACGCCGTGACCGGCGAGGGATCTCCCGAACCGCCAAGTTCCACCGGAATGCCGGTGACATATTTCGTTTCGGAACGAATCCAAACCATTTCTGTGAGCGAAGTACCAACATCCTCTGCGGTAATGTAGCGTCCGCCAAGCCCTTCGACAAAGCGACCGAAGGCGCGGAACATTGCCTCGCTCTTATCCTCGCGTGGGTTCCCAATAATAACGGCTTTACCGCCGCCTAAATTAAGTCCTGCAACAGCAGCTTTGTAGGTCATACCGCGCGAAAGGCGGAGCACGTCGTTCAGTGCATCGAAATCGCTGGCGTAGGTCCACATGCGGCAACCGCCAAGCGCGGGTCCAAGTGTCGTGTTGTGGATCGCAATGATCGCGCGAAGCCCAGAGCGTTTATCGTGGCAAAGCACCACTTGCTCGTGATCGCGTTCGGCGATATGACCGAAAAGCTCTGTCGTAGCGCCCAATTCTTTTGCTTCGTAATGGATGGAACCGCCAGCTCCATTTGACTTGCCATTGGATGATTTGGTGAGGATCGACGGAGTTGGAGAGATCTTCGATTCAGCCATGATTCGCAGAAAAAACTACTAATTGTGAATAAGGGGGTGATTTTGCATTTCCCGGCTCGAATGACCGGTTTTTTTCGCATTGTGGAGGCACCCTGGATGATAAGTATCGTCGGCGATGCTGGTCATCCTTGCCAGCTTTTGCTCTTCGCGGCGCATTAACGAGTTGCGCTTCGTACCCGTTCCGTCTTCTACGATACTATAATAAGTGCGCAATTTCTAATGCTTTTTGCGCCGGAGCGCGGTCATTGAGCGTTAATAATGTAAATTGTTTTTCGTCTAATCGTTGCTTCAATTCTGCGACCATGATCGGATGCTTTGCGATCGAGCCGGAGAGATGAACCTGACGTGGATGAGCAAGTTTTTCCGAAACTTCCACGATCATCTCGCTCAAGCGATCCGCCGCTTCCCGAATGATCGCCATTGCACCCTCCGATTGATTTGCACATTCGAATGCCACCAAAGCCAGACTCGCAGGAAATAATGGCTCGCGTTCCAAAAGATTGGCTATTTCTCTCGGCGAAGAAACATGCTCGGGAAGCGCCTCGGTTACTGCTATGAACAGCGCATCCTTCGTATTTCCAGAAATAAACATTCGCAAATAATGCCGAAGCACTCGTAATCCTATCCAGTAGCCGCTGCCTTCGTCGGACGTTTCCGGTCCCCATCCTCCGACGCGGTTCATCGTGCCATCTTTCGATCGAGCATACGCGACCGAGCCAGTTCCTGCTATGACAAGCACCCCCTCATCCGAGCCTGATAAAGCGGCTTTCAGGGCAAGCGTCGCATCGCCCTCGACGTGGACTCGCACTTCTCCAATTTCCAACTGAGCTTTGATCGCATTCTTCAGCGCTTCCTGATTTTCCTCCCGGCTCATGCCGGCAAGACCGATCGCTATGCTTAGATCACGAATTTCCCCCTGATCGGCAATTATTTCTAACAGCTTCTTGGCCGATGAAGTATGATCCCCACTTTTCACTTTTAGCGAAACGGGAAATTCGATGTACTTCGGCTCCTGCTCGTCTTGCTGGACGAACATCCGAGTCGTCGTTCCACCGCCGTCGATACCGATAAATGTCATGCTTTCCTCATGAAATAGGTGCCGTTTGTGTGTGTCTATGAGTTCCCGACCCACCTTCGTTTCCGAGCTAATTTCGGCAATGATATACCCATTACATTTTAGGGCTATCTAATCCAGCCAGAATCTCTTAGTGTGTCCACCAGCGTCTGCATTTGATCGTTCGGAATCTCAATTCCTGCGAGAATGGGGTTGAGTGTATTTTTCGTCCTTATGAACATGCAAGTCCAGCCCATTTTTTGAGTGACATCTATCGAAAGCACTGCTTCTGGTGTGGTTACTTGAATTTGGTCGGCTATGTGTTCTATTGCCATAGTTTTAAAAAGATTAAAGGGTTAAGAATAAACTTATTCGCGCTGGGTCTTTCGATGTTTCATGGGTACAAAGATACGGAAAGTTATCCACGAACTTCTAAACAAAATTTAATCGTTTTGTGGGAACGGACTCGGTTAAGACCCGTTTTAGTAAGTGGAGTAAAAAGGGCAATGCCCGTAAGTCATTTAATATCAATGGTTAACGGGGAGTTTGCAAAGTTTAGTAAACATTTTTCGTGCATACCGCGATGACACAAAAAGAATCTCTCGAAAAGAATTACGCTTTCGTAGAATCTAAAATTGACGAATTCCTTAACATTTATCGGAATAAGTACATCCTCGTATATGATGAAAAGGTTGTCGGATCGTTCGATACATACGAAACCGCCGCAACGGAGGGGATCAATAATTATGGGCCGGATTCCGGATTTTTGGTTCATTATGTAACGGAAACAGCCGTTCTTAATTTCATAATGAGCGCATGATTACCACCATACGCGTTCCACCCCAACCCCAAGAGGTGGAGAAGGATGGAAAGAAAGGAATAATTCTTGCTCCTCCTCGCATCGGTTTACTTCAACAAGGAGCGATAATTCCAGTCCGTATTGCACACCCCGAAATTCTTAATAAAGCTCCCGGCGCGGATAAGACTCGATTCGATAAGATCGTCCAGGTGAACGCAGTAATTGATACCGGGGCTTTCACTTCTGTGATTACTATCGAAACGGCGAAGGAACTTGATTTAATTCAAACTGGCTGGCAACAAACCAGCACGGTTCTGAGTGACGACAAAAGGCCAGTCTATTTCGCCGCTTTAATGTTTCCGTGGGGGCCAGCCATGCACACGAAAGTTATTTCATGCGCTCTACGGGGCAACATTCGCTGTCTTTTAGGCCGAGATGTTCTGTCAAATTGGAACTTTATCTATAACGGCAAAGAGGGATTTTTTACGATTTGTGATTGACCTGTTGCTTGTTTCGGTTTCAAAATCCGAATAACGGGAACCTTCAAAGCGTCTTCAATCGAACAGACTCATTTGCGTTTCGTCTTTCGAGTGCTGTGCTCTTTTTGCTTTCGCTCGTTTTCGAGAATTGTGTCTAACTCGCTCCTTGTAATTGAGCCAAGACGTTTTGCGAAGCTCTCGAAGTTCTTGTATTCTTCGCTCTTTTGTTCGGGTTCGTTCCCGGAGTTCGTTTGATCGTCGGACTCGCTCATTATTAGGCTCTGAGGGCTTTGGCGGCTTTTCCTGTTAGCTGATTCCATGTAAGTCTTTTACCTTGTGCTTGCGATACAGAGAGATCGAAACGCCCAAAGTCATTCGTCTTTCGATGCTCGTAGCGGAACGCTTGATCGTCTATGTAGCGGTCAAGATGGAACGGACTGACATGAATATGAGTGCCCTTAATACCACGTTTCAAAAGGCTCCAGAAGTTCTCAATAGTGTTCGTGTGAACCTCACCCCGGACATATTCGCCCTTTTCGTGGTTCACGGTTCCGGTTTGATAATCTGCCCTCAAAGTCCGGTAAGAATTAAGGCCATCCGTATAGAGTGTCGCACTACTATCAACATGCTTGTAAATCGCTGGCAGTAGGTCTTTCGCCTTCACGCTGTCAACGACTGCCGCAACGGGACGACCGCCGCGTTCGATCATACCAAGAACGATTGTAGTGTCGCCGTGTCCCTGAATATGTTTCTTTTTGTTCGCGTGACGGTTTTTATCTTTGCCGCCGATGAATGTTTCGTCCGCTTCGACAATGCCCGTAAGTTTTTTGAAGGAACCCGTTCGCATAACCTCACGAATTCGATGCGACATGAACCATGCTGTCTTTTGGGTCACTCCTAACGAGCGAGAGAGTTCGTGGGAAGAAATGCCGTTCTTGGTTGCGGACATCAACCACAACGCCGGGAGCCACTTCGAAAGTGGAAGTGGGGACTTCTCGAAGATCGTACCAACCTTCACCGAGAAGTCATACTTGCAGTCCTTGCAACGGAATTGAGGACGGCCTTTCACTGGGGTCACGCCGAGCGAACCGCAACGCAAACAGCACACTTCGCCGTCAGGCCAGAAGTGCTCTTTTACGAACGCTACGCAATTATCGTTATCGCTGAAATACTGAACTGCTTCGATCAAGGTCTTTGGTAAGTTGTGTTCCATGCTTTCTTAAACGTGGTTTTGTACTTATAAGTTTCAGTATCAAAATTAATTCTTACAAACTTATAGGTTTCAAATCGTTTTCATGGTTGCCTTTAAGACAACTGCAAAAGATAGAACTTATATTAGCCAATGTACGTTGTGCTTATGTTCTGGTTACAGCCAGAAACGCAAAAAGCCACCGTGAGGTAGCTTTTTGGTTGCCCCCGTAGCTCAAAATGGATAGAGTCCACTCTGCTAAAGTCGGGGATCTCAGTTCAAATCTGAGCGGGGGCACATGAAAAGAAGTGGGGCCGTGGTAGTAGTGGTAACTACATCCGGGTTGGCGCCTGAAATCGAGGGTTCGATTCCTTCCGGCTCCACCATTTTTTCTTTAAAATTACAATGAACTTAAATGCTGAACATTCGGGGTTCGAGGTATAGTTCTTTAAACTTATAAGTTTTTTCAAAATGGCAAAAAGCACTCAGGGGAAAGTAGATAATCGGCTTTCAGAACTTAAAAGCAATCTTGCGGCAAGATTGAAGGATGTTCTTTCTCAGCAAAATCTGAATCAGTCGGAACTCGCGGAAAGAACCGGAAGGAAGGTTTCCTACATTAATCGCGTCTTGCGAGGAGCCACAAATATCACCTTCGAAAGCATTGCACGAATGGAAGTTGCATTAGGGATGGCTTTGATCGAAATGCCGGAAACATTCGAATGGCTGAATAGCAAGCGAATACCCAGTGACGTAGAAATGAAAATTCGAACAAGCGGGGCTGAAGCAAGCGCAGTAATGCCACAGCCCTCAATTCTCGAACAACAATAATGGAACCACATCAGATTAACATACAGACGAGGCTAATTGCTTTTGAGCTTGAAGGTTATTCCATGACTACGGAAGGCTACAAGCTTGATAGAGCAATCTTTTTAGAAGAGGGCGAGAATGCTCCGCAATACTATTACGATAATACACTCAGTTTTAAATTCAGTACCGGGTTTATCTTGAACGTGATTGTGGATTGCAATGTCCATTGGGCACGCAAGCTGACCGGAGAACGATCAGGTATCTTGGCCTCAATAAAAACTCGCACATCTCACTTACTTATAGGTGCCGAGGAATTCTTTGAGGGCAATCAATATAGAACATTCCCAGCTTTAATTCTTAAAGCGTTGGGGATGGATGCGCTTGCGACAACGAGGGGAGCGTTCGTTGTGAAGAACATGGGCACTCCTCTGTTTGATGCACTCATTCCACCGGGCGTAGATGCGTTAATGGATGCGGATGTTATACAGTCAAACAAAATTCAACCTGAGCGTGAAAAAGTCGAGGAAGGAATTGAGGTTCTGTTTGATATTTATGAATACGAAGATGAGATAATGCCGGGTTTTCCGCCCGTGCCTTCTTATGGCGTTGAAGTGATTAACCGTAAGCCTTATCCTATCCGTGTCACTGAACATTACGTGGAGAGGCTTGAAAATGGGAAATGGGATAAGGCAAACATCCATGCTATGTTTGACAACCGTTCAGACCGAGAAACATGGGAAGAAGGTGGTCAGGGGTTCGTAAGAAATGCCCGGAAACTACCAAAGACGCTCAATCCGAATACACGTTTTCTTTGGCGGATGCACGGTATTAATCCTAATGATGAAGACATGAGGATTCGCGGTGTAATTATAGCAGACAAAAAGCCGTACTATTCCGAACCATTCGATTATATTGCACCAAAGCCGCTTCCAAAATTCAAGGAAATTCAGATGCGTAAAGAACGCCTTCAGCGAGATCAGGCGAAAAGATGAATGGGTTTTGCCGTATCTTTGTACCCATGAAGCAAACGGGCAAGAGCATAATCGGTTGTCTTGGGTGGTTTTTTATCGCGGTATATTTTGTTTATGGAATCCTGTTCGCTTTCGAGGCGTGGTATTTCGTCTTTATTTTTCTGATGATCGCTTGGGGTTACATTGATCGCAAATGGCTTGGGCAAGCGAAGCTATGGGCAAAAAGACGAGAAGACGAGGCCAAAAATGGCGATCAATGACTGTTCCAACGAAAATGTAATGGGTATATCATTGCCTAATTTCGCCATTTGTTCCAATAGAAAGCTATATTTTCTTTCATATAGAACTCGTTCATATAGAAAACTATCCCGCGTCCCCTCATCTTTCATCTTTTATATTTCACCTTTGCCCCGTGGGTGCCCATCAAAGCAATCCCTAATATACGACAATTTTTCCGTCCGCCTGGAAAATCGGTTTTTGTGTAGGCGTAAGCTCCAGCTTACGACAGGAATCCGGCCCGTAAGCGGGAGCTTCCGGCTACACGCGCCACATCAATGCTTGATCACCACGCTCCGCGATTGCACATACCCTCCCGCCGACACCCGAATAAAATAAATACCCGATGGCACACCCGAAACATCGAGCATAATCCCGCTTCGTAGGGACGTGCTGCGCACGTCCCGCCCCCGCCCCAGCCCATCATACATTTCGATTGTCGTCCGGGTGTCGCCCGATAGCTGAACCGTGATCTCATTCTGCGCGGGATTAGGAACGATGCTCGTGATTGTAATCGGTACACCCAGCATCGCATTCTGAATGATCGGCTCGCCACAATGATAATAGAGGTAGGTGAATCCAGAGTTTGAATCGTTGATTGATGCGATGCAATCGTTTGGCAATCCGCGCGAGTTGCTAAAAGAAATATTCGAAAGCGTAAGAGGGGTGGTCGCTGAATCGGTCAGATAAACCCCGAATGTCAAGGAACCAATGGTATCTGGCAAACTGGAAGTGCCTCGCCATCCGAGCGTATCGATCTCCATTCCATGAAGTGGTGTTCCGCGCTGAATACTGATCCCGCTCTTATTTACGAAACTCAGAAGATCATCGTTGTGCGCGAGTTGAAATTGAAGCGAATCGACCGCACCGATGCTACCAGCACTAGCCAGGATGAGATAAAAGGTTACCATCGCGCCATCTTTCCCGGAGTCCGGGGCAGAAAGCGATAGATGCAACTGCTCTGGTGCAAGAATGCTCGCTTGTAATGGCACCGTTATGATGCTATCTCCCACATTCGCATCACTAAAGAAACGAAGTGTGTCGTATGTAGTGACCTGATTTGCCAAAAGCGTTATTCTCACCGATGCAGAATCATTAGGCTGGATGGTAAGCGGGAACGTTGTATCTGAAACGAACGCGCCATTGACAAGAGAATCATGTATAACCGTGAGAACATTACAGCCGGTGTTGTAAAGCTTAATCGTGGTATCCCGCGATTGGCACGCATAGAGTTGTCCAAGATCGGCCTTCTGAATGTTGGCAGAGAGAACTCTCGTTTCACCCAAACCAGAGCCACTTACCGAAATAGGATAAACGTTACTGACATCGTTATGGATGATCGAAGAAGTGATCGAAAGTATTATAGAATCGATATTGGATGTTTTCGGCGTGTATGAGAATCGCAAGATACCGGAACTATGCGGCGGTATTATGAGTGTGTCGCTTGCAGGAGCGAGCAGCAAAAAAGCTGAGTCAGGATTTTGTAATGTGGAGTCGCCATAGAATGCAATTTCAGAAACCACAATGGTATCGCAGCCGGGATTAGTCAACGTATCCGCTATGATGGTATCGCCCACACATGACGAGATGATGCCACACACAATATTCTTGTTCGAGATCGTTGGCAATCCCACATCTTGGAATGTCGAGCCGATCAAATCAAGGCTTACGTATTGCGTATCGCCATTTGCTTCGACAAACACATTCGCACTTCCCGTATAGGTTCCGGTATCCGGCCCGAGAAAGGTATTGGTGTCGTGACCAGTGATTGTGTCAAGAGGCGTAAACACAAAATGAAGTGTGTCCGACGTACCCGGAGCAAGTATAATTGGGAATGAATTTGTCGTCGTTGAAAAGCCGGTGCCTCTTAACGTTATACTTGTAATGGTATCGACGACGCAGCCCTGATTCGCAAACACTGCGAACGTATCCCGCGCGCTGCCGCATAAATTTAGCGATCCGAAACTGAGAAGTTTCTGGATTGAAACCAGTTGGGGCGCTGTCGCGGAAGCCACAAGATTTACCGTAAAAATGGTATCGAACGCCGTACTTATTCCGAGATAATGCCCCTTTACTTCAATGGTATCCGTACCATTTGCAGTTGCGGGATTGTTCGGGTCGAACTGAAACGCTAAACTGCTTCCGCCCGAAACGGTATCAGGAAGAACGGTTGTGCATGATAGTGAAGAAAGCGAGCTGGAAACACTTGTAAGCACAAGTGATTGGCAAGCCGCGCCGTAAGTTATGGAATCGCTCGAACTTACAATAGAGCAGTTTGCCGAGATCACATTCGGCGAGATAATCTGCACAAGGGACGGCGTTGTCACGATGATCGTTCGGAATTCTTCCCATCGCGAGCAATGCCAGCTATGCTCAAATTTAAGCGTGAGTGTGCTCACGTCCGGTAACTGACGCGGAATATAGTTGAGCCATGCGTTATTAGGAACTCCCGCAGAAAACGTGAATGTAGATGGTCCCGTAATTGTAAATTCACTCAGGCTATCCTGAACGATACTTATTACAGTGGTAATGCTATCGATGCCGCTCAAGAAAGGTACTGGAATTCTAAGGCCCGGGCAAAGCTGCGGAATTTGAAGCGTATCTACTAAATTCCCAAGAGTATCTGCCAAGGCAATCGGAGTGCGTAGCGTGTAATCACCGCCATCGCTTGTCATCCAGACAGAACTGGGGCTGGAATCAGGGCTCATCGCATAGGTAGCAACATATTGCCCCATTGGCCCGAATACATCGAGCAAACTTGTGTCCATGAGTTGAGGGTAACCAGTGTTGCCATTAAAATAACTATTGTTTACTTCCTCCCAATAGGAAGAACCATCGTCCAAAGAGCGAAAGAGTCCATCTTCGGTACCGATATACACTACTTCATCTGCACCATGAATGCTTTCCGAATACCCTCCGCACCCCACCAAAGCCTGTATCCACGTAACTCCGAAATCGGTCGAGCGATAAACCGTCCCCTGGTCGCCGTGATAGATGAATGTGTGTTGACACGAATCACCATACACAAAGTAACTCAAAGTATCTGTCCCAATGGTTATCGAAGTCCATGTCACACCGCCATCGTTGGAAATAAGAGCTTCGTTCCCAATCCCTGCAGCGACACAATGCAAATTATCAACGCGAGCGAAAACGCGCATGTTGCCAGTCAACGCGTGAATCCCTCCGAATGGGTCGGCATACACATCGTAGGTGTTGGGAAGTCCAAGCCCGGCATATTTCCACGTCACCCCACTGTCGGTTGAGACAAGCACATCGGATCCAGAGTCTGCGGCATAGAGTTCCCCGTTGATGGGACGGATCGCACGCACTGTTGTTACGTAATTAGGGATCGTTGCATGTAACCACCGCGACCCGTTATGCCTATAATAAATTCCAAATTTAGGATTACCTAAGGCGTTAGGCACTATATCTTCGGCTGCCACAACGCCATTTAACGGATCAGAAAAATACATTGCGCGAAAATGTGCGACTCCAGAGAGAAAAGGACCACTAACACGGTTCCATGCAGGGGGCCAAGTCTGAGACTGTGCAGAGGCAATTGAAGGAATGACAATTATGACCGCGAGAGAAGCGATTACGGGAATTCGAAGCACACGAAAAAGAAGCGGACGCATGGTAATTCGCCATGCAAAAGCGGCAACCGGGGGAAAAGTTCGGGGAACGTCCTGCGTACTTTAAGCTCGGGGCACTGAAAAAGACACGTACCCCTATGGCACATACACCAACCATGCGCGGCTGAGATAATCCGTCATGGTGATCGAAAGCAGGATGCCAAGCCACACAAACCCAACGACCACCCATAGCTTCGTAAGCCGCGACGAATACTTGACGTGCATGAAGAACAGGATCACCAGCGTGGCCTTGATCACGGCGATGACCAGCGCGGCTACAATATTGAAATTGCCGAGATTGATGAACGCGAAAATAACCGTCAGCGTCGTGCCCAACATGAGCGCGCTGAAGATAAGGTAATACGTTTTTTTCGGTACGATATGCTCAGACATAGTGGTCTTGGCTTATAAATGTCTATCGACTAAATAGAGCAGCGGGAACAGAAAGATCCAGACGATATCGACGAAGTGCCAATACAGTCCCGTCAGCTCGATATAGGAATGATATTCTTTTGAAAATTTTCCTCG
>OBLU010004384.1_pt1 | contig 12739 bp, 9 predicted proteins | sample 1518681 | NCBI WGS metagenome assembly OBLU01 (sample SAMEA3539304, study PRJEB22396) | soil metagenome | biome: tundra; feature: field; material: soil | place: USA | collected 2010-05 | depth 0.15 m | reverse complement strand
CCGAAATCGTACTCGCCGTTGGGGCTGATGCCGAAGTACGTGGTGTCACGATTGATGCGGACTTCAAAGCCGGCTTTGAAGGCATGGGGGCCGGCAGTGTACGAAACGTTCTGGCGGCCCTGAAAGAGGTTGCCATAGGCCTGCATCACCGAACCTGCGGCGGAATTGAATGGCTCGAACAAGTTGTCGTTGAACTTGACCGCCGGGTCAGTGCGATTCGGGGTGGGAAACCCTGGCGTGGAGCGCGTGATGCTGATGGAAAATTCAAGCGTGAGGCGCGGCGAAACGGTGCGGGTGTATGTGCCAACGACATTGCGTTGCCTGTCGATGTAGACGATGCCGAATGAAGGATCGATGGCAGTCTGATCAGGATTTGTGGTTGGCCCAGTGAGGTTGTCGAGATTGAAACGCGCGAAGAACTGGTCTTTGGAGGAGAACTTGTGGTCGATCCGCAACGAGAACTGGTCGGCGTCCGTGGCCACCTTGGATGCGGTTGAATAAGTATGAGCCTGGAAGGGGCCGGCGGCATAGTTCGGCATGGGATAGCGCTTGAGCACTGCCGCAATGCCGGGATCGACGGGCACCGAGAGCGTATCGACGGAGCCATCGGGATAGGTGACCGTGTCGAGGCCGGAGCGCTCGGCAGCGGTGGGAACGGCCATGACCTGTGTGGTTCCCAGCACCTGGCGAAAGCCCTGGTACTGGGCGAAGTAGAAGGTACGCTTGCGGCCATCGTAGGCATGGGGAATGAAGACCGGACCGCCGTTAGTGAAGCCAAACTCATTGCGGCGGAAGGGCGGAATGCGGCCAGGATAGGCCGGGGTTGCATAGTCGAAGTAGTTGCGCGCATCAAAAGCCGAGTTGCGCACAAACTCGAAGACCGATCCGTGAAAGCCGCTGGCACCACTTCGGGTGATGATATTGGTGAAGCCGGCGGCGCCGCGACCGATTTCGGCCGGCATCCAGCCAGAGCTCGATTCAATGCTCTCAACAGCGTCCACATTGAAATTGCTGAAGGTGGAACCGCCCATCTCCGGATCGCTGATGTCGGCGCCGTCCATGGCAAACGTTGCCTCGACGCCGCGTTGCCCGTTGATGGCGAACTGCTGCGTGAAGTTTGTTGCGCCGTTGGTATCGGTCATGGTGCCGGCGGCCAGCAGCAGCAGGGTGCTGAAGTCGCGCTTGTTCAGCGGCAGCTCGCTGACGGCCTGGCTGGAAAGCTGCTCGCCCCCGGTGGCGCCCTGGACTTTGAGAATGCCAACGGTGAGCTCTCCACGCTCAGAGAGTGTGATGGAAACGGCAGGCGCGGCAATTGCAAGATTGATAGGCTGCTGATCTTCGATCCTGCTGCGATTTGTGTCGACGGTGAGCTGGTATTGACCTGCGGGCAGACCCGGCAGCTTGAAATGGCCATCGGCGCCGGTGATCGCCTCCGCTCTCACGGATTTTGCGGTCAGACGAATTTTTGCGGCGGGAATGGGAGCGCCGGCGGGGTTGTGCAGGACTCCCTGCCAAACCGGCAGAGCAGGCCGCTGCGGCCACACTGCTGCAGCGAAGAGTAGAAATGCCGCAATCGCAAGACCTCGGAGTCTAGTCGCGTTGCTTTCCGGTCTCGAACCGCGCTGTAGAGGCACAAATATATGATTCAATGAGATTAAGCCTTCATCCACCGGAATGCGCGGTCGCAGAAAAATCCTCGGAATTATGAAGAATGTTGGCGCCACGTTGGAGTCGATTATAGCTTCGTGTCTCTTCGCTCAGCGGGACTTGCAAGCGATGCTGAATCAAAGCAGTACAGGGTAGTAGCCTCTAAACTAAGTGCAGCTTATGGACGGGTCGACACAAAATACAGATACCATCGTTGCCATCTCTACGCCACCGGGTCGCGGCGGGATCGGCATCGTGCGCCTGAGCGGGCCAGGAGCTGCATCCATTGCTGCGCAACTGGTGAGCCTGTGGCAGCCGCTGGAACATGGACGGGCGCGGCTGGCGGATGTGCTGGACAAGACTGGCAACGATCCATCATTGGCGGATGAGGGAAGGATCGACGAGGCGCTGGTGACGTGGTTTGCCGCGCCCAACTCCTACACGGCCGAGGATGTAGTGGAGATTGCTGCGCACGGGTCGCCGGTGGTGCTGGACTTGCTGCTCCGCCGCGCTCTGGACCTGGGCGCACGGCTGGCCGAGGCAGGTGAGTTCACTCAGCGGGCCTTCCTGGCGGGAAAGATCGACCTCACCCAGGCGGAAGCGGTGCGGGACCTGATCGAGGCGCAGACGCTGGCGCAGGTACGCCAGGCTGCAAGCCAGATGGGCGGATCGCTCAGCCGACGGGTGGCCCCAGTGAAGCAGGCGTTGGTGGAACTGATTGCGCTGCTCGAGGCGGGCATCGACTTTGCCGAGGACGATGTGGATGTTGCACCAGAGGCGGAAATTGCGCGACGGATCGACGGACTGACTCCAGCGCTTAAGTCACTTGAAGCTTCCTTTGGCCGGGGGCGGATTGTGCATGACGGGCTGACGCTGGCGATTGTGGGGCGACCCAATGTGGGCAAGAGCTCGCTGTTCAATCGGCTGGTGGAGCGCGAACGGGCGATTGTGACAGCCACCCCGGGGACCACCCGGGATCCTGTGACAGAGCGGATCTCGCTGGATGGAATTCCACTGGAACTGGTAGATACGGCGGGCTTGCGCGAGGGACGGGAGGAGGCCGAGCAGTTGGGCATTGCCCGCAGCCGGGAGGCTCTGGCCGATGCCGCGCTGGTACTGGTGGTGGTGGATGCGACGGAGCCGCTCAACGAAGAGGAGCAGCGGTTGCTGAAGACGGTCCTGGGTCGGCCCGCGCTGGTGGCCGTGAACAAGAGCGATCTGGCGGGGGCTGCAGTGGCAGTTGAGGATATCGGCGGCGTTCCGGGGTTGCGAACTTCAGCGCTTACGGGGGAGGGGATTCCGGCACTGCGAGACCGGATTCTGGCTCTTGCGACCGGTGGAGCGTCCCCCGAACCGGGGATGTTAACTAACCTTCGGCAACATCAGTCCATTACAACCGCCCTGGCGGCTCTCAGCGATGCTGCCCAGGCTAACCGCAATTCGATCCCGCACGAGATGATTCTGCTGGACCTTTATCGAGCTCTTTGCGCTCTTGATTCGCTCACTGGCCAAACTACTTCAGACGACATTTTGAATCTAATTTTTTCTACGTTTTGCATCGGAAAATAGAGCGACTTCCAAGACCGTCCAATAAAATGTAGAAATCTACTTTAGTCCCTTGTAAATGCGATATTTAATGTCCTATACTGTCCATCTGGAGACACTGAGAGCCGAAATGATATGTGTCTCCAGCGTGTCTCCAGAGGGGCATGTGTCTCCAGAACGAACCGGGAGACACGGAAAAGGGGCAAAATGGCACTTACGGACGCAGGGATTAAGGCATTGAAGCCAAGGGCAACGCGGTACATGGTGAGCGATGGCCGGGGGCTTTCGTTGGACTTATTGCCTAGTGGCAAAATGTCCTGGCTGTATCGGTATTCCGTGGACGGTGCAAGGGGGAAGGTGGCCCTTGGAGGTTATCCCGACCTGACCTTGCGAAAGGCACGTGAGCGGCGGGACGAGCTGGCGGCGCAAGTGGCAACTGGCAAGTCTCCCGCTGCGGAAGCGAGGCAAAGGCGCACGGGCCGTAGTACCAATCCCACCACCAAAGAGTTTGGGGAGCGATATTACAAAGAGCAAGTGTTGCGGCGCTGGAAAGACCCGAAAGCCATTCGGCGCTACTTGGACAATGAAATTTTCCCCACCCTTGGGGAAAAGGCTCTCAGAGATGTAAACGCCCTGGATGTGCAAGCCCTTGTGTACCGCAAGCGGGACAATGGGCAGGTTCAAGCGGCCATGCAACTTCGCAACGTGATAAAGCAGATGTTCGCCTATGCGATTGAAACCCAATTGGTGACGGTCAATCCAGCCGTGATGGTGGCAACCCGGTACATCGGCAAGGCCCGCAAACGGTCCCGTGTGCTCACTCCGAGCGAGATTCGGCTCTATCTCCGCACTGTCTACCAGTCGAACATTCGGCGGCAATTCAAGCTGGCGCTGCATATCATCCTGTTGACCCTCTCCCGCAAGTCGGAAATGTTACTGGCGCGCTGGGAGCATGTGAACTTTGAGGCCGGGGAATGGCTCATACCGGAAGAGAACGCAAAGACCGGCAAGCCGCACATTGTTTACCTGTCAACGCACGTTGCGGCCATGTTTCAGGAATTGAAGGCCCTGGCCGGGGATTCCGCCCTGGTGATGCCTGGCCGGGGGAGCCTCACGAGGCCTTTTGCGAAGAACGCTCTAAACAAGGCCCTGGAGGGGCTGACGTTCGACATGGACCCGCTCACTATCCACGATCTGCGCAGAACGGGCGCAACGCTGCTCACAGAGCATGGCTTTAATCGGGATGTGATTGAAAAGGCTCTAAGCCATGAGGCCGGGGGAATTCGTGCTGTCTACATCGTTGCCGAGTACGCGGAGCAGCGGAAGAAGATGCTGCAGTGGTGGGCTGACTACGTGGATGGAATCGTGAACGAGTCCAAGGTGATCGTGGGCAACTTCGGCGGTGCGGCATAGTGCAAAACTGCAGCAAAGTCGTGAGCTATATGCTTGAAGAGGGCAGTCGAAAGCCACGCCAGCAACAAACAGGCACAGGTGTTCAATAATCTCCCATTGACTCGATCCGTTGTCCTCGGCATTATCAATCTCGTGGACGGCGGGGAAATAAACCCATCCAACTCGCCCCGGGAATATCGGCGGACTTCCACAGCGCGGTAATGGTTGTCGTGGGCACATTGTAGTAAAAGACGTTCAAGCCGCCATGATTTCCGTAACCCAAGAGCCGACTTCGCGTCTTCTCCTCTCCCCAGGCTTCGCGCTTGTCGGCCAGGGCCTTCTCCCCTGCAACTCGGAACGCCTCTTGAGCTTTTTGCGCAAGACTTCTACTTCCAAAGACACCGGAGGCTGGCTGGAAACAAGACACATCTTGAGGAATAACGATATGTCCATCAATGTTGTCGTTCTCAAACAACTGTCTTGCTGTCTCGACTAAGCTCTCGAGACCTAAACGACGACCAGTTGCGAACAGAAACCTGATCCTCGAATTCTTAAGAATCTGCACCTTCTCCTTTAGGAGCGGCTGAACGTGCTCTTCGTCGACCTTCCAGGAGCCCCGTTCCACTCCGAGCCATTGCTGAAGTACTGTCTTCGATTGGCCGGCGGAGCCAACATTGTCATCGTAAAAGACAATTGCGCTTCCCTCCTGAATCCCCTCTGCGCCGCCGAGAACATTCCGTGGACATAATTCCTTTTTCGTCAAATCTGGCCAAAGATAGTTTAGGTGAAGGGAGCTCGTCTTCGGCCCACCAAGCGGCACCCATTGGGAATGAAGGATCTCATCGCCCCAATCGACCAGCGCATGAGCAAACGCGTCGGTGATCGAAGCTCTGTCCCAATATCGCACGTGCTGCAAAACTGTAACTGCGGACGGAATCTCCTCAGGTGCAAACTGGAGCAGCCAGTCCTCAATTCTGTGCCTTGTTACCTGTTCGTCAGTATGTGCTTGATAGCTCACAAACCGCTCGGCTAGTCGATCCAGTTCGAGTGTGTATTGCTCCAGTACGATGGCCCTTCCTTGCCTACTCTGCAGATAAATCTCTCGCTGATGCAGCCAGCCGGGGATCGGTGAAGGTTGCGTGTCTTTTCCGCGCTCTCGCAACATGGACGCCGATTGTTCAAGTTGCTTCACACTTACCTTGGTTAGGCTCCAGGACCAAGGCTCAAAGCTGAGCTTGAACTCCTCGCGAATCAAATCTCGCGCTGCAAGGTGGACGGCAACCGCGAATTCAGGGGGACAGAAGACATATCCCGTGATTTTTTGGCTTTCATAGGCTTCGGCCCATTTTTCAACTTTGAACAACTCGTTGAATGGTTTGACGCCGGAGTTCTCGTCGCCGACGAAAAACGTGGTTCTGCTGGTAATGCCCTGAACTTCCGGTAGGTCGATGATCAAAGACGAATCATGAAGCTCGGCGGCGAGCGGTGGTTGTCCAAGGGCGATCAAGTATTCCTGAGCCCTTGCTCTGATTCGGCTCCGGAATGCCAGGGATTCAACAGTGACATCGCGACCGGTGACATCCGCGAGCCGACCCCAAGCCCGCCGAAGTGTGCTCTGGGTAGATTCGTCCTGCTCATCAAACCCCGCAATCCGGTAGGAGCCAAAGGCGAAGGCGCGAACGAAATTCCTTCTTTTGACTTCTCGCACAAGCTGCCTAGCACATTCAATGTCGGCCCTCCTGGCTCTAGTGGTTGGCCATCTGCCCTCTAAGAATTGGGCGTCCGAAAGGCCGACGTAAGTGGAAAGATTTCGAAATAATGGATGGTGCTCCTGGAGGATCTCTAGTGCGTTTACCACAGCGCCTTCTAACGCACGGACCTTGTGATGGTTGTACAGCTTGTCGTAGAGCAAAACCCGGCTGAGAACGAAGTCCTCGAATACTTTCGCGCCGCCCTGCTGAACTGCGAGCACCTGAATTGATTGATTCTCCGGCAGGTCTCTGATTTCCATGTATTCCGCAAGGTGCGGCGCGGGGACGTTCACGACGCACAGCTTCTCCAACAATCTTTCTGTGTCGATAGGCATTGCGAGCCCGGCCATGTAGCAATCGCGGGACATGTAATCCAACTTGTCGGCATCGAGTGCTCCCGAAATGATCTCGTTCATAAAGGGACGGTCGGAAAACCGTCCGCGCACCACAAGCCGAGCAAGAGTATTCGCCAATTCCTTTTCGTTGTCTTCCCAAAAGGGAATCTGCGCGATCTTCAAAACATCCACAAACTCTGGCAGAAGAATAACCAGCGCCGACAATACCTCACCGACAGCGGGGGGCTTTACCGCGTGAAAGTGTTCCATGGCATCGCGGCGAGCCGACTTCATTGGGCTTCCATTGCTGAGCGTGAGCCGGTCGAGGGCACGTTCTGAGACATGGCTCAGAAAGCAATGGCCAACGTCATGAAGAAGTGCCGCGAGACGCAATGCCACCTCATCCAATCGAGTGACAGGCTGTTCAAGTGTCTGATGTAACTGTGCGCTATGAGCACGGGCGTTCCGATTGACCGATTCTATGACCCGCTGAGCTTGGAACAGCGTCCCGAGCGTGTGTTCAAATCGGGAATAGCCGGCCGCCGGGTAGACGAGCCCGGCAAGGCCAAGCTGGTGAATTCCACGAAGACGTTGCACAACGGGCGAATCGAGGATGAAGAGCTCCCAAGATTCTACCCTGATTGTGAACCAAATGGGGTCGTTGATGACCTTGAAGCCACGTGGTCTCTCCCGGCCCCGAAGGGAGCTGGTGTACGACTCGAGATCGCCTGAAAATGCCTTTTGAAGCTCTCCGCTCAGGAGCCCCAGACTAACCGGCAGTCCATCCCGTAACGGTCGTGACATAGGGCTGGTCCCGTCCTGAAAACGAAGAGGGTCAGGAACTCAGTTTCTTAAAGAAACTCTCGGAAAGCTCTTTGAATATGGCCCCTTTGGGGTACTCGTCGAGCATTTCTTTCCCTTCGCTTGGCGTCACTTTGATTTCAATTCGACCGTATGACGGATTTGGATAGCTGATCATCAGATCGCGTTGGGCGCGCGCTAAGAATTGATCGAGCCATCCGCTCTGCCCGTAGAGGGGATCGTAGTCTACATCAGAAAAATCCACATCCAGAACTTTACTCGTTTCGACTTCGGTCAGAACCTGCCGAAAAGCCCTGTGGATTTGGCTCGCAGAGATTTTGGTTCGACCGGCAACGGCAAGGCCCGCCAGCAACCCCTCTGCGAACTGCCGGGCGGACAACGTATCGGAAAGCTGGGATGCATTCGCCATAAGATCTACTCCAAGAGGGTTAGATGCCAAAGGTTGCCCGGTGAAGCAACACGCGACGGTGCCAGTAGGCATAGCCAGGTACGCGATGGGCCAGCGACTCTCTTCAAGCCGCTGAGGCTGCTGCGACTTGAGAAGCGATGAGTGTAGCAGACCAGGCTAGTCGCAGTTTTCAACATACACAGTTTAATGTGTATCGTAATATAGTATGATATAATATTGTGAAGAAAATCAAGGAAATTGTGCAATCTGTACACACTTTACTGTGGATTCGTGAAAATGGACTGGAAGAAAGAGCTTGGCATCCAAATTCGGGAAGGACGCCGAGATTCGTTGCTCCGGCAGGAGGACCTGAAGGAGCGGGCGGACGTGCACATCAATATGATTAGCCGATACGAGCGTGGTGAATCTGCTCCGGAGCTCGATGTTCTGATCCGCTTGGCGACGGCACTGAATAAAGAAGAGTTCCTAATTGGCAATCACCGCGTTGTGATTAGATCCGCAGATACAGCCGCAGTTCCCTCGGGCCCAAAGCAACTGCGGCTCGAATTTGGCAAAGAATATGTATTTGATGGGGCCAGTTCGTCCATGAAGATCCAACCCAGCAGGGATGGTCTCTTTATCACTCCGCAGAAGCGTAAGGAAGCCTAGAGGCCGCACTTCGCACTTGTCATACACTGGTGGGCAAGAGCTTTCAGCCCAAATTGACGCCTGAAGAACAATCCCGTGAGACCATCGACTGCATGTTGTCCGCCGCAGGATGGCTCATCCAGAACCGGGCCGACGCCAATATTGACGCCGGTCGCGGGGTTGCCATCCGCGAATTCTCCCTGGCGCGCGGCTATGGCGAGGCGGATTATCTCCTCTTCGCTGACGGCCGGGCTCTCGGGGTCATCGAGGCTAAGAAGGAGGGTACAACCCTCGTTGGCGTCGAGATCCAGACGCAGAAGTATAGCGAGGGAATCCCGGCAGCTCTCCCGACGCCGCGCCGTCCTCTCCCTTTCCTCTACCAGTCCACAGGAATCGAGACCCGCTTTACCAACCTGCTCGAGCCCCACGCCTCCAGCCGGGCCATCTTCAGCTTCCACAGGCCGGAAACCCTGTCCGAATGGTTGAAAGATGAGTTGGTAAGCCCTGGTTCCGCGTTCAAGGCCCGCCTAGCCTCGATGCCATCCCTCCTCCATCTAGGCCTATGGCCAGCCCAGTTCACCGCAATCGACGCACTTGAGAATTCGCTAGCCCACGGCCGCCGCCGCTCGCTGATCCAGATGGCCACCGGCTCCGGTAAGACCTACACCTCCTGCAATGCCATCTACCGGCTCATCAAGTTTGCCAGCCAGGTTAGATGAGTGTCGCATTCGCCGACTGCGATGCCCAGCCTCGCAGACGATATATAGTTGCTTTGAATCCTGAAAATGGTCGAATGAAGCATCAAATAGATCTGTCAGCTCTTGAGTCTCATCTTTGGGAATCCGCGAACATCCTCCGCGGCCCCGTCGATGCCGCCGACTTCAAGACCTACGTATTCCCGCTCCTCTTCTTCAAGCGGATCTCCGACGTCTACTCCGAGGAGTACGCGATCGCCCTTGAGGAGTCCGGCGGAGACGAAGAATACGCCTCGTTCCCCCAGAATTACCGTTTCCAGATCCCTGCTGGATGCCACTGGTCCGATGTCCGCGCTGTCACCAGTAATGTCGGCTTGGCGCTTCAGAAGGCAATCCGCGGGATAGAAAAGGCCAATCCTGAGACGCTCTATGGCATATTTGGCGACGCTCAATGGACTAACAAAGACCGTCTCCCGGATTCCTTGCTTCGCGACCTGCTCGAACACTTCTCCAGGATCGCGCTCGGCAACACCGCGGCTCAGGCCGACATTCTGGGCCAGTCCTACGAATACCTCATCAAGAAATTCGCCGACCTCACCAACAAAAAGGCCGGCGAGTTCTACACTCCCCGGTCGGTCGTGCGTCTGATGGTGCGGATCCTCGATCCCAAAGAGGGCGAATCAATCTACGATCCGGCCTGCGGAACGGGTGGCATGCTGATGGAAGCCATTCATCATGTCCGGGAAAGCCAGGGTGACGACCGCACCCTGTGGGGCAAGCTCTTCGGACAGGAAAAGAACCTGACAACCTCTGCTATCGCGCGGATGAACTTGTTCCTGCACGGCGCGTCCGACTTTCAGGTGGTGCGCGGAGATACCCTCCGCCAACCAGCGTTCTTCTCAGGGGACAACCTCGCTACATTCGACTGCGTGATCGCGAATCCGCCATTTTCCTTGGAGAAGTGGGGGGAAGAGGTCTGGGCCAGTGACCCCTATGGCCGCAACTTTGCAGGGATGCCACCCGGTAAGACAGGCGACTACGCGTGGGTGCAGCACATGATCAAGTCCATGGCGCCTTCCACAGGTCGCATGGCTGTCGTCCTGCCCCACGGAGCCCTCTTCCGAATGGGTAAGGAGGGAGCAATCCGCACGAAGCTCCTCGAAATGGATCTGCTCGAAGCGGTCATTGGCCTCGGACCGAACCTTTTCTACGGGACCGGATTGGCCGCCTGCATACTGGTTCTCCGCCTTCGAAAGAAAAAGGAGCGGACGAAGAAAGTGCTCATCCTCGACGCATCACGCGAATTCAAAACCGGACGGGCACAGAACGAATTACTGCCAGAACATGTGGACAGGATTCTTGGCTGGTACCGAGACTATTCCGATGTGGAAGGCATTGCCAAGGTCGTTTCGCTGAGCGACATCGCTGCCAACGATTACAACCTGAACATTACGCGTTATGTGGAGCGGAAGAGCGAAGAGACAGTGCTTTCAGTTGAAGGGGCAATCGAGCAGCTCCGAGAGAGCGCCAGACTAGCCCTTGCGGCCGAGGACAACTTGATCAGCATTCTGAAACGGGAGGGCCTGATCTCATGAAGGGCGCAGAAGCCGTTAAGGCTCTAAAGAAAAAGTTCCGCATTGAAGGCGACGCTGAATTGGCTTCCCGGCTTGGCGTCACCCATCCGTCCATTCTGTATTGGAAAAACCGCAGGAACATTACTCCGCTTCAACTTGCCAATCTCGTTCATAGCGCCTCTATTGCCGCAACCAGGCATTTTCAAGCAAAGGCAATCCGACCAGTCGTCGAGTTCTTTCCGATCAAAAAATGCGTGTCCGCAGGTATGGCTAAATTCGAGCTATTCACGGTCATGGATGAACGAGGTGGCCTCCACCCATACTGGACAGGTCTCAAGGGCGAGCTGAACAAGTCTTACGGGGTCTATGTGTTCTTCGATAGTCGTGGCCACGCGATCTATGCGGGAAAAGCAAAGAGCCAAACACTCTGGAAAGAGATGACGAACGTATTTAACCGAAAAAGAGAATCGGTACAAACGATCAAGCGAGTCCGCCACCCGGAAAACCGTATAAGCTACAAAACTGCCGAAGAGAAATCCCGGCAGATTGTTGAGCAATCCGTTCTGCTCCACGAAATCGCGTCATACTTCAGCGCCTATCGTGTTGACGCAGCGATGATCAACGATCTCGAATCACTTTTGGTGCGCAGTTTCGCAAACGACTTGCTGAACATTCGGATGGAACGCTTCACACCGCGTCGCAAGGGGTCAAAATGAGTCGCATCTCGCAGCAACGGCTCGAATCGTATCTCTGGGGCGCAGCTACGCTCCTGCGGGGGACCATTGACGCTGGGGACTACAAGCAGTTCATTTTCCCACTCCTATTCTACAAGCGGCTTTGCGATGTCTTCGATGAGGAAACGCAACTCGCGTTGAAGGAGTCGGATGGGGATAAGGAATTTGCTGCGTACCCGGAGAACCATCGATTCCAGGTTCCACAGGTGGCGCACTGGTTTGAGGTGCGACAGACCTCACTCAATGTTGGCAGGGCGCTGCAGGCTGCCATGCGGGCCATTGAGAAGGCCAATCCGGACAAGCTCTATGGCATCTTTGGCGATGCACAGTGGACCAACAAGGATCGCCTGTCTGACGCCATGCTGCGCGACCTGATCGAGCACTTCAGTTGCCTTGAGCTAACGCTTGCCAATCTGCCTGAAGATGAGCTGGGCCAGGGGTACGAATACCTCATCAAGAAGTTCGCGGACGACTCCGGTCATACCGCTGCCGAGTTCTACACCAACCGCACCGTTGTCCACCTCATGACGGAGATGCTTGAACCGCAACCGGGTGAGTCCATCTATGATCCAACCTGCGGTTCCGGCGGGATGCTACTTTCGTGCATCACGCATCTGCGCCGGCAGGGCAAGGAGTGGCGCAACGTCCGCCTCTACGGGCAGGAGCGGAACCTGATGACCTCCTCCATTGCGCGGATGAACTGCTTCCTGCACGGAATCGAGGACTTCGAGATCGTCCGCGGCGATACGCTGTCGGAGCCGAAGCAGGTTGAGGGGGATCGGCTCAAGCGGTTCGATGTGGTGCTAGCCAATCCGCCGTACTCCATCAAGCAGTGGGATCGCGAAGCGTTCGCGTCAGACCCCTGGGGACGCAACCTCTATGGCACACCGCCGCAGAGTAATGCGGATTATGCCTTCTTTCAGCACATTCTCTGTAGCCTGAACACCGGATCTGGCCGATGCGCCATCCTCTTCCCCCATGGCGTCTTATTTCGCGATTCAGAGCAGGAGATGAGAAACAAGGTGCTCGATGCTGATTTGATCGAATGCGTCGTTGGGCTTGGGACAAACCTGTTTTACAACTCGTCAATGCCTTCCTGTATTGTGGTTTGTCGAACAAAGAAGATCAAAAATCGCAAGGGTAAACTCTTACTCAGTAGTGTCCGGCTAAAATCGAGCCGCCCACTATAACCCATACATATTAAATGC
>OBLU010004381.1_pt1 | contig 12742 bp, 9 predicted proteins | sample 1518681 | NCBI WGS metagenome assembly OBLU01 (sample SAMEA3539304, study PRJEB22396) | soil metagenome | biome: tundra; feature: field; material: soil | place: USA | collected 2010-05 | depth 0.15 m | reverse complement strand
CAGTGCCGCGAGGGCAAGACCATTGGTCAAGGCCGTTCCGCCCGAGGTGTAAAGCATGATGGTGGCATCCGGCGCAACCGAACCCGCAATCTCGACGTCAAGATAGGCTTCCGTTGCTGCGTAATTCTCTCCGGGATCGGTCCCGTCCACCACCACCTGTGGCAGGTTTGCACGCAACCCAAAGAGCGTCCGATAAGACTGAACTAGACTCAGGTCAACGTTCGAGGCACTGATAATGGCAATGGACTGCCCGGCACCTTTGATTTTGTTGTTGTAAACCGGGGTGATGTTGTATTGCTTTACGAAATCGCCCGGCGACACCACGTAACTGACTCCAACCGCGGACGAATAGGACCATTGTGGAGAGGCCTGGTGGGTTTTGGAATCGAATCTGGCGCTGCCAAGCACCTTGGAGTACGGCTTCGGGTGAAAATCCCCCATTGGGGCCAGGCCCGCGACGACCGGGGCCAACGCGGCAGGCACCGCGACATCTGCGGCGCTTGCCAGATGCGCCTGACCGTTGAGCGCGTAGAGGTGAATCTCCGTTTGGAACGCTTTGCGGAACTGGCTGGCCGTTCCCGAGAACTCGATCGAACCGCGCCCGGCGTGGACCTTGTTGACGGTGAAGTTGTGCGACTCAAGCCAGGCGGAAACCGCGGCAACATCCGAGTCGGCCGGGCCGAAGCGGCGCCCGAATTCCTCCGGCTTGAGCCATTTGTGAAAAGAGGGGCTTCCCGGCGTATTTGCAGCTTCTATGAAATCTCTGAGTTCCGCCTCCTGTGCCTCTGAGCGCCTGAGCAGCAGGAGCATACGGCCGGTGGGTAGGGAGTCTTCCACGGCGCCCTGATCGAACCTGGCCTGGGCCACGGGATGCACGCCGCCACGCAGGACTACCCTGTCGGATTCATCCACGGGACCGTTGACACGCGGGGCAATCCGCGAAAGGGAGGGTGGGCCTGACGGGTCTTGCGCCGCTGCCGACAAGGCTGCGCCGAGAAAGAGGAATACCGCAACCCGGGCAATGGTGCGAAATAGGCACATGCCGGGTTTATCGGCGTATACCCGTGATGCCAAGAGAATGAAGCGAAATGTTGGCACGTCCGGAGTCGCGAACGCGGAGTACGTTTCACTTCAGGAGTGAATCGCGGCGGCAAACAGAGCCGCTCTGGCAGGCCTAGTCGTTCTCCGGCCGCAGATACGGTTTTTGCAGGTACAGCCGCGCCTCGTTGACTGCGCCCTGTGTGTTGTCGTTTGTCTGCACCGCAAGCCGGTATTCATTCACTGCCCGATCGCGCTGCCCGGTGATATCGAAGATCTTGCCAAGTTGGATGTGGCTCCAGACCTCGGTCCAGCGCGGCTCTCCGTCGCCACGAAGTGCGTCCCGGTAGGCATTCACGCTTGCCTGGTAGTTGCGCTGCGAGAAGAGGACCTCTCCGATGCGGTAATTGGCCAACGAACTCTGCGAGTTGGCCTCAAGCGCCTTCTGGTACTCAGCCACTGCGGCGGCCAGGTCGCCTTGCGCCACCATTTGCTGCCCTTTCAGGATGGAAATCCGCACCTGCAGATCCGGAGTGGATTTGAGCAGCCAATTGCCGGGATCGATGGCGATCCGCCGCGGCCTGCCGAAGGTGTCCACCACGAATTGTGTCTGGGTGCCTACCACATCCACCTTTTGGATTTCCGTTTTGCCGTCGGTCTCAACCCGCAATTCCACCGGCATGCGGAACAGGTCAAGGTCCTGACCAATCTCTCCGATTGTACGGAAGCCCTTGTTGTTCCCTAACCGGTAAACGGCATACTTATTGGTGAATTGCGGCGCGCCGGTGCCGTCTATCCACTGGGCGAAGAACGCGGTAAGCTGCTGCTGGCTCTGGGCTTCGGCCACTTTCTCGAAGTCCTGGGCGCGCATCGAGTTATCGGTGTACTGGCCCAGCGCACCTTTCAGAGTGTCCAGAAATGCTTTGTCGCCGATGTCCCAGCGCAACATATGAAAGATCATGGCGCCCTTTTCGAGCGTCATCGATTGGAATTCGGGCGAAAACGGGTTCATGCGCCCAGCACTTGATAGAGGAATGGTGTCGTACGCCAAGGCACCCGCGGAAACATCCTGGAGGGCGGTTTTCATGGCGTTCTTGCCGCTCTCTTCTTCCACGTACATCAATTCGCCATAGCGGGCCATGCCGTTGGTAATCCAGGCATCGTTCAGGGTGCGCGGGCTAACCTCGGAACCCCACCACTGATGGGCAATCGTGTTGGCCAGCAACCGAACGCCGCTCTTGTCTCCCACTCGGGAACCCAAAATCCCGGCCAACTCCGGCGCGTACACGGCGGGGATGGTGTCGTCCGGCAGTTCCACCACGTTGAGGCGGGAGGACTCAAGCGCGCCGAATTTCTCGGTAAAAAAGTCGTACTCCTTGGCTGCGGTTTGCGCCAGTTCGTTTCCGGCCTGCTGGTGGCTGACCGTGAGATACACCTTCACATTGCCTTCGCCCACCGAGACCGGGCCTACATAGCGGCCTGCGATCACCGTTCCGGGAAAGCCGGGCTTGGTCCAATTAAAGTCGTATTGGTCGCCGGGCTTGCCGTTGGCCAGAGTCACAGATTTTGACGCCTCTTGGCTACCGCTGGCAAATACCTTCATGCCTTGCGGTACGCGGATATGCATCTCGGCGGTGAACCGATTGGTAAGAAAGCCGTTCGAGGGAAACCAGCGCGCTGCATAGAGCAGGTAGGTGATGGGCTCCTGGATGGCGGCCAGCTTGAGGCCTTCCACCGGGCCGTCCTCGCTGCCGGTGATGGTGCCCTCGTACGCGAAGGTCCAATGCGCAACCTGGCCTTTGACGAAGGGGGTGGCGGGGGTTACGCGAATTGTCCCGTCCGCGGACCGATCTCCTGTGAGCACTTTGCCGCTTTCGTCGGAGATCTTGTTTACTTTCAGCGCTGGGTGAAAGCCAAAACTCACTAGCTCGGCGTTTTCAGGGGCGGTAAAACTCACCACCGCCTTGGCCGCAAGATGGTGCGTAGCCGGGTCCAGCTCAGCGTCAATCACGTAGCCGGCTACAGCCATCGCGGGCCGCTCCGCCTTTTGGGCAGCCAGAGGACCCGCCATGATCAGAGTGAATGCCAGCCCGCAGACAACTGGCAATATCCGGTTTTTTTCCAGCATCGCAATCATTGGTCTTCCATCTCCCTAAATGCCAGGTGGTCCAAATCAAGAATGCACCGTGGCCTCGGCCGCCGCTGAACTTACAGCCAGCACTTCCAAGGTAATCGACGCCACCCGGCCAATAGCGCCTTGTTCATGGTCGGCCGGCCCTGTACTCAACAAGCCGCGTATCGAAGCCAACTCCTGCATCATGGACTGCCGAGGGCCTCCATCGGGTAGCAGAGGCCTGATTTCTTGGATGATATTTGCCGCTGTGAAGTCATCTTGAATCAATTCTGCCACCACCCGTTTGCCGGCAATCAAGTTCGCCATGGCTACATGCGGCACTTTGACCACTCGTTTGGCGATGGCATACGTGACCGGCGAAACCCGGTATACCACGACAAAGGGGTTTCCGATAAGCGCCGCTTCGACGGTGGCTGTGCCACTGGCCACGACAGACGCCCGAGCGTGGAAGAGCGCTGCACGCGCATCGTCCACCAGGCGAATATTGAGACCGGCGCCATACTTGTCGACCATCCGCCGGACCTGAATGCGATGATCTGCGTTGAGGGTCGGAGCCAAGGGAACAAGGAATGCGAAGCGGCCGGATTGGTCGGGGAGAGGAATCAGATCCCGCGCCGCCTTGAGCATCTCGGGCAGGTGGTCTCGGATTTCCCTGGGGCGGCTACCTGGCAACAGACCGATCCAAATCTCGAAAGGGTCCAACTGATTTTCGTGGGAAAATTGCGCGCGGCTGATGGTTGGCGCCGGCAAGTCTGCCAGCGGATGGCCGACAAACTCTGCGGCCACGCCCCGCTCGCGGTAGAAGGGCTGCTCGAAGGGGAAGATCACCAGCATCTTATCGACAAAATCTTGCACCAACGTGATGCGTTTCTTCTTCCATGCCCATAACTGAGGACTTACAAAGAAAATAACGGGAACCCCAAGCCGCTTTAACCCCCTGGCTAACCGGAAGTGGATTTCGGGAAAGTCGATCAGTACGGCTACATCCGGGCGCCGCTCGCGAATGGCTTTTTTTAATCGGCGATATTCGCGGTAGATCCGCGGCAGGTGGTGCAGGACTTCGGTCAGCCCCATCACCGCCATATCTTCCGATCGCACGACAACTTCAAGACCTGCGGAGGCCATGCGTTCCCCGCCCATTCCGAAGAAGCGGGCCTGCTGCCCGACGGCAGCGAGCCTTTGCTGAAGCGCGCCAACCAGCAGCGCCCCGTAATGTTCGCCGCTGGCCTCGCCGGCCGAGATAAATATGGTGTATGCCATACGTGTGCCGCGCCGCTATTCCAGGCGGTTACCCACATCATAGCGGTTTCAAGAGGATCAGACTTATGACGCGTTTCGTTGCTAGTGAGCAGAGGCGTTATACTTCGTTGCCGGCTTGTTCGAAGTTTCACCGGTGTCAAATTGCAGCGTTTTGCACGTTCAATGGAGTCAACGATGAAGATACTCGTGATGTCAGTGGTGCTTATGCTCGGGGTAGTTTCATGCGACAAACATCCACAAGAGAACCCTCCCGCCGCATCGGGCCCAACAAACGCAGCGCAAGTTGTCAGTGGACCTTTCTCGATCCAGGAATTGAAAGATTTCACCGCGCTCGACCCGATTGATGCCCACGCGCACGCCTTCCAAAACGATCCGGCCTTCTTTGCCATGCTCAAGAAGCTGAATCTTCACATAGTGGACATTATTGTTGTCGACGACCAGAACCCACAATCTAAGGAATTGCCGGTATTGAGCGAGGCTGCGTGGAAGTTTGTTCGAGGCAGCGATGGCCGCGGGATCTTATGCACGACATTCGATCCCTACAAGCTCAATGATCGCGGGTTCGCCGAAAGCTCGAATCGGTGGCTCAACAAGGAGTTCGATCAAGGCGCTATCGCAGTAAAGATATGGAAGAACATCGGGATGGAAATCAAGGATGCAAAGGGTAACTACATCCTTCCCGATAACTCGGTCTTTGCACCCATTTACAAAGATATAGCTGCCCACCATAAGACTTTGATCGCCCACGTGGCGGATCCCAGTTCAGCATGGGCTCCAATGGACCCTGCTTCGCCAGATTATTCCTACTACAAAGACAATCCTGTTTGGTATATGTACGACAAGCCGCATCCTGCTTCCAAGGAACAGATCCTGCAAGCGCGCGATCATGTGCTTGAACAGAACCCGGATCTGCGTGTGGTGGGAGCGCACTTGGGCAGCATGGAGGCCGATTTCAATCAACTGGCTCAGCATCTCGATCGATACCCCAACTTTGCAGTGGATCTTGCCGCCCGCATGCCTTACATGATGCTGCAACCACATGCCGACATCATCGCTTTCATTACGAAATATCAGGACAAGCTGATCTATGCCACGGACAACGAGTTCTCTCCAAGCGACAAAGTGCAAAAAGCACTCGACGAATGGGAGGGGACTTACGCGCGCGATTGGCGATTCCTTGCGACCAACGAAACAGTTGACTACGGCGGCCGCAAGGTGCAGGGTCTCGCTTTGCCCAATTCGATTTTGAGAAAGCTATATCACGACAATGCGGTGCGGTGGTTTCCCGGCATTGTGCGCGGTTCGCATTGAACCTGGGCTGGACGCTCGCGAATATGAAGAACTCAACGTCGCCTGTAGTGCGCTTTGCGGCGCTGCGACCTGGTCGAGGTAGTTGGTCAGGGCCTGTGAGTTTCCTTTCATCAATCGGCAAATGGAAACTCACATAAGCCTGGCCAAGGCTATATCCGAACGAAGATTCTCTTTTTGAACATCCAGTAGAGGATGAGCCAGTAAGAAATCAAAGTAAGAGCACCGAGAAGCAGGGGTTCCAGGGCCGGGCCAAGCAAGTTGAGAACGGATGCCCCGAGATGGATGCGGAAGCTGCTCTGAATGAATTCTTCAAAGAGATGCGCGATGAGGTATGCGGCTATGGAATTCATGCCGACCACGACCAGAGGAAACGCGAAGCCTCGATGCTTTCTGACATCGATGACCCATGAAAATGCGGCGAGAAAGAAGAAGCACACGCCGCCGCTGAACAGGGTCCACGACGGTGTCCAGATTCTTTTCACAATGGGGCAGATTCCGGTGAAGTGAAACAGCAAGCCGGCGGCGATAAGTGCGGTTCCAGCCAGCAGGAATTTGCGCATCGGAATGTTTGGTGCGGAGGCGAGAGACCAACGGCCTGCGGCGACGCCAAGCAGCATGGTGCCGAGCGTTGGAATGAAGCTAAGTGTCAAGTAGCCCCCGTCGTTAAAGAGGAAACGGCTTGGGCGGGGAAGAATATTCAGAAACCGGACATCGAATGCCTGGCCGAGATTGCTGTTCTTGTTCCAGTGCGACGCGAAGCCGGTGTAGAGGTGATGCCAATTTGCGGGCACTCCGACTGAAGCCCAGGGGAAGTCGGCGCCGGGCGCCGGATACAACGCCCATGCCAGCCAATAGGCGAACAGGAGACCTGCAAATGAGATCCATTGCCAGCGCGGGCGCGCGAATGTCAGCAGAAATGCGAGGGTGTAGCCGAGACCAATCTGGGTCAGAGTGTCTTCGAAGGTGAAGTTAGTCATGGGGCTGTTCATGGAACGAAGGAAGAACCCGAGCGCGACCAGGACAAAACTCCGCCAGATAGTATGGCCGAGCATGCGGTTAAAGCCTTCACCTTTTCGCTGGCGGCTTCTCAACGAATAAGGAAGCGCAACGCCGACCAGGAATGTGAAGCCCGGCTGGATGGTATCGTGCAGGCTCATGCCGGCCCACTCGACATGGGACTGGTTGAAAGACAGAAATTGCCAGATGGGATTGTTCGGAAAGGAATGAGCGACGCGAGAAAATTGAAGGACTTCGCCCATCATCAGCAGCATGACAAAGCCGCGATAAGCATCGACAGCGATGTTCCGCTGCTGCTGCTTTTCAACGGTTTCAATAACGTTGCTTAGCTGCTTCGGTTGACTAACGCTCTCCACATTGGTGCTCATTGAATCACCCTTACCGTATATTGAAACTGCTCAGTGGTGATTATTCTATTTGCTTTGAGACCGACACGACAGGTTTCTTATTGATTTCCCAATGGGGCGAATTGTCAGTGGTGAACTTAGCCTCGGCGAGCTTTCACGGCAGCCGCCAGTTCCTTGAGCAGCGAGTAGGTTTCGGCCCAGTCAATGCAGCCATCGGTAATGCTTTGTCCATAGACCAGCGGCTGGCCGGGGACAAGCCGCTGGGCTCCGGCCACAAGATTGCTCTCGATCATGACCCCGATAATGCGGCGGTCGCCTGCAGCAATCTGCCCGGCGACATCGTGACTCACAAGCGCCTGGCGCCGGTAGTCCTTGTTGCTGTTGGCGTGGCTAAAGTCGATCATGATGCGCGTCGCCACGCTGGCCTCTTCCATTTTTGCCGCGGTTTCGGCAACGCTTTGTGGCGTGTAATTCACCGTGTTTCTGCCGCCGCGAAGAATGATATGGCAGTCCGGGTTCCCCGTCGTGACGAAGATCGCGGATTGACCATGTTTTGTGTGCCCCAAAAAGGTGTGCGAATGAGCCGCGGAGAGGATCGCATCAATGGCGATCTGAACGTTGCCGGAGGTCCCGTTCTTGAAGCCTACCGGACAGGAAACGCCGGATACAAGTTGCCGATGCACCTGACTCTCTGTCGTTCGTGCACCAATGGCGCCCCAACTTACCAGGCCGGCAATGTACTGTGGCGAAATCATGTCAAGGAACTCGGTCCCTGTAGGCACTCCCATTTCGGCTAGATCGAGCAACAGGTGTCGCGCCTGGCGCAGGCCATCGTTGATCTTGTAGGACTGATCGAGATAGGGATCGTTGATGAGTCCTTTCCAGCCTATCGTCGTGCGGGGCTTCTCGAAATAAACACGCATCACGATGCACAGGTCACGGGAAAACTCTTGAATGGCAGACCGCAGCAGACCCGCGTATTCGCGCGCAGCTTTGGTGTCGTGAATGGAGCAGGGGCCGACCAGGACAAGGAGTCGCGGATCGCGTCCACCAAGGATGTCGCAAATCTCCGTGCGCGCGTCGAAGATGGTGGTTGAGGAGGCTTCGCTGACCGGGAATTCCTCTTCAAGAAACACCGGAGGGAGAACTACCTTCGTCCATTGGATGCGGATGTCTTCAGTGGTGTGGAACATGGCTCTTTCCTGGCGCGGCGCAACTGGGGTCCGCAGAGAATCGAATTGAGGAGCCGCTCGGCAGTGAGTCCGGCAGACAAAACACGGCAGACGAAAGTCGAGAGGCCGCTGTCTAGAATCTATCAGCCTGATGCCGATGCTTCTGCGATCAGGCCGCCGCCCTCTCGTTCGGCTTGACAGCGCCTTGTGGTCTTCCTACAATTAGAAGGGATAACTCTATCCATTTTCCATTGCATCTAACAAGAAGAATGATAGTTTGTAGTCCTGTCTTAAATTTGGAAAATGGGTGGCGATGGGGTACCGGACACCCGGTGGGCCTCAAGGGAGAGCGTGGAAGATGCCTGAAACGCGTATCAGTCCGCGGGAGCGGCTGGTGCTTACGGCCATCATCGAGTTATACATTGCGAGCGGCGAACCCATAGCGTCGCAGGCCCTTGCCCGCCACTTTGTGAACAAGGAGGGCCTGAGTTCGGCTACGCTGCGGAACGTGATGGCAACTCTTGGTGAGGCGGGCCTGCTGGAGCAGCCGCACACGTCTTCGGGCCGGGTTCCAACCGCTGCGGCCTTTCGCTATTACGTTGAACAGATTACGCAGTCCGGCCGTATGAGCTCGGTTGCCCAATCGGCCCTGGGTGCAAATCCGCAGGGATCTTCGACTTTGAGTGCGCAGCGACGCGACCAGATCGAGGACAGTTTCACTGGAGTAACCAGCACGAACGAGTATCTGGAACGTACATCCCATGTACTCGCGCTCATTTCGAGCGGTTTAGGCGTGGCCCTTGCCAGTTCCACCGCGGGCCAGGTGCTGGAGCACATTCATTTTTCGCGCCTCGCGGCGGGCCGTGTGTTGGCGGTGCTTGTAACCCAGGCCGGAGCGGTACAGGATCGAGTCCTGGCTTTGGATCGCGAACTTACGAGTGTTGAGTTGGAGACGGCTGCACGCTACCTGAACGAGAACTTTCGCGGCTGGCCCATCGAGCGCATCCGTGCCGAGGTAACACGGCGCGTAGAGGTGGAGCGCGAAGCCTATCATCAGTTATTGACTTCGATCGAGGAGCTTTGCCGCAAGGGCGCCCTGGCGCGCGGCGATGCTGGTCCTGCCCTTTTTGTGGACGGAATGGCAAACCTGATTACAGCGGAGTTGGACAGAGAACGGCTCCGCCAGATTCTGCTGGCTTTGGATGCCAAGCAGCGGCTGGTGGAGCTGCTGACAGCCTATGTCGACGGACGTCAACAGGAAGTGCGTGTAGTTGTCGGGCTTGACGAGGCTTCCCCGGCCATGCAGGACCTTGTGCTGATCGGCGCACCGGCCCGGCTTGGAGGCTCCAGCCTGGGCACGGTCGCTGTCATCGCGCCCACTCGCATCCAATACCAGGAGATGATTCAGGCGGTGCGCTACATCGCGCGTCTTTCCGAGCGCCTGCTTGAAGTCCCCGCGGACTAACTGGAGCCTGGTTTTCGCCGATGAAGTCGAGAGAGTCCGGCGGAGACTTGGAATTTACAATTGAAACATATGCGTTCGCATTTTCGGAGATTGCGTGGAGCTATGCGAGAAAAAGAATCGGAGTTGATTGTGCTTGATAAGCCGGAAGAAACGGCTGAGCGCGCGTCAGACCCCGTGGTGGAACCGACCGCGGGGACTCGTCAAGGCACTCAGGAGCCTGCTGCCGAGTCGTCTGAAGCGCCGGTAGGCCGGGCGGAATTTGACGCGGTGAAAGCAGAGCGCGACCAACTGCTGGATCGACTGGCGCGGCTACAGGCAGAATTTGAAAACGCCCGCAAGCGCGCGGAGCGCGAGCGAGTCTCGGATCGCGATTATGCCACCGGCAACGTGGTCGAGCAGTTTCTCCCGGTGCTGGACAACTTTGAGTTGGCTCTGAAGTCCGCCGGCTCGGCCGAACAGTTGCGCTCCGGCGTCGAACTGATCGTGAAACAGATGGAAGAAGTCCTGCGCCAGATGCAGGTCACTCCGATTCCCAGCGTGGGCGAGCCGTTCGATCCGCGCTTCCATGAGGCGCTGGGTTCGGTAGAGCGCCTTGACCTTCCCGATCAACATGTGGCCGAAGAGATTCGTCGCGGGTTCCGCTTGCGGGATCGGCTTTTGCGCCCTGCGTTGGTGCGTGTAGCTTCCAATTCAAAACAGACAGGCGAATGAGTTTTAATACAAATGGGTTCTAATACAAGAGTGAGCAAAGCAGACTACTACGAGGTTCTGGGCGTCTCGCGCGAGGCGAACGACCAGGAGTTGAAGAGCGCGTATCGCAAACTTGCGCTCAAATTTCATCCCGACCGCAACCCCGGCAATCATGCTGCCGAGGAGAAGTTCAAAGAGGCCAGCGAAGCCTACCAGGTACTGAGCGACGGAGACAAACGCGCCGCTTACGACCGCTATGGCCACGCCGGCGCGGCGGCCCAGGGGTTTGGCGGCAGTCCGTTTGCGGGCAGCGTGGACATCGGTGACATCTTCGGCGATCTTTTCGGTGAAATGTTCAACGTGGGGGGACACTCCCAGCGCGGCTCTCGCCAACAGCGCGGTGACGACCTGCGCTTCGATCTGACCATTGATTTTGAGGGCGCCATCTTCGGATACGAAACCGAAGTAAAGATTCGCCGCCTTGAAACCTGCACCACATGCAACGGGCGCGGCAGCGCCTCCGGCCGCGGCCCCACCACTTGTGGGCAATGCCAGGGACGGGGACAGGTCCGCTATCAACAGGGCTTCTTCTCCGTGGCCCGCACCTGCGGCGCGTGCTCGGGCACCGGTTCCGTGATCGGCGATCCCTGCACCACTTGCCGGGGCGAGTCGCGTGTCAGCAAGGAATTGAAGCTCAACGTGAAGGTACCACCTGGTGTTGAAAATGGAACTCGAATCCGCTATGCCGGCGAAGGCGATGCGGGTCGTTCCGGCGGGCCCAGAGGCGACCTTTATGTTGTCCTCTCGATTCGGCCTCATGATTTCTTTGAGCGCGACGGCCAGGACCTTCACTGCGTCATCCCGATCAGTTTCCCGCAAGCTGCGCTTGGCGCCGAGATTGAAATACCGGCCATTGGCGGGACTGTAACGATCAAGGTTCCCGAAGGGACTCAGAGCGGGAAGCAGTTGCGCGTTCGTGGCCAAGGTGTGCCTTTGTTGAACGACAACGGGCGTGGCGATCTGATCGTACAGGTGCTGGTGCAGATTCCCCGGAAACTCTCCCGCGCGCAGCGCGAACTTGTGAACAAACTGGCCGAATCGCTCGCCGTAGATAACAAGCCGTCCTCGCCCAGCCTGATGGAAAAGATGAAGGATTTGTTCAACTAGGTTGGAGTTGCGTCCTGCTAGGCTTCAGCGGATGAGAGTGGCTCCAGTTTCAGCATCGCCAACTGAACGGTAAGCGGCGCAATGGCTAACGCAAAGGGAATGAAGATTCGTACTTCGTCCATCTTGCCAACTAAGTGCCAAGCCCCTCCAAACAACACCGAACCAACCGCAAAGGCCACGCCAGTGGCGTCTCCCATGAACTTTCGCCGGACCACCTGAACCAGCGTCCATGCGTAAGGGACAAGAAACAGAATGAATGGAGCCCATCGATACGGTCTGGTGATGTTCAGCGCAAGTTGAACGAGCGGGGTATCGCCGTAGCTGGCGTGCGGGTACACAACCTTCATCATGTAGAGCTGAACTGCTGCTGCCAACCCGGCTCCCACAAAGCTGGACAGAAGCGCGGCGGTTTTGGGCAGCGCAAGATCTTTGCTTATCGGGGTGAAGCAGGCCAGAAAAATGCCGGCATTCAACAGGAAGGCCACATCTGCGCGCACGAAACCCTGAGCCAGAGAGAGCAGAAGAATGAGTCCCGCAGTCAGCAGTTGTCCGGCCGCAGTCGAGTCGAGCCAGCTACCTTTTCGTGTCCACAACCATAAGAGGAGCACAACGACCATCGCGGAGGGCATTGTCTCAGGGCGCTGAAACCACAGAAGCCAAATCAGATAAAACTGGACGAGCAGGACCAGTAGCGCTGAACCAAACCATTTTGCGGCTATGCTCGCCTTGCGGTAAACATCCGTTCGCTCGAGCAAACTGAAAAGCAGAAAAGCGGCCACCAACGCAGCGAATGCATCGATCATCCCCAAAGCGTGGCGGATGCCGATGTGCAGAAGCTGCGACATCCAGTCAGCGGTTTTTACCACGCCCACCCGGTACTGCTGCGGAGCATGCGCGGTCCCCGCAACTTGTGCCGTCCATCCGGCAGGATCGGACGAGAAAGCCGCTGTGTAGAGGGTATGGATATCTCGATCTCGGCGCCAAGCGCTGCCTGCGAAAAACTGCGCGCCCAATCGGAGTGCATTCTCTTTTGTCGATTTCGCGCTGCACCGGCGATGTTCATATGGCAAACATGGCTACAGTGAGCACTGCCAACCCGATCAGCAGGCTCATCTTGTCCGTGATGGCGAAGATTACTGGA
>OBLU010004378.1_pt1 | contig 12743 bp, 5 predicted proteins | sample 1518681 | NCBI WGS metagenome assembly OBLU01 (sample SAMEA3539304, study PRJEB22396) | soil metagenome | biome: tundra; feature: field; material: soil | place: USA | collected 2010-05 | depth 0.15 m | reverse complement strand
TAGAGCAACCGTTTTACACACGGTAGGTTAGGTGTTCAAGTCACCTATTCCTTAACCCTTTTATGTAATATTTATTATATAAATATATCAAGTTTTTTACATCCTAAATTATATACCTAAGGTATGAATACGATTATACTTAACAATCTATTTATTATTATTTCTTTAATTGAAAATAGGTAAATTAATTTTAATTGAAGTATATTTGTTGAAAGTATAAAAAGAATGACTAACTTAACAAGAAGCAAGTTTCAAGCCCATCCTTTTCATTTAGTGTCACCTTCACCGTGACCTTTATATACTTGTATTGCATTATTAACATTAACAACTAGCGGAGTATTAACAATGCATGGTTTTAGTAATGCAAATTTTTTCTTAATGTCAGCTTTTATATCAGTTATATTATCTATGTCCTTCTGATGACGAGACGTTATAAGTGAAGGAACTTATTTAGGTAATCATACATTAGCAGTACAAAAAGGATTAAACATGGGTGTTGCTTTATTTATAGTTTCAGAAGCATTATTCTTTTTAGCTATTTTTTGAGCATTTTTTCATTCAGCTTTATCTCCAACAGTAGAATTAGGAGCTCAATGACCTCCTATGGGTATAGAAGCTATTAATCCATTCGAATTACCCTTATTAAATACAGTTATATTATTATCTTCAGGTGTTACTGTGACTTATGCTCATCATTCTTTAATTCAAGGTAATAGAGGTGGAGCTCTTTACGGTTTAGTAGCAACAGTTATACTAGCTGTTATATTTACAGCTTTTCAAGGTGTAGAATATAGTGTGTCATCTTTTACTATAAGTGACGGAGCATTTGGAACATGTTTTTACTTTGGTACTGGTTTTCATGGATTGCACGTTATGATAGGTACAGCTTTTATAGCTGTAGGTTTGTGACGTGTTTTAGCCTACCACTCTACCGAAAATCATCATTTGGGTTTAGAATCCAGTATATTATATTGACATTTTGTAGATGTGGTATGATTATTTTTATTTATTTCAATATACTATTGAGGTTCTTAATTAATTTATTTACTATTGTATTTATAGGAGGGAAAGGAAGTGAGGATGATATATCTAGTGATAACGAAAATGAGGATGATGACAAGACACCTACTAATGAGAGAGTTAGCGGGGATGATCTCGTTACACCCAATGAAACTATTAATGATATTACCGATTTAAAACACAATCTCGAACAGGTAAAACGTGTCGCAAGAGGTGAAGAAATAGATAAAAAGGATCTAGATAATATAAAGGAAGAGTATGGTGCTTATTTTGACGAAGATAGTGGTAATGCCACTGAAAAGGAATCTTTAAATGAAATAATAGAATATATTGAAAGTGAACTTTCTTTATTACTAAAGAAAGCTTCATTAACTGGTCTTAAAGAGGCCTTAGAAGAAGTATATAATAAAACATCTAAGACATCATCTGAGGGTAAAGAAAGTGCCATGAAAGCTAGTGAAGGTTTATCTACTAGTACAGAAGGTATACCTGAAGCTAGTAGGTCTAAAGAACCATCTCATGAGCTAACCCCTTTAGATTTTGTTCTAGAAAAACAGAGTACGGATCCTTTAGATTTTACAGACGATCAAGACTAATTTCTTATTAAATATTTATTGTGTTCTTGTATGTCTTACTGTCCTTTGTTTTGTATTATAGTAAGGCTATTTAACTTTATATTACCTAATCCCATTGTTACTTGTTTTTATATCCTACGTAAAGACAAGGAAATAATTTAATTAAAGCATTTTTATTAAAATGATATAAACTATAATTTTATAATAAATAAAAAGAGACCTTAGTTTAATGGAAAAATACGAGACTTTTAATCTTTGTTATATGGGTTCGACCCCCATAGGTCTTATATGTTAATTTATTTAATATTATTTCTATTATCTTGTTAACTTCTGGATTATATTTACACCTAATCCCTTGGATTTATCTAATATTAATGACTCAGGTGTTAGTAACCCTACACCTGGCTGAGGTAATTTACTAACTCAAGCTGAAATAGATAAACTGACTGACTGTAGTATAAGGTAAGTTAGATAAACAAGCTGTTGAAAAGGATAGTTATTAACTTAATTTTCGCTCCACATAATCCTTACCAAGAAAAAAATAGTGCTTTTTAAGGTAGTTTTTAGTCTATTTTTACCTAAAATAGAACACAATTAATAATTTTTTTTATTTGTATACGATTGGTACATATATAATTTTTATTTATAAAATAAAAAACGGCTATAGGTTAATGGTAGACCTTTCGTCTTCCAAACGATTTGTGTCGATTCGAATTCGGCTGGCCGTACTAACTAAAAAAAAGGAAAAGTTGCTATTGGTAAAGCGAGATATTTGCTAAATATTGTGTTATGCACCTGGATGTTCAAATCATCTCTTTTCCGATTTTATTAAACAAATTTAATTAAAGAGTATAGTTTAAGGGTAAAATTTGAAGCTTCAAACTTCACATTCTCAGTTCAAATCTGAGTGCTCTTGTATACATATATTTTTCTTGTAATACTTTAAAGGGTTCCTTAGCTTAATTGGTAAAGCGTATTTTTGATAAGGATGTGTTTAGAGTTCAAGTCTCTGAGGAATCATGTACAATAAAAGAGAGTTGGCTGAGTGGTTTAAAGCGACTAGCTTGAAACTAGTTAAAACTAAATATTTTCATGGGTTCAAATCCCCTACTCTCTGAATAAATATATGCTTTACATTTATAGGATTTATTAGATCAAATTTCTAAAAAAAAAAAAATTTTTTCTTTGTAATATTTATCTAATATAAACAGACTAGAGCCAGGTTGGTTAGGCGCCTCATTTGGGTTGAGGAATTGTTATGTTCGAATCATAATAGTCTGAATTTTTAGCTTAAATTAAAGCTAATTTAGTAATGTGTTAGATATCAAGTCGGTATTTCTATACTATTTGGTATAGGAAAGTATATAAAGAGATTATTATGGATGCCTAGCTATATATTAAAGAGAGACAATAAACAGTTTAATTTGTGGTAGGAGAGAGAGATAAACACATGAACTCTTAGATAAATTCAATAATAAACGAAGTGAATTGAAATATCTTAGTAACTTCAGGAAAAGAAATCAAACGAGATTCTATGATTAGTGTGAATGAAAATAGAACAGCCTAAATATCAGCTTATATACAATATTTTGTAAAAAATCTGATAAATTAAGTAAGTAAAACGAGCAAAACTTGTTTGAATATAAAGGGGAACCTTCCTCTAAGGCTAAATATAATATATAAGCGACAGCGTATAGTACTGTGAAGGAAAGGTTTGAAATAGTAGTCTTATAAGCAGCTCGAGTTAAATTTTTAATAAAAAATAAGAGCGTACCTTTTGCATAATGGGTCAGCAAGTTAATATTAGATGCGAGCAGTAATGCCCAGATAAACCAATTATGAAATAATGAATAAGTATCTAAAATTAGACCCGAAGCCTGGTGATCTTACTACAGTCAGGGTTATAAAAGCCCGAACGGGTTATCGTTGTAAAGATATCCGAAGAACTGTGGTAAGTTAGTGAAAGACAACACTGACTAGGATAGCTGGTTTTCTGCGAAACCTATATAAGTAGGTAATTCAAGTAACATCATAGCAGGTACAGAACTGTGATCTCAGGCAACTTATATTTAATTATTATATGTTTACATATAATAACTAAATAATTTTGCATATATCGGGCAATCGTGAAGATTTTATCGGTGAGTATTCGCACTCGGAAGGGCAATGATGAATCTTGAATAATCGGACATAGTACGATAAGGTTGTATGTCTAAAGGGAAACAGCCCAGAACAAGAGTTAAGGTTCCAAAATTATTGTTAAGTGAAATTAAGGATGTTTTTATCCAATACGACTAGGAAATAGGCTTAGAAGCGGTCCATTTTTTGAAGATCTCGTAATAGAGCACTAGTTTAGTAAATGATGCTTGCGCAGACATTTATATTGATAGTTGCACCGAAGATTTAACGGATCTAAACAATATACCGACACCTTGTCCATATTTATTAATAATTAAAATTATTATATCTAATGGGGTAGCAGAACGTTGGGTAAATCTTAGATTTATTCTTTTTAAGTATAATTATTAGATAACCCAAGTGAGAATGCTGACATGAGTAACGAAAAAGGGATAAACCCTCGCCTAAAGCTTATGGTTTTTTTAAAGCAACGGCCTCTAAGTTTACCAACCTAAAGGATTAAACGATGAGCAAGATCTTTGTTACAAAGTAACAACCTTTTTTTTATGATAAAAAAATTAAAGTGAAAAAGGTTCTGGAAAAACAGTAACAGATTATATCATTTCAACAAACTAAAGAGATGAGCAATGATATGAGACAAAAAACCGTACCTAGAAACTACCACAAGTAAGCTAGTAGAGAATACGAAGGCGTTTGAGTGAACAATCATTAAGGAACTCGGCAAACTAACTACCGTAACTTCGGAATAAGGAGAGCCATTCCTCCTGATTAATATCAGGTAATGAATAGGAAGCATGGAATAGTGTTGTACGACTGTTTAATTAAAACAAAGCACTCTGCAGTAAGATAATAAATCAAAGTATTGAGTGTGAATTCTGCCCGATGTCGGCTGGTTAACGGATTTGCTAAGTTGACTAATATAAATTTGGCTTTGAAGGAAACCCCGATCAATGGCGGCCTTACCGATGAGGGTCCTAAGGTAGCGGAATACCCTGGCCGTTAAATGCGGTCTTGCATGAATGATTTAACGATACAACAGCTGTCTCGATGATTGGCTCAGTGAAATTGGAATAACTGTGCAGATACAGTTTACCTCTAGTTAGACGAGAAGACCCTATGCAGCTTTACTGTTGCTAGTTATTGAATGTGATATTGCGAATTTTAGTGTATAAGGTAGTGTTAGCACAATTGAAACACCTTTGTTTAGTATATCATGTTGGTAGACTTTGTCTACGTGAAAGTTTCAAAGTATTGAAAAATCTTTGTTATAATCATTAACCTTCTTATGAAGGAACAATTGCTAGGAGGCAGTTTATGCGGGGCACAGATCCCATAAAAAGTACCTGGGTGTATCCAAAGTTAATTTAGTAAAGTTGTTATAATTTAGTTATGACAATTAAATATACAAGTTTTGTATATTTTTTTTTTAGTTTGTTATTTCATGTAGCTTTAGCTATAACTAATCCAACTATATATCTATTGAGTTAGAACTAATAATTTTTATTTAAGTAAGATTTTATCTATATGGCAAATAGATGTAATTAAAACATTAAGATAATACAATAATCATGAAGATAATTATTATTAAATTATTTCTAATGTTTTTAATTATATTATTAGTACGCTTAATTTATTATAATTTAAGTTTAAGAAAATTCACTAATAATATAATTATGATTATTACTTGTCAAGTTTAATGGCTTAATCTTGCTTTACTGTTTGACTTACACGTCTATCAGTCGCGTAAGCGGGGCATATGATCACAAGATGCAGTAAGGAAAGGTCTTGGATTTTTGAAAAAGCTACGCTAGGGATAACATTTGTCCCAAGTACTATTATGTACAAAAACAAGTATATAATTATATTTGATAATTGGGTTAATTTCAAGAAAAACTTTATAAGTTAATTTGAAGCGACATTTACTTTTAAAGTAAATACGTTCAACGACTAATAATCCAACATTTTATTTTCTTTTATGTAATAACAGATTTATTTATAATAATTAATATTTAATATATTAATGAAATAGACTTAATCCTTGATTAAAGATTAAGCTGAGGGTAAATAACAAAAATACCAGAAAAATTTTTAATAAACAACATGAAAAAAATACAATTACCCTTAAATAAATTAAAAATTAATAATATAGAAGATAATACACCTTTACTATTGAGAAAAAAAAGTAAAAAGATAGTAACTAAATCCTTAACGTATATACGTAGCGATACAGGTAAAACAAGACATTTTACTCCTGCGGCTCAAGAATGATTTAATAGTATTTATACATATAATAAAAATTATATTAAATCTTTATCTATTGCAGATAAAAATCTTATGTATTTATTAAAAAGTTATTTTAATTCACAAATAAAAGATAAGTTAATATATGTAAATAATAGAAATAAAAAGAAAAAATCTATGCTTCCTAGATTTAGACGGTTGTCTGTAAAAAAGATTTTTATAGGTAAAGGTGAATTAAAACATACTAGTTCTAGAGTAATCATTACTTTTTATGTTTATAATACAGAAAGTATGTTTTTAATGCATAAGATAATGCAATTTAAATATGGTTTATTTTTTATAGCAAATTATGTTAATTTAAAAAAAACAGTAACTAAAGATCATGAAGGGAATATAAAAATAACTTATAATAGACCATTTAGTTTTAAGGAATATAAACGTTCACGTCAACTTTATGAAAGATATCTTACGTATATGATAAGAATTGTAAAAAAAAATACTACTCGTATAAATGCAATGAATAAATTATACAAAAGTTTAAAAAGTTTAGTTTGAGCCAAATTTTTAACTAATGACGAAAGATACTTAATATTTAAGAATAATGTTAAACCTAATTATACTAATTACCTTAGTTTTCCTAATTATGTTATAGAATCGGGGGAAAATTATAAAAAAAATTTACCTCTTAATAGAACATTATTACATTTTAATAATTTAAAATTTGATGGTGGATTTATTTCAAAGCTTATTGATATTGTTAAACAAGTTTATAATAAAAAAGTACAATTTAATATTGTTAATTTAAAAAAAATGCATTTGAATAGTGATATTTATACACAAGCTGTATCATTAAAATTAAAAAATAGAGATAATAAACTATATAGAGTATTAAAAGCTTCTTTAAGGAAAATAAAATTACCAGTTATAAAAAAAATAGATGAAATACAAAAAAAACCTAATAGAGATGAATTTTTGGTTAATATAATACGTAATAATACTATTAGTACTATGTTAAAAAAAATAATAAAAAATAAAAAAAATCATGATAGTTTAAATAAATTATTATTGAAATTTTACCCTTTAGCTGATAATTTAAAACTTAATGTTATTAAAAAACCATTTAATATTATACGTTCCTTTTCTTTAGAAGATTATGTACTTAGATCTTTAAAACATCTAAATTTAAGAGGTATAAGAGTAGAAGCTAAAGGAAGATTAACAAGACGATTTACCGCTTCTAGATCCGTATCTAAAATGAGATGTAAAGGTGGTTTAAAAAATGTAGATTCATCATTTAGAGGATTATCTACTATAATGCTAAGAGGTATTGTTAAATCAAATTTACAGTACTCTACTATAAATTCTAAGAATAGAAATGGGGCTTTTGGTATTAAAGCTTGAGTAAGTAGTAAATAATAATTTTAGTTTATAACTAAAATAAATAAAAGTGATATCTTTTAATAGGCATATATTAGTACATTATTAGTTTTTTTTGTATTTTATATTTATTTTTTTTTTGTATTTTATCTTTATATTTTTATTAATTGCTGTAGTTTTCCATACTAAGTATACTTACATATATGTTTTAGCTACCTTTAAGATTTTTTCAAATCTCGCGTTGCTAAATTATTACATAAAAGGAAAAGAAAAAATGATGAAATAGTCTGAACCATTTTGTGAAAAATGGATAACATGTTTGAACAGGCTAATTGCGCCAGGAAGTACAAATTGAGTGCGCAGTTTGGCACCTCGATGTCGGCTTAACTTATCCACATGAATGCAGGAATCATGAAGGGTTCGACTGTTCGTCGATTAATAAGTCACACGAGCTGGGTTAAATACGTCGTGAGACAGTATGGTTTCTATCTTCTAGAGGAAATTAGAATAAAATAAAGATAGCCCCCTCGTACGAAAGGAGCTGGGTATATTAACCTCTGGTTTACCTGTTGTTTATGTGCCCAATATTAATTTAAGTATTTAATTTTTTTATAAGTTTTATACAGGGATGTTACTTTCACTTAAGTAAATTTATAGCATAGGCACGGCAGGAACGCTATGTTAGTTAAAAATAAGTGCTGAATGCATCTAGGCACGAAAGTTACTTTAAGATATTCTTAAATATACGTAGTTGAACACTACGATAATAGTGATAAATAGACTAATTGATATGATATTTATTTTAGGATAAAGTGGTTATCATGCTTTTATTTATTACTATTATATAGGCTTTAGCTGAAAGAATTTAAATGTTTTTAGGTATAAAGTACTAATTTTATATATAACTGAATTTGATTGATATAAATTAAGCATAATTATATGTTGGGAACAATTACATTCTTTTAACCAAGTCTGGTTAGCATAAAAGTAATGTAGCTGTTTTGTAACCAGCTGAAGCAAGTGCGATACTTGCACTGGACTTAAAAAAAAAATAATAATTTTAGGCCCTATAGTCAAGTGGTTAAGACATAATGTTTTCATCATTACATACGAGGGTTCGAAACCCTCTGGGGCTATATTGATTAATATAGATTTATAACAATAAATATATTATTGCGGATTGATGTAATAGTAACATAATTGGCTCATGTCCAATATATAGAGGTGCAAACCCTTTGTCCGCACGTTTAATAAATATAAAGGTTATAGCTTAATTGGTAAAGCAAGCTGCTCATGACAGCTGAGATGAGTGTTCAATTCACTCTGGCCTTAACTAATGTAATTATCATAATTTTTATATCCGAGTGCTGAAATTGGTAGACAGGACGAACTTAAGCTTCGTTGATATAATATCATAGAGGTTCAAGTCCTCTTTCGGATAGATTTTAATTTCAAGGGAACAATATTATATTGATTGTTTAAACCCCCTATATAATATATTAGGCACGGCGGAATCTCTTATGGGATTTAAACATAGTGAAGCAAGTATTGAACTTATGCGTGCCTCTAAACTAGGTCGTAATCGTACTGAAGATGCAAAATTAAAAATAACAGCAAGTAATACCCAAGCACATAATGTTATAGTTACAAATAATAATACAGGAAATAATACGGAATTTATATATTTACGAAAAACAACAATATTTATTGATAATCATTCTTATATTGCAAAATGTTTAAAAAACTATGGTTTATATAAAAATGAAAAATATAGTTAGTCTAAAGTATAATTAAAAATTAATTTTAAAGGTTATTTAGTAATGGTATTATACCATTTTAGAGGAAATTGCCTCTTTTTCATTTTTATAAGTATAACAAGATGAATAATTTAATCTATATTTTTACATATTTTTCCTATATTTTTAGTATCTTTATTACTTTTTTATTTTTCAATTATTGAAAATATAAACGATGATAAAAAAGTTAAGATAATAAGGGGACATAGTTTAACTGGTAAAACTACGATTTTGCATATCGTTATTTCAGGATCGAGTCCTGATGTCTCCAATTAGTATTCTTTAGAATACTAATATTATTACCTAAACTATTTATTTAAAAATAATGAAGAATTTAGGTTATAATTTAGAGGAAATTGCCTCTTTTTTTTTATAAAAAAGCTCGAGAAGCTCAATTGGTTGAGCGGGGTCTTGAAGCGACCTAGGCTGTAAGTTCAAATCTTATCTCGAGCAACCCTTTTAAAATATATTTATTACATAAATATATTTTGTTTTACATACTAAATTATATACCTAAGATATGCATACAATTTAGTTATAATTATATATATATTAACTCTTTTAAATTGGCTATACAAAAATGCTTAAATATGTGTGTTGCTTTATTTATAGTATAAAAATAATTATTCCTTTTAAGCATTTTTTTTGTTAAGCTTTTTTTTCTTTGCATTATATGGTTAATGTATTGCTATAGAGATATTTATTTGTTTTTTTATTTATTTAACTTATATAAAATTTTCAGGTAAAAAGGTAATGATGGAATTGGTAGACATGAATAGCTTAGGACTATTTGATTTTTAAATTTTATCCGTTCAAGTCGGATTTACCTTATCTTAAATATAATCATTAATGTATTCAAAATGTTTATATGTTGTAGACTAATCGGTAAGTCATAAATTTTTGGTATTTACCATTGGGTGTTCGAATCACTCCAACATAATTTATATAGTATATTTAAAGTATATATTGTATTTATGTTTTAAGGTGAATATAGTTCAATGGTAGAGCGACTGTATGTGGCACAGAAGATTCCCTGTTCAACTCAGGGTATTCACCCTTTATATACTTTTAGGTAAGTTTTAAATAAAAGCCAGGGTAGTTTAATTGGTTAGAACATTAATTTCATGCATTAAGAATGAGAATTCAAATTTCTCCTCCGGCTATTTAAATATAATTTAAAGTTTTTATGTTATAATAATCATATTAGATAATATTTCAAATATATGTAGAATATATGAATACAGACTCAGTATTGCTAACCTAAATAATAAATAATAGGCTGTAGCATGTTCATTGTTTATATTACATATTTTGTACAAGGAAAATAATATGATAGTTTAATTGTGCTAAACTATAGGAAGTTAGCTTAATAGGTAAAGCTTATTTAATTTAAAAATAATATAAAAGTTCGATTCTTTTACTTCCTTAATGTTAATTTATTCGATATTATTTTTATTATTATCTAATGCCGTTACTTTGAGACGAGATAAATCTATACTTTTTAGTAGAGTTGCTATAATTGTTTTAATTAATTGTTCAATACTTGCTATGTTTAGTTTACTAATACAAAATTCTTTTAAAGGTATAGGATTATTTGGTGGTTTATTTCATACCACATGTATAACACAAATTTTCCAAATCTTTATTTTTTTAGTTAGCGCAGTAATATTACAACTAACTGCCTTTTATCCTAGAAGAGTTCTAATAGAAAAATATTCATCTTTAAGTAAATTAATTTTGTATAAATTTTTATATTATAAAACTAAAATTGTAAATAAAATGGGGGAACAATTTAAAATTATTGAATACCCTTTAATATTATTATTTATAATCACTGGAGCTACATTTTTAGTATCTACAAGTGATTTAGTATCTATTTTTATTTCGATTGAACTACAAAGTTATGGATTATATTTGCTTAGTACATTATATCGTAATTCAGAGTTAGCTACTTCTGGTGGTCTTACTTACTTTTTATTAGGTGGTTTAAGTTCATGTTTTATTTTATTAGGAACTGGTTTATTATATGCAAATTCAGGTACGACTAATTTAGATGGAATGTATGTAATAACTAGCTTAAGTGATTTAGCAAACGATCTTACTAATAATCTTTTATACTGATATAAATCTTATTACATAAATTTTTCATTGCTAATCTTAAGCGTAGGATTCTTATTCAAAGTAAGCGCTGCACCTTTTCATTTCTGGTCTCCTGATGTATACGATGCTATACCTACTATAGTTACAACATTCGTAGCTATAGTGGCTAAGATATCTATATTCATATTCTTATTAGAATTGGTCCATTATACAAGTAATTCTTTATTTAACTTCCAGTTTAGTTGAACAAGTAGTTTATTAGTTAGTTCACTACTTTCTTTAATTATAGGGACAGTTGTAGGTTTAACTCAATTTAGAATAAAAAGATTATTTGCTTATAGTACTATTTCACATGTAGGATTTATATTATTAGCATTAAGTATAAATAGTATAGAGTCTATTCAAGCCTTTATATTTTATTTAATGCAATATTCTATAAGTAATTTAAACGCCTTTATTATACTTATAAGTATAGGTTTTTCTTTATATTTTTATATAAATGATAACAAGGAGTATAAAGAACTACCTGATAAAAATAATTCTCCAATACAGTTAATAAGTCAGATGAAAGGATATTTTTATATAAATCCTGTTTTAGCCTTAAGTTTATCTGTTACAATTTTTTCTTTTGTAGGTATTCCACCACTAATAGGATTTTTTGCAAAACAGATGGTACTAAGTGCTGCATTGGATAGTGGTTATGTTTTCCTTGCTTTAGTTGCAATATTAACTAGTGTTATTAGTGCAGTTTATTATTTAAATATTATTAGACAAGTATTTTTTGATAAATCTGAATACAAAATAAATCCAGAACTGGTAAATATAAACTTACATGGAAATATTGTTAAGAATAATGTTTTAGTAGAAGAGCTAACATTTAAAACAAATAATATTATATTATCTAGTTCTTTAACTATTACTATATCCATACTTACTTTAATAATACTTTTATTTATATTTATACCTAATGAATGATTAAGCATGGCTAATATATTAGCATTAATATTATTTAATTCTTAAATGACAAGTACTACTTTTTTTTTTATATTTATACCTTTATTAGCTGTAATATTATTAGCTGTTAACTTAATTTTCGCTCCACATAATCCTTACCAAGAAAAAAATAGTGCTTTTGAATGTGGTTTTCATTCTTTTTTAGGTCAAAATAGAACACAATTCAGTATTTCTTTTTTTATATTTGCACTTTTGTTCTTATTATTTGATTTAGAAATTCTTTTAGTCTATCCTTATGTAGTAAGTGCATATACAAATGGTATATATGGTTTAGTTATTATGTTAATTTTTTTTTTAGCATTAACATTAGGGTTTGCATTTGAATTAGGTAAAAATGCTTTAAAAATAGACAGTAGACAAATGAGTAGTCTGTTTAATAAGAATACAAACAGATTATTTTCTGTATTTTCAAGTATAGAACCTATAAAGTGAATAAAAACTAAAATAAGCATAGTTTTAGTGAATTTCAGATTACCTTGGG
>OBLU010004377.1_pt1 | contig 12744 bp, 8 predicted proteins | sample 1518681 | NCBI WGS metagenome assembly OBLU01 (sample SAMEA3539304, study PRJEB22396) | soil metagenome | biome: tundra; feature: field; material: soil | place: USA | collected 2010-05 | depth 0.15 m | reverse complement strand
GATCGAACGACTGGGTCGCGATAACGGCCATGGCGTTGAGCGCGTTCAACTCGCGGTTGCGCCGCCGCATCTCGTCTTCCGAGCGTTTCTTCTCCGTGATGTCGAGAACAAAGCCTTGATAGCGTTCAATATTTCCGTTTGTATCCCGGGTCGCAAAACAGCTCTGCGCCACCAGCAGCAGGGTGCCATCCTTGCGCCGCACCGTGGTTTCGAAGTTGCGCACGTAGTTGTGCGCTTCGATTTCCTGGAGAAACGCCGCCCGCTCCTCGGGTACCGCGTGCAGCACGCTGCCCATATCGAGGGACATCAATTCGTCCCGGCTGCCATACCCCAGCATGGTGACGAAGGCGTCATTGCAATCGAGCAGATCGCCATCGGGCGTAGCCACGAACACGCCTTCCTGCACCTGCTCAAACAGCATGCGGTACTTCTCTTCCGCCATTTGACGGGCGGTCGTATCGTGCACCACATGGATGGTGGCTTTCTGCTGGCTGCCCTGCTCGGCATACGACGATGTCGAAACGATCGACTGCCCGCCAAAACACGGGTCTCTGCCTTCGGTCAACCCCGAGCCGCGTTCGCAATACGGGCATCCCCTCCAGGTGTGCTCTTGCGGCAAAACCTCTTCGCACCGATTGCCCAAGACGTCGGCCGGCGGCTTTTCCAGACGCTGCAACAGGGCATGATTTGTTTTGAGGATGCGGAAGTCTTCGTCGTGCGCCAGAATCACATCCTGCACGGAATCGAAGGTATTCATCCACTGCCGCTGCGAGCGGAGCACCTGTTCCAGCAGGCGCAGGTTTTCGAGTGCAATCCCGAGGGCTTGCGCCGCCGTTTCCAGGAATTCGAGTTCTTCGGGGGCGTGGCGGCGCCGTGAGCAACCGAGCGACATCATGCCGATCACTGATTTCTTGCCATGCACCGGTAACAGCACGACGTGATGGATGGCACGCTGCTGCAGTTGTTCCCGCACGGACTCGGAGAGTTCAGAGACCTTCATCACCACTGCCCGGTTTTCGTGGAGGATGCGGGCTTGGATTTCACTGGTTTTGAATTGCCGCAGGGCTCGTAGAACGTCCGGGGACAGGCCTGCGTGCTGGGTGGGGACCAAATCGTCGTCTTCCAACAGATGGAACCATGCTGCCTTCGCACCGACGGCAGCTTTCAGCTTTTCCAGTGCAGCCTGCATGAGCGGTCCACGATTCTGGCCGCGCGCTATCGTGACGGCTAAGTCATTCAGCATCGCCAGCCGGCGCGTGCGCAGCCTTGAGTCGTCAAGCGCCAGGAGCAGGATGCTCGAACCGAACAGCACTTCGGCGAACAGGTAACCTTCACTGGGAATGTGCCTCGCAAATGGAGGCCAATTTAAATTCAAGGTGAGCAGTCCGGCGCCGAACAAGAAAGGCGATATTCCCATGCGCCCGCGGCGGTAGCGCAGCAGTTGAACGGCTGCCCCTGCCGCAAGCAGACGGCAGGCCACGTCCAACGCCAGCTCCAGGCTTCTGGAATCGGGAAAGTAGAGGGGCTGCATGACGGCGCAGACGATCAGCACCCAGAAGGCGGCCAGCAGGGCTATCAACGATCGCCGCGCCTGCACCGACATGAGTGCCGCGGCCGCAAACATTCCCATGGCCAGCACAAAATCGCCCTTTACGAGAGCGACCATCGGCCGCGAGGTCTCGGGCAACGAGGTCACGCCCGGAAGCCCGCCCGAAAGCCAAAGATATGCGCCGTAAGCGAGCCAACCCGCTCCCCAAGTCAGGAGATATCGTTCCCGAAACATCCGAAAGAAAAGCAGGCTGAGCATTACCACGATCAGAGCGGCGGTTTCGCGAGCTGTCCACGCAGGGAGGGTCAGCGCGCCAACCGAACTCCCGAATATGCCGGCAGGAATCATGAGATAGTACAAAAGTGAGCGCACAGCTACCTAAGCTCTTAAGTATCACGCTCGACCAGTAGCTCCGCACGGATTTCCGTCTCCACTTGGTTACTTTCGGAACGTGATTTCCTGCCCTAGAATAGGCGATACATTCATTCAGCCCTATGCCCAATGACCGCATTCTAGTTGTGGACGACGAGGAAACGATCCGGGAGATCGTTTCGTCGATGCTTGGCGGCGCCCATTTTCAGACGCGCCAGGCGGCCAGCGGGATTGAGGCGCTTTCGATCCTGGAATCGGGTGACGAATTCGATCTGGTGCTTTCTGACCTGATGATGGCGGAGATGGACGGAATTGCCCTTCTGGAACGCGCCAAGGAACGTTACCCCGACATGCCGATCGTGATGGTGACCGCGGTCCACGACATCCAGGTCGCGCTGCAGGCCTTGCGCAATGGAGCCTACGATTACCTGCTCAAACCCTTTGAGCGCGAGCAACTACTGGCGACGGTCCGTCGTGCGCTTGAGAATCGACGCCTGAAACACGAAAACGATGCCTATCGCACCAACCTGGAGGCACTCGTCGCGGCCCGCACCCAGCAATGGAAAACCGCGCTTTCGAACCTGGAGAAGTCCTACGACATCACTCTTGAAGCACTGGGCGATGCGCTCGATCTGAAGGACGCCGAAACCGAAGGCCACTCGCGGCGCGTCACCGCCTACACCATCGCGATTGCGCGCAAAATGGGACTGGCCAAAGAAGCGGTTGACGTGATCGCCCGCGGAGCCTTCCTTCACGATATCGGCAAAATGGCCATTCCCGATGACATCCTGCGCAAGCCAGGCAAGCTCACCGAGCAGGAAATGGACATCATGAAAGAGCACTGCTACCGCGGCTACAAAATCATCTCCCGAATCCCCTTTCTCGCAGAGGCCGCTGAAATCGTTTACTCCCACCAGGAAAGGTATGACGGGCTTGGCTATCCGCGCGGCTTGAAGGGCGAGGAGATTCCGCTGGGCGCGCGAATTTTCGCGATTGCCGACACGCTGGACGCGATGAGATCCGATCGTCCTTACCGCGCTGCCCAAACCATTCAGGCTGCGCGGAAAGAAATCGCCGCGTGGTCCGGCCGCCAATTCGATCCCCAGATCGTGAAAATCTTTCTGGAAATGCCGGACAATATCTGGGAGGACCTGCGGCACGACATCAATGAGGCGAACGCGTCTTTTCCGAAGGTGTGATCAGTGCCAGGCATCGTTTTGCTCTTATCCCGTCATCCAATTGGGCAGTGAAGTCAATCCGAGTGGCCCCACTACGGTAGAGTTTCGCTGTTCTGGGGCGATGATCCTGGCCCGCCAGCATGTGCCTGTTCGCATCTGGCGGGCCAGGGTTTTCTGACACCGTAAAGTGCCGCGTTACTAATCGCGGACAACAACCTCACGCCGGGAGGAGATGCGGCTCGCGTCTACCTGAACCTCCCGCTGGATCTCCATCTCAATCGAAGTCCCCGGCTCGAGCCTCACGTCAGCGCCGCGCGAGAGCATTCCGACCGCCAGGCCAGCGACGCCTCCAATTCCGGCTCCGATGCCGGCACCTTTCGCTCCATTCGTGATCGCACCGATCACCGCTCCGGTGGTAGCGGCACCAGCTGCTTCCTTGGCCTTTTTCCCAGCGTCGCTATCCTGACGAATCGTCCCTTCCGAATCCTTCATCGAGGTCTTCTCGGCCCCAGGAGTGTTCTCTACCGAACCGCCCAGCATCACGGTATAACCGTTGGGATAAATCATCGAGGTGAAGTGGATCAGGACTTCCGCACGCCCTTTTACGTGCCCCCCGCGTTGCGCGCGCTCGATCTTGCCCTGAATGTAAGTCCCCGCCGGAATCACCACCCGCTCATTGACAACAAATGGAAAGGCAGTCTGGGCATAAACCGGGTCTCCATCCCTGGCCGTCTTCGTCGAAATCGCCTGCTTCAGCGTCAGCGGAACCCTCGTTCCCGCTGGAATCGTCAGCATCGGCTTCTCCGCTTCGATTGCTGGCGCAGCCGGATCCGGAGTCAGAGTCGACTGTGCGGCGGCGATTCCCGCCAGCAGCACAACCCAAATCGAAACGGCACGGAGTGTCATCAAAGACCTGCCTGTTCAAGATAAATTTTGGAACACGCTTGCAATCTGAGATGCGCCCATCGGATTGGCAGTTAGCCGAGAACCGATTATCTTCGGTCTTGTTTTAACCTGGACTTACCGAGCCGGTCAGTGACCCTAAGCCCTGCTTTTCCGCGCCTGGTTCTCCAGCACATTGCCCATGAACTGCGACTGCAGTTTCTGTGCGCAGCCCTCGCCGCAAACATGCATGGCGCCTTCCTGAATGGCCAGTTTTTCGTCCCACGGCGCCAGATGCATGACCGGCGCGTCGTAGTCCTCAAATGAGCTCCACATAATCCACCAGCGGTCGCTCACGCCTTTCAACACCCCGCAATTCGGACCGGCGCAACGGTAAAAAGAACTTGGAAGGCGAAGTAAACTCTCGGTCATGGACAACCTGCTACCACGGGGTATTGTAGCTGAGGAGGACGAACCGGGGCCATCACCAGACCCGAAGATCAGGCCCACTCGATGCTAGGTGCTAGCCGCCGCCGAGGCAGAGTGTTCGCCGGCCTGGGCAGTCGACGCCGCTCTGATGCCGGCTTGTATCGCGGGATCCAGATCAAGGTGCGGAATCGGAGATTGCGCCGCAGCCTTGTAGAACTTCAATGCGTCTTCGGGCCGGTTCAGACGCTTCAGGCAGATGCGAGCTGCCGCCATCTGCGCCATCAGCGACTGCCGCTCTGCAGGATAGGCCTGAATCAGACTCTCCAACTCGCTCAGGGCCCGATCATAGCTTTCCCGCTCTTCGAGTATTCGACAAAGCTCAAACCATGTCGCGACGGGCAATTTCTCGCCGCCCGAATTCAGGAAGTCTTCATAGTCCTGCCGGCTGCATCGGGATTCTTTGCCTTCAAGTGAAGCTCGCAGGTCTTCGCCGTCGCCTCGTGATATGGCGGCAGTTCGTTTCTGCGCCAGTGGATCTGCCGCAGCTGATTCCAGGCATCCATCGAATTCGGCTTGACCGCAACATGCTGCTGCAAGAGCGCGACCGCCTCATCAAACTTGCCCTGTTCCACATGCTGGTTGGCGCATTCGATTTCCGGATCGCAGGACCAAGTCAGTTTCTTCTCAACTTTCTCGTGAACTCGATTTTCAAAGCCGGTATAGCGCAGGGCGGTTGCGCCGAGTGCGCCGAAAGCGAATCCGCCGACATGTGCCCAGTGCGCAACCCCGCTCATCTTGCCGAACAGGGAACCATAGAACACTTCGGTAAGCGCCCACAGCGGCAACAACCAGTATGCCGCTGCCTGAAACCGGTAGGTGCGGAAGAAACCGAGAATCCACAACATCTGGATCTTCATCTTGGGGAAGCGCACCAGGAACGCTCCCATCAGCGCCGCCACGGCCCCCGAGGCCCCCACGCAGGGAATGATGCTCGCGGGATTCGTCCAGGCGTAAAATTGCAACGCCGCCGCGCCCGCAACGAGACAAAACACCATATACAACGGGCGGCCCCAAACGTCTTCGAGAACAAAACCTGCCAGCCACAGAAACCACATGTTCCCGATCAGGTGCAGCCATCCGCCATGCAGGAAATTCGCCGTCAGATAAGTGATCGCCCGCGGATGCGCCGGAACAAACGCGTACTTCTCCTGCAATGAGCTTGCGGACAACTCCGAATACTGCGCGCCCAGAGCGTCCATCTCCGCCTGCAGGGCCGCCGGATCCTCCATCAGCCGGATTCGCGCGTCCCATCCGTCGATCAAATTACGGGTCGGGCTCTGCACCTGCGCCCACTCCGTGGGGTTCTCTGCTTTGAAGTCATCCACTAACTGCCGCGCTTCTGCCGGCATGTTCAATTCCGGGTGCATCCCAGCCAGCAGAATGATGTGGGCCTTGGTGCTGCCCAATTCCGGCGACTGCTGTTCCATCGTTCCGTGTGTGATCAGGAAGATCACAGTGTTGAGCACGATTAACCCAATCGTGATGACCGGCCAGCGCCGTGCCTCCATGTTCTCGTGCCCGATCGGAATCAGCATCTTCCACTCCCCTCCCGCCCGAGTGACAGGGTGACGTTGCAGAGCGACGGAGTTGCAGCCAGCGTACAGAAATGAGTTATCGAAGGGCAGGTAACAACGGGATGCGACTTAGGTAACCGCCAAAGTACACCCGGTGGAAAGAGAGTTACTTGTAGAGCAGATATTTCTCGCGCAGCGCCACGAATTGCTCAAGCCGCTCCTGCCAGTCCTCGGCAATCCGTCTTGGATCCTCGCCGGAGCCGAGCGCGTCAAACACCTTCTGATTGACCAGCAGATCCGCTATTCGCTCCAGTTTGAAGTCGTTCGGATAAAGCTTATGCAAAGCCGACGCGAGCTCAATCCCCAATTCCGGCGAGTCCAGGGTGTTGCGATCCAGAACGATCAGGTTCACGCCTTCACACCGTTCCCCGGCAAAGTTACTCGACGATGGGGTAAAAACGGTCGGCACGAACCGCACACTTTGGATGGCGCGAGCGTTCAAGTAAGCGGCCAGTTCTCTGCTCTTGATCCAGGGTGCGCCGACGACTTCAAATGGCGTATCCGTGCCCCTGCCCACCGAAACATTCGCGCCTTCAATGATCGCCACGCCCGGGTAGAGCGTTGCTTCATTCAAACTCCGCAAATTGGGCGAGGTGTTCACCCAACCGAGACCCGTGGAGTCGAACCAGTCTCCGCGCTGCCAGCCTTGCATCGCAACCACCTCAAGCCTTGCCCCGATGTGGCGTTCGGCATTGACCATTTTTGCCAGCTCCCCCAAGGTCATCCCGTGCCGCACCGGCTCAGGAAAATAGTTTGTAAACTTCTCCTGACCGTCGTCGGACACCGGCCCCTGCACAAACGATCCCGTAACCGGGTTGGGCCGATCGAGAATGACCACGTCAATTCCTGCCTTCGCCGCGGCCTCCAGAAAATATCCGACCGTAGCCTCGTAGGTGTAAAAACGCGCACCCACATCCGCGACGTCGATCACAATGGCATCCAGCCGTTTGAGCACTTCCATCGGCGGACGGCGCGCGGCATCTTTCGCTCCATAAACGCTGTAGACACTCACTCCGGTAGCCGCATCCTTATCATTCTTGACATCGGTCGTGTCCAGCGTGCCCGTCACCCCATGTTCGGGACTGAAAATCGCATCCAGCGAAATCCCAGGCACAATCCGCAGCACGTCAATCGTCCGCCGCCCTTCGGAGTCCACGCCGGTTTGATTCGTCAGCAATCCGATGCTGCGCGGAGCGCCGCCCCTAGCCGGATGCAGCGCCGCAAATTTGGTCTCCTCGAGCACGTCGATTCCGGTTTTCACCGTTCCGTTGCGCACCGTCAGCTTGCGCGCCGCGCTCTGCATTTCGTTGTATCCGGTGATGGCTGCCACGCGCATCTTCTCCGCTTCGGAGGGATCGAGCGCCAGCGCCGCCGCCACCGCCGTCGCGACTTTCGTCCGGAGCGCAACCGCGCTTCCCTTCTCCTTCGGTGGCGGCATGTTGGGATGCACAATATTCATGTGCACCGCGTTCGTCAACAGCACGATGTAAGTTTTTGTCGCCGGATCGATCCAGAGTGAAGTACCAGTAAATCCTGTATGTCCGTAACTACCCACCGGCAACAACTCGCCGCGGTTGGTGGAGAAGGGAGAATCGATGTCCCATCCAAATCCGCGCAGCACAGCCCCATTTACGGGCTGCTGCGGCGCTGTCATTTTCGCGATCGTCGCCGGAGTCAGCACGCCTCGCCCGCCATCCAACAAAGCTTGTGCAAACAGCGCCTGGTCGTCGGCCGTGGAGAATAGACCCGCATGCCCCGCGACTCCGCCCATGCGTCGAGCCGTAGGATCATGCACAACTCCGCGCAGAAGATGATGATTCTCATCCTCTTCTGTGGGAGCGACGCGGGGCTGCCAGGATGCAGAAGGAAGAAATCGACTCTCTTTCATTCCCAGCGGGCCAAGAATGTGCTTGGCCGAATACTCGCCCAGCGACTCGCCGGAGAGCCGCTCCACCAGCGCTCCCAGCACCACGAAGTTGATGTCGCTATAGACAAAAGCCGCGCCCGGGGGCCGTTCGGGCGCGATCTCAAAGGCCATACGATACGCGGTATCCCTGCCTTCCCATTTCTTCGTCAGTTCGAGATCTTCCGGCAGACCCGAGTAGTGGACGAGCAATTGCCGGATCGTAATCTCCTGCTTGCCGTTCTGCCCAAACTCGGGAAGATACTTCGCGACCGGATCGTTCATCCGAAACTTGCCGAGTTCCCAAAGCTGCATGATTGCCGTTGTGGTTGCGACAACTTTAGTCAGCGACGCACAATCAAAGACCGTATCGAGCGTCATCGCTTCCCGCCGAGGTTCCAACGCACGGCTGCCGAAAGCTTTGCGATAGACGACTTGCCCATCGTGGCCGACGATGAGCACCGCGCCAGGAATCTGGCGTTGGGTGATGGCGTTCTTGACGATGGGATCCAGAACGGCGAGACGGGAATCAAGCGCAGTCTGGGAGAACGCGGCAGCGGAGAACAAAAGACCAAAGAGCAGCAGATTTAGCGATAAGCGTTTCACGTCTGCTGTGACTGTACATGACCCCAGAGACACGGATCAAGACTGACGTTACAAACGATGCTCTCTAAGTAACTCCCCGTTTGCCTCTACCCGCTACCTTTGCTATAACCCCATCAGTTCACAAAACACCTTTGAATCTCACGCTACCGAATCGCGAGTCCGGCTTTTCCTTCCTGGTGTGCAATCTCAGCACGCAGGAGGGCCGCTTTCGCGACGCTTTCGGCATCCTGGAAAAAGCGATCGCGGACCGCGCCTTCCCCGGTTGCTCGCTCGCTGTCACCCTCCGCGGAGAACTCATAGCACACCAGGCCTTCGGCCGCTTCACGTACGATCCTGCTTCATCAAGGGTCACCACAGCGAGTTTGTTCGATCTGGCATCGCTCACCAAAGTCGTCGCCACCACCGCTGCGGCAATGATCCTCTATGAGCGGGGATTGCTCGATCTCGAAGCTCCGGTCGCCGCGATCGTCCCGGAATTCACTAGCGAACTCGACAACAATGACAACGACCCTCGCCGGGGCGAAATCACTCTCCGCATGCTGCTCGCGCACAGTTCGGGTCTCCCCGCCTACGAAAAGCTTTTCTTGCGCGCGAAGGCTCGCAAAGACCTTCTCCATGCCGCCTTCGCCACCGAATTGAGCGCCGCTCCCGGCACTCGCGCGGTTTACAGCGATATCGGCTTCATCATTCTTGGCGTAGTCCTGGAACGCCTCGCCGATGAAGCTCTCGACGGATTCTGCCAGCGCGAAATCTTCGGCCCGCTCGGCATGTCGCACACAGCCTTCAATCCTGCGCTCGCCTTGCAAAATACGATTCCGCCAACCGCCGACGATCGCACCTTCCGCCACCGCATCATCCAAGGTGAGGTGCAGGACGAAAATGCAAGCGTGCTCGGCGGCATCGCCGGACATGCCGGTCTGTTCTCCACCGCCGAAGACTTGGCCATCTTTGCCCACGCCATGATTAATGGTGGACACCCCATTTTGCGCTCCAGCACCGTCGCACTTTTCTCGCGTCGAGAACCCGCGCCCGACGGCACTTCCCGGGCTCTGGGCTGGGATACGCCCTCGGCACCCTCGCAATCCGGAAAGTATTTCTCGTCGCGTTCCTTCGGGCACCTGGGGTACACGGGAACATCTTTGTGGATCGATCCGGAACGGCAACTCTCGATCATTTTGCTCACCAACCGGACTTGGCCGGACTGTCAGAACCAGGCAATTCAACGAGTCCGCCCGGCGTTTCACGACGCCGTCATTGAAGTTTTGGGGAAGAACGCTTGAAAGGCAACCCTTCGAAGCGCAAGGCCTCGAATCGTAAGACAACGACGGTAGCATTGCGCCGCCTTGGCACTGAAGGAACCAACGCCGCCTCCGCCGATCTCGATCGCAAGTCGGCGCTTGAAATCGCGCGCATCATCAATGCCGAGGACGCCAAGGTGGCCAAAGCCGTAAGGCAGGCTTTGCGGCCAATCGCAGAGGCGATCGATCTGGTCGCCGCGGCTCTTACCCAAGGTGGACGACTCATCTACGTCGGCACCGGTACCAGCGGACGAATCGCCGCGCTGGACGCGGTCGAGTGTCCACCAACCTTCGATGTCGACCCGCGCGTGGTCCAATTCGTCATCGCTGGAGGCCCACGAGCGCTGGCTACCGCCGTCGAAGCGGATGAAGACTCGAGCGAACTGGGCCGCAAAGCCATGGCCAGGAAGAAGCCCACAGAAAGAGATGTTGTCGTAGGCATCGCGGCCAGCGGGCGCACTCCCTTCACCATCGCCGCCATCCGGTACGCGCGCGCCCAGGGAGCAAAGACGGTGGCCATCGTCTGCAACGCGAAATCGCTGCTTGGCTCGGCCGCCGATGTGGCGATCGTGGCCAAAGTGGGCGCGGAAGTTGTCGCCGGCTCGACGCGCATGAAAGCCGGCACCGCGCAGAAGATGATACTCAACATGCTTTCCACCGGGGCGATGACGCGTCTTGGTCATGTATATGGGAATCTCATGGTCAACCTGCATACTAGGAACAAGAAGTTGCAGGAACGCGGACTGGGCATTGTGGAGAAAGCCACCGGACTCAATCGCGCAGCCGCACACAAATTCCTGCTGGCAGCGGGAGGGCGAGTCCCGGTTGCGCTGGTGATGGCGAAGGCCGGCGTCAGTCGCGCCCGCGCCGACGCCGCGCTGGAGAAATCCGCGGGCCGGGTCCGCCAAGCGATAGTTAACGCGAAGACCTAGCGCGCAAAGATCCGGTGGGAAGCGCGCGTTACAAACGGAACTTCGATGCCGAATTCCGGGTCCCACGCATTCACATTCCCCGCTAGAATATGCGCAGCGTTCCCTCTGGCAAGACTTCAGCGTTGGGGATTTAAGGGACTCATCTCGACATGGACAAGCTCGTAATCCGCGGTGGCAATCCCCTGCTGGGGACGGTCCGAATCAGCGGCGCGAAGAACGCCGCCCTCCCGTGCATGGCGGCTGCTCTACTCACCGACGAGCCGGTGATTCTTGAAAACATCCCTCAGGTGCGCGACATTGAGACGACGCGCAAGCTTCTGGCCGCCATGGGGGCCGAAGTCGAACTCGGCTACGGTCGCGCTCATCACCGAACAACGATTTGCGCGCGCACGATGGCCGCTCCGGAAGCTTCTTATGAATTGGTCAAAACCATGCGCGCCTCCACCCTTGTCCTGGGGCCGCTGGTAGCCCGCTGCGGCCGGGCACGCGTCTCGCTGCCCGGCGGTTGCGCCATCGGCGCGCGTCCCATTGATCTGCATATCAAAGGCCTCGAGCGTCTGGGCGCGAGGATCACGCAAGAGCACGGTTATGTCGAGGCCACTGCCGATCGCCTCAAAGGCACCGAGGTTGTCTTCGATAAAATCACCGTTACTGGCACAGAAGATTTGCTCATGGCCGCCACCCTTGCCGAGGGAGACACCATCATGCAGAATTGCGCGCGCGAGCCTGAAGTCGCAGACCTCGCCGCGCTGCTCAATGCCATGGGCGCCAGGATCCACGGGGCGGGCACATCCACGATTCGCGTGCAGGGCGTCGCCAGGCTTCATGGCGCTAAACATCGCATCATTCCCGACCGCATCGAGGCTGGAACCTTCATCGTCGCCGGGGCGCTCACGGGCGGGGACGTGAATGTCGTTGGGTGCGATCCTGCGCACCTCACGGCCATCCTGCAGAAGCTCGCGGAAACGGGCGTGAAGACGGCGGTAAAGGCCGATTCTGTCCGCGTCATGGGCGATCACCCGCTGCAAGCCGCCGACCTGAATACCGAAGAGTATCCGGGATTTCCCACCGATATGCAGGCGCAATACATGGCTCTCGCCACGCAGGCGGCAGGCACATCCATCATTACGGAAAATATATTTGAGAACCGCTTCATGCACGCACAGGAACTGGTGCGCATGGGCGCCAACATCAAGATCGAGGGGCGTCGCGCCATCGTCCGCGGCGGAACTCCGTTGAGCGCTGCCGCCGTCCTCGCTTCGGACCTGCGCGCCTCCGCCTCGCTCGTGCTGGCTGCTCTGGTAGCCGACGGAGAAACCATTATTGACCGCGTCTATCACCTGGACCGAGGCTACGAGAACATCGAAGAGAAACTGAAAGCCGTAGGCGCCGAGATACGCCGCGTCGGTAATATATTCCCCAAGCGAGCCGTGGCTCCCACCCAACCTTAGAGGTAACGATAGTAACCTGCGAAGAGCAGCTTACGCAGCTGCTGTCCTTCGGAATGTTGGCTCAAGACCTTCGTCTATTCGTCCCTGATTTGAATCTCCCAGGTGACTTTAGTAATTCTGTCTTCCGCGCTCGCGTGTGGGATAACTGACTTGCGGACTCGTGTTAGTCCGGCCAACATGCTGCCAGGAACCGAAATATGAAGGTTGTCGTTCTGTGCGGTGGATTAGGTACCCGTCTCCGGGAAGAGACCGAATTCCGCCCCAAACCGATGGTCGAGATAGGGGGCCGTCCCATCCTGTGGCACATCATGAAAATGTATGCCCACTACGGGATGCGCGAGTTCATTCTCTGCCTCGGATATCGCGGCAACATGATCAAAGACTACTTCCTGAATTACGAAGCCATGAATAGTGACTTCAAGATTTGTCTTGGCCGCAAATCGCATGTTGAATTTATGGGCGCTCATCAGGAGCAGGATTTCGCCGTCACCCTCGCCGACACCGGCCTCG
>OBLU010004376.1_pt1 | contig 12744 bp, 5 predicted proteins | sample 1518681 | NCBI WGS metagenome assembly OBLU01 (sample SAMEA3539304, study PRJEB22396) | soil metagenome | biome: tundra; feature: field; material: soil | place: USA | collected 2010-05 | depth 0.15 m | reverse complement strand
GACGTCGCCAGCAGAGATTGGAAACACTGGACAAAGGTGCCGACCGATCCAGTCATAGTACTTGCGCAAGGTTGCATCCCCAGTGTAATGGGGTACTGCGCTCAAAAGTACAAGTCCTAAGTGACTGTAATTACATCACTTATAGAATAAGCTTACAGGCATTGCACTTAGGTCGGCTCGGGGCTTTTTGTTTCTTTAATGGCATCCCTTAACGCAGCCTGATGAGCTCGAAGACAACAATTGCAGCCAAAGGGCCAGTCTCCCGCGCGTCGCTTCAGTATCCGACCGTCGTGCGAGCGGCGTTCCTGCTGGCCGCCACATTGTTGGTTTACTGGCCAAGCTATCGTGCCGGTTTCATCTGGGACGACGACGCCATGATAACCGCCAATCCCCTGGTCAAAGCCGGTTGGGACGGCCTCCGCGACATCTGGTTCAGCGCCAAATTTCATGATTACGTTCCGCTCACACTGAGCTCGTTCTGGCTGGAATGGCGGCTGTGGGGAATGGAAAAGGCTGGCTACCACGCGGTCAATGTTCTGGTCCATGCGCTGAATGTGCTTCTGCTCTGGCGTGTACTGCTCCGCCTGCGTATTCCTGGCGCGTGGCTGGCTGCACTGGTATTTGCCGTCCACCCCGTTTGCGTTGCATCGGTCACCTGGGTGGCCGAGCGCAAGAACACCTTGTCAATGGCCTTCTTCTTGTTGAGCCTACTATGGTATTTGAGATCGGAGAACGGGCAGTCTGGTGCTACGAGCCGGTATCCAGAATCTAGGGTTGATGACCCCGAACCCACAATCCACGATCCCGAATCCAACGCCCCTCAGATCTCAGTCACCGGCTCGCACCCACTCTGCTACTCCCTCTCGCTGCTCGCCTTCTTCTTTGGTCTGTGCAGCAAACCTTCCGTCGTTGTGCTTCCCCTGGTGCTTTTGCTCTGCCGCTGGTGGCGGCACGGCGTCATCTCACGCCGGGACATGGCGCGTCTGGTGCCATTCTTCCTGCTGGCGGCTGCTTTCGGGCTCAAGACCATCGCGATGAACCATAATGCGGGCTCTGGACGCTGGGTGGAGTTGTCCTCAGAGGGTCTGCTGGTCCGCTCTCTCGGAGCGACTTGGGCCATTTTGTTCTACCTCGGCAAAGACCTGCTGCCGCTGAATTTGATGATGCACTACCCCCGATGGACTGTGGACCCGGCTTCCCCACTCTCCTACTTGCCGGGCGTTGTGCTGCTGGGACTGCTGCTGCTGCTCTGGGGATACCGCCGAAGTTGGGGCCGCGCCTGCCTGTTTGGGTTCGGCTACTTCCTGGTTGCCCTTTCGCCGGCCTTGGGCGTGCTTAATATGGCCTACTTGACACTATCCCGGGTCGCGGACCACCTGCAGTACCTCGCGTTGCCAGGGTTGATCGCTCTCGTAGTGGGGAGCCTCAGCTACGTCTGGCAATGCCGCACGAGCACTGCGCAAGTTGTTGCCGCCCCCCGCTCCATACCTATCAAGCCGCGCAGTCTCTGGCCGTCCGTGTTCATCACTCGCTTTCTAGCGACGACCCTCATCCTCTTGCTCGCGGTTCTGACCTGGCAGCACGAACGAATCGTGGGCAATCCGGAAACATTGTGGCGCGATAACATCACAAGGAATCCCAACTCCTGGCCCGCCCGCAATAATCTCGGACGCATCCTCGCCGAACGTGGCGACTATCAGGCAGCGGAGAAACAGTGCCTTGCGGCCGTAGCCATCGCGCCCGATTCCTCCGCGGCTCATTACAACCTGGGGCTGGCATTCTTCTACCAACACAAATTCGACGAGGCAATCCGCGAGTTTTCCGCCGCCGTTCACCTGGCCCCAACCGATTCCAGCTCGCACAATAACCTGGCCAACGCTTTGTTTAAAACGGGCAGGACAAATGAGGCGATTTCCCATTTTCGGGAAGCCTTGCGGCTTGACCCCGCCAATGGTGAGGCGCGCGGCAGTTTCGCAAATGTTCTGAGCCAGCAAGGGCGGGCTGCAGAGGCAAAAGACTTGTATCTGGAAGTCTTGCGGACCAATCCCAACGACTCAACGGCTCATAATAATCTGGGCCAGATTCTGGCGGTGGAGGGAAAGCTCGACCAAGCCATGTCTCACTTCGCGGAGGCGGTCCGGCTAGAACCCGACTCTCCCGAGGCCCAGGCGAACCTTGCCAATGCCCTCGCTCTGCAAGGAAGCCTTCCACAATCGGTTCTCCATTATTCAGCGGCGGTGCGACTTCTGCCCGAGAGCCCCCTCCTGCGGATGAGACTGGGGGACGTGCTTACCAGGCAGGGCAGGAAGGATGAAGCCGCGGAACATTACGCCTTGGCGCACGGCTTCATTGCGGCCGAACTTTCAAAGCAGGGGAAAAAGGCAGAAGCGATCACCGAATGGCGAGAGGCGCTCAAATTCAAGCCTGATTCCGCTGGCATGCTCAACAATCTGGCTTGGATTCTTGCGACCAGCAGTGATCCCAAGTGTCGCAATGGCGTTGAAGCGGTCAAATTGGCCGAACGGGCCAGCGCCCTTGCTGAATCGAAATCTCCGTCCTTCCTGGACACCTTGGCCGCCGCCTACGTTGAGGCGGGACGTTTCGACGAGGCTCGCAAGACGGTGCAGCAAGCGATCGAATCTGCCGAGCGTGCCAATGAAAGAGGCAAGGCGGTCGAGCTGGAAGCGCGCCTAAAATTATACCAAGCCGGCCAACCGTACCGTGAGCCAAACTAGCAATTGACCGGCTGCCGAACACGAAGTTACCCTTTTCCAATGTGTTCGAGCGCCACATTCCGCCAAACCTCTCGGAGGAGGAGCCTGTCCGTTATTAGTTTGGCTCGGGTTGCGGTATCCCGAAGGGACCAGAGTTTGCGGGCATGAAGGCCTTCCAGGATTCTGGCGATGCCTTCACCTACGCCGTCTTCGTGATCCTGCCAGTCTTGAGTGGAGCGCTCTTGGTTTGGCTCGCGCGTTGCTCCGGGCGCGGCGGTTCACGGAAAAAGGGACGCGTGGTCGCTTGCGCTAATCTCCTGGTCTTTGTATTCACGGCCTCGACCGTGATGGTCGCGATGGAGAGCTACTATCGGTTCTGGTGCGATACAACAGATTCATTTGCTCTCACCAGAGTCACCCAGTGCTGGATGCAACGCCATTGGCAGCTCAACTCGTCGGGATTTCGTGACAGTCTGAGCGCTTATCCGGCCCCGCGTTCTCCCGGTCAACGCCGCATTACGTTTGTCGGAGATTCGTTCACGGCCGGCCATGGTATCGCCAACGTCGAGGATCGGTTCGCCAACCGGATTAGGAACGGAGGAGAAGCCGAGGTGCATGTCATGGCCAAACTCGGATTCGACACCGGGGACGAACTCAACCTGGTGCGGGCTCTGGCCGCGCAGCATTATCAATTTGATGAAGTAGTCCTCGTGTATAATCTGAATGACCTCTCCGACATCGACCCTGTCTGGCGAGTTGTTGATCAAAGAATCAACACAACCAACTCCCCGGGATTCCTGATCGAACACAGCTTCCTGTTCAACACTTACTATTATCGCCTGAAGGCGCGATTCGAACCGGACATCGGCAATTATTACCAATCTATCCGCAAGGCATATGACAGCCCGGTCTGGGAGGAACAACAACGGCGGCTGAATAGTCTCCATAGCCTCGTGGAAACCAATGGCGGTCATCTTCTGGTAGTGACTTTCCCGTTCCTGCAGCATCTTGGCCCTGACTACGAATTCGGCCAGGTCCACGTCAAATTGGACAAGTTCTGGCGGGAACTTGGCATTCCGCACCTTGATCTGTTAGGGGTTTACGAAGCTCATCGCCACGAGCGGCTTACCGTCAATTCACATGACGCCCACCCCAACGCCAATGCCCACGCCCTGGCGGGCGAGGCAATCAATGACTTCATTCAGAAGAACGTTCGGAGCGAACCTCACCTTTAGCAGCGGCCTCCAAATGAACCAGAAGCTTACTTTTTGACCTTGTGCCGGCCATCGCCCCGGCTGACGCCCGTTCCAAAATCGCCTGATCTCACCACCACCGCACACCCCCATGAAACCCGAGCCAGCATCGCCAGTCTTGCGGTTCTCCCTGGCGGCAGCCATTTGTTTGGGGGCCGGCGTGCTTTGGCACGTGTTTTGTCATCGAGCCACGCTGCTCTGGGACTTCCGGCTTTGTTACTCCGCTGCATCCCTCCTTCGGCATGGACAAAATCCTTACGATAACAGTCTGATGTTCACTGCTGCCGGGTCTTATGGATTCCCGTTCGCCTACCCTTTGCCGATCGCTTGCCTCTTCTGGCCCTTGACGTTCCTGTCTTATTCGTCGGCAGCCATGATTTGGCTGGGCCTGACGAGTATCCTTTGGGTCATGCTGGTGGTTGTTTGGTGGCGTGAGTTCAGCGACCGCCGCCCCCACCCACTATTCCCCCTTCTGGCGCTGCTGGTCTTTAATATGGCCCTGCCCAAGAACATCCTGACCGGAAATGTCGCCACGGTGGAATCCCTCCTGCTATGGACGGCATTCGTGTTTCTGGCCAAGCAGAAACTGCCGGCGTTTGTTGCCTGTCTATTGGCGGCGGCTGCCTTCAAGATGACACCCTTGTTGTTCCTGGCCCTGCCTCTGCTGCACCCGCAACTCCGGCGTTGGAAGACCTTGGCTTGGGGCGCAGTCCTGATGGTCCTCTACATGGCGGCCTCTTACGCCCTGGCGCCCGGTTGGTTCAAGGATTATCAAGCCAACGTCTCCTTCAATGTCCAGCAGTGGGCGCTCAAAGACCTTATTAATCCCTCGACCTACGCATTGAGCCGGCGGCTGGTGTTCACGCTACTGCCCTCCCTGCCCGCCAACTCCAGCCTGCTTTTCTCCGGCGTGATTTACGGCCTGCTCATCGCACTAATCATCCTGATCAGTTCCAAGGTGGCTCGCGTGCTGGCGCGGCGAGATTGGGCGGAGGTTGGACCAGCCGCCATCCTCTACGCCACCCTGGTTTATGCCCTGATTATCCCTAGATTCTCTGATTACAGCTATACGCTGGTCATTCCCGCCGCGCTTTACGCAGCCGGGACGATTCTGTCCCCGCCCCGCTCGGTGTGCCTGATCGCCGCCCTGCTCCTCCCCCTCCCTTTTATTTCCTTTTCGGATGATCCCCTTTTCCTGGGGGATTTCTCTCTCGGCCGGTGGGGATTGTGGAGCCTTCTAATGGCGGCGGTATGCTGGGGCATCTTTTCAAGGCACTTCCTGCTTCAGGCCCGGCGCCAGGCACAGCCGGGGAACGCAGCCGCCGGCGCCCCAGCAGCGACCGACAAAAAGGAAGCTGCGCTACGCAGTCCAGGTTTTGGCTGGCCGGCTTTGGTTTACGCCCTGCTCACTTTGGTCACCGTGAGCCTCTATTGGCCGGTCTCCCGTTATGGTCTAATCAGCCTGGATGATCCGGAATACATAACCTGGAATCCGCAAATCCGAGATGGCTTAACCATCCCGGCGCTCCGATGGGCCTTCACCACCGGCTATACGGGCAATTGGCATCCTCTGACCTGGCTATCCTACATGGCGGATTGCCAATTCCTCGGAGGTAGTCCGGGCGAGATGCACCTGACCAACTTATTGCTCCACGCCGCCAACGCTGTTTTGCTCTTCCTCCTGTTCCGCAGAATGACCGGTGCCCTATGGCGCAGCGCTTTTGTCGCCGCCTTGTTTGCGCTCCATCCTCTGCACGTTGAATCCGTCGCTTGGATCGCCGAGCGTAAGGACGTTCTCAGTACTTTCTTCGGGTTCCTGTCGATCTGGGCGTATGTGCGCTACGTTCAGAAGTCCAAAATCCAAGGTCTGTGGTCTGTAGTCCGTGGACCTGCTTCCATCCTCCATCCGCTGTCCTCGTTCTGGTATGTTTTGTCGCTGCTGCTCTTCGCGTGCAGCCTCATGTCCAAATCCATGCTCGTAACCCTCCCGTGTCTCCTGCTCTTGCTCGACTACTGGCCTCTTGGGCGGTGGCGAGTGTCGAGCGGGGGCTGCCGAGTGGCAAGGCAGAAGCCCGACGTTCAAGGTTCGAAGTTCAGGGTTCAAGGTTCAAGGTTCCTGCCCCTCCTTCTCGAAAAGCTCCCCTTCCTCGCCCTCTCTCTGGCTTTCAGTGCGATCACTTTCCGGGCGCAGCAAGCCGGCGGCGCGGTCGTGCCCACTGACCTCCTGCCGCTCGACGCGCGTCTGGCCAATGCCCTCATGGCCTATCTCTATTATTTGCGCAATGCGATCTGGCCGATTTATTTAAGTGCCGCCTATCCGCCTCAGCAATGGCTGCCCTGGCAGCACTTGCTGGCGGCTACGACTTTAGGCGGGCTGACCGTTTTGCTCCTTTGGAGATTAAGACAACCCTATTTGCTGACGGGCTGGTTCTGGTTTCTGGGCACGCTCGTGCCGGTCATCGGCATCGTCCAGGTGGGATCCCAGACTATGGCTGACCGCTTCACGTACTTCCCCCTGGTCGGGCTGGGCATTTGCCTGGCGTGGGGCGCGTTCGACCTCGCGACACGGTCTTACAATCCTGCCGGGTCACCGCTTCCTAAAGCCGCTGCCCGCTCCATGCTCGGTGCCTTCGGACTGCTGTCCCTCCTGGCCTGCGCCGCGGTCACTCGCCAGCAGGTCTCTTATTGGAAGGACAGCCTGGCACTTTTCGGGCGTGCGTTAGCGGTGACCTCCAACAATCTCGCAGCCCACAATCTCTATGGACTGGCCCTGGAAGCGGACGGCCGGACCCCAGAGGCTATCGAGCATTACAGAGAAGCGTTGCGCATTAACCCGGCGTCCCCCACGACGCATGTCAACCTGGGCTCCGCCCTGGGCAGCCAGGGCAACCTGGAAGCAGCCATCTCCCACAACTTGAAGGCCCTCGAAATCACACCCGATTATCCGGAGGCGCACGATAATATTGGCGTTGCTTTGTTCATGCAGGGCAAGACGAATGATGCCGATGCGCATTTTAGCGAAGCCGTGCGGCTGCGCCCCAGCTTTGCCCAGGCCCGCAGCCATTGGGCTCATGCTTTGCAGCAAGAAGGAAAACTGGACGATGCAATTCTCCAGCTACGCGAGGCGCTGCGGTATGCGCCCGGAGCCGCGGAAATTCACCTCCAACTAAGCTCCATCCTGGCCCGGAAGGACCTCCTGGAAGAGGCAATCGCGGAATCTATGGCCGCATCGCGGCTCCAGCCGAATAACCCCGCCGCCCATGACAGCCTGGCCAACTTGCTCTTGCGGCAAGGCAAAATACAGGAATCGCTCGACCACAGTTTGGCTGCCCTGCGAATAAACCCTGATTTTCCGCAGGCCCATTTTCACGCGGGCGCCGCCTACGAGAAACAGGGCAGAACGCCGGATGCCCTGGACTGTTACCTTGCCGCCCTGCGCGTCGCACCGGATTTCCCCGAGGCCGAAGCCGCTTTGAGCGGCATCCTGGCCGCGGCAAGCCCCGTCTCCGAATCGAGGTCTCGCTTCGCCGACGGTCATTTTCAGCTCGCACAGAGTCTGGCCAGACGGGGGAAACTTGACCAGGCCAGAGGGCATCTTCAGGCTGCTCTGGATTTGAAGCCGGAATTCTACGAAGCGCACTTTCAGCTCGGTGCCATATTGGCCGAAGCGAAGGATGTGAGTGGCGCCCTGGCACACTGGCGCCAGGCTCTGCGGCTTAAGCCCGATTGGCTCGAACTCATGAACAATCTGGCCTGGGCTCTCGCCTCGAATCCAGACCCCAAGATCCGCAACGGCGCTGAAGCAGTTCAGTTGGCCGAGCGGGCTTGTGCCCTCTCCGGCTCCAACTCCCCCTCCTTCCTGGACACCTTGGCTGCCGCCTACGCCGAAGACGGAAGATATGCTGACGCGGTCAAGACCGTAGAAAAAGCCACCGCTCTGGCCGAAGCGGCCCACCAAACAAACGCCGCTGGGAGGTTTCGCTTCCACCTCCAGCTCTATCGTCAGAATCGCGCCTATCGCGAACCGTGATTTAGCGGCTTTTCCATCCAATAGTCCCCCATCACCAGCACATCGAGCTCCGTCCGCAGATAGCATTCAATCGCTTCCTGAGGCGTGCAAACGATGGGCTCGTTTTCGTTGAAGGAGGTGTTGAGCAAAAGCGGCAGACCGGTAAGTTTCTCAAACTCCAGAATCAAGCGATAAAACTGGGGATTGATGGTCTGCTCTACCGTATGAACCCGGGCGGTGCCATCCGCATGTATGACCGCCGGGATTCTGTCGCGCATCTCGGGCAAGGCTTCCCCCGCTAAAATCATGTAAGGAGAATCGTGCATCCGGGGCATCTTAAAATACAGGCCCGCTTTTTCTTTCAGAACGGAAGGAGCAAACGGCCTAAAGCTCTCCCGTCTCTTTATCCTGCGGTTCAGCCTGTCTTTCATTTCCTTCGACCCGGGGTGCGCCAAAATGCTGCGGTTCCCTAGAGCGCGCGGGCCGGCCTCCAACCGGCCCTGGAACCAGCCTACAATTCTGCCGTCTGCGAGAGCACGAGCGGTCCGCTCATAGAGATCTGCCGGTTGGCACAAGGCCAGTTGGCGCGCCTGGAGAGCGTCCGCAACCTTTGCGCCGGAGAAATCGGGCCCTAAGTAGGGTGAGATAAAGGCCCGCTGTCTCCGCAAACAGCCCCTGTCGTAGTAGGCCAGGAGCGCAGCACCGACCGACGCGCCAGCATCTCCGGCAATCGGTTGGATGTAAACGTTCTCAAAAGGACCATCCTCAATTATTCGCTTGTTCATCAGCACGTTGAACGCGACCCCCCCGGACAGGCAAAGCTTGCCCGCTCCGCTTCTTCGGTGGAGAGCCCTGGCCAGGTGCAAGGCCGTCCTCTCCACAGCCTTCTGCAGAGCAAAGGCCAGTTCGAAATGCCGCTCTTCCAGCGGTTCGTTTGGCTTTCTTGCGGGACCGAAGGTTCTTATAAACTGGCTGCTGAGCCACGAAGATGTCCCTTTGATATGGAAATCGAAGTACTTTAGGTTCAGTCGAAAGGAGCGTTCGTCACATGATAACAGCTCATCAAACTGCCTTTGCAGGACGCCCTTGCCGTAAGCGCTCATGCCCATCACTTTCCATTCATCAGCAAAAGGTCGAAAGCCTAAGTACCACGTGATGGCGGCATACAGGTGGCCGAGCGAGTGCGGGATCTTTATCCTGTCCAACAGCCGAATATCCGTGCCCCGCCCGTGGAAAAACGCAGTAGTCGTGTCCTCCCCACGGCCATCAAGGGTGAGGATGGCGGCTTCCTCGTAGGGGCTGGCATAAAACGCGCTCGAAGCATGACACAGGTGATGACGCACACACTTCACCTGCGGCCGCTTCCGTAATCCTATTGCCTTTTGAATGTCTGTTCCGACGCAGAAATGGTCTCTGAGCCTCCTGAGGTAACTCTGCCCATGCCCCGCCGCCGATGAACGCATCAGCGACAAGCTCGCCGGGAAGTATCTTAACATGTGTGATGCCGTGTGCGCCAACCCTCGAAGGGGGGCGTAGAAATATGCAAACCGGGCAACTTCCTCCGGATTCAAGTCTAGATATTTCAGGGCGGCCTGGAGCGCCAGCCGGGGGAATGCGTCAGAATGCTTGATGCGATTGAAGCGTTCCTCCTCCGCTGTGAAAACAACTTCCCCATCATGCAAAACGGCAACCGATGCGTCGTGAGTATAGGCGCTGATGCCAACTATCCAGCAGGACATGACCCTATGCTGGTTCCCAGTAGGAGGCTGATCAAGGCTAATCTCCCCACATATTCATGTCGGGAAGCACTAATGCTCATCTCTCACTTCCGATAAGGCTGACCTGACTGGTACAACTGCACCCGAACGCGCAGCGCCGCGGCCAGTTGGTCCAGACCGGCGCCGGTGGCGAGGCGCAACGCCTTCCCGGATGTCTTTGCTGCTTCGTCAAAACGCCCGGATTCGGCGTACGCGGCTGCCAGGGTATCCAAAAAATCTGGCAGCCTCGAACCGGCTGGCGGAGGCGAAGCAGCTTCCGACCGGCAGGCCCTTTCCGCCAACTCGACCGCTTCGCTTCCGTTGCGGATATGCGGATCGGCAGAGGTGGCCAGGATCCACGCCAAGTTGTTGGCCATTTCGGCCCAGTCTGGTTTCAAGCGGATAGCTTCCTGCCACTGCTGGACGGCCAGGGCCAGTTCATGTTTCTCCGCGAAGAGTTTGCCAAGTTTGTAGTGGGCCATGCGGGATGACGGATTCGATTTCAGCCACTCCTGCAAGCGCGCTTCTTGATCCGGAAGCGCCCTGAGCTTCTCGGGCAATCCTTCGCCGTGTCCGCCGGGCTCGTCCACCCGGTAAAACCGCAGTCGTACCTGGTTCCTGAAAAACACGCCATCACCTGGGGCGCAACGCAAAGTGAAACTTTGAATTGCTCCCCACTCATTCCGGCTCGTCCCGGGCTGGTATAGTTTCAACAAGTCGCTGCTCTCACCCAGGAACGGGCTGAGCAGGAATCCGCAGCGGCCCATGGAGGGGACAAACCTTCTTGCAACCGGCACGGGCTTGGTGGCTTGGCACAGATCGATATAACAAGCCGGCGGCTTGTAAAGAAAGGCTCGCACCTTCCCGAGCAGGGAATACTCGATATCCGCCTCCATCCACACCAGGCCGCCATTCATGGCGGCAAGGGAGATTTCATCGCCGAGGTTGCGGTTCAGCTCGACGATGAATTGTCGCCGGGCAGGCGCTGATTGGCGGATGCCACCATTCCGCCGCAATAGCACCATATCTTCCATTGCATCTTGTTCGAGCAAGACCGGGTGGTATTCATCCAGTAACGCGATCAGCGCGAGGGCATCGTCCTGCGGATGCATCCGCTCCCCTACGTCCATTCCCCCAAGTTTGCAAAGAACGTACTCCGGCGCGGTCTGCGGATTACGGTAAAACGCCTCGTTCGCCCGCTGCAACGGTTCATTCGCAGCGGCGAAAGTAATAGGCACCGGCCGAGGCCAATAGTTCAGCCCATTGAGCAATAGATAGCCCGGTTCATAGCCAAAAAAATCGATTCGGGCGTGGCCCACCTTTGCCTTCGTGGTTGGGAGAGCGAAATCCTGCCGCACCTCCTCCAGTTTCGACGCCATCTCGGTCCTCTTCTCCCCCGGTGCCAACAGCCACGCAAGATTATCCTTCAAATGCCGGCTCATTCGCTCCAGTCGGTAATTGCAGCCTGGGATGGTCGAAAAGAAGGCCGCCAACGCAATTACCATCACCGCCACGCAGCCGGCTATTGGGGCCGCAACGGACCGAGGTCGCAGGCTGGAATCTATCGCCTGGAGATGCGGCGGCTGGATTCCCACGAGGAAGAAGACTGGCGCAAGAAACAACGCTGCGTAGTACAAGATCGGCAGGTGCAACGCGTCGGCTCGCACACAGGAGTGCTTCCAGATCACAAATAGGAGGAAGACTTCGATCATCATCCGCCCCACCGGCTCTTTGTGAGCCAACCAGTTGAAAACGCTTCTCGCCAGCAGCAGTAGTCCAATGCTCAGGCCCAGCACGAGAGTCAGGCTTGATTCGTCGCAGGCCGCAGTTTCATTGTAACCGCCCGAGAAAACAAAAACGCTCCTTACGAACAGCGGCAGGTTCTCCAGCCTCTGCCATGCCATCACCCAATGCGCCGCCAAAAAGAGTGGAAATAGCAACCCAGTCAACGCGGCGGCCCGAAAATCCCGTTCCAGCAGTTTTTGCACCATGACCGTCCCCGCGATCGCGCCTGCCAGAACGAAGAACGTATGCTTGGTCAGGGCGGTAAAGGCCAGATAAAACACCAGCGCAGCCGAGAATAAATAAAACTTCCAGTCGTGCCGACGCTGCAGCAAATAGAGCGCTGCGAGATAAAGCGCCAGGTAGGCGTAATCTTCGTCAATCACCAGGTAGCGGCGAGGCACCGTCTCCGCGCCAATCGGCAGGAAAGCAAAGAACACCCCCCACCAGCAGCACCGGAGGAATGGGTGCGGGAACTTGCGGCTGACCCAAAAGATGAGCAACAGCAGCAGCAGCCGGCTGCCGTTGCGCAGCCAAAGCTTCTGGCCATAAAGATAGCCAATATAGGCGTAAGCATAATGCGCGTAGCCGTAGGGCCCGACGTTGAGGCAGACCTGTTTGCCGAACTGGAAATGATTAGCGGCGTAATACTCAAAGGTGGCATGGCTCGATAAATCATGGCTCGCATCGTAGGGGTGACGTGGAAACTCAAGCAGGTTCCACCCCAGCAAGATCAGTCCCACAAACCCCAATAATTGCCCAAGCCGGCCTCTCGCCAGTCGGGAGGCCATTTGAACTGGCCAAGCAGTATTCCAGGCGCCGCTTCCGCTCAGCCGCAGCGCTGTCCCAACCCTCGCGGGTGGGTTGGAGACGTTGACGGTTGTCTTCGGGTGCTTCTTACTCTCTGGACCGCTCAAGCTATTATGAGGATAGGCAAGAGCCTGGAGCCGAGAAAGCTAAAAGGTTGGAATTGTGCCTGCCGCCGGCCTTACTATTGAGCGCGCTGGCTCGCTTTTCTGTTGTTAGGACCCGATGCTCGCTTATAGTCTTCGTCCGTGACCGGACTCGAACGAACCCGCCACTCAGCCCTAATCTGCCTTTTCCTGATGGCCGCCATTGTTGCCGCCTACTGGCCGCTGTTTCGCTGCGATTTCCTCATCTTCGACGATCCGAGCTACGTGACCGAGAACTGGGTCGTCCAACGAGGGCTTACGCTGCACGGTCTGGCT
>OBLU010004375.1_pt1 | contig 12744 bp, 11 predicted proteins | sample 1518681 | NCBI WGS metagenome assembly OBLU01 (sample SAMEA3539304, study PRJEB22396) | soil metagenome | biome: tundra; feature: field; material: soil | place: USA | collected 2010-05 | depth 0.15 m | reverse complement strand
AACGTCGCCGCCGCGCCCGCGGCCGCGGCCAGCGGCGTGCGCACGGCGATCGATCTGGTCCGCTCGCGCGACCCCTACGTGCTGGGGGCGATCGCCTGGTGGGGTTTTGACATCGCCGTGCTGTGGGCGTCGTTTCACGCCTTCGGCGACGCTCCCTCGGTCGGCGTGATCGTGATGTCCTACTTCGTCGGCATGATCGGCAACACGCTGCCGTTGCCGGGCGGCATCGGCGGGGTCGAAGGCGGCATGATCGGCGCGTTCACCGCTTTTGGCGTGCCGGTCGAGGTTACGGTCGTGTCCGTACTGGCCTACCGCGGCTTCGCCTTCTGGCTACCGACGCTGCCGGGCGCGGTGGCCTACCTCCAGCTGCGCCGGACCGTCCAGCGGTGGCGCACCACTCGGACCCCAAGCTATACTTAATGAAGTGAGCGATCAACAGATAGAGAAGGTGATCATCGTCGGTAGCGGCCCCGCCGGATATACGGCGGCGCTGTACACCGCTCGTGCCAACCTGGACCCGCTGGTGATCGAGGGCTTTCAGTGGGGCGGGCTGTTGCAGCAGACCACCGACGTCGAGAACTACCCCGGCTTCCCGCAGGGGATCATGGGTCCGGAGATGATGCAGCACTTCCGTGACCAGGCCGAGCGCTTCGGCGCGCGGCTTGAGACCGACGACGCGACCAGCGTCGAGCTGTCACCCGACGGCGGCCTGCACAAGGTGTGGGTCGGCGACCAGTTGCACCTGACCAGAACCGTCGTACTCGCGATGGGGGCCCAGCATCGCAAGCTGGATGTCCCCGGCGAGCTCGAGCTCTCAGGCCGGGGCGTCAGCTACTGCGCCACCTGCGACGCTGCGTTCTTCAAGGCTGTCCCCACGGTCATCGTCGGCGGTGGTGACTCGGCGATGGAGGAGGCGATGTTCCTGGCCAAGTTCGCTGCCAAGGTGGCGATCGTCCACCGGCGCGATGAATTCAGGGCATCGAAAATCATGCTCGAGCGCGCGCGGGCGATTCCGAACATCGAGTGGGTCACCCCGTACCTGATCGAGGAGTTCGTGCCCGGTGATAACAACTCGCTGGCGGTCGCCCGCCTGCGACACGTCGAAGATGGCTCCGAGCGCGAGCTCGAGATCTCCGGCGCGTTCATCGCGGTTGGTCACGAGCCCCAATCGCAGCTGGTCACGGGGCAGGTGGACACCGACCCGGCTGGCTACGTGATCACCCAGGGACGCTCGACGCTGACCAACCTGCCCGGCGTGTTCGCGGCCGGCGATCTAGTCGACCACACCTACCGGCAGGCGATCACCGCGGCCGGCTCGGGCTGTGAGGCTGCGCTCGACGCCGAGTGGTTTCTGCGCGACACGCCGCTCCCTTTTGAGGACGTCGCGAGCGCCACCGGCGCCTCGGCCTCCTAATCGGGGCGGCCGGCGGCTCTAATAGGGGCAGCTGGCGGCCGCGCCGGTGTTGCCCGAGGGCGGATGGTGACCGATCGGGAGACCGAAGTCCTGGGTCCAGGTGGCCGGCCCGCTGGCGAAGCCCCGGACGGGTTTGGCGCGGATCCCCGTGCCGACGTCGGCAAAGGACGGGCTGAGGATGTTCTGGCAATGGCCGGTGCTGCCCATCCAGGCGTTGACGACGTCACGCGGCGTGGGGAAGCCGGTGGCGATGTTCTCGCCGACCGTGGACCAGATGAAGCCGACGGCGCTGATCCGTGCGCTGAAGTCCGATCCATGGCTGAAGTCGCCCGCGTCGACCATGACATTGGTCCAGCTCTGAGCCGAGCGATCGAGCCGGTGGTTGGCCCTCAGGGCGGGTAGGCCATGCGCGCGGCGCTGCTTGTTGATCAGGCACACCACGGCGGCCTTGAGGGCCGACCTCGGCGCTCGCCCGACGCGCATATTGGCGTCGGTGCACCCCCGCCACGCCCGGTGAGCCCGGGCTCGATTGCGGGCCCCGGCCACTGGGGCGAGGACAATCAGGGCAACGATCGAAGCCGCTGCCGCTAGGGCGACAACGGTGCGCACGGTCTGAGACCGAGCGCGTGCTACTGCGTGGCACAGCGGTGCTGTGTCGTTCATCAACACGATCCTGCTTCCGTTACTTAGCGACTCGGACTTAGCGCTCCCCAACGCAGATCCGAGAAATGTCCAGAGGCGGCAAGATCCACCCTACACGATCTTCCGGCCGGTTGTGGGGCAGCACGGTCGCCGTGGGGATACCCGGCCGACCGAGCCGAAACACACTTTCCTTTAGCCCGAGAACAGACCAACGAGCCACAAATCGATGCGCGACGGAGTCCGCCATTTGGTCCCGGACCGCCGAGCCCTCAGGGCGTCAGGACGATCTTCAGTGCCTCGCGCCCTATCTCATCGTCAGTAGGGGAAGAAGCCTTCGCCGGTCTGGCGCCCGAGCCGGCCTGACCACGCTAGCCGGCGCAGCAGCGGCGCCGGACGGTAGCGCTCCTCGCCGCGCTCACTCTCCAGTGCCTCCAGCAGGGTTAGCACCTGGTCAAGGCCGATCTGGTCGGCCCAGGCGAGGATGCCCCTGGGGTAGTTGAGGCCGTGGACCATGCCGGCATCGATGTCCGCAGCGCTTCCGAGTCCTTCGCCGAGCGCGAACGCGGCTTCGTTGATCACCTGGCCGACGATCCGACCGAGCACCAGTCCCGGAGCGTCGTCGACCCAGATAGCGCGCTTGCCGAGCGTGGCGAAGAAGCGCTCGGCGGCGCTGACCGCCGAGGCGGCCGAGTCCGGGGCGCGGGTCAGCTCCACCGCAGCGCAGTCGTCAAACGGAGGCAGGGCGTGGAAACCGACCGCGACGCCGCCGGGGTCCAGCGTGGCCAGCGAGCCCGCGGTCAGGCAGATCACCTGGGGTGCGCCCTGCAGCGGCGCGTCCGGCTCCTCGCCGCCGGTCAGATCGAGGATCAGATACGGCGCCGGCAGCGATCGGGCTTCCGCCGGCGAAGCGACCTCCCAGCCCGCCGCGGTCGCCGCCTGCGCCAGCTCGAAGGCGAGCGGGCTGTCACCCGCGATCACGACGAGCCCGTCGCCTCCGCCCGCCGGCCTGCGCTCGGGATCGGGCTCGCGATGTGCGCCCTGCGCCGGATAGTCGTAATAGCCACGCCCAGACTTGCGCCCCAGCCGCCCGGCGGCGACCGTCCTGACGGTGATCGGCGACGGCCGCCAGCGTGGCTCGCCGAAGCTCTGCTCGTAGAACGAGCGCGAGACATCCAGTCCGACGTCGACCCCGACGAGATCCATCAGCTCGAACGGGCCCATCCGGAAGCCGCCTCCCAGGCGGCAGGCGCGATCGATCTCCTCGATCGACGCAATCCGCTCGGTCAGCAGCCTCAGTGCCTCCAGTCCGAACGGGCGGTTGCAGCGATTGACCAGGAAGCCCGGACCGTCGGCCGCGTCGATCACGTGCTTGCCCATCGCCTCTCCGGCCGCGCGAGCGAGCGCCAGGGCCACCGGAGAGGACTCGGCGCCGGACACCACCTCCAGCAGACGCATCAGCGGCGCTGGGTTGAAGAAGTGCATCCCGACGACCCGCTCGGGCGCGCTGGCGGCGCTGGCCACCGCCGTCACCAGCAGCGACGAGGTGTTGGTGGCGAGCACGCACTGTTCGGAGACGACGCCGGTCGAGAGTGCCGTGAACAGCTCGCGCTTGATCTCCAAGCGCTCGGGCGCCGCTTCGATCACGAGCTCGGCCGGCGCCAGGTCGCCGAGCTCGGGCGCCGCCTGCAGACAGGCCGCCGCGCGCTGTGCGGCTTCCTCGGTCAGGCGCCCGCGTTTTGCGGATCGGGCCAGCTGCGCCTTGATCTGATCGATCCCGCGCCCCAGCGCATCGGCGTCAGGGTCGTGCAACAGCGTGCGAGCACCGGACTGGCATGCGAGCTGGGCGATGCCCGCTCCCATCGTGCCCGCGCCGGCGACCCCTATCACCCGTGGCGCGTCCACGGCGTCACTCATGCAGCCGTGGAACTCACGACGGGACGAGCGCGTTTATCCCCGTCAGCGCGCGCCCGATGATCAGCTTCTGGATCTGCGAGGTGCCTTCGTATAGCGTGGTCACGCGCACGTCGCGGAAATATCGCTCGACCGGGTAATCGTCGACGTATCCCGAGCCTCCGTGAACCTGGATCGCCGTGTTGGCGCACTTGACGGCGGCTTCGGTCGCGTACAGCTTGGCGATCGAGGTCTCGGTGGTGTTGGGCTTACCGGCGTCCTTGAGATAGCCCGCCCGCCAGACAAGCATCCGGGCGGCGTCGGTCTCGACCGCCATGTCGGCGATCATCGCCTGGACCAGCTGAAAGCTGGCGATCGGACGCCCGAACTGCTCGCGGTCCTTGGCGTAGCGCACCGAGGCCTCCACGCAGCCCTGACAGATCCCGACGCAGCCGGCCGCGACGCTGTATCGCCCGGAGTCCAGCGAGCTCATCGCGACCTTGAAGCCGTCGCCCACCTCTCCCAGCAGTTGATCCTCGGCCACCTGGACGTCGTCGAGCGAGATCGAGGCCGTGTCCGAGCCGCGCAGGCCCATCTTGTGGTGGATCTCCTGCGGCTGGAATCCCGGCTGATCGGTCTCGACCAGGAAGCAGGCGAGTCCACGGTGGCCCTTCTCGGGGTCGGTCTGGGCGAAGATCAGCGCCAGCTTGGCGTGGTTGCCCAGCGAGATCCACATCTTGGCGCCGTTAATCACCCAGCCGGAGTCGGTGCGGCGCGCGCGGGTGCGCTGATTGGCCGCGTCCGAGCCCGTGTCGGGCTCGGTGAGCCCGAAGCACCCCAGCCATTCGCCCGAGCACAGCTTGGGCAAGTATCGCTGCTTCTGCTCGTCGGTCCCCCAGCGCAGAAGCGCCGAGCAGACCAGCGAGGTCTGCACTGAGATCACGGTGCGCATGGCCGAACAGCCACGGCCGATCTCCTCGACCACGATGCCGTAGGTGAGGTAGTCCAGCCCGGCGCCGCCGTACTCGCGCGGGACGATCGCTCCGAGATACCCCTGGTCGGCGATCATCGACACAAGCTCGGTGTCGAAGTGCTCGTTGCGATCGTTCTGGCGCGCGCGCTCGACGATCTCCTTGTCGGTGAATCTGCGCGCCGTCTCGCGGATCAGGCGCTGCTCGTCGGTCAGTTCGAAGTCCACGACGTGGACGCTACCTGAGCGAACGATGTCCCGGCTTGCCGCCTCAGCACGCGGACGGCCCCCACCGCGGTGCGGCGGGGGCCGGATCCGTGTCTTCGCCGTCTGCTATGAGGCCGCGGGAAGCGACGAGACCGGCGAGGGCGACACGGTGACGGTCACAGGTGATGACGCGCCACCGACGTTGAGTCCATCGCCCGTGATCCGGGCACGGAACGCCTTCGCGCCCGAGGTTCCGAACGTCCAACCGAACTGGAAGTTCGAGCTGCCGTTGACGAACCGGATCTCCACCGCGTGCCAGTCACCATCCTTGCCCAAGCGCTCCAGGTAGATGACATGCCCGGCCTTGTCAGGTGTGACAGAGCCGGTGAAGGTGACCTCGCCACCGACCGTCGACGTCCCCGAGCTGGCGGAGAGGGTCACCGCATCTTGCACACCTTCAAACAGCCTGGCGGTGTGACGGACCGGTGAGAAGGTGGTCCTGACGAAATACACCTCGTTCTGCGTCGGCTGCTCGGTGAAGCTGTAGCTGCCGTCGCTGCCGGTGCTGACCGATTGGATCGCCTTGAACAGACCGTGGATGCTGGGGCCTCCCCAGAGCGTGACGCTCGTGTTCGGCTCACCGGTGGTGCTACCGGCCTGATCCAGGGTGCCGCTGATCGTCGCCGACTGGCCGATGCTCACGATCGGCGAGGTTGAGTTGATCGTGAAATCCGGGATCTGGGTCTGCTGGATCGTCACCGCGACAGGATTCGAGGCCGCGGCAGTGTTGCGCGCGTCGGCGGGTAGCAGGACGCGGAGGTCACGCTCCCCGGGGGTGCGCCACCGGTAGGCGATCGAGTACGTCGAGCCGGGACCGAGCAGGCCGCTCTTGAGCGTCGTCCAGTCGTCGCCGGCGCCCTTCTGGGCCTGCAGGTAGACGCGCTGGCCGGCGTGGTCGGGTGTGACCTGACCGGTGAACACCAGCGGATGCAGGGTGTCGCCGCTGATCTGGCCGGCGGTCAGCGTCACTTCGGCGGCGACCCGCTCATGGACCGTGCGGCTGTGAGTGGCATCGGGCCCGCGCACGAACCAGTTGCGGTTGGTGAGCACGACGTTCACCGCCCGGGTGAACTCGTAGAACCCCTGGGCGTTGGTCTTGGTAACCCCGATCAGGGTGAAGCGCGGTTTTGGGTTGATGCGGTGATACAGCCGAATCGTCTGATCAGCAGAGTTGGGACCGTTGAGCTGACCATAGATCAGCACAGGATCACCCGCGATGATCGGGTTCGGAGTGGCGTTGATGGTCAGGCCATGGTTGTGTTTGGGTGCCGCGTTGGAGATACCCGGCAGAGCCACCAGCATCAGCGCGCTGAGTGCTGTTGCGAGTACGGCTATGCGTAGACGCATGAAGCCTCCTTTTCCTGCTTGATAGGTATCGCCTCCGCTTCGACCCCGGCCCTTCGGTGCGGTGGCGTCTGGAACACTGCTGAGAACACATCAGCGGCGCCAAAAGTTGCGGTGCCAGCGCCACCGATAGACTCACCGTTGGTGGATGCCTTTGCCCTGGTTCTCGTGGGCGGTCTGGCGGCCCTGATCCTCTGGATCTGGTTGCTCGGTAAGTACTACCCGGGCAGCGGGCTCGAGCAGGTCGGTTTGAGGTCCGCGCGGGAGATCACCGAGACGCGGGAGTCACTGGAGGCCGAGGATCTGCAGCAGATGCTCGCCGCCCACAATGCCCGGCGCAAGGCCAGGGGCGAGCGGGAGGTGACCGTCGCCGATCTGGAGCTCCGGGTTATGGAGGACGTCCGCGCGCAGCGCCGGCGCCGTGACGACTATCTCGCCGACCGTGAGCTGGATCAGCTGTTGGAGGCGACCAATGAACGTCGCCGGGCGGGCGGCCTACCGGAGCGCACGCGCGAAGAGGTGCAACGAGAGTTCGGGTCCAGTGGCGCGGTTTAAGGCGGCTTCCCGGCGCGCTGGGCGCGCCGCCGATCGCCGCCCGGTCGCGAGCGGGGCCGGAACTTGCCCCGCTGCCTGATCATCGGGTGTGGCTGCCGTGGCCGGGCGCTGGCCACCGAGCTGCGGACGATCGGGCATGCCGTGCGCGGGACGACGCGAGACCCTGGAGGCTGTGCCGCGATCGAGGCGGTGGGCGCGGAGGCGTTCGTGGGCGACCCGGACCGGGTCGCGACGCTGACGCCGGCGCTTGAACACGTGAGCGTCGCCTGCCTGCTCTTGGGGTCGGCGGCGGGTGAGCCCGAAGCGCTGGCCGCCCTGCATGGCTCCCGCCTGGACATGCTGCTGGAGCGGATGCGCGACACCACCGTGCGGGGGGTCGTCTACGAGGCCAGGGGCACGGTCGATCCCCAGCTGCTGCAGGCGGGGGCCGAGCGGGTGCGCTGGGCGTGCGAGCGGTCCCTGATCCCCTATCAGCTGCTGGTGTCAGAGCCAGCCGAGCTCGGGCCCTGGGTGTCGGCCGCAGCCGAGGCCGTGCAGCGGGCGCTGCTGGACCGGGATATATTCCCGACATGATTGGTGAGGATTGCGCAGGAATCGTCATCACTGCGCTAGAGTCGCGGTCCGCATTCGCAATTCCTAATAGACGACTGGAGTTTCCAGCGTCGACCCAGGAGAGGGCTTTCCCCCGGGCGAGATCGGGGATCAGGGGTGAATCGCGGGCAGGAGTGGCCCGATCCGGTCGAGCAGGTCGGCCAGGATTCGGGCCGTGGCGCCCCAGATCAGGTGGCTGCCGACCAGGTAGGTGTCGGTACGGATCGGCAGCCCGCGCCTGATCAGCCGGCGGCGGCCATAGCCGTCGATCAGTGACTGCAGCGGTACCTCCAGCACCTCGGCGACCTCGCCGGCGCTGGGCGTCCAGGCGCGGCCGGGCTCGATCAGCCCCACGAACGGGTACACGGCGTAACCGGTGGCGATCGTCGGCGTCGGCTGCAAGGCGCCGACGATCTGGACGGAGTCCCGCGGTAGCCCGATCTCCTCCTCGGCCTCCCGCAGCGCCGTCGTGCGCAGATCCCGATCGCTGTCGTCATAGCGACCACCGGGAAACGAGATCTCACCGGCGTGGCGGCGAAGGTCGTCCCGGCGCCGGGTGAAGACCGCGTTGGGCTGCCCGTGCTCGCAATACAACGCCACCAGCACCGCCGCGTCGGTGCGCCCGTGAACCTCCAGCGCCACCGCGTCCTCAGGTAAGAGCAGCACGCGGCGCAGATCGTCGTGAGTCGCTCTCGGTGCAGGCCCCACCCGGCTGACTATATTGGCGCCGATGGAGGCCTTCGCCAAACGCATTGCGCTCGTCACCGGCGCGGGCTGCGCGGCCGACGCGATTACGACAGCGGGTTGAACAGCAGCCCGGTCGGGACCTTGGGGAAGAAGTAGGTCGACTTAGGCGGCATGCTCTCGCCGGCGGCGGCGACCGCCTGCACGCGCTCGATCGGGGTCGGCGCCATGAAGAAGGCGGCGTCGTAGGCCGCGGTTTCGATCAGGTGCAGCGCCTGCTCGAGGTCACGCGCGTATCCGAGGCCGTGAAGCTCGTCGATGTCCGCGTCGGTCATCTCCAGCGCGCCCTTGAGAATCAGGGCCTCCAGGACGGCGGTATCGAGCCGGCGGTACGGCTCCGAGCGCTCTGGCAGCGCGGCGTCGGCGATCGCGAGATTGGCGAGCGTGAGCATGAACGGCTTGCGAAAGTGCGAGTCGATGTAGCCGATCCTGACCGTCTCGCCCGGGGCGGGTCCGAGCTCGGTCGGGTCCCGGAGCGCCTCGATCTGAAAATTGCGCTTCAGCGCGGTGGCGAGCGCCTCTTGGCGGGCGGCGTTCAACCCGCCCACCAGGCGGTGGGTGGGGAACACGGTCAGCCCGGGGTCCTGCAGCGCGACGAGGCACATCAGCACGTAGCGATGCGGACCCTCGCCTCCGACCTCTTCGGCGTACACGCGCGCGGTCTCGTAGCGATGATGGCCGTCGGCGATCAACAGCTCAGCGTCGCGCAGGGCACCCTGAACCGTCGCCACCGCCTCGGGGTCGGCCACCCGCCACAGCCGGTTGACAGTCCCATCGTCACCGGTCGTCTGCGCCCAGATGGGCTCGGTCACAGCTTGCCCCAGCACGTGCTGGGTCGCGCCGGCGGTATCGGAGTACAGGGAGAAGATGGGGGACAGGTTGACCTGGGTCGCTCGCGTCAAGCGCAGCCGGTCCTCCTTCGGACCCGGATGCGTGCGCTCATGCGGGCGGATCCGGCCGGCCCCGTACTGCTCGACCCGGACGCGGGCGAAGTAGCCGCTGCGCGTCCGCGGCCCTCCATCAGGACCGGTGTAGTCCTGGACCAGCACCCACAGCGCCGGCTGCTCATCCTCCACCACGGCGCCCGCCGAGCGCCAGGCACTGAGCTGATCAGCCGCCAGCTGATAGCGGTTCTCGCCACCCTGGGGAAGGTCGATCCGGACGACGTTATAGGGCGAGCGGGCCTCGAGCGCCAGGCGCTGCTCGTCGTCGATCACGTCGTAGGGCGGCGCGACCACGTTCTGCAGTCCACCGGTGACCGCCGGGTCGTAGTGAAGCGCGCGGAAGGGCTCTATCTCTGCCATGGAAGGGGTCTGAGGCTACTTCACGTCGCCCGCGCCGCGCCGCTCCGGCCATCCAAGGACGGTCGAGTACGAGCAAGGCCGGGGGACACGCCCAGTCAGGCCCAGCCCCTCGCCAGACCATCAAAGGTCTTTCGGAACGCTGCACTAGACTCGCTGAAGCAGCGGGGCGTGGCGCAGCCTGGTAGCGCGCCTGCTTTGGGAGCAGGAGGTCCCCGGTTCAAATCCGGGCGCCCCGACTAGCAGAAAGATCCTGCAAAACAGAACGCGCGGATCACCCCGACCAAGCTGACCAAGGCGTACACCGATGCCGGCTACTTGCTCGAAGTCAGGGACGGCCTCCAGCGGATGCTCGTGGAAGTCCCGCTCACGGAAGACGAGCGAGCCGCGGCCGAAAGTGACCAACAGGCAGTCGAGAAGCTGATCGACGGGCTACAGGACGTCGCCACTCCTGCCGGGCCCTCGCCCCGCCAGATCACTCACGACAGTTGCTCGCTCCTGGGGCCTGAGGCGAGCGAAGGGACGCCACGCCGATGAACGCCAGCACATCTCGACCGGCCGATCCCGGCGGTCCGATCCGCGAGTTGACTTGGACCAGCTCGCCGAGTCGAACGTCAACTTCCGGCCGCCGCCTCGGGCGAGTCGCCGTGACGGTCGAGCATGGCGCGAAGGGCTGTCTCGTTCGCGCCGAGCTCGGCGAGGACCGGGCCCCAATGTTCATCTCGCGTCAGGGCGATGAGGAGGTCACGGGCGCTCATCTCCACCCGCCCGTGATCAAGCGCCCGGGCGGCGGCGGTCATCAGCAACCTCCGCACCGGCAACGAATGACCGACCCGGATCTCAGGACCCACGACCGGGACGCTCCGGTGTCCCTCTGCGGCCACAGGCCGGGGATCTGGCAGAACCTTCATCACGGCGTTGCGGATCTGCTCAGATGACACGTCCCACTCAACGAGAATCTGCATTGCCACGCCATCGCCCTCGCGAGCGAGCCCGAGCAGCAGCATCTCCGTGGTCACCTGGCTCGTTCCCAAGCTCAACGCCTCGCGAAGCGACAGCTCGAGCACCTTCTTCGCCCGCGGCGTGAACGGCAGCTGCCCTTCGGACGGCGGACGATCCTCGACCCTCGGAGCGATCTGAATCAGTCGAGCGCGAAAGCGATCGCTGCTGACGCCCAAAGTCCTGAGGATCTCCGCCACCCGGCTGTCCTCTTGGCCCAACAGCCCGAGCAGGATGTGCTCATCCCCGAGATGGTGATGACGGAGCTGCTTCGCTTCGTCCTGCGCGTCCGTGAGAACCGCGCGCGCCTGCTGCGTGAACCGCTCGAACAGACGCCAAGCATCTCACCTGGGACTGGGCTCAGCAAGCGGTGTCACCGCCACCACGGCGCTGACTCCGCCTGTCAACTGCACGCTAGGACTAGTTGGCTGATCCTGCTTCCCAGCGGTCGCAGAGTGTCCTCTCGGTCCCCGGTCGTTGCGGGGAGCCAGCGCGGTTGCCGGCGCCCAGTTACCCAGGATCCCGTCACGCACTCGCTGCCAAGCGGCGACCGGGTGTGCCGGCTACGGCTCGCGGTCTCGGGCATGGCCCCCGGACGCGAGACCGGTTCCATCGACGTTTCGACGTTCGGAGCTGCGGGCGAGGCCGCCGCCCGCACGCTGAGCAAGGGGTGGATCGTCGCCGTTGACGGGCGCCTTGAGTACGCACTTGGGAGACCGACGACGGGCAGACCCGTCACGGCTACCAGGTGATCGGCAGCGTCGAGTTCCTCTCGGCCCCACGCGGCGCACAGACCGCGGAGGCCACAGCCGAGCAGCCCGCAGCCGCATAGACCCTCCGAACACGGCGGGACGCCCGAGAAGCGGCGTCCCGCCAGTCCTCGCCGACCCGAAACGGACCGCTGTCCCGTCAGCGGCTCCTGCGACAGTTGATCGACGCGGCGCTGATCCGCCGGTTATCGGCTCGTACCGACGTGTATGTCGGGGTTGCTTTGCGCTTTAGGCGTTCGGGTGGGCGTGACGCGATCGACCGGTCACACCTGCTGTTTGTCGAGATCGACTCCGTAGACGCAAGGGGGGCTCACTCGATCCTGCTGCTCGACGGGGAGGAGCATTTGCGCGAGCGGCGGCTGATGGCGGCGCCGTTTCACGGGCAGCGGATGCGCGCGTTGTCGCCGTTGATCGCCGAGGTCGCGCGGGCGGAGCTGGGCGGGTGGGCCGGCCGGGTGGTCGCGCTGGAGCGGATGCGCGAGCTGACGCTGGAGATCATCCTGCGGGTGGTGTTCGGCGCCCGTGGGGAGGAGGCTGCGCAGCTGCGCAACGCTGTGCAGGACACGTTGGGGAGTGTTCGCTCGATGCCGCGGATGCTCGCAATGGCGCTGGTGCAACGCGACCTCGGGCCGCGCAGTCCTTGGGGTCGCTTTCGGATCGCGGTCGAGCGCTTTGACTCGCTGCTGTTCGAGCTGCTGGCTCGCCGGCGGGCCGCGCCGGCTGATGACTCGGTGCTGGCGATGCTGCTCGCCCAGCGCGATCAGGACGGCAACCCGCCGACTGACCGGCAGCTGCGTGACCAGCTCGTGGCGCTGCTGGTGGGCGGGGTGCGACGGTGCGCCGGAGCACCATTCGCCGAGATGCAGATTCGTGAGATCCTGCGCATAGCGGCGCACATGAGAATTCGACCGGCTCGGCCCGACAGCGAGCGCGCGACGCAGCATGCTCGTCGTCGTCCCTGACCGCGGCGCTGAGCTGTTGGTTGGATGACCGCTGCCATCAGCACCGCGTCACCGGGATCCTCTCGTGCGGCGCTGGCCTGCTTGCGCGCTCGATGGTGCGTTACAAGCGTGAGAACCGCTCCATGACGCGTTCGACGAGGTGATCGAGGTCTGTCGCAGCACGAGCTCTCGATCGGCTCAGTTCGCCGAGCTCGAGACGGCCGGGGCTGATTGAGGGCGCGTGGGCGCGCGGGGTGCAGGTGATTGAGGGCGCTGGGCACGTGCCGATCAACCAGCTCGAGCACAACGTCCGCCG
>OBLU010004374.1_pt1 | contig 12747 bp, 12 predicted proteins | sample 1518681 | NCBI WGS metagenome assembly OBLU01 (sample SAMEA3539304, study PRJEB22396) | soil metagenome | biome: tundra; feature: field; material: soil | place: USA | collected 2010-05 | depth 0.15 m | reverse complement strand
GGGAGCGAGCCGCAGCGTGGAGGTGTGCGCGTTGCCGGCGGTGTCCAGCCAGCTGAGTCGAACGCTCTGGCCGGTCTTGTGCGTGGCCATCAGCGCCGTCAGTGCTGCCGGCGAGTTCACGGCCCGGCCGTTGAGCGCGGTGATCGTGTCTCCCTGGGTCAGGCCGGCGCCGGCCGACGGGCTGCCCGGGACCGTGTCCTCGACGAACACGCCCTGAGCGCCCGAGCCGCTGTCGAATCCGCCCGGCAGGCCGCCCGCCGCGCTGATCGGTGCGATCAACACGCCGAGGAAGGCACCGGCGCTCGGGCCGATGTGGACCGTGCTCGAGGCCTTGCCCGCGACGATCTGGTTGGCGATCGTCTGGACCTCGTTGATCGGAATCGCGAAGCCGTTGCTGTTACCCGAGGATGACTGGAAGCTGAAGGTGGCTGACGCCGCGGTGTCCATCCCGACGACGTTGCCGGAGGCGTCGACGAGCGGGCCGCCGGAGTCCCCGGGCTGGAGCTGCCCGTTGACCTCGATCAGGCCTGTCAGGCGTTCGGAGCTCGCGGCCCCGTCGTCGGCCGCGGTGATCGCCTGGTTGAGGGCCGAGACCGAGCCGGCGGCGGCGCTCGGAGTGCCACCTACCCCACCGGCGTTGCCGACCGTGACCACGGACGCGCCGACATGCAGGGTCGAGGAGTTGCCGAGCGGCACGGTCTTCAGACCGGACGCCCCCTCGAGCATCAGCACGGCGACGTCGCGGGTGCGGTCGTAACCGACGACGCGCGCCGTGTAGGTCTTGCCGTTGCCGATGTCGGTCGCGGTGATTCGGGTCGCGCCGTCGATCACGTGATTGTTGGTGATGACCTCGCCGGCGGAGGTGACGACCATGCCGGTTCCCGCCCCGAGCCCGATGTTGGCGGTGGTGGTGTTGATGTCAACGAGTCCTGGGTCGACCTGCGCGGCGAGGGAGTCGGTCGTTCCCGACGCCGCGGCCGCGTTTCCCGACGGCGCCGCATTGAACGAGCCGTTCTGGGACGGGGTCAGCCCGGGAAGCGCGCGCCTGAACGGGAGGCCGGAGCGCCCGAATGCCGAGGGAGACGAGGAGTTGGGCGGCCAGAGGAGGTGTGCGACCGCCCCGCCCGCAAGCGCGGCGAGCGCGACCACGACCAGCCCGGCGAGCACCGGCCGGCGCCACAGGCTGCGCGGCGGCTCGCCGATCGGGGACCGCGGGGTCTGCTCAGGCAGCGCCATCATTGACTCCGGCGCCCGCGACGAGCAGCGACCGCGCTGCGGGCGCAGCGGTCGAGATCGCCGTCGGTTCGAGATCGCTGATCGTGGTTCGCATGGGGATCGAGCACAGTCAAGCGCACAGACATTAGGCGGTCCTCAACGCCGGCTTTGTTTCTCATAACGACTTGCGTCTCCGGATTTCCGCCGGCAGCGGCCTGCGGCGCGAATGCCCCATACCGCACGGGGCATTTCGGCTCGCCGGCTGATCATCAAGTCGTCCAAGGGCTGATACATGCGTCCAGCGTCTGGCGCGCGATGTCGAGTGCCGCCAGCCGCCGCCCGACCTCAGGGGGCTGAGTCCTGTCCGCTTCGCGCGGACCGCAGCCGCTCTCGTCCTCGTCAGTGCCCCGGTCTCACTCGCGGCTCAGGCGCTGGCGGCCGGAGGGACCCGTGCCTCGCTGTCATCGCGGTCCGGGGCCCGGACGTCGCGACCGAAGGTCCACCTGAGTGAGCCGGTGGCATCGGCCGGGATCTACATGCTCGCGCCCTAGGAAGACGCCGGGGCTGCCGACCTACGCCGCCGCCGGGTGCGCGCTCTGTGACGCGGCGGCATGCGGGGCGAGGTCGGCCAGCGTCAGCGGGTGGCGCGGTGGGTGCTCGATCACGATCGTCGACGAGACGCGCAGCTCGCGGTCGGCGTGCACGAGCTCGCCCGACGCAAGCGGCCGCCAGGCCGGGTCGGCGTCCATCGGTTCGCTGGCAATAACGACGGAGGGCTGGTCGCCGGCGTCAGCGCTGCGCACGCGGATCGTGCCGGGGGCGCCGGCGTGCTCGAGCACGGCGCCGGGCCCGCGCTCGAGCACGTACAGCGCATGGGTCTCCGGGTAGCGCAGCGCCCACAGTTCGTCGCTCGTCGTGAGCACCACGTTGAGCGCGAACAGCGGGAGCTCCTCCGCGACCCAGCGCGCGGCGGCGATGAGGCCCGCGGTCACGTCGCCGCCGTGCCGGTCGGTTTCCTTGGTAACCAACGCAAAGAAACGCTCGGAGTCCGTATCGCCGCTGACGAGGCCGCGGTAGCGTCCGAGCTGCGCCTCGAGCTTGGCCAGGTCCTCGATCACGCCGTTGTGGGCCAGCAGGCGATCCTGCTGCTCGAAGGGGTGGGTGTTCGCGGGTGTGAGCCCGCCCGTCGAGGCGTAGCGGATGTGGGCAACGAACGTCTGCGAGTGCACCTCTCGCCCCTCCCGCGCGAACGCCCGATCCTCAAACGCCGCGATTGGACGCTTGTCGACCCGCGGCGTGCCGTCGGTGGCGAAGTAGCCAAGGCCGGTGCCATCAGGCTCGCGACGGCTCTGCGCGAGCAGGCTGTCCTCGGCGTCCAGCAGCCAGAACGTGGCCCGCACGCGATGGGGTGCACCGGACATACCGAATAGCCGGCACATCGCCGCCGAACCATAGCGGCGCCGGCGAGCAGCAGGCGCGGTGGCTGCTCGGCGCCCGGCTCAAGCCGAGGCGCGCATTCGCCGATATTCGACAACATGCTTGGAGCACCCGAGCTGCGTTTTGCGCGGTCGCGGGCCGAGGCCGACTCGGGCACGTCGGGCGAGCGGCCGGGGCGGGGGATCTGGACCGCGTTTGCCCTGATGGGCGTCCTGCTCGTCGCCTACCTCGCGTTCCTGATCTTCCGTGGTTCGGAGCAGTTCTCGCCGTGGCTCGACGGCTGGCTCGTCGTCGGCTTTGAACTGATCGCAAGTGCGCTGTGCCTCGCCAGGGGCTTTGGCCAGTGGCGGCACCGTCGGGTGGCGCTCGTGATGGGAGGCGCCTGCTTCTCGTGGGCGACCGGCGATCTGGTCCTGACGCTCGAGTCGCTGGGCGGGGCAACACCCCCGAACCCGTCGCTGGCGGATGCGTTCTACCTCGGGTTCTTCCCGATCGCCCTGGCCGCCATCGTGCTGTTCGTCCGTGGTGAGATCAAACGCGGCGATCGGCCGAACTGGCTGGACGGCGCGGTCGCGGCGATCGGCATGGCCGCACTCTGTTCCGGCTTTGCGTTCCACGGACTCGAGCATCTGTTCGAGGGCGCTTCGCTCGGCGCGGCCACCAGCCTCGCCTACCCGGTCGGAGACCTGTTGCTGCTCGGGATCGTCGCCGGCAGCAGCGTGGTCGTGGCCGGCCGCGGCAGGGCGACGCTCGGGCTGATCGCCATCGGACTGGCGATCAACGCCGCCGGAGATACCTTCAACTTCGTTGGCGGCGGATCCCACCTCGGCAGCGTCCTCAACGGCGCCGCGTGGCCGGCATCGCTGCTGGTCTTCGCGATGTCGATGTGGGTCGGCAAGGGTGGTTCGGGCCGGTTTGCGTGGGAGAAGCTGTCGGGCTTCGTCCTGCCCGGGTTCGTCACCTGCTCGAGTCTCGTCATCCTCGTGGTCGGAAACGCGCACCACCTCGGCCCGATCGCGGTCGGCCTCGCCACCGTCACGCTGGTCCTCAGCGGTTTTCGTCTCGCCTTCCGCCCCGCGCTGCGCCTCGCCCAAGAGCGGCTGGCTTCCAGCGAGCAGCGCTACCGTCTGCTGTTTGAGCGAAACCCGCTGGCGATGGTGGCGTACGACCGGGAGACGCTGCAGATCGTCGCTGTCAGTGACGCGATGGTCACGAGCTACGGCTACTCGCACGACGAGTGCCTGTCGATGACGATCCCGCAGCTCTTGCCGCCGGAGGACGTCCCTTCGCTGTTCGCGTTCCTCGCGACCAATCCGAATGGGTCGCGGCCCGAGTTCGCGGGGCACGCGAACTATCCGCACCGCCATGTGCACAAGGACGGCACGATCATCGACGTCGAGGTCACCAGCGACAACGTGAACCTCGATGGGCGGGAATGCCGGATCGCGTTCTTCCAGGACGTGACCGAGCGCAACCGGGCCGCCACGGAGCTCGCAATCGCGCGTGATCAGGCGGTCGAGGCGTCGAACATGAAGTCGGCGTTCCTGGCCAACGTCAGTCACGAGATTCGGACGCCGATGAACGGCGTTCTCGGGATGACCGAGTTGCTGCTCGGCATGGGCCTCACCGAGCCGCAGCGCGAATGCGCCGAGCAGGTGACGCGGTCGGGCGAGCAGATGCTCTCGCTGATCAACGACATTCTCGACATCTCGAAGATCGAGACCGGTCACCTCGAACTCGAGCTCGCCGACTTCGACCTCGACGAGACGGTCAAGGAAACGTGTTCGGTGGCCGGCGCGCTCGCACGGTCAAAGGGCCTGCGCCTCGATCTGGAGATCGACGCCGGCGTTCCGCCATGCGTGCGCGGAGACGGCCGGCGACTCGGGCAGATCCTGCTGAACCTGGTATCCAACGCCGTCAAGTTCACCACCACGGGCGCAATCACCGTTCGCGTGAACGCGAGGCCGGGGCCGGGGGCGAGCACCACGATCCGTGTCGAGGTCGTCGACAGCGGCATCGGGATCGACCCGGCGAACCTCGGGCGCATGTTCGAGCCGTTCACCCAGGCCGACGTCTCGACGACGCGGCAATACGGCGGCACCGGGCTGGGTCTGGCGATCGCCCGCGAACTCGTCGAGCTGATGGGTGGAACGATCGGCGCTGAGAGCGAGCCCGGGCGCGGGAGCACATTCTGGTTCGAGGTGGTGCTGGCAGCCGCCGAGGCGTCCGCCACGCTTGCTGCCCCCACCCCGGAGGCAAACGTCGGCGGCGGGCCGGTGTGGTTGAGCTCGCCGCTCGTGCTGGTCGCCGAGGACTCCCAGATCAACCAGATCGTCGCCGCTCGTTCGCTCGAGCGCTGCGGTTGCCGCGTCGAGGTGGTGGGCGATGGCCGCGAGGCCCTCAGGGCCCTCGAAGCGCGGCACTACGACGCGGTTCTGATGGACTGCCAGATGCCCGACATGGACGGCTATCAGGCGACCGCGGAGATTCGCCGCCGCGAGAGCGGCGCCAGGCGCACGCCGGTGATCGCGATGACCGCACACGCGATGGACGGCGATCGCAAGCGATGCCTCGACGCAGGCATGGACGACTACATCAGCAAGCCGATGCGCCACACCGCCCTGGTGGCGGCACTGATGCGCTGGATCCCAAGCGTCGACGCGGATGGCTCGGCGCACGCCGGCGCAGCCACTGCCTCGTCCTCGACCGCGGCGAATCCGGACGACAGGCGAAGCTCGACGCTGAGCCCGGCCTGAGCTTGCCGCGGGCGCCGACCGTCCGTGTCACTCGGAGAACTCAGCGCTTCGGCTGCCAGAACGCGATCTCGCCGCCCGCCGGGGCAGCGACCACGCTGCGCCAGCCGGCCGGGCCTTCGCGCGGATCAAGCAGCACGGAGGCCCCCAGGAGGCGCGCTCGGCGGGTGGCCTCGCCGATCTCGGCCACCTCGACGTAGGGCAGCCACAGCGAACGCTCGGCGAGGCACTCCACGATGCCGCCGCTGAGCCCGCCGCCCAGATCGAGCGCAAGGTAGGACCCGTTGCGCGTGTCAACGCGCTCCGCGCTCCAACCGCAGATCCGTGCATAGAACTCGCGGGCGTGCGCGAGATCTCCGGTGTGGAGCTCGAGGTGCACCACGCGGTTGTCTGTCGGCCTCATCTGATGGCTATGTGACCGGCACGGAGCTTCGAACTCATCGGCGCGCTGAGTTTTCGCCGCACGGACGGTCTAGTCTGCGTGACGATGGCTACCGCTTCGAAGGGCGGGACAGCTCAGGAGCGAAGTTTGCTTGAGCGGGCGCGTGCCGGCGACCAGACCGCGTTTGCCAGCCTGCTCGAGCCCCACCGCCGTGAGCTGCACGCCCACTGCTATCGGATGCTGGGATCGGTGCACGATGCCGAGGACGCGCTGCAGGACGCGCTGCTTCGCGCTTGGCGCGGCCTGTCGAGGTTCGAGGGCCGAAGCTCGCTGCGCTCGTGGCTCTACACGATCGCCACCAACAGCTGCCTGGACCAGATCGCGCGGCGTCCCAAGCGGGTGCTTCCGATCGACTACGGCCCGCCCACCCATCCCCACGTCGGGCCCGGCGAGCCGCTCGTCGAGTCGGTGTGGATCGAGCCGTACCCCGATGAGATCCTGGGCGTCGATGACGGTTTCGCCGCCCCCGCCGCTCGCTACGACCAACGCGAGAGCGTGGAGCTCGCCTTCGTCGCGGCCCTACAGCACCTGCCGGCGACCCAGCGCGCGGTGCTGATCCTGCGTGAGGTGCTCGGCTTCTCGGCCAAGGAGGTCGCCGCATCGCTGGCGACCACCGTCGCGTCGGTGAACAGCGCGCTGCAACGCGCCCGCGCGGCGGTCGATGAGCGCGTTCCAGGGCAGAGCCAGCAGGCCACCTGCCGCGCGCTCGGCGACGACGCGCTGCGCGAGCTCGTCGACCGCTACGTCGACGCCTGGGAGCGCAACGACGTCGAGGCCTTCGCGGCGATGCTGGCCGAGGACGCGACGTTCGCGATGCCGCCGCTGGCGAGCTGGTACCACGGCCGCGACGCGATCACGCTGTGGGCGGCGGGCTGGCCGCTCTCGGGCGCCTGGCGCTGGCATGCCGTGCGGACCACCGCGAACGGACAGCCGGCGCTCGGCTTCTACGCCTGGAATGCGGACGAGGAGAGCTACCGTCCGTTCGCACTCAACGTGCTGACGCTGCGCGGCACGCAGGTCAGTGACGTCACCGCGTTCATCGCGCGTTCCGCCGAACCTCGCGACCGCGAGGTGTTCGAGCGCTATCCGGACGAGCCCGTCGACGCGGCGAAGGTTGATGACGTGTTCGAGCGCTTCGGACTGCCCGCGCGGCTCGACTGACGCGCCGCTCGATCCGCGACCGATCAGTTTGGCCGGCGCCGGCGGTCGTAATGTGAGAACAAGGCACCGCCGTCGCAACTCAACGTAGCGGGAGGGACCAATGGCCGACAGCACCCCCTCATTGGACGCCGGGAAGGCGCGGATCACGATCGAGCGGACCTACGACGCGTCCGCCGAGGACGTGTGGATTCTCTGGACGACCAAGCAGGGCATCGAGTCCTGGTGGGCTCCCGACGGCTTCACGGTGGAGGTCCGAACGCTGGACCTCAGGCCCGGTGGTGAGCTGGTGTACGCGATGACCGCGACGGCGACCCCGCAGATCGAGTTCATGAAGAACGCCGGGATGCCGTTGACGACCGAGTCGCGGAAGACGTTCACCGAGGTGATCGCCGGAGAGCGTCTGGCGTACACGTCGCTCGCCGATTTCATCCCCGGCGTTGCGCCGTACGAGTCCGCAACGGTGGTCGACCTGCTTCCCGGCGCCGGGACCGTGCGGGTTGTCATGACCGTCGATCCGATGCATGACGACGACTGGACGCAGCGGCTGATCGCGGGTCGCAACAACGAGCTCGACAACCTCGCCACGGTGCTCGCGGGCTGATCGCGCGCCGGGGAACCGCGCCCGTAGCAACGCTCGCACACCCGCGATCCGCCGGGGCGCCGCCACGACACTGTGCCTCGTCGTCCTCGGCCAGGGACTGCGCGTGACCGAACTCAGCCTCCGCGAGCACTACCCCGACCTCCGCAAGCTCGGCTCCGTGAAGCAGCTCGCGCTCGCCGCGGCCCGGTAGCGGCCGCTCGCTCAGGCTCCGTCGTCGGGCCAGTTGGCGGTGGCCATCACGCCGTCGCCCTCCGCGGGCTTGGGGCCGCCGACGGCGATGACGTCCAGCCCCTCGGGACCGGCCTCGAAGCACCGCACGACCTCCGGGGCAACGCGCACGACGTCCCATTGGCGAAGCTCGAGGACCTCGTCATCGAGCAGCAGCCGACCGGACCCGGCGACGACGACGTATGCCTCCTCCTGCTCGCGGTGACTGTGGGCCATCGGGCTGCGAAGGTTCGGCGCGTAGCGGAAATGACTGACGCCGAGGTCACGCGAGTCCAGGTACTTGCGGCCGAACCGACCCTCGACCCCGGGCACCCGATCGCCTACAGAGTTCTCGACTTCCAACAGGTTCACCGTGGCGAAGCGGGACATTCGCTCTCCTTTGCAATGGGTCGGCCGGTTCGTGACGTTCAGGGCCAACCTTAGTGGGCGCGAGCCGAACCGACTCGCAGCCGGACGCGTCCTCCGGGCGTAGACTCAGGACAGATCACCGAAAGGCGGGATATGACCGTTGCGCAAGACTCCATCGAGGTCGAGAATCTCGGCGGCTACGCGATTCACGCCAGCGATGGCGAGATCGGCAGAGTCGATAAGCACGACATCGCGACAGGTGTGAGCTACCTGGTCGTCGCGACCGGACCGTGGATCCTCAGTAGGACGGTGCTGCTACCCGCGAGCGTGATCGAGCGCGTCGATCACGAGAACCAGGCCGTCTACGTGAAATGCACCAGGGCCGAGATCAAGGACGCGCCCGAATATCGCGACGACGAGTCGCATCGCGCCGACCTCCTGGACTACTACCGGTCGATGCCGAGGGGCCCCGCCGGAACGCTCTGAGCCGCAACCAGATCCGGGGACTCAGCCGGTGTGAATTCATCGAGCGTGTCGCCCGGCTCCTCTTCCAGATGCGCCGGGTTGCGCTTCCTCGCGTCCTTCCTGGCCTGCTTGTCCAGCCGCCGCTCACGGAGTCTGCTTTCGCGCATCAGCTTCGCCATCGTCGTCTTCTTCTTGCCGCTTGAGGCCATGCCTGTCCGTCCCTCGTTATGGGGTTTCGCGCGCGTCGATGACGCGCCGCCAGTTGGGGCGAATGGAGCGCGCAGCCGGTGCGCGTCGAGCACTCCGGATCTCTGCCGGCCTTGGATGTCCGCCGCGCCGGGCCCGTAGGGCCATCGCTGTTCCTCCCGGTGGGTGCACTGCGAAACGCGGAGGGCGCTGCGAGGCAGCGACTGCGGAAACGCGGGGCACTGCTTTGGTCGAACTGACGCTCGACCCGTAGGACTACTCTAGCGCCCGCCGCGACGGAACCGGCCCGGCGAGCTCATTCGAGGGTCTCGTCGAGCGTGCGGCCGCTGAGAACCGAGCGGGGACATTCGGCGACGATGTCCGAGCCGGGACGCGCACTCTCGTCGCGACGCTTGATCAGCAGCCATTGCGGCTTGGCTCCTGCACCCGTGCGCTGCAGGGCAAAGCCGCCGCGCAGCTTTTCCCCATGGAGGACGAAGACAGCGTGGCCGCGATCCAGTGCCTCGGGCCAACCGACGCGCCCGCCCTGCTCGTAGGTCCCGTGATCCCAGACGATCACCCGGCTTGCCTCGAGCGTCCCCTCGAAGGTGTTGTGCGCCTTGGCGTGATCGGCGACCTCGACGGCAAGACGCTTGACGCCGGGGTCCAGCGACGGTCCCTTCGGTATCGCCCAGGAGCGCATGACGCCGCCGACCGCCAGGCGCAGATCGAAATGGCGCGCGGTCGCCGCATGCTGCTGAACGACGAAGGCACCGGCGCTGACGCCGCGGATCGCGAACTGCTCGTGCCCCTCGACCGTGGCCTGGGCCGCCTCAACGCCGGAAACCCGCGCGAGCGGCGGTCCGACTCGCAGGAAGCCGAGGAGTTCGTCAACGGCCTGCTGAGCGCCCTCGGCGTGCACCTCGACGGTCCCGTGCTCGCCGTTACGCACCCAGCCCGCGACGTCCAGCGCGCGTGCTCGACGGACGGTCGCGTCGCGAAACCCGACACCCTGCACCGCCCCGCGCACGACTGCCCGGATCGCGCCAGTGGCCGTCGCCCGATCAGCCATGGGAGCTCGAGCGAAACATGTGCCTGACGGGCGTCGCCGGCCCAAACGCACGCCGGCACGCAGCCCGTTGGCCTCGGCCGTCGCCGCATGTCAAGCGATTGCCCAACGCCCACAGGGTGACGCCAAGGCGAGCGTGGCGGATGCGACGGCGTTTCGGCCGTCCGCAGCGCGCAAGGCAAGCCCAACAGGAACCGCCGACGCCGCTCGACGCCGGACTTCCGGGCGATTGTGCGCTCACGGCGATGTTGTCGGTCATCATGGAGCGCAACATCGGGATCAATCGGAGGACACGCAAATGCCGCTAGATCAGACGCCCATCGGGGCGTTGGCCGCCTCGTTGATGGACGAGATAGAGCAAGCCACCGGCGACGACGGAACGATCGGCTCGGTCTGCCTGATCGTCGAGGCAAACACGCCTGACGGACAGTCGCGCGTCTTTACGAAGTTCAACGAGTCGCGCATCCACATACGACTGGGCATGCTGGAACTGGCTCGCATCGTGACGGCGCAGGAGCTGGGCGGCGCGTGACCATCGGCGTCAGCGGCCGTAGCCGCTGCGCGGTCCGATCGCGGAACGGGCGCCGAGTACCGCCGGCACGATCTCGATCGCCCGCTCGATGTCCGCGTCGTCGAGGTCGAGATGGGTCAGCGCCCGGATCACGCCCGGGCGCACGGTGCCCGAGAGCAGCACTCCCGCGTCGGCGAGCACGCTCAGCGCCTGCGGCGAGCTCAGCTCCAGCGCGCCGACGTCGATCTGGACGAAGTTGGTCTGGACTCGGTCGAGGTCGACCGGAACGCCGGCGGCGGCCCAGCTCTCCGCGAGTCGGCGGGCGCGAGCGTGGTCCTCGGCAAGCCGCTCGACGTTGTGCTCGAGCGCGTACAGGCCGGCCGCAGCGACGATGCCGGCCTGGCGCATCGCCCCGCCGAAGCGGTGCTTCTCGATCCGCGCCCGGCCCATGAGGTCGTGCGAGCCGGCGAGGATCGCGCCGAGCGGGCAGCCCAAGCCCTTCGAGAAACACAGGGTGACGGTGTCGAACAGGCGCCCGATCTCAGCCGCCGGTCTGTCGATCGCGACCGCGGCGTTCGCGAGGCGCGCGCCGTCGAGATGGATCGCCAAGCCGAGCTCGCGCGCCACCGCGACCACCGCTTCCAGCTCCGGGTACGGCCAGACGGTGCCGCCGGAGGAGTTGTGCGAGTTCTCGAGCGCGAGCAGCGACGGCTGCGGCGAGTGCAGGGGATCGGGCGGATGGATCGCTGCGCGGACCTGCTCTGGCGCGATCCGGCCGAGCGTGCCGCTGATGGGGCGGGCCAGGAGGCCCGCGTGCATCGCCGGGCCACCGAGCTCGGAGATCATGATGTGGGCCGTCTCCTCGACGAGCAGCTCCGAGCCGCGGGCGCCGAGGATGAGCAGCGCGATCTCGTTGGCCATCGTCGCGCTCGGCAGATAGACGGCCTCCTCCTGCCCGACAAAGGCCGCCGCTGCTGCTTCGAGCGCGACGACGGTCGGATCCTCCCGCTTCTGCTCGTCGCCGACCTCAGCATTGGCGATCGCCTCGCGCATCGCCGGCGACGGCTTCGTCTGGGTGTCTGAACGGAGGTCGATCATCGATGGGCCCGCTGGCTACGCCGGCCTACGACATGCGCCGTCTGGACGTGATCGTGGCGTGCCGCGCGCTGCCCGCCGGGATCTGGTCGAAGTGTTCGAGCGCCTGGCCGGAGCCGATCGCGACGCAGGTCAACGGCGACTCGGCGAGCGTCACCGCCATTCCCGTGCGGTCGGTGACGAGTTCCGGCAGGCCGCGCAGCAGGGTGCCGCCGCCCGCGAGCAAGATGCCCTCGCGGGCGATATCGCCGGCGAGCTCGGGCGGGGTGTCTTCGAGTGTCTCGGTGATCGCGCGCAGGATCTCCTCCATCGGAGCACGGATCGCCTGACGCACCTCCGCGCCGTTCAGCTGTATCTCTGTCGGCAGACCGGTGAGCAGGTGGCGTCCGCGCACGCCCATCGTGAGTTCCTGGGCACGTGGCATCGCCGAGCCGATCTGCAGCTTGATCGCCTCGGCGGTCTGCGAGCCGATCGCGAGCTGATGGGCGTCGCGGAGGTAGTGGCTGATCGCCTCATCCATCTCGTAGCCGCCGACGCGCACCGACCGCGACACCACGATCCCGCCCAGCGAGATCACCGCCACCTCGCTGGTTCCACCGCCGATGTCGAGCACCATTCGCCCGACCGGTTCCCCGATGGCAATCCCGGCGCCGATCGCCGCGGCGATCGGCTCTTCGATCAAATGCACGCGCCGCGCTCCGGCGCCGAGGGCCGCCTCCTCGACGGCACGCTTCTCGACCTCGGTCACACCCGAGGGCGCACAGACGATCAGCCGCGGATGCGCCCAGCGGCGGTCGAACGCGCGACCGATGAAATAGCGCAGCATCTGCTCGGTAACGGCAAAGTCGGCGATCACGCCGTGGCGCAGCGGACGCGTCGCGGAGATCGTCGCCGGCGTGCGGCCGATCATCCTCTCGGCCTCGAAGCCGACGGCATGAACCTCGCCGGTGAGCGAGTCGGCGGCGACGACCGAGGGCTCTGACGCGACGATGCCCTTGCCGCCGACATAGACGACGGTGTTCGCGGTCCCGAGATCGATGGCGATGTCGTGAACCCCCAAACTCGGCGCCAGATGCCGCCGCGATGTGTCCCGACGCGAGCCGTCCCGATGCAAACGCACCACCACAGCCTCTCAAACCCGGCCCGCCACAACCGCAAGCCCCCAACCACCCTGCAGCGACGCGCGACACGCACGCTGCTGGACGTCGCGCCCGAGCGACCGGCTACGGGTCTCGC
>OBLU010004372.1_pt1 | contig 12747 bp, 10 predicted proteins | sample 1518681 | NCBI WGS metagenome assembly OBLU01 (sample SAMEA3539304, study PRJEB22396) | soil metagenome | biome: tundra; feature: field; material: soil | place: USA | collected 2010-05 | depth 0.15 m | reverse complement strand
AGGCCGGCCAGATCCGGCAGCGGGTCGGCCCGGTACAACCGGTTCAACCGCCCGCCACGGGCGTCCTCCAGCATGCGCCGCCAGATGGACTCGCCTTCGCCGACGCCGACCGCGTCGCAATGTTCTCCCGCCTCCTCGGCGTGGAAGAAAGTGTGGGGGCCGCCCAGCATGACGGGCACGCCGCGCCGGCGAAACTCGTCCGCAAGGTCGTAGGCGCGAAACGAGTTGAGCGTGGAGGAGCTGATGGCGACCAGGTCGAAGCGGCCATCAAACGGGACCGGGTCCAGTTGTTCATCCAGAAGCGTGACGTCCCAGTCCGCCGGAGTCAGGGCCGCGAGATAAGGCAGCGTCAACGGCACCACGCTCCGGTGGCGGGACTTGAAAACAGTACGGTCCGCCTTCGAGCGATAGTAGGACGGCTGAATGATGAGAAGCTTATGGCTCATGCCAGGCTGGCATCGTTCTAATGCTTGATGATTTTCGAGTTTGTCGGGCTTGCGATTCCGTGGCCCATGCCTGACCCAGACTCGCCCAGGTGCCGTCAGGGAGCAAGCCGGAAAATGCGCCGGGTAAAAGGCTCGAAGGTCATCCAACTTTTAACAACAAAGGAACAGGGCAACTAAAAATACTCCTTCACGGCTTTGTTCCTTCGTTGCTTGGTTGTTAAATCTCCGCCTTCCGTTCAAAGCCCACCCTGACGCGAAGTGTCGGGTCATGTTGGACGTTGGATGTTGAATGTTGGATGTTCCGCTAATCTGCTTGCTTCGAGTCTGCTCTCTGGAACATGCTTGGCTGCATGACCGCCCCTGCCCCCGCTCCAAACCAAACCGCCGCCTGCGTCCCACGCCCGTGGGTGAAGGAAGTGGTGGTGAAAGCCACGGTCCTGACCCTGCTCGGGCTGTTCCTGGCTCTCGGTTATGGCTGGGCCAAGCCCCGGTTCTACGAACCCGACCGCGTGGCCGGCTTCCGACTCGGCATGCTGCACGGGGCCTTGATGCCCATGGCCCTGCCGACTCTGCTGATCGGGGAGGATGCGCCGATTTACGCTCCGAACAATGCGGGCCGGATGTACAAACTGGGCTACATTGCCGGCATCAATCTTTGCGGTTTGGTGTTTTTCGGCTTCGCCTTCTGGCGGCCGCGAAAACGGTAGTCAGGAACGCAACGGAGTAATGGAGTATTGGAGTATTGGGTTTCAGGCATTTCCAGCATTCCAACACTCCATCACTCCATCACCGCAGGTCTCAGTACAGCCCCCCGCGAAAAATCTCGACCACGCTCACCCTGCCCCCCGCCCAGTAGCAAGACGGCGGAAAATTAAACCTCCTTGCCGCCCGGTCATAGATGAGTTTGACCGGATGCGCCGGAATGTTCGGGTCGTAGGCTTCAAACTGGATTTCCCCCTCCGACTCCGAGAGTCCGAACAACACGATTCCGTGGTTGATGGTGATGCGGGGAAACCGGAAGAGATGCACGGTGGGCACCGCGCCCTGGCGCACGCGTTGCGCCAGTTGCCCGGCCATCCGCTCCTGGTGCCACGCCGGAACCATAAAAACCATGCGCCAATGGCTGCGCACAAAATAGGATTGCCACGGGCCGCCGCATTCCGCCTTGAGCAGCGGTTCATGGGCCTGGCTGAAGGCGCGCAGGCCGGCGTAACCGGGGATCACGATCCGCTCCGCTTCCGCGCCTGGCCGGCGGGGGTTGCGCGAGACGACCTGGCGGATGAGCCGGCAATAGGTTTCCGCGTCCACCGCGGGCCGGCCCGGGTCGAAACGGGCATGATAAAAAAACTGCCGCGCCGACCTGACGATCACGAAACAGCGGTGGGTATAGACGGGAGGCGTTTCGTTGGGCGAAACCGTCATGGCCCCACTCGCCGGATCGAAGCGGTATTGCCAGACCAACTCGTTGGCAAAAGTAAAAGTGTCCCGCTCGAACCGAAACGAGCGGGCGCAGTGGTCTGGTGGCGGACCCATTGTGCCGGACCGGAAATTACTGCGCGTTGCGCTGGAAGAAATGGGCCAGGTCGCGGGCGAGGACACGGATATCATTACGCTGGATGTCCTCACTGCTTATCGCTTCTCCGTACGCCCTGGATTCGAATGACTCGCCGCTGCGCTTGATTTCATAGACGCAGACGATCTTGTCGCCATCGTAAATCTGGCCGCGCACCTTGATCACGGGCTGGCCGCCTGCGCCGAACGGGCCGCCAAAATGCCGCCCAACGCCGCTGCCCTTGGAAAATTCGATGATGGTGTTGTCCAGCTTGAGGGTCTTGGCTTTGGCTTTCACGTCCTCGCTCTTGGTCGTCACCGTGGCAAACAGCTTTGTGTCACGGAAGCTGGTCACAAGCTCGTCCGGCAGTTCCTGCATGGCCGTGGCACGGATGTCAACCTCGTTGTCACGTTCGACACCGGCGAACACGATGGGCGTGAGGTAAAGCGTTTGATAGCCCTTGAAATTGAAGCCGTCCGCCAGCCAGACGCCCTGGATGTTTCGGTCCTTGTGCAATTTGACGCCTTCCGGCAACGGCGGCACTTTGTTCTTCTTTTCCTTTTGCTTCGGTTGCTTTTGATCGGGTTGGTTTGTTTGCGCCATGGAACTGGAGGCAAAGCCCATCAACAGACTCAAGCCACCCACCAAGCCCAGTCGCACCGTGTTTTTTATCCATCCTTGAAATATATGGTTCATTTTCATATTGGTTTTCCCCCGCTTTGTATAATTCTCCCCGGCAGGTGGCAAGCTTTTCTTGGTGCTTTATGACTGCTTTACGTCCAGCGTCCAACCGCGAATGAAAGCGGCGGTGAACGCGCCGCAGTCCAGACGCTTCGCGACTTTTGTGAGTCATGCCCCATCGCGCCAGTCCCGCTTTGCGGGAGAGTGCGGGGGCTTCAGCACCGCTTTCAATTTCGTTTTAAAGTCACATCCGTCAACGCGGGGAGATGTTGCCGGGAAATTTTGAACGACTTCAAGCCGCTCATTCGAGAATGGATGCATCGAGAATCTCGAAGGTCACGTCCCGAAACCGGCTCTGCAATGCGCTCCGTTGCCATCCAGCCGCAAGATGGTTCTCCAGTTGCCGTCGTTCGGCGGCGGAGAGTCGCTTGAATTTAACTTCCGACACGACCGCGCGTCCCTGTTCCTGGCGAACGTAATCAAATTCCACGTTCGCTTCCCAATAACGCGCGGCTTCCGGGTGTTGCGAGCGGCAGAAATCCTCGAAAACCGTCGAGGCATGGTCGTGGATCAGCTTTTCCTTTTCACTCCGGCCGTAGGTCTGCCAACGCGTCCGGTGCGGCGAGTAGATGTGAAACCAAAAACGCAACGCCGGGTCTTGAATCCGATAGCGCGTCTTCTTGGTCGAGCGCAGACTTTCCCCGTAAGGAATCTCCCGCGTGAGCACGGAGGCATCCAGCAATTGCTGAAATGTCCGGCTCAAATTCGTTTGGGCTGTGCCCAGGCGCGCGGCGATCTCAGACGCCTTTTCCGCCCCGCGTCCCACGGCTTCCAATACCGACAGCGCGGTCAGGCCGGCGATGCTTTCATCCCGCAGAATCCGCGCCGGTTCATCTTCCAGAAATGCAGACCGTCCGAAGAACAGCGCTTCGACCAGATCAATGACGGTCGCCTGCGGTTCAACGAACTCCCAATACTTCGGAATGCCGCCGACCAGCGAGTAACGCGTGAACGACTCCGGCGCGCCGGGCTTGAGTCCGCACGCTTCGCAAAACGCGCGATAACTCATCGGTTCAACGTGGAGCAGCTTGCGGGCGCGTTGATACAACGGCGCGGCACGATTCAGAAAACAGTCGTTCATCGTGCTGGTGCTCGACCCGGACAAAACGAGCGTGAACCGTTTCGGTCGCCGGTGATCCAGCCAGCGCTGAACCACGCTGGGCAGCGAGGGATCGGATGCCACCAGATATGGAAATTCATCGAGACAGAGAATCACCCGGCCTTTTTCCAGACTCAGCAATTCCAGAAACTCGCGCCAGTCTTTCGGCGCAATGTTCGTCTTGAGTGATGCGCCGATATCGCGCATCACCTGTTCGATCTGGATGGCAGGCGCGGCCTCGATGGCCTGGCTGTAAAGCCCGCCTTGTGGCTTGAGCCAATGCGTCAGCAGTCGCGTCTTGCCGACACGCCTGCGCCCGAAAACCACGGCCAGACCGCCCGCTTTGGCGGTGGCCTCCAGTTCCTTCAACTCTTCCTCGCGATTGGTAAATGGCAGTTCCATGCCCGAAAACATTGCTCAAAACATTATGCTTGTCAAACATTATGTTTGACAAGCATCAAGTTGCGCCATGCCTGTAAAATAGAAATTGATTTCTATTTTACAAGATTAAATCAAGTCACATCAGTCAACACGGGGAGATGTTGCCAGGAAAGCATGCGGGTGGTTTTGCGTTGATGATCCTGGCTGCTAAATTGTCAATTGAATTTACAATCAGCCATGGTGGCCGCATCTTGACACTGCCCCGACTCCCTCTCCCCGCCAGAGCGGGGAGAGGGCCGGGGTGAGGGGATTTTATCTTGAAACAACGAACTCCTCACCCCAGCCCTCTCCTCCTTTGGGGAGGAGAGGGAGAAAAATGGGGGCAGTGCGCGGATGCGCACATAATGACCGGTTGGGGGGCGTTTCTTTGAACCCATCCCCCGCCCCAATTTTTTCAAACTGTTTTACGGTCGCGGCAGATATTCGATGCGATCCGCCCAATCCCAATCCTCCGCCTCACGCCACAGGTCCACCAGCAGGCGCGCCTGCCTGCCATACGCGATGGCCGACACCGAACGGCGAAACAGAATGACGCCGGCATGCCCCAATCCCTCGCGCGTCAATTCGCCCGCGTGCATGGGAATACTCGCGCGATCAAAGCCGACAAGGATCATTTTTGACTCGCGCAAAGTCATCAGCAGGGCGGGGTCTTTCACCGACAGATACGCGCCGGCCCGCCAATCCGAGATGTGGACGAGGGGAAAGCCCGAATCAATTTGCCGGCAAGCCGCCACCAAACGGTGCGATGTGTTCTCATCGGCCAGCAGTCGCGGCTTCACACGGCGGCCTCGGCTTCACGCTGTTGCACCATCTCCTTCGCAAACATTTTGGCATACGCCAGCGCACACCGCACCAGCGCCGGGGTCCAACGAAAGTGATCCGCCGTCCTGGCGATGGTTTTGGCTTCGTGATACACGTCCACCACTTCCCACACTGCAACCCGATGTCCCTGCACATACGCTTCACGTCCGCCGACCGAGTCGCGAAACCCGATGCCGGGGAATTCTTCTTCCAGCGCCTTTTCCTTCAGGTAAAGGCTGCTCAGGGTGGACACTTCCAGATGCCGCCGCTTCGCCTGGCGCGAGAGCAAAGCCGCATGGTCTTCTTCAATCCGGCACGATTGCACAACGGTTGGCATGGCCAGAGTATCGTTTACAATGTAAACGCCGTCAAGACTCACTTTGTCCCACCGCGCAGCCCCTCACCCTGGCGGCATATCGGCAGAGTCCTGAGTTCCGCTCGAAAATTTCCGCGCCACAACTTCCGAAGAAAAGTAGGGTCCAACTTTGTGTCAATACTCAGGGCCCGTTTATGTATCGCCGACGGAAACCAGCCGGGAATGGATGATCAATATGACAATATCAAGAACCGTTCATATTCGTTAAATTACTTCCTACGCCACTCATCTCCAGCCCTCTTACTCCACTCACTTCCATGCCAGTAGATCGTCTTGCCGTCGGAAGATAATCTTGCCTCCCCCAAAATAGGTAAATCGAAATGTAGAGTGCCTTTTTCGAGTTTAGCTACATACTTGCCCTGAAGCCCCTCGAAACCCGATGTCCTCATTACTTCCACAATAAACACATCTCCATCCTTTACGATAGTCATACCGTATGCATCGCTCTGCCAGACGCCCAGAAATCTGGCGCCATTTACTTCGATGTCGGCGAGAGCCGGTATTTCTGGAGCTTTGGATTGAGCACCTTCTTTCTGTGAAAGCAAAGCAATGCCGACGGTGGGCGCCGCAGTGTAACCACTTCCTGGATTGGTGATAACGATCCTGGTGACCACACCGTTGACCACCGTGGCTATCGCCTCCGCTCCACTGCCACCACCACCCGACAGGATCACTGCGGAAGAATTATCGTAACCAAAGCCGCCGTCGGTGATGTTGATACCCACCACGAAGCCGTTCACCACCTGGGCGGTAGCAATGGCCTTCCTTGGAGGGAAACGCGGAGGAGCAATCGTGATTGTAGCCGAAGTATAACCGCTACCGGGAGAGGTGATCTTGATGCTGGTGACCACACCATCAACCATCGTTGCAGCGGCCTTCGATCCGCTACCATCTCCGCTGATGGTCACTGCGGGATTGTCTGTGTAACCGGAACCGCCGTCGGTGATGTTGATGCCCACCACGAAGCCGCCCACTACCTGGGCGGTGGCCGTGGCGAGGCGGGGACCATAGCTCTTCAAGGCCACGGTGTGAGCGCCACCTGCCGCAATGGCCGTCACGCCGTTCAATCCGGCAGGAACGGTCGTTTGACCATCGCCGTTCCATCCCCACGCCACGACCACGCCATCGCTCTTCAAGGCCACGGTGTGAGCGCCACCCGCCGCAATGGCCGTCACGCCGTTCAGTCCGGCAGGAACGGTCGCTCGATCATCCCTACTATTGTCTCCCCACGCTACCACCGTGCCATCACTCCTCAAGGCCACAGTGTAATTCTGGCCCGCCGCAATGGCGGTCACTCCGCTCAAGCCGGTCGGAACGGTCGTTTGACCATAGCGATTGTCTCCCCACGCCACCACCGTGCCATCGCTCTTCAAGGCCACAGTGTGATCTCGACCAGCCGCAATGGCCGTCACCCCGCTCAAGTCGGCAGGAACGGTCGTTTGACCAAAGCCGTTGTCTCCCCACGCCACCACCGTGCCATTGCTCTTCAAGGCCACGGTGTGATCTTGACCTGCCGCAATGGCCGTCACCCCGCTCAAGCCAGATGGGATGCCCGTTTCACCAAAGGCGTTGCCTCCCCACGCCACCACCGTGCCATCGCTCTTCAAGGCCAGGGTGTTTCGCATACCCGCCGCAATTGCCATCACCTCACTCAAGCCGACAGGAGGGGTCGTTTGACCAGAGATATTTTTTCCCCACGCCACCACCGTGCCATCGCCCTTCAAGGCCACGGTGTGATCCCAACCTGCGGCAATGGCCGTCACCCCGCTCAAGCCGACAGGAACGGTTGCTTGACCATCGCGGTTGTCTCCCCACGCCACCACCGTGCCGGGAGCGACCGGCAGTGTAGCGACTTTAGATGCATTTGAAATTGGCGTCCTCTGCACTGCGACTGCGACAGAACCCTGCGGTTTGGCTTGCTTCTCCCATACAGTCCCATTAGGATCCGTCAGCGTATTGCCACCGAAACGGCCCTTGCTCACTGGGCCATTCGAAATCTGCATGATGCCGACATCTCCTGCGATTTGGTAGGTGCCCCCGAAACCCTTCCCTTCCTGCCAGAGGTAGAACGTTCCATCGGAACGAAGCTCGAGGAAGTCGTTGCTCTTGCCTTTCCTGACATACTTTCCTGGTGCGGAAGCCGCGTAATCCTGCGATGGCAAACCATTGCTTACCAAAGCAGACTGCTGGGACTGATTCTTGGAACCGGCGGTTGCAAGACCGATTCCCCTCTCGTCTAATAAATTATAGAAACATGAAAACTTGTCCATCAGTTTCCTGCCGTCGCCGTCCTTGACGGACTTTTCAAGGATCACATCGCCCGCCAAGAACACTCGGACGGCATCAACCGGCTTCTTGGTCACGGCATCTCGCAGAGTCGCCATGGTCTCGTCCGGCATAACGGCTGAGAGAATCACCGTGGTAACCAATTTGCCTTTTCCAAAGTCGAGAACGTCGTTCCGAACCTTGGTCGAATTTGCAACTGCGGTTGCAACAAACGACAGCGGTAGACCATCCTTGAATCCGAGCAAGAAGCGATTCCCTTTGACTGCCCGAAGCGATGATTCGAAGGCTGCACTCTGCTGAGATTCCTCTTCCTTTAGAATTTCAACATTTACAGCACTGGAATTGCCATACCGACCGACCGTTACGAAGATGCTTACCTTAGCGGTTTCGCTCATTAGACCGCTGCCGAAACTGGTTACGAAGACGTTTTGAACCCAAATGTCATTCTGCTGCTTCGTGATCTTGTCTGTCCCCGAAACATCGGGCTTACAGTCTTTAGCCCATGCTTGAAAGGATGAGAGAGAACAGCACAACATGTAAATGGCGATTACGATTTGCCTGCTGATAGGAAATTGGATTTTAACTGATGGAAATTTGCTTTTTAACACTGCGCGGTTCAGGGCGAATTGCTTTTGCGTCGGGTTCACTTTGGCACTTTGCGCCTGACCGTTTTCACTGTCAATCATTAGTGAACCTCCGAAAGTCCTGAGTATTGACACATATTCATTTTTCAGGTGGTAAAGCCGGTTCAACGGGCGGAACTGCACTCTCCGCTCCAGCAGGGCCGGCAGCAGTTGTGCCGCTCTGAGATTAGTGTGAATCAGTCTCGCATATGTAAGCTTCGCTTTGAGGCGTTGGCTTCTGGAAGATTGGCCCCTGTAAGGTCGGCTGCGAATAGATTCACCACCTTCACCGTCTCCAAACTCACGGTGATGGCCTGGCTTATGTATTGGTCGTCATCCAAGCGGTTCTCTTGCCGCTTCAACGATAACACTTTGGCTGATTCGTAATTCACGAGCAGGTTAGTAATTATTTTGTCAGCAGCGGCATTAGTTGATTTAGTCGCCAGTGTGTTTTTCAATCTCAAGTGGGACACGCAGCAATTTATCTTTAAGAAGTTTGATTGTATCAGGGTCGATGCGAGAAGCCTTTGTCCTAGCTTGCCACTCAGAGATTCCGTCATAGGTGCAGTGACGTAAATAGTTCAACACACCTTCACTGCCTTTCAATTGCCCCCAATGTGGGTGGACTTGATTGATGATAATAATTACTTCGGTTGGCTTTCTCGCATCTATTGTTAAATAGGGATCGTTTGGGGACATGTCAGAAACCACAAACAATCGAACGGTAAGTTGACCGACTTTCCCCGTGAATGTTTCGTCCCTTGATTTGACAATAGATTGGGTGATGCTCTTAACAGCCTCTTCAACGACTTTCTGTGGCGGAACTGCCTCAACGGTGATGGAGTCCGCCATCTCATGCGAGGTCATTTCTTGCTTGAATTCGTCAATAGCAGTGTTGGTTTCAATATCCGAAGGTCTGCGACTATCATCCCTGCTCTTTCGAGGTTCGTTCGCCTTGTCTCGGTAGTCGCCGCAGTGTTTTTTAAGGCCCTCGCCAACTTTTTCTTCTTCCTCTCCCAACCAAAGTATATCGTCTTTTGTGTGACTGACATCAAATGCGTTAAGATGAATTTCTCCGACCAGGCGCTGGTTTACCAAATCGTTAGAACCTTGAAACTGGCCGTAAAGCAATTCTGGACGCCAAGAGTCAGGATAGCCACGCACCATTCGTCCGCAGTGGATAATGGAAAAGCCGGCATCTTCGCGACTACCATGCACAAGAATTCCTACCCACCCAAAAACTTCTTTGCCACCGACACTGAATTTAAAAGGCTTTTTATATGGCTCGCCAGATTTGTCACAAAGAAATCTATTTGGATCATCTTCCCAAGTCACCACTTCACCACACCACTTTAGATTAAGAATCCCTTTACGGAAGTCTTCACGATACATTGAAGAAAGAAAGTTTTTGATCTTACCGAGCGTCCGACCATGAAATTCTCGATTGAGTTTAGAAATTGTGATTCGCGTATAATGCTCATCTACGGGACAGCCTTTGTTTTCTATGTGTGGCAGAGTCTTATTGCCGTTGGCAATCTTGTCCACATTAATGACAACAATGTGTTCAACAGTCTCACCTAGGCGCTTGGTCGTTACCGTCCAGACGTTGCCAAGCCAACATGCAGCCGTCTTCAAGCCCATTCCATATTTTGACCTGCCAGAAGTGTTTTTAGGTGGCAATGCAATGTGAAGCGCATGTTCAAGCTCTTTGTAAGACATCCCCATTGCATTGTCAGTCACGATTAACCAACCCTTGCCCTTGTTATACTCAATATCGACGGTCAATTTTTCTTTCTTCGACAAAAATGCTTTATCAAGTTCCTTTTGATTATTGAAATAAGACTGGGTTGAGTTGTCCACAAATTCAGCCAGGGCATGCCACGGTGTATATGCAAGCCGTTTGTAGGACGTAATGATTTCTGGTCCGATTTGTAATTGAAGGCTCATATTTTTACTTTGTTGGATTTTGGGAAACCTTGCGGAACATAAAGTGACCATCCCCTCGACGAATAAGCTCGAAATCAAACCCCTCTGGAAGAGGATTGGGGCCGGGTGCAATCAGCCATACTTTGCCTCCGGTATCCAATCGTTCCCATTCTGTAATGTGGTCCTCATACACAATCGAAATCTTACCTTGAGGTTGTACCCCAAGTCCCCCTGGTGATTCGACCAGAAGGCAACGACTCATAAATGAATCAAATGCGCAATTTGATATGACTTCAGAAGGCCCAATAGGATGTTCCCCATTTATTCGAAAAAGGTATTCGCTATTGGCCGAACGAAAGACTTCAAAAATAGCCAGTTTTGCTTCGTATTTAGCAAGTGACTTTATCCAATCTGGCCTGGGTTTATTCACAACGACCAAAACGCGTGGCTGATTGGCTTTTAACATTGTCTTGACTCGATCTAAATTCAAACCATGGCAGCCATCACAAAGTTTTTTGGCTTCTTCATCCCCATAAGCAGCATTTGCTAATGTGCGGATTTGTGGCAGGACGTGGTTATTCAACAAATGGTGTTCCATTTCAACTTCGACAATCCACCATTCGGTGTAGCCACGTTCAATTAATGCAAAATCTGCTTTTGCGGATTCTGTCCCTGCATAGACAGTGGTTTTGAATTTAACTGGATGAAATCGAGGCCAAAGATGTTGCGCGTGTGCTTTAACCATCGTTTCGTATGCCGTCTCATAGACGCCTGTTGGCGACAACTCCTCATACCACTTGTTATTTAAGAGAACCTTAGCCATATTTCTTTGAAAAGCTTTAAAACTATTTCTGCGTTTTGGTTCGCCGTCTGTTTGCTTTTCTACGACCAAGTATTCTTTTGAAACGTCCTCTGGACGCTCGGATATAGTGTTTCCTCGGCTCAATCGCCAGCCATTTGCGATGGAGATTTTCAGCCGCTGCGCCGGTAGTGTTACTTCCACCAAACGGATCTAAGACCAAACCACCTCGGTCTGTAAGAAATTTAATAAAGAATTCCGGCAGGCCGATGGGCATTCTTGCCGGGTGTGGTTCAAGATTTTTCTTTCGGCAATAATCAAGATAGTCTGAGGATGCTTGAGTATTCGCCAGCGTGATAACATTCGAAGGAATGGCACCTCGATTATTTGTCAGGAATGATTTCTTGCCGATGTGATGTTCCGACGGTCGTTTGCCTGCGTTATATTTTTTGGTAGCCAAAAGTTTCTTCATCGAATCGCTGTATCCATTAAGCACTCGACGATTGTCTGCTTTTGGACGTTCAGTTGGCGACATCCACCAAAGGTGCGTGTAAGCGTCCTTCACTCGAATCCGCTCGATATTTACCCATTGAGCCGGGCTGGGCAATCTCGCTGGATTGTTCCAGATGAACTGCTGGCATAAGTGAAATTTTCCGGATTCGAGAAACGCCAAGAGCGCTTTCAGTGCGAGCGTTGACATCACCGGCTTTCCCTTCTCCCATGAGTTTCCCATCTCCATCACAATCGAACCTTTCCGCTTCAGTAATGCTCGAAAGGTAAGAGCGAGTCCTTTGAGCCAGTTGATATATTTTTCCCCCTGCAAGTTGCCGTATTTTTTCTTTCGATTGAGGGGAAATGGAGGCGAAGTAAAAATCAAATCCACTTTGCCGCGATACTTGGCTGCGAGCGGTGAGGTCAAAACGTCTTCAGCCTGACCTTGAAAGAAGACCCCGCGCGCCGTGCGATAAGCAATGCGAACGGTTTTTCGTCGGTCATTCATCAGTTTAGATTTTTTCGGACGTTTGGATTTGATAATGCGGAAATTACTGTTTTCGGAACACCGGGTCAATTTTTGACCGAGACCATTCACGTTGGATTTCATCTGCTTGCTCAAATCGAAAACAGGTCCTGAGTATTGACACACGGTAAAGCCGGTTCACCGTGCGGAGCTGGCACTCTGCGTTCCGGCGGGGCCAGCGGCGGCTGTGCCACTCAACGTGAGTTCCGCGGTCATCACCTTGACACCTGAGATGGAGGCGGAAACTTTGGCCTGGACCATCAGGCCCAGCCGGCCGGTGATGGTGGCTTCAATGATGAGCGTTTGCCCGGGCCGGGCCGAGCCGAAGATTTTGACTCCACGCAGCGCGGTCAGCTTCAGTCGCGGTAGGGACGGATTGGCGGGGTCTTCCTGCGCCACCATCCCGGCCACTTGCGCGCCGGCTTCAACCAGGAGCACGCCGGGGAGGATTGGTTCGCCGGGCAGATGGCCGCGCAGGTAATATTCGTCGCCGCGGACGCGGTATTCGCCCACGCCTTCCTTGCCGGGCGTCAAACTCAGCAGCCGATCCACAAAGCGAAATTCCGGGCCGTGGGGCAGCGACGTGAGGGCCAGTTGCAGGAGATCGGGCATGGCGGTCATTGGCGCAGCGGTTCCACC
>OBLU010004370.1_pt1 | contig 12750 bp, 10 predicted proteins | sample 1518681 | NCBI WGS metagenome assembly OBLU01 (sample SAMEA3539304, study PRJEB22396) | soil metagenome | biome: tundra; feature: field; material: soil | place: USA | collected 2010-05 | depth 0.15 m | reverse complement strand
GCCGTACCCGTCATCCCGTTCTGGCTGGCTAAGGTCAGACTGGCAGTGACGGAGTTTCCTTGCACCACCGACAATGTGTTACTTGTCGGGGTCAGGGTCATGGTGGGAGTGGTTGCAGTAGCCGCGCTCACCGTCACCGCGATCGTCGAGGTTACCGCCTTGCCGTTCAAGGTCACCTGGTAGTCATAATTGTAGGTTCCAGGCACAGTTGTTGTCGCGGTCTTGAACGTCATCGAAAGAGGCGCTGTGCCGTTCGATGCCAACACAACCGACGTCACGTAGTTGTACGCGAAGCCCGCGGGGCAGGCACTCACACCCAGGCAATGTGGCTGGATCGTCGCCGTACCCGTCATCCCGTTCTGGCTGGCTAAGGTCAGACTGGCAGTGACGGAGTTTCCTTGCACCACCGACAATGTGTTACTTGTCGGGGTCAGGGTCATGGTGGGAGTGGTTGCAGTAGCCGCGCTCACCGTCACCGCGATCGTCGAGGTTACCGCCTTGCCGTTCAAGGTCACCTGGTAGTCATAATTGTAGGTTCCAGGCACAGTTGTTGTCGCGGTCTTGAACGTCATCGAAAGAGGCGCTGTGCCGTTCGATGCCAACACAACCGACGTCACGTAGTTGTACGCGAAGCCCGCGGGGCAGGCACTCACACCCAGGCAATGTGGCTGGATCGTCGCCGTACCCGTCATCCCGTTCTGGCTGGCTAAGGTCAGACTGGCAGTCACGGAATTTCCTTGCACCACCGACACATTGTTGCTTGTCGGGGTCAGGGTCATGGTGGGCGAGACAGCTGTGAGCGCCACGGTAAACAGCGCACTTCCTCCCGCCACAAGATCTTGAAAGGAAGGCGTGATACTTGCGATCGTGTAGCCCGAAGGGGCACTGCACGTTAATACTTGAATTCCAATCGGTTGAATGGAAGAACCAGGCGCAGAGACCGAGACCGTCCCGTTTAGCATACACGAAGTTGCGACACTGTTCGTCGTGTTGATGAGGACGCGGCTGGTCGGAACTACCGAGAGGTTTTGGACCTGAAGCGCGTTGGTTCCCTGTAAATCCAAATACAGGTAATAGCTGTCGGTAGCGTTTGCGGTGAAAGGCGTACGAGGTACACCGTCAACCGTCAAACTGATTTGCGTAGGATCGCGAGTGAACACCAACTCGTGCCAACCTGTACTCCAGGCTGCGGTACCTGCGCTATTGCCGGTAATACTCCAGTAAGCTACCGCTGTATTTGTGGAAGGGCTAACTAAGGCAATCCAGTTTGCGCCTGTCGTGCCCGAAGAGTTGTATTTCAAACTCGCTGTGAATGAGCCAGTGAAAACGCGTCGACTACGAAGACTCAAACGGCTGGAAACAAGTGCGCCAGGTGTCTCAAGGACGTAGTCGGTGGTGTTGCTCAATTGCATGGTCCCCAGATGCGAAGCCGTGTCGACCGTGGAATTCTGAGCGAGTGCGGGATCGCCGATTGCTCTCCAGTTCTTGAGATAGCTACCCATAAAGGTGTCCTTCAGGTAGCAGTTGACATCGCCATTGCAACCCGGGTCAGGGAGACCGAGCGCCAAGTCGAGGTCCGAGTAGATCTGTTGCTGGGTTTGAGAACCGGAAGCAAGGTACGCGTCTAGCTGATGCAGATCAACGGGCTGAGTCCCTAACCCGGAAGCACAACCCGCAGAACCGTTGTTGTTTAGGTTGCTAGGCAGCCTGCCCGGTACACGCAGGATAATGTCTCCGCATTGAGTGGAGTACATCCCATTACCATCAGGCACAAAATGTGCCGGCGTGGCGATGTTCACAATTTCCAATTTGCTGTTGTCGGGCAAGGATGCGATGCTTGGAACATAAGTGCCCACGGCCTTGTCTTGAATCCCCTGATACGCGAGAGCCATGTATAGCGTTCCTTGCGAGTGACCGACGAGGACTACTTTGTATCCCGCTTTCGAATAGAGCTCGATTGAATGGAGCAAGCTAATGAAATCGGGATCACCGAGGTCGACCCTGTGCTGCGCCAGCAATCCCAATTGCGCCATCGACTGCAACAGATCACCACCTACAGTAGCAGCGAGGGCCAGAGCCGATGTGTCCGTGCCGCCATGGTTGAAGACATCATCGAACACCACGAGCGTTGGATCGAGCGGCGGGTTGGTGTGGGCATTGAAGTAGGCTGTTTTGTAAGTGTTCTTGACGAGCTGATCCCAGCTACTTGGGTCCGGCCCGCCCAGGATGCCATTCATCCACAGAAACACCGTGCACGCATTGGCTTTTCGGCAAGGTGTTACCGTGGTAGTGGTCTGCGCAGTAGCAATGTTGCTGGACAGAAGTGCCAGCAACAGGAACCTAAAGAGAAACAACTGTACCGTACGCATATAGCGTCTCCTTGTTCAAACTGACTACATTAGAGGGTCACCGTGTGCCGCCCTCTTTGTGGCGGCGGCGGACCCCTACTCCTGATACGCTGCCGCATCGCTGTTTTTCGCGTGGGCAGTGCTTCATAAAGAGTTTTTCGAACGGACAGAACATGTTCTTCTCTGGCTGCGTATTATAGTAAGGGGAGGCGCGCAGCCCACTGGACGCGAACGAGCCCGACCCAGACCTTCAGGGAGTCCGGTGCCCGGGATGTCAATTGCGCGCTGGCCACATCCGGCGTGAAGTCCAGAAAGCTAACGCTTTCAGATGATCGCTGACATGTTAGTTGCCGCTCCCAGGTTTAGCGACAAACGCCTATGGCCTGCTATCTGGAATGACACCTGGTCGAAGACGTATTCCGAACATTCCGAATGCCGCTTTGGTGACGGCCAGTTGTTGCTATCCTACCAAGTGTGTCCGTGCAGGGTTTGGAACAAGCTGGAAAAGGTGACCCGAGGCACTCAGATGAAAACAAAACTCCCACGGGTTAAATTCGAGGCACCATGGGCGACGCCCTTAGACCAGTTGTGCAGGTCCAAGGGTTTTCCCGCGGGTCGGCGAGACAAGGCCCTGCCGAATCGGACGATACGGAATGCGCTCACTGATGGTTCGATAACGGAGACATCGTTTGCCGCTCTCGGCGCGAAGCTAGGTTTCGATACGATCGCCAAATTCCAGGCATGGCTGGATGGTGCGGCGAATCCGGCTCCACCGCTTATTCGGGAGATCCGGAAAAGGGCTTTTCAGGAGATCACTTCCTCGGAGCGGCCCAAACCCGCCCCACCACCAGGAAAGAGGCCGCTGATTGCACCCCGTGGCTATCCCGACAGCGAGTTTGTTGAGGGCTGGACTATCCGCCTCAAGGCAGGCGTCCGCTATAAGTTCGAGTATGAATCTACGATATGCTGGGCGTGGCTGGAAACCGAAACCGTTCTTTACGTAGGGGTTCCTGCTGGTTCCGTACCAGATGTCTGGAAACGTTTCAAAAGCGCCGGTGCACTTAGTACGGTCGCGACCGACCCCGAGTTTATCGCCCAGAGTGAGAATTTCTTCGTAACCTGCTGGGGAAGGAGGGTGCTCACGAGTCAATCTCCACGGAAATACTTTTGTCCAGTCGATTTCAGCGAAGATGCTACCGGGTCCAAGCTTACTCTCCGGTTTTCGTCCCCGCCAGTCAACGACGCTGATTCAGAATCTTGTCCTGTAGTACGGATTTCGGCGGTGCGCTGAAAACAGATATTAACGGGCGGAAACACTATTATCAGGGTGCCGCGACTATATGCCGGCAAATCTCGCGAGGGTACTCTACAAGCGGCAGATGCCATCGGGCGCTTCGGTGACGAAGGGAAATGACCACGAGGCCGGGAAAGCCTTTCCGCCAAGCGTCGATCGCATCTGAGATTCGCACGAGGGGGTCAAGATTCGGGGAAGTGCCGTGAATGTAGGTCACCTGCCGAACAACATCGGCCAACTCGCCCTCCTTGATGGGGACGAATTTCATGATGAAGCAGGCCTGGCTTGTGACGGCCGGCATCCCGGCGCGGCCTAGAGCAGCGCGGGCTGCGCTGACAACCTCCTGGGGCGCGTCTTCTTCCATTGGGAGTCTGTCCCCAAGTAGGCTGGCCGCGGTCCACAAGGCGCTGGACAAGGGTCCGCCGCGGTACCAACAGCTCATGTTCAGCAAAAAGGGCGGGCGCTTGACATTGTCGCGGTTCGCCAACGCCGTATCGAGTATCACTACGACCTTGCCATAGGGCAATCCGGCTTCACGGTAGCAATCGAGGAAGAGCTTGGCCACCATGCCACCCATCGACGCCGCGTAGACGCGAAGCTCGTCTGGCTTCAGAGACTGGAGCGCCGCCATCACCTTGGTGTGGATCTGTAGTATGTCGATGCCGCGATCGGGGTAGTTGACGGCTACTATCGCGTCGTCAACCGCTACGAATGGGGCAAAGGCATCGCCAAGTAAGCGTCCGGGCATGAGATAGCCGGGGAAAATGACGATCACGCGGCGGGCAGTACCCGAGCGTGGGAGCGTGATGCTAACGCCCGCGTGCGTGCTGGTTCGGTAAACGAGGCCGAGTAAGACATCCAAGGCCAGCAGCGAGGGAATGCCGACCAAGAGACCGGCTACCGTCAGCCAGAGCCACGACGTCGAATTGGTCAGGGTTGGCACATCGTCTCAGATGTCGCGCCGAATTCTTCGAAGTCTACCATAAACGACTCGTGCGCTCGCCTACATTGAGCGGAACACACCGAATTTCAGTGAGGGGTAACACAAGGGAAGCTGGGACCAGACGCAATGGGATTCCCGTTTTGGATTTGGACATGCCACTTCCGTGATCGAATCGGGCTCCGCCCCTCCTTGATGGGCCGCTTCATCGTGTTCGACGTCAATGGCGCGACGGAGGAGTGCGTTGAGATCCTGGCGTTGCCAGTGTTCGAAGTCCAGCGTTACGATCACCATAAACCATTGCAAAAACAGAAGAAACCCTTCTTAGAAGGAAAAACAACATCAGCGCCTGCGCCAACTCGTTCGCCTGTTCAGGCGTTTCCCGGAATGCTGTTCGACTTCGCCGGAATGCGCACCAGACGTGAGGGATACAAAGATGTACACGTGTCCTTGGGAACCCGCGCACGTCCGCAGGTTGACGACAATACACTCATGTGATTTCCGCGGACGGCGTTTACAGAGACCGATCCCTTGACTTGTGCCGGCGGACTGGGGAGGTGCATCGAGCCCTGGGAGCGGGCGCGTAAGCACGACGAGCGGCTTCCGGCGACCGAGACTTGGCCGACGAACGCGGCGAGCCTCTTGATGTTCCGGTTCTGGCCGAGACAGTAGATGTCGCCAGACATGACGACACGCCCTCGACACCTGCGGACCTCCTTTTCGAAGGTTGCGGCGGCACCCATGGCGAGATGGGCGACGCCGCAGGCGATTCTTTTCGGACCATTAGGCGGCCTGTTGCATCTGCTTCAAATCGGTGAACGCTGCTGACCAGAAGGCGGTCCAAAACTGCATCACCTCCTTGAACGCGGTAAGAACTTCCTCGCGCTGCTGTGCCCCTTGAGCCATGTACCGCAAGGCGATCTCGTGCGTGTCAACGATATGGCCGCCCTCGACCTTTACATGGATTCTTAGATAATGATCCGTGTCGAGAAGTTCCGGGAAACCGCTCCGGCGGACGACCTCGTGAAAGAAGACGGAGATCTCCAACGCGGGATTCTCAATGCCCGCGAGCAGCCCTGCTGCTCGTGCCGGCGATGTGGGCCGCCACAGGCCCTGATGAAACTCGTTCATGATTTCCTCGGATCGGTTTACGATGGCCGGTGTACCTCCCAACTTCGTGATTAGCTCGTCGAGCAGGGTGTAGTGTGGATCGTAGCCCTCTTCCATGCCATCCTCCTCGAAATAGTTCCCCAGCATAACCCGCTTCCGATCGGCTTGATCGGGGAACGCTGAAGCCAGGAGGAGAAGGATTTGTGGCTGGTGTCTTGACAGGGGCCGCCACCTGTTGAAGAAAGCTACGGCGTTCTCGACCGTTAGGCAACCGATGCTTTGTATCCACGTGAGGTGCTCGTTTGTCGGCCCGTGCAGCCACCCCCGATAGTAGGTCGAGAACATTTCCAAGAGTTCATGTGCCCGTTCGTCGTCGTTCATTCACTTTTCTCCTTTCGTCTCGGTGCTGCGTTTAGTCCTCTTTGCCTGACGATGCTGCTTCCGCCGACTGCATATGCCGCCCTCTTTGTTGCATCGGCGGTCCCTACTTCTTGATACGCTCCGGCGCCGCTCCTTTTTCGCGTTCCCCAAATTAATATTTTCGCGACTGGGCAGAAAAATCTTCGCCTCCGGCTGCGTATTATCGTTAGGGGAGGCGTGCAGCCTTCCACTGGAAGCGGACAAGATGCCTGATGACAGCGACCCCCAATTGAAGAACCTGTTTGGGCGGCTCAAAGAAGGTGACGACACGGTGCTCGCGCTGTTGTGGCCGATGCTGTACCCGTTCTGCGAGAAACGCGTCGGCAACGGGTCGGCGCAAGATGTAGTCCAGGAAACACTCATGAAGATCTCGAACATGCGAGAGAGGATTGATCTGAATCGCAGCCCGAAATGCTTGATGTTCAAGATCGCCACCAACTCGTGTAAAGACGAATTGAGGAGACGCGATCGCAGGCCCGAGGAACCTTTGGAAGACCTTGGTCGGGGCGAGCCGGCTTGTAGCCCCGCCGAGCTCACGTCCTACCAAATTCTCGATGTGCTCGACGCCGACCTTCGAGAAGCGTTCGTGTTAGTAAAACTGGAGGGATTCTCACTGGAAGAAGTGGGCAAAATGGTCGGATGTGATCACAGCACCGTTCACCGCAGGGTAAAGAAAGCATGCACAATTGTGCGTCTCCACTTTCCAGAAGGAAAAAACCGATGAACAACGAATTTGCCTGGTTACGCCAACTCTACGCGAAGGACCTGGCCAATGGTCCGCGTCAACACTCTTTGCTTACGGCGGAATGTCTTCCCCTACGCAAGCTCGCTGACCCCAACCGAGAGCACTGGACCGAACAAGAGCGGGCGCACACGCGGTCTTGCGAATACTGCCAACGCATGGTCGCGATTTCCTGGCGTGCCAACGGTTGCCCCCATTGGTCTGCGCTACAAGACTACGTTCAGGGGAACTACGCCGACGCTGGAGCGTTGGAGTTCCACCTTCGCCACGACATGTGTGAGCGTTGCCAGCGATGGTTGAATCTTGCTGAAGCCTTGGGGCGGGTCGGAGAGCTGGTGCGACAATCGCTTCGGAACCAGGCTCCGTTGTTGGCGTCACATGGCGAGAGAATACTGAGCGAAGGAGCGATTCCAGGTGGCTCGGATCTCTATCAACGGACAATTCGGGACGAGGAAGGCAACATTCGCATCCGCGTTTCCAGTGGGGAGCTGGCCTTCGAGGGAGTGGAGGTCGAGGTAGTGCTTGTCGAGAAGGAACATCCGAGCCTTACGCTGCGAAGAAAGGGCGCGGAGCTCATCTGTGGAGAAGTCGTGATACCAGCCGACCGAGTACCGGATAACCTAGAAAGGCTGGAGTTTAGGCTGCGTTCTCCAAAATCGAAATGATCCCGCTCTATGCCAAACAAATTGCGACAGCTACCATCGTATTCTGAGCAACCGTGGCACGCATACTTCAATATTCATTGGTTGCCCTACTTCGAGAATTTGTGGGCGGATCTCCGTTCCTTTCTAAACGCACGGAACCAGCAAGAACTTGAAGATCTTGCCGCGAATCTCGACCGTCTCGAACGCCATTTCGGATACGACCCTCACGACGAATCTAAGCACCAAGTCCGGCTTGCGAGGATCTGGGTGTGGTGTGCGATTCGATCGGCTACGCCCGATGCCGAACTGCACCGCATGGCCGGCGGGTCCGCGGCAACGCTGACTCAGGAACTGCCAAGCTGGATGAGGGCCGAAGCTGTGCAGGCCCGAGCGTTCCTCCGCAGCTTCCTCGAACTCGGCCGAGACAAGAAGGTTCCTGTAGTTGTGATCGACTTGCAGTTTCAAGACGATCAGGTTCTACAACTCGTGGCCGAAGCTCATGAGAGCGGGAGCGGCAGCCTCTTCCCGCACCCACTACTGGCGCTTTCTCTGGTGGAGGATGATTTCCAACAAGCCATCATCGATGCGTGGAATGCAGCCCGCCGCCACTCGGACCATGGCGGTGCGATCATTCAACCGCTGGACATTCTCTGGCGTGTGGAGCAGAACTCGGGCTGGCCACTCAGGAGAGGTGTCGCCGGACGCTCCGCCTACGGGGCAGCGGTCCGATTGTTTCTGCACCTGCTCCGGAACACTTCCCTCGATTCGGACGTGGTTGTGCTGGCGGAAAGTCCCGGGCCAGAGTCCAGTCTCGGCCCTGTTAGCGACCTGCGCCGGAAAGCGCGAGCAGTCCTGAAGAAGTTGCCGTTTGCGACCATCCTCGTGCCGAGTCAAGTCGACCGCGCCGTTGTGCTTGAGGCAGGGTCCGGAGATTTTCCCGATTGCAATGTGCAAGTAAAGGCTCTGGCCAGACCAGACTTGGGGGCCTTAGTAAATGCCCGATCTTGGATAACCGATCAATGGCTGAACTTCCGCACGGCCTGCGGGACAATCACGAATCGGTATCTTGGAACTGAAGTGCGACGAAAAGTGGCTCCTCGGCCTGACGCGGAGCATCACGTCCTGGAGTTTATACGATCGAACGGCCGCCTCTTGCCAATTCTCGGAGAGTCCGGCATGGGCAAGACCTATCTGCTTGCGAGGTTGTGTCAACTGCTTGAGCCCGAATCTATCTCGGATGATTCGGCACAAGGAGGGTCCGTTGCCTTCCTGTGCTATCAGGCTGATGCCTTCAACAAGGTCAGCTTACGCAAACAGATCACCGAAGACCTAGTAGGACTTGCCGGCGTGCCCGATTCAGAAGTCTCCGAGACGGTACTGCCGCGGTTTGTTAGACGTTTTGAACACAGGTGCGTGATCGCTATTGATGCTTTGAATACGAGTCCCGACCCACAAACTTTGCTGCGAGACTTGCGATCGTTGTCAGCCGAATGTGGCGAGTCCTTAAGAGTAGTAGTCACTTGTCAGCCGTCTGCGTGGATGACCCTTCTACAGAGCGTTGGCGGACCAGAGCACTCCACACCCACTCTCTCGATCGGACAGTACTCGGATCAAGAGGCACAGAATGCGATTGGCCTGCTGGCTGACTCCTCTGCGTCCGACGTAGCCACGGTGGTCCAGAAGTGGAGTGTGCGCGATCCTCTCCTGGTTGGCCTTGTTGGACGACACATGTTCTGTGGTAATAGGTCGGATTCAGATAAATTGATGACTGACGGTGGGTTTCCTGCTCTACTTGAGCATCTACAGAGGGAGCACGGTCTGCGGCATGAGGACATACAGTTCCTCTCCCAGGGATTGGCCGCAGCCATTCTGAGTCTCGCCACTGGGCGGAGCCCCACGGGCTTGGCGCAGGCCCAGGCCGGACACGTGGCTCTCTCGGCCTTTACCGAACGCGACCGCGCGGCTATTGTTCGTCTGGACACCTTTGGAATCGTCCGAATTCGCTACAACGAAGCTGGCTTCAGTCATGAGCGGCTTCGGGACTACTTCTTGGGCCAGGGACTTCTCCAGCAGCGCGCCATTGATGCGGAACCCAACACATTTTACCCTCGCACGCTTGACGAACTCGTCAAATCGGAATCTCGTCTGGTTTTACAAGGGGCTGTGCGTGATGCCATATTGGCTGATTTGGCTCTTGCGCATGACGCCTCGCTCTTTGTTGACATGGCTTTCGTAGATCCCGACCTCGAAATGTTCTTAATAGCGACCTTCCAGTTGTCCGCTCGTCACGCTACCCGGCTCCATCTTCCGCTCAGGATCTTGGATCGCGCTATGAGTGAACTGACCAGGGCAAGGTTAGGGAGGCCTTCCCCTGTTCACGCGGGCAACAGTAGGTCGCCCGAGATTATGTCGGTATCCGGGGCGCGGGTGGCCCTGGAGGTCGCCCAGCATTTGGCCGATGATAAGACCCTGGAAAAGGGCCTATCGTGTCCGGACATAAGGGTTCGTGCGGTGGCGGTTCAAGCGGTATCTCGACTCTCGCGTCAGGATTGGGGAAAAGGTGCAGCCGTAGTGCGCCAGACACTGCTGATAGGCTGGCACTTCGGACTCCTGCCCGAGAAGGTCAAGTCATGTGCGGCTCTAAGCGTGCTCCTTATGGCCGAGTTGCCACATTCGAAGGACGCCCGCAGGCGTGAGGGGATTGCGGCATTACGCGACATATGGATGGGATGCTTACGACGCGTTCCGCGATTCGCCAGAGGATGGATACTTGATCGGATGATCGAGATGTTCAAAGAACGAACCACGGAAGGCGGCAGATACAATCCGGTGAATTTCAGGGAGCTTTCACAGACCTTCCTTCTGTCATCCCAAGACATGGCTTCCTACATGCGTCTTGTGGATGCGCTAGGGGCCACGACAGTCAACATGGCCAAAGTAAAGGATGATGTGTGTGCTGCGACTAGTCGCCGCGACGCGATCAGTGCTTTTGTCGTCGGTGCGCTCTTCGCGCGCCAGTTTCTTGATGACCCTGGCATTGGGCTGCAAATTGCTGAAGCTGTCGCCGCGATCGAGAGCGCTCAGAATCGCAAAATTGGGCCGAGCATGACCCAAATAGTGTGGGGCCTCTACGTGGCGCTGCGAGCACGCGGATTCACAAATACTGAGTTGCTGGCCTCGCTGAATTCATATATCACCCGTTATTTTTCAGCCAGTCCCCAGGGCGACTGGCAGGCGGCCTCGGATGATGTCTACAGCGCCACTTTCAGCGATATTCGGATAATTTGTGCCGTGGAAGTCGATGGCGATGCGATTAATGCCGACCTGCAACATCTTCTGAAACGCGCCGTCAAAGAACATCGAGATCATCCGGACCTCATTCGAGACATATTGTATGATTTGTCAAAGGTGAGCCGGGACCGCAAGTATCAAAGTGCGCTTTTGGCGAATTTGGAGTGGCTCCTCGCGCAATCGGCGGTCAATGATATCGAGGCCCTTACCGACATCCTGGCGACGATGCGACAGGAGAATTCGGTTCTTGTAGACCAGACGCTTCGTCTGTGGAATGTTCCCAGTGATCGAGTTGACAGAATTATGAGTCGTTCTGTGCTCCAGTCGATTGGAGAGGACCTTATGTTTGGAAACGTGTCGCTCGGTTTTGGCGACCTTACTACGGCGTGGTACTTGGATGAAGGACTTCGACCGATGTTGATCCGTATCTTGAGGTCTGTTGCCGACGGTAGGGGGCTGGTACGTTGGTGTGCCCACGGAATTGCAGCTCTGGCGAATGCCGCGCTAGACGCGCCGTACTTTCCAGAGACAAAAGCGTGACTCGATGCCTTCGGTGGTTGTGTCGCAAAGCCGATTCGATGACGGTCTGGTACGGTGATACAAATGCGCAACGGCCGGCCAGCACTGTTCCATGGACGGCACTTCCCGGAAGGGATCATCGTGCTGTGCGTGCGATGGTATCTGCGCTACCCTCTGAGCTATCGGAATCTTGAGCCGATGATGACGGAACGAGGATCGGCGGTGGATCACTCGAGGACCGCACGCTGGGGTTTGCATTACGCGGGGATTCTGAACCGGCGCATTCGGCGAGAGATGCGCTCTCCCAATCGATCCTGGCGGGTGGATGAAAGCTATGTTCGTGTGGCTGGCAAATGGACCTATTTATATCGCACCATTGATTCTGCTGGAAACACGATGAATTTCATGCTGTCTCCGAACCGGACCTGATTGCGGCCAAACGGTTTCTCCGGCTGGCCGTGAGTGCGACGCAGATTCGGCCGCGAGTTGCCAAGAGTTCCTTCGCGTGCCTGATCGCGCCGGCCATCGGCCCATCGGCGCCGGACGGTGTGCGCGGCGGCCTGCAGGCCTGGGATCCGATGAAACACATGCTGGTCTGGCGAGGCGATGGCGGCGGATGCATCGGCGGTGGCACCGTGACCACCGGTGGGAACCTCGTCTTCCAGACGTCCGATGACGGGCGTTTCGCGGCGTGGAGCGCCGACAAAGGCGAAAAGCTGTACGAGATTCTGACCGGCAAGGGAGGTGTGGCGCCGCCGATCACCTGGGAGATCGATGGCAAACAGTACGTGGCCTTCATTGCCGGTAAGGTCCGCCCCGCGGGGAGCGTCGGGTCCCAACGATGCCAAGGTCGATAACCCTCCATGCTGTTCGTCTTTACACTTGACGGGAAGGCCGAGCTCCCCGCGCCGGTTCGAAAGGCTGAACACAGACGAGTTCACGCTGACGTCACAGGTGCCGGTGGAAGAGCCCAGGCCCAGAGTGGCGGTGGACGTGTTCAACGTCGCGCTCGTGCCCCACTCGAAGAAACTCCCCGCGGACACGCCATTCGGGTTGATTGTCCCGTTCATCTGGAAACAGCACTTTAGCCTGACCCCACGTCCCGTTGTGTCGCGTTAGGCTGTTTTTTTTAACCGAATAGTCTCTGGCGTTTTCATCACTGCCCGTTAACCCGCCGTTTCCCCCTTCTTTGAAGCGCACGCCAAACCGCCGGATCGGCTGCGAGAGGCTGCACGCGACACCCGGCCACGTTGACGAAAGCACCATGGTAAGTGATCGAGCCATGCCGGAAGAGTCTCGCCAAGAGCGCCAGCGCATGGTTGGCAAGCGTCGGATTTACGAATGGCTCCTGTCGCTCGAGCGCTTCCACGGCACTGCAGCTCGGCAGACCGTCGTTGTCGAGCGACGGATCGACCAGTTCTGGGAACAATTCGGCGACGGTT
>OBLU010004369.1_pt1 | contig 12752 bp, 11 predicted proteins | sample 1518681 | NCBI WGS metagenome assembly OBLU01 (sample SAMEA3539304, study PRJEB22396) | soil metagenome | biome: tundra; feature: field; material: soil | place: USA | collected 2010-05 | depth 0.15 m | reverse complement strand
CTTTCGGGGATGAAGATCGACCTGCCGGAATACATCGCGCGCTACCAGATGAACCTGGCGCGGTTGAAGATGGCGAAGAAGGATGCCATTGTGATGCATCCGGGACCGATTATTCGGGGCCTGGAGTTGACCAGCGAGATCGCCGATGGCGCGCAGGCGCGCATTCTGGAGGAAGTGCGTAATGGTGTGCCTACGCGTATGGCAATTCTGGCGCGGGCAATGGGAAAGATGCGATGACAATCGATTTCACCACGGAGTCACAGAGACACGGAGAAAACTAAAACCAAGAAAATGCAAACTAGATTCTCTGGGTGACTCTGTGGTGAAAAATGCGATAAGAATTAAGGATTGATGTGACTTCACGCTCTACAACCAGTCTGTTGATCAAAGGCGGCCACCTCATCGATCCGGCGGCTCGCATCGACGCGCCCATGGACGTGCTGTTGAGAGATGGGCGGGTTGCCGAAGTTGCGCCGCCTAAGAAGATCAAGGGCGGTGCGGACAGAACATTCGATGCCCGCGGGCTTATTGTGGCGCCGGGGTTCATCGATCTGCACGTGCATTTGCGCGAACCTGGACAGGGGCACAAAGAGACGATCGCGACGGGCACGGCAGCCGCTGCGGCGGGCGGATTTACCACCGTCTGCACCATGCCCAATACCGTGCCGGTTGTGGATTCGGTCGAGTGGATCGAGTGGCTTCGGCAGCCGGAGCGCGGGGCGGTCGTCAACGTATTTGCTATCGCGGCGGCTACGCGAGCGAGCAAGGGAGCTACGCTCAGCGACTTCCGGGCGCTGCATTCCGCGGGCGCGATTGCGGTCACCGATGATGGCAAGCCGATCCTCGATGACGCTATTATGCGCGAGGCGCTGGTTCTTGGCGGAGAGCTGAATTTCCCGGTCGTCCAGCACGCCGAAGACACGCGCATGACCGAAAATTGCTCCATGCACGCGGGCGCGCGTTCGTTTCGTCTGGGGCTGCGCGGGATGACGGCGGCTGCGGAAGCCTCGATCGTCGAGCGCGACGTACAGCTCGCGATTCACATTCCCAATGCCCGCCTGCACGTTGCGCATCTTTCGACGTCGGACGCGTTGAAGAGTGTGCGCCGGGGCAAGCGCGCGAAGGCGCGGGTGACGTTTGAAGTTACGCCGCACCATTTCACACTGACCGACGAGGACATGCGCGATTACGACAGCAATTACAAGATGAATCCACCGTTGCGTTCAGCCTCGGATCGCGAAGCCATCCTGGCCGCGCTGGCCGATGGCACGGTGGATGCAATCGCCACCGATCACGCTCCTCATGCCGCCCACGAAAAGGAGATGGAATTCGAGCGGGCCGCGTTCGGCATCATCGGACTGGAAACCGCGGTGGGGCTGGCGATCACGCGACTGAATCGCGAAAAGCACGTCCCGCTGGCGCGCATTGTAGAACTCTTCACCGCGGGTCCGGCGCGGTGCTTCGATCTGCGGGGGCGGGGTTCGCTGGTCCGCGGCTCGATTGCCGACGTTACGGTTTTCGATCCGAAGAAGAAGTGGACCTTCGACGCCGCGAAGTCACTGTCGAAATCGCGAAACACGCCCTTCGATGGGTGGCAGCTTACGGGGAAAGTGGTGGCGACTATTGTCGGCGGGAAGGTCGTGTACGCGGGATGAAACGCCGACAGCGCATCACTTTCTGCATTTCTAAGTCTCTGGTTGAGCATCTGAAAAAACGGGCCAGGATGAGACGGCTTTCGGAATCTGCCTTGGTGTGCAATGCTATCGAATGCTATCTCGGAGAAGGCGCGACTTCTGGTTCAGCCTACGAACTGGCGGGAGAATCGGGTCTGATTGGATATGTGCGCGGTGGGCCATCCGATCTGAGCGCCAATCGTAAGCATTTTGAAGGTTTTGGCCACAGCCGATGAATGCGATTATCTTCGCAGCGGCACACTGAATCACGGAGTGGATCAGCCGAGGACGTGGTCAACCGGTCACCGCCGACCCCCGCAGTGCTACAATTCCCGGCCATGAAGCGCTTACTTTTTCTTTTTCTGCTGATTCCCTTCCTGGCGGCACAGACGACGACCGAGGTCGAGATCACTTCGGAGCCTTCGCACCACCTTGCGATTGATAACGAATACATCCGCGCTTTCAAGGTCGAGATCGCGCCCCAGACTGCAACGCTCATGCATCGACATCGCCACGACTATGTCTACGTCACGATCGGCGATGCGCACATCTCCAATGAAGTGGAGGGCAAGCCGCCGGTCGAGGTCAAACTGGCGAATGGCGACACCCGGTTTTCGCCAGGAAACTTTGCGCACATCGCGAGGAACCTCGCAGACCAGCCCTTTCGAAACGTGACCATTGAGTTGATGCAGGATGACAAACTGCGGCAGACGCCGTCTCACTGGCCGGAAGAGACTGGCGAGAAGACTTTCGCGGGCGGGCGCAGCAAAATTCTTTTTGTGAAAGATGGAGTGCGCGTGTCGGAAGTCAATCTCGAACCGGGTGCGGTCGTTCCCAGCCACCATCATGATGGCGCTCATCTAATGGTCGCGGTCAGCGATCTCGATCTGAGTAGCGACGTCGAAGGACAGGGCCCGATGCTGGGAAAGTTCCAGACCGGTGAGATCAAGTGGCTGCCCGGAGGCTACACCCACACGGTGACCAATGTGGGGAAGAGCCCGGCGCGATTTGTGACGGTGGAGTTTTAGTCGGGCTGCGGCTGCGCGCTCCAGCCTTGGGGGGCGCGACTCACAACCGCGAAGGCGTTAGGCGCTTTTGATCAACGGGTTGCCCGGAGACACCAATCCGGCCCGATGCAGTTTAGCGGTGAGGCGGTCTTTGTCAGTGGAAGCGGAAGCAGCCGAAAGGCGTTTGCGAAGCTTGGCAATTTTCTCGGCGCGGGTACGACGGCGGCGAATTTCCGGGCGACGGCTGGGTGCGGACATAGAGTTCTCCTTGGTGTTCGGATGGTATTCTGCGAAATCGAGGTGCGAAATTTACGAGGCCAGATTACGGCCAGCGCCGCGAACTCGTGCCAAACCTCGATTATAGGGTTGATCGGCACCGGTAGCAAAGGCGAGACAACGACTTACTTCGCTCGATAACCGCTGCACACCAATACTGGAAGACGGGGATACCTGGGAAAGCTCGAATCCTCAAACGACAATTCACACCTCAAGAAAACCGAACCGCGATCGGATTCGATCCGGCGCGTATGCTGGCAGGTGCGACAGAGGCCGGGATCGGGATGGGTCGGACGGTCGTTAATTGGCCGGTAGTCGATTGGTCCATCGTCAGTTTCAGAGGGCATGGATTACCTTCCGACATCTTCGAGGATCGAGTCTACTCCCGCAAATTGGGCCGGGGCCGACAGCATTTCGGTTCGGTGCTGTTCATTCGGTGTTGTTCAAAGGGGCAAGTTGTGCCGGAATCGGTAAGCCGAGTTCGCTGTTGAGAAGTTGTAGTCTGGGGGTCGCTTCCGTCTTTCAAAGGTATATACTTTCTTGCGAGTGTGGGAACACGGGCAGGGGCATTCTGCCGTGTGTCCGCTGGGGTTTTCGCTTTCGCTTCGTCAATCTCCTGGCCGTTCCTAAAATTGCAGTATGAGTGATTCCAAACCACGGCCCGACGGAAAGCCTGTCACCAAAAAGCCCGGGGCTCCGGGTGTCGGAACTCCGTTTGCTGGTGAGAGTTCCTCGAGCAACCTCCCCGTTCCTCCTCAGGACCGAGCCAAATATGATCCCGACGCAACGATTGTCGATGGTGTGCCGCAGTTTGATCCCGAAGCAACCCTGATAGACGCGGATGCTACGATCGCCGGCGCTCGAGCGCGATTAGACCCCGATGCCACGCTGATCGACGTTGACGCCACCATCGCGCCCGGAACATCTTTCCGCAGGACACCACCGCCGGCCTCGCCTTCGTCATCACCTTCGCGGATTTCATTTGGGGGCGACAGCGCGGCCGTTTTGCAGATCGGCGATCTCCTGGGCGGGCGATATGAGGTTCTGCAACTGCTGGGCGAGGGCGGGATGGGCGCGGTCTACAAGGCGGCCGACCGCGAACTCGATCGCTTCGTCGCCTTGAAAGTGATACGGCCTGAGCTGGCTTCGAATGCCTCGATACTGGCGCGTTTCAAGCAAGAGTTGCTGCTGGCGCACCAAGTCACGCACCGGAATGTGATTCGAATTTACGACCTTGGGGAGGCCGAGGGCGTGAAGTTCATCACCATGGAGTTCATCGAGGGGAAGGATTTACGGTCCCTCATCAAGCAAAAACAGAAATTTACTCCCGAGGAAACGGTCGAGGTCATTCAGCAGGTGTGCCAGGCACTGGATGCGGCCCACAGCGTGGGGGTGATTCACCGCGACCTCAAGCCGCAAAACATCATGCAAGACCCGGCGGGACGAATCCTGGTAATGGATTTCGGCTTGGCCCGTACAGTGGGAGGCGACGGGATGACCCAAACCGGCGCGATCGTCGGCACCATGGAGTACATGTCGCCGGAGCAGGCTTTGGCCAAGGACCTCGATCAGCGATCAGACCTTTTCGCGCTCGGCCTGATCATGTACGAATTGCTGACCGGCAAAACACCTTTCCAGGCCGAGAGCGCTTTAGCCAGTTTGATCAAACGGACCCAGGAGCGTGCCATTCCCGTGTCCGACGTCGACGCGCAGATTCCCGGGGCGTTGAGCGGGATTGTCAGCAAGTGCCTGGAACGCGATTTGAACGAGCGGTACCAGAGCGCGGCGGCCATCCTGACCGACCTGAACACGTGGAAGGACAAGAGAGCGGCGGGCACAATCAAGTTCGATGCCCATGTCAAACCTTTGGGACGAACGGTTCCGTGGCCGCTGGTTGCCGGAGTTGCGACCGCCCTGGTGCTGGGGATCAGTGGGTACACGTTTCGCGACCGGCTTTTCAAGTCATCGGCGGGCACGGGAAGTGCTGCGGTGGTGCATCCGATGTCGCTGGCGATCTTGCCTTTCCGCAATGCATCGGGCGATCAGACTTTGGATTGGCTGGGCCCCAGCCTGGCCGACATGTTGAGCACCGATGTGGGGCAGTCGGCGCGGCTGCGCACGGTCAGCCCCAGCAGTCTGCACCAGATCTTCGGCGACCTGCGAATTTCGTCCGCGACGGTGCTCGACCCGGCGACCATCAAGCGAGTGGCGGAATTCAGCAACGCTGACCGCGTGGTTTGGGGACAGTACGCCAAATTCGGCGACCAGATCCGCATTGACGGCAGCCTTCAGGACATCAAGAACGACCGCACGATTCCGTTGAAAATCGATGTGGCCAGTGAAAAAGAGATTCCGGCGGCGATCGATCGCCTGGCCGAGTCGATCCGCCAGAAACTGGCGCTCCCGGAGGATGTGCTTAAAGAGCTGAAGGCCAGTTCCTTTCAGCCGAGCTCCAAGTCGATTGCAGCGTTGCGGGATTACGACCAGGGAATCGCGGCGCAACGCGATGGAAAGAATCTGGACGCGCAGAAGCAATTCGAGGCGGCGACCAAGGAGGACCCCAGCTTCGCGCTGGCATTTGCGAGGATGGCGCAGTCCTACAGCAGTTTGGGCTATGACAGCGAAGCGGAGCAGTCCGCCAAGAAAGCAGTGGATTTGAGCTCGGACTTGCCGGAGTCGGAGAAGTATTTGATTGCCGCGATTCGTTCTCAGGCAACGAAGAACTATCCGGAGGCGATCAAGGCGTATGAGAATCTGGCGAAGGCTTCGCCGGACAATTCCGATGTGCAATCGGCGCTTGCCAGCCTCTATCAGGATTCCGGCGAGCTGGCGAAAGCCCGCGACTATTACCAGAAGCTGCTGGCGGCCAATCCCAAGGACATAGCGGCAACGCTTGACCTTGGGCGCATCGAGATCAAGAGCGGCAACCCGCAAGCCAGTTTTGATCCTCTGAACCGCGCTTATAGTCTGGCTGTTCAAGTCGACAACCAGGAACAACAGGCGGGCAGCCTTCACCTCATGGCTTTGGCTTACAGGAATTTGAGCAAGCCTCAGGAGGTTCTGCGCAACGAACGGGAGGCAATCACCATCTGGCGCCGCATCGGTCAGAAGCGGGGCTTGGCGTTCAGCCTGAACACCATGGCCGCAGCGGAGGCTTCGCTCGGAAATGCCAAAGACGCGATGTCCAACTTCCAGGAGGCGCTGCAGATTCGGCGTGAGATCGGCGACAAGCGGGGGCTGGGCGACACTCTGATCGATATGGGGAATTTCTCCGACGACCGCGGCGACCACGATCAGGCGCTCAAGATGTACAAGGAAGCCCTGCAGTTAGAGCGCGACATAGGCAATGAGAGTTTGCAGGCTACTTGTCTGAACAATATCGGCAGCGTGTACTCCGAGAAAAATCAATTTGAGGACGCGCTTACTTATTTTCAGCAGGCGCTGCAACTGCGGGAAAAATCGAAGGTACCGCAGGATATCGCCGAGGCGGTTCACAACCTGGGTCAAACCCAGGCGAGCATGGGTCAGTACGATCAGGCTATTACGTACTACATGCGGGCGCTGGATTTGCGGCGCAGCATCAACGATACCCATGGCGCCGCTCTCGATTCCTACGGCTTGGGCGCTTTGTTTGATTATCAGGGAAGGTTCGGCGCGGCCATCAATGCGAAGCAGGACGCTCTCAAGACTTTACGGGATCTCAAGGACGGGAGCCCCTGGATGCCCGAAATTCTTGGGAGCTATGGAGAGTCGCTCATCCTCGCCGGGCGCGGAGACGAAGCCAAGGGTCCTTTGGATGAGGCGTTGCGGCTGGCGCACGACCTGAAGAACGATGGCTTAGTTGCGCAGACGTTAGGATTTCAAGGCGACGCATTCTTCTATCAGGGGAATTTCACGGCTGCTCATTCCCTTTACGATCAGGCCTTGCAGACTGCTACACGCAGCAAGGATGGGGAACAGATTCTGCTCGCCAAAATAGGCCTGGCCAAAGTCGAGATCCATGAGAAGAGCGGACGACAGGCCATTCCCAACCTCCGGGCACTGATCCAGCAGGCCGGCGATTTGGGCCTAAAATACTCTTCAGTGGAGAGCTCGATTTTCATGGCGGAAGCTATGATGCAAAGCCATGACAATCCTCACGCTCGCCAGGAGTTGCAGCGCGCTTTGCTGCTGGCGGACAAATTCGGACAGCAGCCGCTGAGCGCCCAGGCGCATTACCTGTTAGCGACGATGGCACGAGAGTCCGCCGACAATACGGAAGCTCAGGATCATTATCGCTCGGTTCTGCGCACGCTGGATACGATGAAAAAGGAACCTGGGGCGGAAAAGTTGCTGCAGCGCTCGGACCTGAAGCTTATGTACGATGAATCCGCCCACTGGTCGCAAGTGGGGAAAAGCTAAAATTGGTTTCATAAATGCTCCTCAGGTTGAAGGCATGTCCCTCAGGGGCTAAAGCCCGCTTGTTTTCGGGGCCTGAACGGCACGGCTGAAGCCGTGCCCTACCCAAAATCTATTTATGAAACCAGCTCTAAGAAAGAGACAAAAAAGAAGAGTGCCGGCATTTACCGGCACTCTTCTCTCACCTCTCTCTTACCTTCTGCCTGCGTCCCCTATTTCCCCGCGGCTGTAATCGGAATCTTCAGCGGGCTGCCGGGAGCGGTAGTCACGATGTTAAGCGTGGCTGCGTCCGCCCCTTTCGCATTGGGAGTGAAGTTGACCCCGATGGTGCAACTGTTACCGGCTGGGAGGTTGGCTGGACAGGTCTGGCCCAAAGTGAACTGGGATTTTGCGCCCATCGTAACCGTAAACGTGACCGGGCCAATTCCGACGGATTTGCCGCTGTTGTTCTGCACCGTCACAGACTTCTTGGACAATTGACCGACAGTGACGCTGCCGAAAGCGAGGCTGGTTGGAGTCACGCTCAGTGGCGCCGTCACCGTGAGCGTGAAGCTCTGGACGGTACGGGTGCTGCCCGAGGCTGCAGTGATCCAGAAGGTAAATACTCCGCTGACCGTGGGTGTGCCACTGAGGGTGGCTGTCCCGTTGTGGTTGTCGACCAACGACACGCCGGCAGGTAATGACCCGTACGGCGAGTAGCTGATGGCAGGATATGGATATCCCGAGGTGGTTATCGTGAACGACCCGGGCGTACCTTCCATGAACGTCGTGTAGTTCGCGCTCTTAACGGCCGGAGGCCCCAGCACGTTGTAAATCACGGTTGAAGCAGCGGTGTTGAGTGCGGAGTCCTCCACGTTTGCAGTGAAGGTGTGCGGACCGGTTGTGCTGGTGTCGAATTGCGCCCCATTGGCGACGGGTCCGCCTGGAGTATCGGTCGCGGTGCAGGAACCCGGAGGCACAGTCAAATACGGTCCGGCGGCAGCGTTGCCGTTGTTTACCGCGGCGCACGCGTAGTTTGCTGAAGTCACTTGGTTCAGCTGGTAGATGCCATTATTCAGGGGCTGAGTGACGGTGACGGTGGGTACCTCGCCTGGCGTCAGGTATGTAGCCAACCAGCAGGAGGTCGAGCCTCCGCTGGCGCCCTTGATTGGTTTGCTGCTCGTGTCTCCTACGGTGAAGGAGACGATCTGGTTACTCTGGAACAGCGGCGGGAAATTCCCGGGATATGGCGTGCAGGGGTGAATTTCATCGGGCCCCGTGCCTTTGAGAAAGCCAACCGCCGGGAGGCCATCGATCGACGTTAGATTGGGGGGGCCGAAACTGGACGGAAAATAGGGAGGCGGCCCGCAGAGAAGAGGCGCGTTCTCGCTGCAATTGAAATTGAAATCGGAGCCGAGTATCGCGTCAAACGGATTGGAGTTCGAGCCGCACGATCCATTCTGACAGGTGACCTCGTACATCACCGGCGAATCCACACCCAGACCGCCGCCGTTCAGAATCACAAAGCACTCCGCGGTATTGAAGCTCGGGTTGAGCCGCACGAGCGCGTTGCAGCTTGCTTGATTTATTGGTATCGCGGTGACCGACATCAGCAACGTTTGGGTTGTATCCGTCTGCTGTGCAGTGAAATCGTAGCCGCTGGTCGGGCTTCCCTCTTTGAAGCCGCCGTTGTAGGTGAAGGTGGTGGTTGGTCCAGGGCCTTCGGGATTTCCAGGGTTGATGTTACCGGACTGGGTTGGTGATCCAGTCTCATTAAAAACCGCAGTAACGTTCTGCGACGAGTTCATGGTCAAGCTGCACGTCAGGTTCATTCCAGAACTCGCGCACGCGCCGCCCCAGCCCCCGAATGTGGTGGACCCCGAATTCAGGGTCGCCGTCAATGTGACTGGAGTTCCGTTCGCATATGTTGCCGAACACGTCCCTGATACGGTTCCGTTTGTATCGGTGCAGTCGATCATCGGCGTTGGCGAGCTATTGTCTATCACGGCGCCGTAGCCCTGTCCGGCTTCCGTCAAAGTCAGCGTATTTGGGGAGGGCAGCCCCAACTGAGCATAGACGGTAACGTTGATTCCAGGTTGGCTGTTCGTGCTGACGTCGGAAAAGTTACAAGTCCCGCAATGGCTGTTGTCGGCGAGATAAAAGGAGATCGTGTAAGTGGTCCCGACGTTGGTTTGAATCGTCTGGCTGATGGCGTCGTAGGCTTGAACTGCTCCGTCATACCAGCAGAAGGGATAAGTGTTGTAACAATAGTTGGCACCGGATTGCACGACCCCACCGGCAGACGCGCCATAGATGTTGGCATAGGTCCAGCCATTTGGTGTGTTCGAACCGACGGGACCCCCCGAAAAGTCGCCATTGAACAATGAGTTGCCATCACCATCAGTCACCACCACGTTGGCCAACGAGATGTAGGCCGGGTCTTCACGGATGGCGAACGTGATGGCAGTGTTGGCGAGGCTCGCGACGAAAGGTACCGAGTAATACTGGTAGGTTCCATCGCCGCCGCCAGGTATCGGCGTACCGGCCAGGTTCAGAATTGCGCCTGCGGGCGGACCCTGGTTGTTCTGGGCGACGGCGGCGAACACCATGAGCACGGTGCAGAAGAGGAGAGTAAAGGCTATCTTCCGCAAAGTCGTGAGAGCAGTACCTGATACAAGAAGGCTTTTCATAGGAAACTCTCCCCTTTCGGACTTAACCGTGAACGTCGTCGCGTAAACCCGGAGCGGATAAACTCCCCGGGGCCGCCAGACCGCGCGGCACACAAACTTTCGCCACCTTCGAATATCGTGGCTAAAAAGAATCAGCTAAATTTAACACTAGGGAGGGATGATCTGGTGCGTCCGGAAAGTAGTTGCCGAATTCGATCGCGTCTTCTGGACTTTCTATTGCTCTACTACCGAAACGTCACCGACTACCCCCACCACTTTGTGGTCGGTGAACCTGTCCGCTTGCTCAAGAATTGCCGGCACAACACGTCCCGGCTGACGCAACGCAAGGGGTCGCATAATGGCCCGACTATTTGCGGCGCATGCCCCTTTGCGCCGACAACTGAGTTCGCGCGCTCATCCGTAAACGCCCGGCGGGAACAACCCGCCGATCAGGGGAACTAGTGTAGCCCTAAAATGGCCAGTTTGGGAAGATGAAATCTTTTGCAGTGGGAAAATTATCTATTCTTTGTAGCAGCCGGACATGTAAGCCGAATTTCCCGGGTCGCATTGTAGTCCCCAAGTTAGTGACCACGCCACCGCGGGGAACTAGTCCCACTTCTGGAGCTGTTCTGACTCTACTCTTCGCTGAACAAGCCGTTGGTTGTCAGCAAGAAAATAACGGGAGCCCGGACGAGAAAGGCTCCCGACTATGTTTTACACGGCCCCTTCCGGCGGTTCGGGACCTCGCGGCAGAGTCTCGTGCCTAAGCTGCCGTTCTTTCACTCTTCGGGAAGACACCTGCGGGGGGAGCGCTCCCCCGCAGGTTCGCTTCTCGGGTTCGTTTTGCGATTTTCATTTTTTCGAGCGCGGAATCTCTCCCTGGAAAGCGGCACCCAAAATTTTGGAAGCATCCTTGTCCTGCCTAATTGCTTGCAGTGCTCCCATCGCCCGATATAGTCCACGGTGGCAGGGTGCTTCCGCCCTCTCGAATCGCTCGTATGTATCGTCATCGAGCAAGACCGCGGCTGCCCAGCGAGCTTTACCTTCCGACTTTTCGATCTGTTGCTTCCGGTGGCCAAGCTGGCGTGCGATGCTTTCGATTGCAGAAACTAGCACAGCCCTGCACTGCTCCGCCTCATACTGCTCTTCAGTTTTCTTGCCACCGCTTTGGTCGTCTTTCGATTGCTGCGCCTGCTTCTCCTTAGTCTGTCCGGCACCGCCATTGGGGCTGGTTTGCGCACGTTCGGCTGCCTTTGCCGAGATTGCCTGGTTGCCCCGGTTCACCTGTATAGCGAACCGGACAGCATCGTCCATAAACCCAGCACATGCGCGCAAGGCTACCTCCGACGCAGACGACATCTGGCCTGTCGACTCCGCTTCTCTTTTGATCGCGTCCACCTTAGTCATCAAGAACTCGACCCCGAAGCGTGTCGACGCCAACAGGCTTCTCGCATTTTCCAATTTAATGACGATTTGATTGATATCCCCGGGAGGTGTGCTCGCCATTGTAGATTGGCATCCTTCGAGCAATAGCTGGAAGCAGAGCTTCACCGGCTCTATTTCATCAGAACGCAGATAAAAATCTTGCGCCGGAAAATTCTCGAGATGGCTCTCAAGCGCTGCGGATCTGCACCTGCGTACTCTTTGCCGCCCCCAGTAGTTATCAACAATGTCCATCGTTAGAATTTCTTCGATAGCGCCGTCGGGCTGAATGGAAGCCCATGCCCATTCCTTGAACCGTGTGTAATCCTGCACTCGCTCTCCGGCGGCGGTGACAACAACTTGTTTTGAGAAAATTCCGTCCTTCAGCGCGTTCATCCGGGATATCTGTTTTCCTCGCGCGGATGTCGGCCCTTTGGACTTGGCGCCATTTTTACGGCTAGCTTCGGTTTGTCTCTTTGAGTTTTTGCGCATGGGAGCGCCTCCGTCAGTTCCAGAGCGCAGCCATCAGCGCACGCGTCCATGCGCAACTCCTGATGGCTGCGTCTCAGTTGGATTTGGTGGAACGTTGCTGCCTGGTCCGAAGTGGTGGATACGGTGTCTAGAGTCGACCGCAGTACAACTAATGTTCAGGATCGATCTGAGTTCAAAGGCGTTGTAGACCAGTTCCGGAAATTACATCTAAATTGTAAGCAGATCGGAATCCTGAGCTGCCCGATTTTCTCTTGCATCGGGGTTCCCGTCTACTTTCCATCGTGCCCTACCCGGCTGCTCAGCCGAGGAAGCCCATTGGAAGCACGGTGTCGTATTCTTCCATTCAGTCAATTGCCGCCCTTGCCGCGCTTCCGGCTTCCTACTCGACAAGACGTGCGAGCCCAACAAGCGTTCTCAGTGCCGCCACGATCTGATTAGTGGCGCCCATTGTTTGGAGCAGCAGCGTATTGATCGCCATGAAATCTGTCGATTTCGCTTTAGAAAAAGCTGCCACCTGATCGAGCTTTATCTCGAGCGTAGCCTGCATCACCCAGTAGTCGTACAGTTGCTTCTTCTTCGATGCAATCAGACAACTTTCTGGCTGGAAAGCGGGCAGGTGTATCACCTTTTTGGATCTTCATCGCAATCTCCTTTTGAATTGACTCGCCGGGCAGCGGGCGCGTCGGGCATAAAGACCGCACGCGACGCAAACATCCCGGGCACCTGCGTTCGCGCTCTTTTCAGAAGTTGTGATTGAAACAATTCGCGCAGGATGGAAACGGCGCAAACTCCCCGCCATTCCTCGGCTAACCGCGCGAGATTCGTCCATGAAAACC
>OBLU010004368.1_pt1 | contig 12755 bp, 12 predicted proteins | sample 1518681 | NCBI WGS metagenome assembly OBLU01 (sample SAMEA3539304, study PRJEB22396) | soil metagenome | biome: tundra; feature: field; material: soil | place: USA | collected 2010-05 | depth 0.15 m | reverse complement strand
CAAAGACCGAGGACGCCGATTACATACCGGTGCCAGTTTGTAGTTTGTTTGATCATATTTGCCACGCCGTTTCGTTTAGCCAAGTTGCCGTTGATCCTGGGTGTCCACACTTAGAAGCCGCCAGCGGCGCCGCCTCGAGAGGCACTTCCGCCAATCGTGCTGGTTGCCCCTTGAGTCGTAGGTTGCGTATTGCTCGTTATGCGCTTATTCAGCGGGCTGTTCTGCCCCAGCATAGGGTTCGCAGTCGTGTTCTGGGGGCGGACGTTGTTGCGCTGGAACAAGTCCTGGAGGTTGTTATAGACATCCTGGGGATCAGCGTTCTGCAGGTCGAAGTACCCCACGACCTCCTTCCGGCCCTTGTCGGAATCAAGCTCCGTGATCATATCGGCAATCTGCGGCATCAACGTCTTCGATGCCATCACGATGATCGCCGAGGTGCGCGGATCGGGCACCGCCAGCACGCGGCCCATCTTTTTCATCCGGTCGCTGTTATTGGCGGTGGTGGTGGCAGTTCCTCCCCGGCCGCCCATGCCGCCGCGGAAGAAGGAGAACGGCGTCATGGCGTTCTGGCTGCCGCTGTTGGAAGCGGTGGGATCGGGAAATAACTGAGTAAGCTGGTCCGCAACTTCCGACGCATCCGCGTTGACCAGCCGGAACACTCGCAGTTCGGTGACATCGGTCACTTCCTGGTCGATTTCCTTCACCATGGTTTCAATGGTCGTCAACAGATCAGCCGGAGCGCTGACGACCAGCGAATTGGAGCGATCATCTCCCACCGCCACCACTTTCGCGCCCGCGGCCCCCCCACCACCGCCACTGCCGCCCCGCCCGCCGGTGGTGCCGCCACCCCGCCCGCCAAAGCCGCCACCAGGACCGCCACCGCCAAAGCCGCCACCGCCAAAACCGCCGCCCCCCGCGATCATGCTGAAGAGATTGCCGCGGCCACCGCCGTTGTTGTTGCCGCCCTGGTTGCTGGCCTGCGAAGTGAACAACGAAGAGATCAGGGTGGCGGTATCTTTCGCATCCGCATATTTCAGCGGAATGACCCGGATGGACGACACACTGGCAATGGACGTGTCCAGCGCGTTGATGATTTTGAGCATGCGCTTGATGTCGGTCTTGGTCGCCACCAGGATCAGGGAGTTGGCGCTTTCATTGGCGGAGAGCGTGGCTGTGGTGGGCAGCAATAGCTCCATGTTGGGCACTAACTGGCTGACGCTGGCGTACTTTACCGGGATGATCTGGGTCACCAATTCATCCCCTCGTTCCGCCGCCTCGGGATCATTGTTGACCACGATGGGAGTCTCGCGGGTCTTCGCCGAGTCTTGGGGGATGATCGTCAGGATGCGGCCAATGCGAGTGATGGCGTAGCCGTTCTTCTTGAGGGCGGAATCGAGCACCTCGACCGCCTCATCCTTGGTCAAGTTCTTGCCCTGCACATCCACGGTGCCGCGGATATCGGTCTCTTTGTTGATGATAAAGCCGGCCGCATCGCTCAGGTAGTCGAGTACGATATTCAAAGGCGCGTTGTGAAAGTTCAAACGCAAGCCGTTGGTGCCGTTCTCCACGACCACTGCAGGCTCGGTGGGGATGGACGCGGCGAGGGCGTTAGTGCCAGCGACCGCATTGGTACCGCTGACGGCGTTGTTAGCGAGATCAGACGCCGGGCCCGGGGTGGCGGTAGTGGCGTCCGGAGGAGCCGCGGTTGGCGCAGACTGTGGTTGAGCAGCGCCCGACTGGATTGTTGCAGCCGGCGCGCTGGTCGGCGCTTCGTTGGTGGCAGCGCCGGGCGACGGCTCCGCGGCCAGAATCGGGATGCCCGTGGAAAGGCAGGTTATAAGGAGGAGGTGATTGATTGTTCTCATTGGGGATTATTCCTTTTCGCGTTTCTGCATCAGTCGTTTAATTATGTCGCTCTCCGCGCTGCCAGAGGCGGGATCTGAGCCAGGGCTCGTGGTGGCCGCGGCGTTAGTCGAGGTTGAAGTGGGCGTGGCCTCATAGGACGTGGATTGGCCGGAGAGCTGCCACGGGCCGTTCTCCTCGCGGCGCAACTGTGCGCCCACGCTTAAGTTCAGTTCATTGGTTCCGGAGGCCAGTTTTACGCCATTCGCCGCAATGTTGGTGACCTTGTAGCCGGCAATGGCGTCCGCCAGCTTCAGCGCCTTCTTGTACTCGACGCTCGTTCCGTCAAAAAAGGCGAACGTGCCCTTCTCATAACTCATGATCCCGACCAGCGTCAGGGAATCGAAGCTCTTGGGCGTCGGGCGCACGGTGTTGGGTCCCCGGCGCGGATAGCGGTTGGGGTCGAAGATATTTCGATCCACGATGACCTTAAAGGAGGAGTAATCCAGAGTAATGGGGCCGTTGTTCGTCCCATCGCCGCCCCGGCTGTTGTCGCTAGCCGACCCGAAACCACCGGACTGGTCGGATCTGGACCTCCGGCGCCCGCGCGGCCGGCGATCGGTGGAGCCCTGGGAGCGGTTGTTGCTGTCGGAACGACCGGCGTTGTCGAAGCGGTTAACCCTGGGGGTGCCGCCCGCGCTTGAGGCCGGAGCGTCGGTTTGCGGGAGGCCGTTCGTTGAAGTCAGATCGTTGGCCGGAGCCATGTCCTCGGGTTGGGCGGAGTCGGCGCCCTGGACCAGGTCGTTGAGCCGGGAAAGAACCTCGGTGGCCATAGCGTCGTTGGTTTGGGCGGACGTATCCGGTTCCTGGGCTCCGACGACGAAACCGCTCGCAAGGCTGACCGCCATAATCGCCCGCCGGGCGCATCTGGCCCATACTATCAGCTTTATGGATTGCATCGGGTTCATCGTGTTGGGGTGTTGAGGACCAAACCGCTGAGCTGCAGGCCCAATGAAAGTTGCTGGCCTTCCTTGTCACGCGCGCCGAGTTCCACCAACTCCAGCTTCAGCGCCATCGGGTCCCGCTCGACGCTATAGAGGAAGCGGCTCAGTTTCCCGAGGTCGCCGGCGGCGTCCACGCGGCATTCATAGGTCATATAATCATCACTGTCGTGCTTCCACTGGGGAGTAATGGCAGAAATGGTGACGCCGCTGCTCTGCGCCCAACGATCGATGGCCGTGACGACCTGCTGTTCGGCGGCGGAGGTGTTGTTCGGCAGCGCGTTGGTGGACATCTGTTCCCAGCGGCTCCGGATGCTTTGCTCGCGCAGCACGAGCATCTTGCCTTGGTTAATCTGTTTGCGCAGTTCGGCAATGCGCGTCGCGCGCGCGCTCCAGGCCGTCGTCAGGGGGGAAAGCACCAGTTGGTCCCCCGCGAACAGGACGATGGCGGTGATCGCCCCGATAATCAACAGTTGCCGACGATCCTTAATTTGCACTCTTCCCTCCTTCACTCCATTGGAAGTTGAACGTGAACTGCAGCGCCGGCGGTTGTCCGCGCGTCGGACCCATGTTCACCTCGGGGATTTGGCGGACGGCACGCAGATGCTCCACCGTCTTCAGCAATGCCTGGTAGTTCCGGGCGATGCCGGTGCAAGTGATCGTATTCAAGTCGCGAATCTCGACGGTCTTGGCCGTTACGCTGCCATCCTCAGGGAAGGCCTCAGTGAGGCGTCGGAGGATGGTCAAGCCGCGCACGGATTCGTCGTACCAGGGGCGGTATTGCCTGATTTGATCCTGCAGGCCCTCCAGTTGCCGGACGTTTGGCTGCATTTTCGCCCATTGCGCCTGCAGCCGCCAGAGCTGACATTGCTGGAAGAAGAAGATTCCCCCACTTACCAGGGCAACCGCCGCGGCCGCCAAGATGGCCGTGCGGAGCCTTCCAGAGGAATAGCGGGCCGCGATTTGCTGCAAGGGCGAAACTTTGGGCAGCAGGAACTCAAACAGCTCGCGCCGGCCGGCCAACCGTCCAGCGGCCAGGCTGAACGCTGCGGACACGAGGGTCTCTGGCGGAAGGTGAACCCCGAATTCATCAGCGGCATACCGTGCCACCGCCTCGACCTTGAGGCCCGTTGCGTCCAGCCGCAGTTCCATTTCATCCACCAACTGCCGGGCCAGGTCGCGCGGGCCGAAGACCCGAATGCGCCGCACGGTCTCGCGCAGTTCCGCGGGCAGTTGTCCGAGCGTGATGCGGGCCTCGCGAGAGACCAGATCGGCATGCAGCACCCGCTGGCTGCCCTCGGCTTCGAGCGCGCCTTCCAGCGCCCGGAGCGCCGCCACACCGCCGCCGGCCGTGACTTGCAGCCCGACGTGGCTTTCGCCAATCGCCAGCGCCATCACGCCGTTTGAGGCGTCGGCACCCGGCGGCTGCAACGCCGCGATGCCCAGCGAGAAGCTGAGCGGCTTCAGCTTCGCCGCCCGCAGCGCTTGCGCCAGCCGTATCAGGTGGTTCTTCGGAATTCCGACCAGGGTGGCGTGTTGTTTGCCGGAAGCGGTGTGAGGGCGGGAGATAACAACGTGCAGCGTCTGCACATCGCACGGGAAACTGCGTTCAGCCTCGATTTGAAGAAAGCCTGCCACGTCCGCTTCTGGCAACTCGGGCACCTCGATATGGGTCGTCAGCGCCCATTTCAACGGCAGGCCCACGATGCATTGGCGCTCGCGCACGCCGACGGCATCGAGGTGGTTGCGAATCTCCCGGCCGACCAGCTCGGGATCATTGGTCAGAGGATCGAGCGAAAGCGAAACGGAAAAGGATTGCTGGATCTGCAGGGCTCCGTCGGTGCGCCGCAGGGCGAGGCCGTCCAGGCGGCTCCCGTCCAGCGCCAGCCCCAACACGGCCGAGAGGCGCTGTCGTTTCAACAAGTCTGACTTGGGCAGTTTGATCATCACGTTCCCTTCGCTAAGAGCAGGTTCTGGCGCATCTCTTTGCCCAGGGCCCATCCAAGATGGGTCAGGTCCTGGCGATACACGATCTGAGGCGTGCCGCTGCTAGTGTCAAAGACGAATTTCACCCGCCGATACCCGCGGTTGTACGGACCGAGGGCGGCTATATCGGCGGTAAACTGGTAACTTTGCGTCGTGATATAATCCCCGGCTGCGAGGATTTGGAGGTCAGTCGCATAACTCTGGCCCAGCGCATCGACCACCCATGCAATCGAGGTCAGATTATTCGGATTGGCCTGACGATAGTTGACGAGTTGTTGCGCCGCAGCCAAGTCGTCCCCCAGCAGGCAGGTCAGCACCGCCGCGCTGGCCGTATTCACGTTCACCCGCCCACTGATGTAACTGCCGTTGGTCGTAGTAAGGTTCGTGCCGATTAGAGCGAACTCAGTCGCGGTCATCCCGCTTTTCTCGTAGAACTGCAAAGGGCTGGCGAAAGAGACCGGCGTCGGAGAACTGGGCCGTTGGCCCGGACGGGACGGAGCGCTCACCAAGCCTAGACTGCTCATGATTTCAGTGGCTCGCGACGTGCCGAAGTTAGTCTGCAGGTTCGAGATCAAATCGGTGGATCCGCTGGTAAGGCTGCTAATATTGATCTTGGCGGAGCCATCACTGTTCGTGTTGGGCTCCCGGCTATAGACGGTGACGTATTCCAGGATGCCCGGGTCCAGCATGCCGTTCTGGTTGTCGTCAGTCTCGTTCGGGTCGAGGATACCATTGCGGTTCACATCCTCGCCGATCAGCGTGTCCATGTCCGCGCCGTACAGGAGCCGCAATTCGTCCACGGTTTCAAAGGGATCACACTTGCACTGGTAAGACGGCTGTTGCATGGCATAGTAGGTTACCGTGGGGCCGGTGCCATTGGTGTCCCGCCAATCAAGAATGGCCTGGGTCAGGTCCACTGTCATGCGCGGCAGCCAGAAGAGTTGGTTGCTGATGACCGTATTCAAGTTGAGCTTCGAGGCCTCATCCACAAGGCCAAAGTTCAGGCGGCCCGGCCCGACCGGGTTGTTGGTGTCGCGTCCGATCAACCAGTAGTGGGCCTCGCCCACCGGCACCGCCTTGCACAACGAGTCACCCAGGCTCAGAAAGACGCCGTTGGAACCATTGGCGGCCTGCTGGGTCAACAGGTAGTTGATGTAACGAGCCGCGCCTTCGATTGCCTGGTCCGCCGCCTGCGCGCACACACGGTTATCCGAGGCGCGCAACTCGAAGTTCATCGAATTCGCGAAATACAGCGCCAGGCTCACCAGCCCGAACGCGATCCAGAGAACGATGACGAGGACGGAACCCCGCCGAGCGCAACGCAGATTCTTAGCGCTGGTGCCGGCCTTCATGGCATCCCTCCAGTGGTTACGGCGGTTGCGTTGGTGCGGGTCTGCGTGACCAGCGGGACGATCGCTTCGAGCGGTTGCAGGTTGCCAGCCCCTTCACCACGCTTGGCGGCGAGCTGAATGCGAATTCGGACTGCCACCGGAAGGTTCGTATTGCCGGCGCTGGTATCCCAGGTAGTTTGCCACTGCGTGCCGTCATAACAATCGAATTGCAGAGTCTGCACGTTGCCCATGAGCCACTGGGTCTCCGGGGTCTGGGTGGTGGTGGCCAGAATGTTGTGATCGACGCAGCGCACCAGGTCCATCCCCACCTGGTTCCGGTCGGTCGGCGCCTTCAACTCATAGAAGACTTCCTGGAGGTCACCCCACGGCGCCTTGTCGCTGATCGCGCTGGTCGAAGTAAAGAAATCCAGCCCCGCGCTGCCCGCCTCGCCGCTCAGGCCCATCGTCGCGCCCATGGCCTGGGCTCCGCACTTGAAGTCCCCAGCGAAGACCCCGCCCGGACCGACCGTTCCCTTCAAATCGCGCTGCATAATGTCCAACGCCCGATTGACCGGCAGTGCGTCTTCGATCATGTCCGAGGTCTTGTCCCGCAGGCGAACCGCAGTGGCAAACACGCCGTTGATGGCCACCAGCACGATAGCGCAAATCGCGATCGCCAGGAGCATCTCGATGAGCGTAAAAGCTTTCACTGTTGCGAGCTGTCCACCAGCGTGCTCATGCGCACTGAGTACTCCCGGCTTTGCGCGGCGAATTTCACTTCCACGGAAAGCTGGCGGATGACGTTTTGGTTCGGATCCTGGTTCCAAAGGTCATTGTGCATGGTCCAGTTGAACTGCCGCTGGCCCTCTGTGAGTGTGCCACTCTGCGCCGACTGGTTCCAATTCGTGGTGATAAGGGTCTCAGTCAGCAGGCGCTGCGCCACGCGGGCGGCTTCGCCTTTGCGTGCCGCCACCGTGCCAGCGAGGCTGGCAATGTGCATTCCTTCAATGGCGGCGGGGATGACAATAGCCATAAACAGCAGCGCCGCCAGCACCTCAGCCAGCGTGAAGCCTGCCGTGAATAACCGCGGCGCCCTACTTGTCGGTGCTCCGAATTTCATAGTTCGAGGCGTCGCGGGACAGCGCCAGCCAAAGCGAACCGCTGTCACCACTGGTCAGGTGGAGCATTTGCGGGCTGGTGTCGGCGATGGATCCGTCTGGTAGAAAGCGTATGGTTGGCAAGCCGGCATGGACCAGGTTGACGCGAGGCACGCTGGCGGTGCTGGTCTGCAGGCTTCGGTTCATAGTGACAACGGGCGCCACGACCGTCTTGTTCACCACTGCAAGTTGCAGCCCGCCGTCGAGCGTGAAGTCCACTGCTTTGGGGTCGCTGGTTTCATAGCTGGGCTCCGCTTCCAAACCGAAGGTCCCCAACTCGGCGTCCACCCACAAATCCATCGGCACCCCCTCCGACACCGCCCGGCTCTGGCCGCTTCGCGTCAGCGCCAGCAACCGGCGCGCCTCCGAGTCCAGTGTTCGACCGTGGAAAAACCGAGAGAGCTTTGGCGCCGTAAGTGAAATCACGATAGTTAAGAGGGCCATCACCAGGATCAACTCGATCAGCGTGAAGGCGCGCGGCGCCGGAGGCGCAAATCGCGCGGTGCTCGCGCTGCCCGATTGTCCTCTGGATGAAATCATTTAACGCTTTACAGTCCAGTTTCCAATCACCGCGTTATCTCCGGGCGGCCCCAGGGAGCTGATGTCGTAGGCACTCGGGTTATGCCGGCCTGGGCATTCGTAAATATAATCATTGTGCCACGGATCCTGGGGGATGGCGTCGGCTTGGATATACGGCCCGCGCCAGTTCTGGGCATCGCGCGGCTGCTGGATTAAATCCATCAGCCCGTTCTTGCCTTTGGGATAGTAGCCGTTGTCCACTTCGTAGGCGTCGAGTGCAGTCTTAAACGTCGCAATCTGCGTTTGCGTCGCCGCGACCTGCGCCTGCTTGGTTCGATTGGTGAAGCGAGGCAGCACAATCGCCGCCAGGATGCCCAGGATCACCAACACCAGCAGCAGTTCCACCAGTGTGAAGCCATCCTGGTGTGAGCGGACGCTTCGATTCTTGTCAGAGTGATTGAGTTTCATATGTCAGGTTCGTGGTTCGTTACTTAATGTAGTCTTGCAGCGTGAAGATCGGGAGCACCATGCTGATGAAGATTGTCCCGATGAAAGCGGCGATGAAGAAGAGCATCATCGGCTCCATCAACGCCACCGCCGTCTTCAATTCCCGGTCCAGGTCGCCTTCAGTGACATTCGCTATTCGGACCAGCTCCTGGTCAAGCCGGCCGCTCTCTTCCGCCACCGAAATCATTTCCACCACAGAACTGGGAAACAGCCCGCGGCTCTCGGCCAGGCTCGCCCCGAGCTGGCCGCCCTGCTGGACGCGCTCGATGGACTGGGAGACCGCATCCACCAGGATCTGGTTGCCAATTGACTTGCGCGCCACGCTCAACCCTTGCACCAGCGGAACGCCCGCACCCAGCAACGTCCCGAGCATCCGGCAGAACCGGGCCATAGCAAACTCCGCCACCAACGGGCCCAGGACTGGCGACCGCAGCACCAGGCCCTCCCATGTACGCCGGCCTTTCTCCGATGTGAACCACGTCCGCAGCATGAAACCCACTACCAGCAGCCCCACCGCCACGAATGCCCCGTAGCTTCTCACCACAGTGCTGGCCCCGATCACGATCTGGGTTGCCAGGGGCAGCGTGGCGCCAAATCCCTTGAAGATGCCCTGAAAACGCGGAATGAAGAAGGTCAGCAGGAAGATTAGCACGGCAATGGCCAGCACGAACAGGATGGTCGGATAGAGCATTGCCGACATCACCTTCGAGCGCAGTTCCTTCTCGCGCGCCTGGAAATCGGCGATCTGAGCCAGCACCAGGTCCAGGAACCCACCGGTCTCACCTGCCTGCACCATCGCCGTATAGACCCGCGGAAAGGTCTCCGGCGATTTGCCCATCGCATCGGCCAGGGACATGCCATCGATTACCAGGTCGTGGATTTGCTTCCACTCCGCGCTCGCGGCGGGCGAGGAGGATTCCTTGTGGAGAATGACCAGCGCCCGGCTCAGCGGCACGCCCGCGGCCAGCAGGCTCGACAGCAGCCGCGTGAAGTTCTCCAGCTCCCTGCCGGACACCTTGGCCGACCGCCTGCGAAAAGACAACGCAGCTAGCGAAGCCGGCAGCGCGAAACCAGTCCCCGCTCCGGCACCCGCCTTCTGCGAAAGACTGACGGGCCGCAGGCCGAGCCCGGCCATTTGCGAAAAGGCTCCTTGCCGGTCTGCGGCTTCGAGCTGGCCCTCGGCCATCGCGCCATTCGGGTGCAACCCTTTGTATTGGAAAAGGGGCATGTTAAGACCGGCTTAAAGCCACGCTGGCGGGCGTCGCTTCCTTCTCGGCGGCATCCGGCGACGCCTTCCTAGTGGTGCGCTCAACCTCTTTGGCGGTCGTCACGCTCAGCACTTCTTCAACAGTCGTCACGCCCATGCGCACCAGCCGCCAGCCGTCATCGGCCAGCGTCTTCATCCCGGCCTTGCGGGCGGCGTCCCGGATCAAGTCGCTCGAAGCATTCTTGAGAATCAATTGCCGGATCTCGTTGTCGCTATCCATCCACTCGAAAATGGCGTGCCGGCCAAAGAACCCGGTTTGGCGGCATTCCTGGCAGCCGACTGAACGATAAATTGTAGTATTGGCGGGAATGCCCACCTGTGCCTTGAACGCCTCGGCCGTCGGGGAACGGTCGGGCTGTTTGCACTTCTCGCAGAGCACGCGCACCAACCGTTGCGCCAGCACCGCCTCCAGTGACGACGCCACCAGATACGGCTCCACCCCCATGTCCACCAATCGAGTCAGGGCGCCCGGCGCGTCATTGGTATGCAGCGTCGAGAACACCAAGTGACCCGTCAGCGACGCCTGCACCGCGATCTGTGCCGTCTCCTGGTCGCGGATTTCGCCAATCAGAATCACATCCGGGTCGTGGCGCAGGATCGAGCGCAATCCCCGCGCAAACGTTAAACCGGCCTTTTCCGATACCTGGATCTGGTTGACACCCAGCAGTTGATACTCCACTGGGTCCTCAATGGTGATAATCTTTCGCTCTGCATCGTTGATCTCGTGGAGCGCTGTGTAAAGTGTTGAGGTCTTGCCGCTGCCCGTAGGGCCGGTGACCAGGATGATGCCGTGCGGCATTTGCAGCACGCGCCGGAAGCAATCCAGCTCGCGCTGGTCCATGCCCAACTGGCCCATCCCCCGCAACGTCGAGTTCTGCCGCAGCAAACGCAGCACCAGCGCCTCGCCGTGCAGCATCGGGATCACTGACACGCGAATATCCACCTCGGCGTCGTCAATCCGGATCTTGATACGCCCGTCCTGCGGCAGCCGCTTCTCGGCGATATTCAAGTGGCTGAGAATCTTGACGCGCGACACAATGGCCGGCTGAAAGCGCTTGATCTGCGCCGGCACCGGCACGTCTTGCAAAACGCCGTCTATCCGATAACGAATGCGGAACTCCTCCTCGAACGGTTCAAGGTGGATGTCCGAAGCCCGCAGCTCGATCGCATCGCGCAGCACCTGGTTCACGAAGCGGATGATCGAGGCGTCCTCCGCCGCGGTGTCCAGGTCGGTGTCCTCCTCGCGGTGCTCATCCACCACCGTAAAGGACTCGTCCTCGTTCAGCGTGCCCAGCGTGTCCGCCCCCACGCCCAGCCGCTTCTTGATCTCGCGCTGGATGGCTTCGCTGGAAGCCAGCACCGGCTTGAGGTTCAAGCCGGTCATCGTCTTGAGGGAGTCCAGGCCCTGAGTGGCGAACAGGCGGCTGGTGGCCACTTCCACACTGCCATTAACGCGCCGGAGCGGCAGCAACTCCTCCTTCAGCAGGAGCCGCGCGGGAAAGAGCGAGAGAAGCTGGCGGTCCGGCTCGACATCCTCCAGCGTCGTGTAAGTGAGATCATATTCCTGAGCCAGCCACCGGAGCACGTCGGCCTCATTATGCACGGGCGTCTCTGTCCCGGACTGGCTTTGCCGCACCAAAATCACAGCGTCGGTCGAAGACAGTTGCTTGGCGGCAACCATCTTGTCGAGCAACGGCTTCAACGACGTCTCCTGGGCAACGATCTCACTCATGTGCGTTGATTAGTAATTGGTGAAGGGTGGGCGGTGTCGAGCAACACGGGATGCGCCTGGCGCATCCCGTGTCACGCAGCACGAGATCTTTACAGCAAGCCGTTCAACGTAGCGATGGCTTCCTGCCGGCTCGTCAGCACCTTGCGGAGGTCCGCTTGCGCCTGTTCCAGCGCGGCCTGACTGGCTTTGCGGGAGGCGATGTACTTGTCCAGGGCGGCCTTTATTTCCGCTTTGGACGCCTTAGAATCAATGGCCTTCTGCAACGCATCGGCAGCCGGGTTGGGCGTGCCGCCGAAACCGCCGCGCCGCTGCTGGCCCTGCTGGCCCTGCGCGTCGGCGGGCTGGCCGTTATTGCCGCCCCGGGGGCCGCCACGCCCGAACATGCCGCGACCCATCCCGCCGAAGGAATCCCGGCGCGCCTCCATGACTTTGGTGACCAGAGGTTCCATCGCCTTCCATTCAGCATCATCGGTCACCTCGAGGGCTGTCTTGTAGCGGTCCAGCATCATCTGCTGCATCTGAGCCGGATCAAAGTTACCCCGGCCCTGACGTCCGCCGCCCCCTTGCCCGCCCCCGCCATTGTTCGGCTGCGCCACAACTTGACTGGTTCCCAGACTCATCACGGCGGCGACTCCCGCCATCACTAACCATTGATTTAATTTCATAATACTTATCTTAGACTGCAGTTATTGTTAAACGCAGCCTACAGGCGCACGATAGCGCCGTTGCGTGCTGCTGGCAGCCACCCTATGCAACCAATGTGCCAACCGGGAAATGTCCCTGAATCCTCACAATCCGCCGCCCAGCCGCGCAGGATTTGCTCAGCCAGCGGCATGGCGCTGCGCAGATATTGCGCGGCACTGGGCTTTGGAGTTAGGGGTAGCTGGGAAGCCCGCTCACCCCGGCTTGAGGACCCGCTTCCTCCTGATAGTCAATCTAAATGGCTTGGTCTGAGACCTTGCACCAATTGGTGTGGGACAACGCAATACCAAGCTGCTTTCGAGTGTCTTGGACCCCCTGAACTGTGCCAAAATGGCACACTAAGGGTCGCGGCATTGGTAGCGAGGGGCTACGGTGGGGGTATGGAGGGGGAACGGTGGGGGAACGGATGAGGAAAGGCGGGGTTGCGGTGCCATCGAGGGAGCCCTCCAGTGTGCCATTTTGACACACAAGCTGCTTCCGAGCCAATTCGTCAAGTGCACATCGCTACCCTAACAACCAATTCTCGCCCCTGATTATACCATTTGCCGATGACAATCAGTAGATTGGCCGGCCTACCCCTCACCCGGCCTTCGGCCACCCTCTCCCCATCGGATGGGGAGAGGGACGGGGTGAGGGGTGCTTGGAGTATTCCACCACTTCTCTTTGGGAATTGGTATTACTCATCCGCAGGCTTGGTCCACTCTTCCCGTA
>OBLU010004367.1_pt1 | contig 12756 bp, 11 predicted proteins | sample 1518681 | NCBI WGS metagenome assembly OBLU01 (sample SAMEA3539304, study PRJEB22396) | soil metagenome | biome: tundra; feature: field; material: soil | place: USA | collected 2010-05 | depth 0.15 m | reverse complement strand
AGCGGCTCACCACCAGCAGGTGACCGGGGTCGTCGAGATCATGCAGCAGCTCATGCCCGACGTAGCCCTCGTAGCCCTGCATGTCCTGCCAGATGCGTTCGGTCACCGCCCGGCCTGCTGCGCTGGCCTCCGGCGGAAACTGGGACTCCCAGACGGAGTAGACGGCCATCCGACCTCCTCGGCTGTCACGGCCTACTTTTAGTTTAGACCGTGACCGGATGGCCGACAGCAGCCGTGGCAGGAAATCGGGGTACGGACGCGCCGGCGGGGACGAGAATGGGCGGCTGACGCAGTTGGTCGTGCTCGAACGGTTCCGCGCGGACGGGCTGGACGTCGTGGATGTCACCGGGGCGGAGGATATCCGGAGCGGAGCCGGGGCGACGCTGTTCGGGCGGCCGGATTTCCTGGTGCGGGCGGAGATCTTGCCGATGCGGATTGCCTTATCACCGCCCCTTCTCGCGGTTGGCTCGTTGGTAGACCGTATACCACCCGCTCCCCGCCGCTGAATCATCCCGAATACTCATTTATCTCCAGCGGCTGGCGTTATATTAAACGCGAAAGCGACCTCTAGGTGGCAAGGCTCATTAATGTCCGATGCTCATAAACGACCCAAATCGAGCTGACGCCCTGCTGGATATGTCGAATATCCTGCGCAATACACGGCTGGGCGGACGCGGTCCAGCCGATCTTGTCCGCCTCAAGGGCGTGGGCGAGGCGCTAGCCGCCCTGTACGGCGCCGCGACGATAGCCATGTTCGGCGTCGCCGACCGGAGCCTGCTCACCCAGTCCGGTCTTTTCCTCGACAGCAGGCAGCGACGCACCCTGCGCGACTGGGAGGAATCACGGTTGATCCTCGTGGCCGGCAAAGCCGACGTGCCGTTGCTGCAGATGGCAGGAGAAACGGGCCTGCCTATCATCACGAGCGACCGTTTCATCGGCCATCGACGCGAGTTCCCGTGGCTGAACGACAGCGACGATGCAGTCCTCGAGCCGCAGGCCGACCAGAGCGGCCACATTGTTCTGCGGCACGTGATGCTGACCCGCAAGGACGAGTGGGAGATGTCGGTGAGCGAGGAGCGTGACCTGCTCCTCCAGCAGGGCCTGAGCCGGAACGTCGAGGTGCTCGGACGGTACTGGAGCTGCCCCGAACCACGATGCCCGCGGTATGACCCGGCAAACAGCTCATTCGTCCTGCTGCCGCTGGTGAAAGGTAACCGCCTTGTCTGCGATCAGCATCACCTGGACATGGTGGACAAGGGACCCCGGCCGCGGGTGGCACAGCTCAAGATCATGCAGAACGGCCGGGAACAACGCCGCTTCACCGTCATTCAGGACGAACCCGTTATCGTCGGCCGCTTCCCGGGGCCGACCGACCTGTCCGCGTTCCTAGACGAGACCGCCGGGCGTAGCGTGAGCCGTGCCCACCTGCGCTTCGATCTTGACTCCAACCGGCTGACGATCACCGATCAAAGCCTCAATGGCACCGAGCTGTTCCTGCGGGACGGCACTCATCTGTTCCTCCACCGGGCCACCCGCCCGTTTACCGTCGGCGACCGGGCGCAGGTCCATCCGAACCTGGAGATCATCCGCAGTGGCCGGCGCTATCCATCGGAACTCGCCGCCCAGCGGCGGACGCCTCGGCCGCCCAGCGAGCCGCCTTCCACCGTCTCCTATTGGAACCCGCCCTGAACTTTGAAGGCATGGAACCGGTCACCGTGTCGGCTCGCTTCGGACCCGCCCGATCATGTCCTCGCCCGGCCGCGCCGGGTCCTCCTCCTGCAGCGGCTCCTGGCCCCCGATCGCCGCCGGATCGAGCGCCGCCGGATCGAGCGCCGCCGGATCGAGCGCCGCCGGATCGAGCGCCGGGAGACGATTGCTCAGATGCGCGCGAACAAGATGATCAAACTTGGGCCGGGTGACAGAACCGTGGATGTACGCATTCCAGGCCAGCTGCCAGGACTCCGGCCTCTCCAGCAACATCAGGACGGCGCTGAACAGCGCCGGCGTGGGCGGAGAATCGGTTCCGTTCAGAATTCGCTGAATGGCGGTCTTGCTGAGGTCCTGCCCCGGCGTGGTCGCCGGCTGCGGATACGCCGCTTTAAGGAAATGGTAGAGAGCATAAACCTGGTACTCGTCCTTGTCGGGATGGCGTGTTTGCAGCGCGCGCGCCAGGAAACCGTGCTCGTGCAGCGCCAGCTGGACCTTCCGCGAGTCGTAGCCACGTGGCACCTTTTTCAGGTAGCTGAGTGTGACGTCGCAGACGATCCGGGCGTGCGGTGCGTATGACCAGTCGCGCGCCAGGCAGCCGATCAGCGAGATGGGGTCGACCTGTCCGGAGATCAGCCACTTGTTCAGCGCCTTCTCGTCGGTCTGGCCCAGATGCCAGTGGACGATCGCGCTCAGCACCGGCCCGTCCGGATTGGAGTTGCCGATCGCTTCGAGCAAATCTCGACGCGGGGCCGCACCGCGGGCCAGGCCCGCGTGCGTCTCCAGCTTGCAGTAGGCCGCATAGCTGAGCGGGATCCCGAAAGCCAGCCGGAGCAGCGCGCCGTAAAACCTCTCCTTGTATTTGTCGTCGACGGGAAGTTCGTGCTGGAGAAGGCCCAGTCCGCCGACTAGGTCCTGGTAGCGACGGCGGGCGTCCTCGCTGATCTCGCCCGCGGAGAACTTTTTCAGGAAGTTGATCTCGGAGCGCAGCCGAGGCGGGTTCGGCAGCTGCGCGAGCTCCGCGCAGGCCACCAGCGCTTCCTCGCCGGGATCACTCTGAACCGGCGCGGGTGGCGCCGGAGGCGGCCAGGGCTTGCCGTTCGAGGCGGCCGGCCGGGACCGAAAGCGGAACCGGTGCCGGGTGCCGACGACGGACTCCACCGCCTGCAGGGTGTCCTTCGGACCGAATCCGAACTCGTTGGTTAGTTCGGCCAGCCGGGCGAGCGGGCCGATATTGTCCTGCAGCCAGTCGAAGTAGTCACCGGCATCCCCACCGGGGACACGCATCAGGTCGGGGTCGTCACCCCACGTCACCACGTGGTCTGGCTCGTCCGCACGCGGCGCGCTGCTGAAGAACAGCCGGAACCGGTGGTTGCGGTTGGTCGCCCTCGTCCAGGTCGCCGCGGTCATCCGGGACCGGAAGCCATAGGGCAAGAGCCCCATGACGGTGTCGATGAATTCCAGCCGCTCCCGCATGCTGGTGCCCTCGGCGCCGAGCACGCAGACCGGCTGGCCGGTCAGCAGCAGCGGGGCGACGCGCACCGCAAGGTCGTCGGCGGCGGGGATCCGCGAGGTCGGCAGTGCGATCGGCACCTCTTTGGGCGGGCCGTCCGCCACGGTCAGCATGACCGCGCTCAGCGTCTCGTACATGTCCACGTAGCCGATGGCCGCCTCGGCCAGGCGGTGGTACGGCAGGCAGAAGTAACTGGTGTACGCGGTGAGCCGACCCTGGTTGTCCCGCGGGCTGACCCCCTCGGCGAAGCACTCGCCTTCCCTGGCGTGCCAGTGAATGGCCAGCGCCAGGTAGCTCAGTCCCTGTTGCGTGCCGTGCCGCGCGTAGCTCACCGACACCTGGGGCAAGGTGCTGAGCTCGCCGAGCTGGAACCGGCTCAGCGCGTCCGCGAAGTTCGCCCGGTTCAGGTCGCCGGAGCTGCACGCCAGGATGCGGTAACCTTCACCGTCCGGCTGCTTGCCCTCCAGCGCCCACTGCGCGGTGACCGGGACCTTCGTGCTGGTCATCAGGCCCGCCTCACCCCGCCGGGGTCAGCTGCCGGACGATCCACAGGACCGGCTCGACCACGTTGATCGGGTGCACCGGACCGCGGACGAGGGCCTCGTCGGACGCGGTCCGGTAGACGTTCGCGGTGTCGCGGGCGTCGAAACGCCTGGTGCGCTTGTTCACCATGAACCCGACCGCCGAGGTGACGTAGTAGCTGATCCGCTCCGGGTGGAAGTACCGTTCGAACAACCTCGGCACCGCCTCGCCGTCCCCCGACTTGCTGACCTGGCCGAGCGCGTGGAACAGGCTCCGGGCATCGGTCTCGTGCACCCGGGGGAAGCCCCACTTGCTGGTGCTGTCCGGGATCAGTATGTTGAGATCCTGGGCGGTCTTGAACACCCGCGGGTCGTCGAGCTTCGTCACGCAGACCGCCAGGTGATGCTGCAGTTTGCCGTCGAAGTCAGGCTCCTCGGAAACCATGCCCAAGAGCTCACCGAGCAGGCTGTCGGCCCGCTGGAACGCGTCGCCGTGAGTGAACTCCCTGATCGGGTCGAACATGTACAAGATGCCGCGGCCGTCGGCCAGCTGCTTGATCAGCTCGTTTCGTTCGGTGAGGCCGATACGATCGGCGCGCCCGATCTCGCCGGGCGCGTCGGTCAGCCGGAGCGTGATCTCGACTCGGTCTTTGACCTTGGTCACCGGGCTGAAACGTCCGCCCTTGCTTTCCGTGCGCTCGACCGTCCCGCCCAGAATCCACTGGACGGTGTCGACGGTGCGCGTCGGCAGCGGAAAGCCGCCCTCACTGATCAGCGCACTGGACATCTCGTCCAGGATCCGCCGCGAGGCCACGTCGCGGGTGAAGAGCGTCCAGTCTTCATCCTGCTCCAGGAGCGCTTTCTTCAGCGCGCACAGGAACGTCGACTTGCCGCTCTCCGTCGGGCCCAGCATGGCGATGCCAGACTCCGCCCAGTTCATCCGATACACCACGTCGGGTTTCTCCTTACTCGATCACCGGGAAGGGCACCGTCTGCACGGCCACGCGCAGGCCGAGGTGCGCCGCAAAGCTCTCCATGTCCACCGCGTCATCCACCGTGGCCACGGCATCCCGGCCGAGCCGCTCCCAGATCCCGCCCCGGCACCTCGGATCGCGGAGCGCGCCGAAGGTGATCCCCGGTAGGCGGAACAGCCAGTCGAGTTCTGACTTCCCGTCTACCCAGTCAGGGCAGGGAATGAGCTGCCTGCTGGTGTCGAGGCCGGGCGGATGGGCCGGGCGACCGCCCGCGGTCACGATTACCGGCCGTCCGTCCGCGGCGATCAGGCGCTCGCGCAGCAGCTTGAGGGCACACTCGAGCTGCGCGGCGCCCTGGTACTCCCGGTTGTCCATCCGGCGGCTGGCGAGCCCGCGCAGCGCCTTGATCGCCTCGTCGCCCGGTGCCGCCCAGACCCGGATCTCAGGCGGCCGGTCGTCAACCTTCCAGGCGACCCCGTGCGCGCCGTAGGTGACCACCGAGACGTGCAGCGGGCGAGCATCGGTCTGCGCCTCGGTGACGAGCTCCTCAAGCCGGTCTATGCGCTGCTGCACCCGGTCGTCGCTGCCGCACAGCTCGGTCAGACAGACCAGGTGCACCGCCGCCCGCGCGGTCAGCTGGCCTGGCAGGAGGCGCTCGAGCTCGTCCCAGGATCGGCTCGAGTCGCTGAACGGAGGCAGCTGTGGCTCCCCCTGGAACCGGACCTGTCCGGGCCTGGTCAGCACCGCGGTAAGCAGATAGCGACCCGCGGGGACGACCGCCGCCTGGACCTGCAGTGGCCGCATCCGCCGGGCCTGCCGCGGCAGGTCGGGGCGCGGCTCGCGGGTGACGACGGCCAGCGTGGTGCCCTCGCCGCTCGTCGGCTCGACGTGCACCTGGACCGTGACCTGCAAACCCCGGGTATCGCCGGGCGAAAACAGCTGACACCCGGTGAGCACGGGCCGCTCTGCGCCGGAGTAGCCGACCGACCCGCGCTTCAGCACCGCGAGCTCGTAGCCCAGGACGAGCGGGCTGTCTTTCATCGCGGCACGCAGCAGTTCCCGCAGCGGCGACACGCACTCGTAAACCGGCACCTCACGCGGGCCGGGCAGCAGGTCGCGGAGCCCGCTGGGCAACGGGTCCCCCGAGCACACGATGAACTTCGGGGCCGCCCGCCGGTAGAACTGCTCCGGGTCAACCGTCGTCACCGACCATGGGTCCGGCTCGTGCTCAGCGATGATGCGTACGCCGTCGTCAGACCGGTACCTCCAGGTGACGGCGGTCGGCGTGCCGTGCTCGTCGCGGGAGATCTGGAAGATCGTCGCGGTATCCGCGGTGAATTCCGCTACCGTAAACGCAGCATCTCCGGTAAGCCGCTCGAGCTCGCCGGAGAGAGCATCCTGAACCTCCTGGTCGAAGAAGGCGCTGTCGGCCCTTCTCATGCCCGCCCCTTATGTTAGACCGATTATCCAGTGTGACAGAACTTCCGATCGTTGACCTTTGAGGTCCGCGTTTTCCTCCCAGGCTTAGTATCAGATCATCTTATGGCGAAGTATCGCAACGGCTACGGAGCAACATCCCCGCAGCGTTGCGGGGGTATTTTCCCGCCAGTCCCCTAAGCTAAGGAACCCCTGATCCTGTGGACCTCCCTTCGGAGCGGATGATGCGGAAGCTTGAGCAGAGGTTTCACCAGTTGCGGAGGATCGTGCTCGCCCTGTCGGGCGCAAACGAAGAGGTCCTGGCGCTCGTACCGAGCGAGCAGGCCAGGTTCGAGAGCCTCGGCTGGGCCATCCTCATTACCAGCGGAGTAGCGACCGTCTCCATGTGGTTCGCCCTCGCGAGCGCGGTGGGAATCAACGGCATCCTGGCGTTTCCGATCGCACTGGCCTGGGGCCTGGTGATCATGGGAATTGACCGCTGGCTCATTGTCACGATGCCGGTCGAAGGCAGGCGGAAGTTCGCCATCGCGGTACCCAGGATCGCCCTCGCGCTGCTGCTCGGGACGCTTATCTCTACCCCGCTCGTGCTGCGCATCTTCCAGTCGGAGATCAATGCGCAGATCGCGACGATGCAAGAGCAGACATATAACACATTTCTGCAGCAACAGCAGGCCAGCGATGTGGCCAAGCAGGTCGGCACCTATTCGAGCGAGCTGCAGTACCTGGACAACGTCATCGCGACGCACGGTGTGACGACGGCCAATACCGCGTCCGACCCGGAACTGAGGGGTTACAACGGGCAGCTCACTACCCTCGACAGTGAGCTGGCGCACTGGACCAGCCTCAAGAGCCAGTATTACAACGACTACATCTGCCAGCTTTACGGCGGTCCTACCTGCCCGAAGAAGGGAGACGGGCCGGCCGCGAAGGACAGCCAGCAGAACTACCAGGCTGCCTCCCAGGAGGTCAGCACCCTCGAGGGGCAGATCAACCATGTCCAGGGGGAGATCCAGCAGCGCGACACCCAGCTCACCTCGACCAGTAAGTCCGCCCAGCAGTCCAGATATCAGCAGGCGCTGGCCCAGCAGCCGATCGTGAAGGCCGAGTACGGCACGGCGCTGCAGCGGCAAAACGACCTGCAGGCCAGCTTCTTCGCGAGCAACCAGGCCGCGCATGGCATCCTGATCAGGCTCGAGGCGCTCAGTGAGTTGAGCAACGGGAACCTCACCGTCACCGCGGCCAGGTTCCTGCTGTTCCTGCTCTTCCTCGTCATCGAGTGCCTGCCGGTCACGGTGAAGCTGCTGCAGGAGCCTGGCCTCTACGAGGAGGCGCTCAAGCACGCGCGGGAAGCCGAGCGCAGAGACGCCAGCAAGTTTTTCAGTTTCCGGTCGCGGCTCGTCGGCCCCACTGGGACGGCCGTGCTGTGGGCCATCCCGCAGACCGAGCCCGACCACCGTCTCGACGCCATCTGGACCCCGCCCCGGGCGCTGCCGGGCTCGGTGATCTCGGAGGACGACCAGCCGACCGACGTGGACGACGGCCCGTGGCCGTCCGGGGGGTCCGGCGGGCGCCTGAACTACGGGCCGGCCGGCAGTCAGGCCGACAGCGACCGTCCCGAGCAACCCTGGTCCGGCGCCAAGCGCTGGCTCAACCACTGGCAGGGCCGCCCGGCCGAGGACGACGAGCCGCCGCCGGAGGAGACCCGCCGCGATGCGTTCCGCACGCCCAGCCCCGTAGCTGACCCCGGTAACGCGGAGACCAGGCGGGACTACGAGCCGGCCGACGCGGCGCCGCGGGCCGGCAGCGACTGGACTGACCATGGCCGGGAAGGGTTGTACGACAGCCAGGGATACCGGGTCTTGAATTACGAGGACGAGGACGAGGACGAGGACTTCCCGGGCCAGGGTTATCCGCACCAGGGCTCACGGGGCTTTCCGGACCGGGGCTCGGCGGACCGGAGCTCGCCCGGCCGGGGCTCCAGGGACGACGCCTGGTACGAGGACGAGACCAGCGGGTCGCCACGCGGCCAAGGGCCGGCCCCGGCGGTACCTCCCGGTAACGGCGGGACCCCGCTGAAGTGGGAGGACGAATGACCTCGCCGGGCGAGCTGCTCAATGGCCGCTACCGGCTGGTGCGACAGCTCGGCGGCGGCAAGATGGGCACCGTATGGGAGGCCTTCGACACCGACCTGGAACGGACCGTGGCGGTCAAGGAGCTGGCCCCGGGGTCTTTCGGCGACGAGGACGCCGCGACTAGGCGGGAACGGGTCAAGCGGGAGGCGATCGCGCTCGCCCAGGTCGAGCACCCGGTGATCGTCACCGTGCACGACCTGATCAGCGTCGGACGCGGCCAGGCCCCCTGGATCGTCATGGGCTATGTGCCAGGACGGCCGCTCAGCGAGATCATCGCAGAACGCAAGAACGAACCGCTTCCCGAGCGGAAGATCGCGGCCATGGCCCTCGCCGTCCTGGAGGGCCTGCGAGCCTGCCACACGAGCCGGCCACGCGTCTACCACCGGGACGTGAAGCCGGGAAACATCGTCGTGGGGCCGGACGGGTCGGTGCACCTAGTGGACTTCGGCATCGCGCGGATCGTCGGCAAAGTACCGCTGACCGAGGACCGGAACATCGTCGGCACCCCGCAGTTCCTCGCGCCTGAGTTGCTCGACGGCGAGCCCGCTGGCCCGGGGACGGACCTGTGGGCGCTCGGCGTGACCGTGTATTACGCCCTCACGAGCCAGGCGCCGTTCTGGGCCGAGACCACGTGGGCGATGTTCGCGGCGATCAAGTCCAGGAACCCTCCGGAGCCACGTGAGGGCGGCCCACTGGCCAGCCTGGTGCTCCAGATGCTCAGGAAGCGGCCGGAGGACCGGCCAGACGCCGCCACGGTCGCCGCTATCCTGCGCGGTGTCGCTAACCAGCCGGACCGGTCAGGCGGCCAGCCGTACTGGACCGGACCGCTGCCCGGCGCGGACCGGCGGGGCAGCACTTGGGCGCCGCAGGAACAGCCCCCGCGGCAGCGAGCCAGCACCCAGCCGGGCCCCAGGCCGCGGCTGTCCGTGCTGTCCGGCCTGCCCGTGCTCAACCAGGCACAGGTCCTCGCGGGCATGCCCACCGGTCTGGCGGCCGACGAACTGCTCGCGCTCACCAAGCACGATGCCGCCAGGATCATCAACCGCTGCGACGACGCGCTCGGCGGGAACCTGCTAAGCGCCATCGCTGTCCCTGGGGAGCTGCCGGCCGGGGAGCGAGACGGCGGGGAGCGGGACGCCGGGGAGCGGGACGCCGGGGAGCGGGACGCCGGGGAGCGGGCGGCCACGGCGCGGAAGATCCTGCAGATGCTTCCGCCAGACCGGCGCGGTCCGCTGGTCGACCACATGAGCTCCGTCGCCTTGGCTGCCGTCCTGGCCCTGCCGCCCACGGAGGAGATTGTGCGCATCGTGGACCGGGCGGACACCGTGACCGTGGTCGGCGCCCTGTCCGAGATGCCCCCGGTGTGCGCCGCGGCGCTCGTGCTGGCGATGGACACCGGACGCGTCACCGAGGTGCTCAGACGAGCCGCGCCGGCGCGCGTCGCCGACATCCTGCGGAGCGTCTCTCCGGCCAGCCGGAGGCAGGAACTGCTGAGCAGGCTGCCGGAAAGGTCCCGCACCGCCGTGCGCAGGTACCTGGGCGGCTGACTTTCTGTCTCAGCGGATGAAGCAATGGTCACGATCGGGCACCAGCCGCTGCACCGGACCATCGGCACACGCTAGCCTGACCGAAATCAGCGCATCACGCCACGCGATGACGGGTCCGCCACCTAAGACATAGTTACGCCCGGTAACCGCTTCTCGGATATGCCCGTCGGCAGGCGATGCTACCCCCCGAGGAGGCCCGGTGCCCGCGAACTCTGCCGTGCTGTGTGCCTGGCTCTACGACGTCGACCAGTACGGAACGAGCCGACCGACGTGGCCGGACGACCGGCAGCCGATGAAGACCGTGCCCCGCGGTGCCATCTTGCACGTCTCCGCGTCAGTCGGCGCGGCCCAGGACTCCCCGGCCCGACGGTATCTGAAAGCGCCGCCGGCTGAGGGGATGGCGTCAGAGCCGGTCACGGTCAGTCTGGACGAGAAAACCGGGTACTGGACGATCCGCAACAGCGGCCGGACGAACACCCTCAGGGTGCAGCAGTACGGCTTGCCCGCGGTCCCCCTCCGCCCCCGGGCGGCCATGCCCATGGCCGGGGAAGACGTCGCGGTGTGGATCCCGGTCGTGCCCCGCGGCCTGCGGTCCAGGCAGAGCGAAGCCTTCCGGCTGCTCATCCTGGCCGGGATCGAGCCGCCCCGGGAAGAGCCCGAGCGGGAACACGGCATGGAGACCATGCTCATCACCGCCCCGAGGCGGTTCCTCTCGCCCCCCACGCAGGAAGCGCTCATCGCCTATTTCGGTGACCACCTCTCCTGGCCGCCCCTGCCGGCCCCGCACGTCCGCCAACAGAAAGAGGTCGAGGAAATCGCACTCAGGTGGGGACTCGAGAAGTACCCCACCACGCAGAACTGGGCCAGGAACAGGCACGACGTGCTCGCCGGCAAGGACGGCCTGTTCACCGCGGCTGACTGGTACCCGAGGCTGGGTGGCCCAGGCCGGACCCTATCGAATCACCTCGCTGCCTTCCACCGCCTGGTCGAGCTCCGCTCGATCACGCTGTCCCGGGTCCGGAGATGGTCGATCGAGCATTACGTGGAGCCGTACGTGATCATCGACAAGCAGCTGGGGCTAACGTCCTCCGCCCGGTAATAACGCCATTGAATGTCTCTGCCTTTCCGACGGACCATTCCTCCGGCACGCCCTTGGGCAGGCCGGGCCGCAGCGAACGGATCAGGGCACCGGGCGCAGGTGCTGGCCGAGGCGGTTGCCGCTGGTCGTGAAGACGCCGCCGCAGGCATCGCGGACCGAGCAGGAGCGGCAGATGTCCAGGTAGTCGTTCTTCCAGTCACTGATTGAGCGGAGCGCGTACGGCCACAGGCGCCGGCCCAGGACGCAGAGCTGGTGGTTGTAGATACGCGTCGCGATCCCGGCCGTCGCGAGTATGTCGACCGCCTCGGCGAGCTCGCGCTGATAATCGGTGCTCACCCGCGTGGCCCACCTCCGGGAGGGGGAGCAGGTGCTGGTGCACGGAGCGGCAGGCGGCCTGGCCGCCGCGTTCCCCGCGGTCGCCCGCTCGCTGGGCGCCTCCCGCATCACCGGCACGGTCTCCTCGCAGGCCAGGAGCGCGGGCATGCTCGGCTTCGCCGTAGGCCCCTACCTCCAGGACAACCCCTCCGCCGCACGGCCGACGGCCGAGAGGGCCGTCGACCTCCTCGCGAGCGGCCGACTGGCCCAGCGCGTCGACGAACTTCCGCTCGCCGAGGCCGCAGAAGCACACCGCCGGCTGGAGGCACGCGAGGTCCCCGGTCGCATCGTCCTCACCATCTGACCGCTGCGATGAAGGCCAAAGGCGGTTCCGCTGTCAACGGCTGGGAGTACTGGTACGCGGATACCCCTCAGGGTCTCGCTCGCTAGCCACGCTCCGTGAGCAGTAAATCGGACAGGCGGACGCTTCGTAGTCCTTCGCGGCAGCGGAAGCAGGAAACCGGCAGACGAACCACCGTCCGTTCGGTACCAATGGTGTTTGTCTTGTGAACCGGCTTTGACCCACCCCTGCCCCGCCTGCAACCCCGACGCGCGGTGGGCGAGCTCCTCCCTGCTATCAGGACCTGGCGGCCGGGTCGGCTGCACGCAGTCACCAATGACAGTTTGACCTGGGATGATGACCTACGCGTTGTTCAGGTAGGCGAGGACCGCCAGTACCCGCCGGTGGCCGATGTCGGTGGGCGGCAGTCCCAGTTTCAGGAGCACGTTGCCGATGTGCTTGCTGACCGCTCGTTCCGTGATGACCAGGGTTTCGCGAACCCGATCATCAGCGGCTCCATCACCGATCCGGCGAACTGGGATCCCGGTCGACGCGCATGGAACCGCACGGACTAACGAAAATGGGCGGTTCGGAAAGCTCGCGCGCAGGCTGGGGGCGGGGACGGCCCGCATCTTGTCGGCCACGGTGTCGCGGACCGCCGGGCGGTGGTTGGTGTCGTTCACCGTTGAGGTCGAACGGGCCATCCCGGGACGGCACGCCCGGGCCGGGTGGGCTATCGGGGTCGACCTGGGCGTGAGGACCCTGCTGACCGGCGTGGACGACCAGGGAAACGTCGTCACCGTGCCCGGGCCCAAGGCGCTGCGGTCCTCGCTGCGCCGGCTGCGCCGCGCCAGCCGCGCGCACTGCCGCAAGGCCGTGGGCTCGGCGAACCACCGCAAGTCCGCGGCCCGGCTCGCCCGCATCCCGCGGAGGGACGGTAAGACCCGGCCTGGTCGGGCGCGTCCCGGTGAAACAGGAACCCGGCGCTGCCCATGCAGATCAGACCGGGACAGCCAGCGGGCAACCGCTGGCTGCGGAATCGCGGCAGACGGAGGTCAGCCCGTCACCCGGGTTCTAGACCACGCCGATTACCAAGCTGCCCTGCGGGCGAAGCTGCTGCAGGCGCGCGCGGGCCGAGCAGCGGGATCAGCGGGTGGCTAGTCGGCCTCGC
>OBLU010004365.1_pt1 | contig 12757 bp, 12 predicted proteins | sample 1518681 | NCBI WGS metagenome assembly OBLU01 (sample SAMEA3539304, study PRJEB22396) | soil metagenome | biome: tundra; feature: field; material: soil | place: USA | collected 2010-05 | depth 0.15 m | reverse complement strand
ACTGACTCACCGTGATCTTGGACGGCTGGACGTACGTTCCTTCGGCCTTCTGGTGGCGGATGCGGGACAGTTCGGCTCGTGCGTCCTTCTGCCTGTCGTAGGTGCGGGTGAGTTGTCGGCGCTTTCCGTTGTCGTCTAACCCGATGTCCACGACGAGCCGGTATCTGACCGTCCCGTCCGCCAACGTGATCTTGCGAATGGGTTCCTTCATGTGGACCGTCTCCCTTGGTCGTGCCGGGCCGGTCGGGCCGACCCGGCTTGCCTCGTGCATCTGAATTCGATGCAGTGCAGTGCTCAGTCTGCACTTGCTTGCATCGGAAATCAAGGCACTTGACTGGATGTGAGACCCGGCTGCCGCTACGGTGCTGGTCGGAGTCGGCTCCGATTGGGTGAGGGCAGAGTGTCGCGGCAGGCGCGGGGTGATGCGGGCGAGGAGGTCGCCGACGACACTGCCTTGCTCGCGCTGTTCGACGTGCTCGGCCGACGCTGGGCGTTGCGGATCGTGTGGGAGCTTCGGGCAGGTGCGATGACCTACCGCGAACTCGCCGCGAAGGTGCCGGACATGTCGACCAGCGTGCTGACCCAGCGGCTGCGGGAGCTGCGCGCGGCCCGTCTGGTCGAGCATGAGCGCGGGACCGGATACCGGCTGACCTCGCAGGGAGGCGAACTGCTCGCGCATCTCGCTCCGCTGAAGGAGTGGGCCGAGCGTGTGGAGTTCGCCGCCAAGCCTCGGCCGGAGTGATCTGACGGCGGTCACGTTGCTCATGCGGCCGGAGGCGCTGAGTCTCGTTCCTCCGGAACGACGCCCAGAACGCGGAGGAGGTCTTCGGTGGGCACGCGGTAGGAACTCCCGACTCGGAGGACCCGGCAGGGGAACTCGTAACGGCGGGCAAGTTCGTAGCCGGTGGAACGACCAAGGCCCAGCGCACGGGCAGCAGTGCCAATATCCACCGTGACAGGTAGCGCGAGCAGTTCGGCCCTCGTCATGCCTCGGTGAGTCGGTGCGCGACGGTCATCGTGCGTCTTTATCACCTTCCTCTCCAGCGCTCCTCTCGTTCGTTGGCGACGTTGCGTGATCGTCTAAGTCTTTGTCTACGGAACGTCTTCGTGCTCTTACGTGCAGACACGCGCGGGAGACGTAGACGTAGACAATCACCGTGAGTGGCGGTCGTGGGTGTCGTTGCTGAGTTCCGAGGACGCCGTTCTGGCGGCGAGCAGGGCGAATACGGGGCCGACTTCGGTGCGGCTGGCGGACAGGACTAGCTGAGAGCACAGTCTTCAAGAAGTTGGTGCGAGACCTTATTGACACTCTCTCAAGGTAGTGTGAAGCTACCTCTATCGAGGCAAAAACGGCATCGATTCCAGAGAGTGCGAGGTAGTAGTGAAGGTCTCCATCGACACAGAGCAGGACAGCTACGACAAGGCCGCCGCGACCCTGCGAGCGGCCTACGGCATCTCCGCGACGAGCACCATGCATCGCGAAGGCACCAACGGGTCTGGCCCCGAGAACACCGGCGAGGACCGTGCGGAGAACTTCTGGAACCGCGAGCGGCTTGCGGAGTTCGCCCACTGGCTTGCGCCCGGCGCCGCCGAAGCGGTTCGTTACATCGCTGCCCACGCCCCCGCCGTCTCGATGGACGAAGCCATCGCCCACATGGGCGCCCACCTTGGTGAAGCCGGCTTCTCGGGACAGCAAATGGGCGGTCGCATGGCAAGCGTCGGCTTCAGCTGGAAAGCCGTGTCCGGTGCCGAGGAAGCACCACTGGAGACCGACTACAGATACCGCGTCTACCGTATGGACGAGGCCATCGCAGCGACACTGCGCGATCTCATGGGCGAGCCGGGTCAGCCTTCGTAGCAGGTTCTTGGTAGTTAAGCCCGGGGTGGGCCGCCGGGTCGAGTGCAGGTCGAGGTAGGCATGTCGGCTGGTCGCTGACCCGCTGCCCGACGAGTAGGAGTCGCCGATGTTGAGCCAGCATGTCCCGTCGTGGGCCAGGACGCGGTGGGCCTCGCGGAACACTGATCGAAGGGTCTCGACGTAGCCGGCGGGGTCCGGCTCGTGGCCGTACTGGCGGACGACGCGGTAGTCACGCTTGGCCCAATAGAGCGGGCTGGTGACGATGCAGTCCGCCGACCCGTCTGGCATCGTGGCGAGGACGTCGCGGGCATCACCGACATGCAGGATTGCGCTGGGGTCGCTCCAGTAGATCAGGGATGATCACCTTCTTTCTGTGGTTGCGGTGGGCAACTGGCACGCCAGCGCCCGCGGCTGACCTGGACGACCTGGCCGTTGCGGGCCAGGTCTTGCAACCGCTGGTAGACCCACGGGCGGCTCATTTCGGTCTCGTCCATCAACTCGGGCACGGTGACGCCTTCGCCAGGAGCGAGCGAGAGGGCGGCCCACAGGATCGTCTCTGGGGCGCGCCCAGCGTCGTTTTGGGCGCGCCCGGCGCTGTCCGCGTGTTCCGCGCTAGGCGTGGCCGCCGGGTTGCCCGGGTGCGCTCGTGCGCGGGCCTCCACCGCGCGCTGGGACACCTCGTCCAGCTCCGGACGCAAGCCGACATGCTGGCTGGCAGTGTCGCTGACGACCTGGTCGGCGAGAAGGTACGCGCGGGCGCGGCGGGGTGTGTCGTGCTCGGGTGCGGAGACGAGGAACTTGCCGGGGGCGTTTAGGGTATGGGCGTGCCAGCCGGCGGACAGCATGCCCTGGCCGAGGATGAGGTCGACGTCCTTGCGCTCGCGGACCCGGAAGCAGATCCGCACGTCCATCTGCGACCGCAGCGCGCCTTGGCCCATCGCCTTTTGGGTGGGACGCTGGGTGGCAGCGATGAGGGTTACGGCGACGGCCCGGCCACGCCGCGCGATGGAATCGGCGTCGCCGGTGGCGTCGGGGGCCGTCTCTACGAGTTCGGCGTACTCGTCCACGACGATGACTAGGGCGGGCATGTCCGGTGTGGGGTCCCAGACGCGTCGGCCGGTCGCGGCGAGGTACGTGGCGCGGGCTTCGAGGATGGCCACCGCGTCGGCCAGCAGGGCGCGAGCCTCGGCGGGGGTAGTGGCCAGTCGGTCGATGCACTCCGCCCACGGGCCGAGTTCCATGCCGCGCTTGAGGTCGACCGCCCAGATCACGACATCGGCGCAGGAGGTCAGGTTGCCCATGAGGACGTTGAGGCCACCGCTCTTGCCGGCCCCGGTTGCGCCACCGAACAGGCCATGACGGCGCAGGAACAGCACCCGCGCGGGCATAGCGTCCTCGAACGGGCCGAGGTCGATGGGCTCGGTGATGGACGCAACCGATAGGCCAGGCCAGGTGATCGCATCGGCGTGCGGGTCTTTGTCGAGTACCCGCAACTCGAAACGGTTAGCCAAGTCGTCGGACGTCGGGTAAATGCGGACAGCTCCACGGAAGGTGCCAAGCCCTGACTCGATCGCGGGAAGCTTGGCGATCACATCCGTGATGGTCTGGCCACGCGCCAGCGCGAACCGGGCGCGCCAGCCCCACACGTCCACTACGGCCGACATGACCCGTGACCCGGCCAGCCCGACAGCCTGCGCGATCTCGGGCCAAGCGACGAGAGCGCGCTCGACGCGTACCTTGGCACGGCGTCGGCGGTGTGCCCACCAGGGCACGCCAAGCACGGATACGCCGATCGCTAGCAGGCGAGGGAGTGGTTCGCGGCCAGGGCCGACCGCTGTCGCCGCAGCCATCCACGCGCCCGTGCTCGCGATGACGGTCATCGCGTAGCCACGTTCGGCGCGGGTGACCAGGCCGAGGCGTGAGCCTGCCAGGACGGCCACGAGCATGGCGACGACGGTGATTGCTACGAGCGCTGGCCACCATCTCGGGTGCGCCGTGTGAAGTATCCACGCGGCGAGCGCGGTCGCGGTGGCAAGGGCCAGCGGGCCGAGTTCGGAGCGATAGCGCCACAGCCAGTGAGCCAGGGTCACGATGATCAGATCGGGCAGCCGGTCACCAGAATTGATGACGACCATCGGCTGTAGTCCATAACGCCGCATTCGGCGGGCGTGGCGGCGCATTCCGCGGGGGTTCGTCACATGTCCCCGCGCTGGGTGTCGAAGCCCTGGGCGTGCAGCTCGTCGCGCAGGTAGCTGAACGGGTCGGATTCGCCGCTGACATACGCGGTGATAGTGGCCCGGCCTGCGGCGGCGAGGTTCGCGCGGTCGAGGCGGCTGGTGGTGAGCCGAGCGTTGAGGCGGGTAATTTCCGTTGTCAGGTCCGGGATATCGGACACGGCCTCGTCAACCTGACGCCATAGGTCGGCTAGGGTCGGGATGGCGCGTGAGAATCCGGCGACGATTTGGCGCGCGTGCTGGGCGCGGGTGCTGACCTCCAAGAGATTGATTGTGCTGGTGCTGGGTGTGTCTGGCACTGAGGCATCACCTCCTTGGTGTAGGGGTCGGGGGCTAGTGGCCGGTAAGCCACCGGACGACGCCGGTCACGAGGCGTTGTATCGATGGCGCGGCGCTGGTGGCGGCCAGGAGAAAGCCGAGCAGCAGGCACACGATCGCTTGCCATGCGCGCAGTCCCATGAATCGCCAGGCGACAAAGACGACCGTGCCCGCGATCAGCACCAGCGGAATCGAAACGGTCAAAGGGTGATCACCTCCTTCTCGGATTGGGTTTCCTGTACCGTCGTAGGGCCGGTGTCGTATGGCCGCGCCTTGCGACGCTGCCACCGCGCTCGGCTACGGCATTTGCGGCAGGATCGGTAACCCTGCTCTGGGGATGCGCCGCATTCACATCGGCGGCCAGCGAGGGCAATTGGCCGAGTGCGCACGAGAGAGTTCACCTCCTCACTTCGTGGCGGTCACGGACTGAGGCCGGCCGGCGGGCGTAGACGCCGAGCACGCGCCGGGCGAACGATTGGGCGGGACCGGTATCGAATTCATCCCACAGGCCCATACGCCGTTCCGTGCGCCGCACGCCGGCTACCAGCAGCGCGAACGCGCCTATTGCGATGACGGTAAACACCAATATGGCCAGGACCCAGATCATCGGTATCACTTCCCTTTTCGCCGTGGATCGTTACGGTCAAAGGTAAGCTGACCGGGTAGACCGCTCCCATTACCGAGTGAGATCGCCACGATCAGAAGGTGATATCGGCGGTATTCCACCGTGAGATAATGAACGCCACCCCGCACACATTTCTGCGCCGGGGGGGCGTACTTAAAGGCCTTGGCAGGGGCCGTGGAACGCAGTTCCCTACGGCACTGACAGCCCCGCGCAGCGCAGCACGGCTGCTGGATCGGGTGCGCAACCCAGCGCTTCAACTATGAGCGCGGCGAGGTAGTGCTCGCGGGTGATGCGAACCTCGTACCACCAGGCTCGTGCGTGGCCATCCCCCAAGTTCCTGGCGCGTGAGAGCAGTCCTTTGCACCACAGGATCGTCATCACCGTCATGACGGTGCTGTAAGCGGGGTCGTCGCCGTCGGCGGCGCGGTAGTCAAGGCGCTCGCGGACACCGCGCACGATCAACGGTTGGTCTGCGTCCCACATCACGTTCATGATCGCTGACTCCAACGGCCCGAGACCCGGAACCGAGGTACGAGAAGCGCTCATGGCCTTGCCACCAGGGCCCAGACCGCCTTGCCGCCAGTGTCCTGCGGCACGTACCAGTCCCACCTGTCACTGATGGTCTCGACCAGAAGCAATCCCCGGCCGCCCTCGGATTCCCCGCCTGCGTCTACGCGCACTGGAGGACGCGGATCACCGTCCCATACCAGGATCAGGACGCTCGCTCTGTCTGAGAGCAACCAGAGTCGTACCGGCAGGAGTTGTCCGAGGGATTGCGAGGCGTTGACGGCGTTGGTGAGGAGTTCCGAGACAAGGATCTCGATGTCATCGCTCAGTCCGGCCAGCTCCCATTCCCACATCAACTGCCGGGCGTGCAGCCGGGCACAAGGCACGGCGCTGGGGTACGCTCCGAGCTCTAGAAAGCTCTGCAGCGGCCATTGGCCGACTGGTCCATTCCCCCGGCGCGCGCAGGAAGGCGGACCCGGCGATGCGATACTGCGGGCCACCGGCCGGCGCGGCTCGCCCCCGCCTTGAGCTGCGGGACTGCCTGGGCTGGCAAACGCGGGTTGGCTGTCCCGTTCGCTCATGGCGTTGGACGCCTTGCCTTGCGCCCGAGTCCGCCCAGGAACCGCACCTTGCGCGGCGATGCCGAGAATACTGCCGCGTAGGGAAACCACTCCGCGACATCGATCAGGCCGGGGGGTTCCAGCGTGAACCCCGCAAAGAACTCCCGTATCTGGGTCGTCGTGCGGAAGACGGCGGGAGCGCTAGCGTCGGCGTAGGCGTCCTTGATGGTTGTCATGGCATCGGGGTCGGTTCCGTCGCTGGTGATGTGCGACAGAGCGAGGTAACTACCGGGCACCATATGATCGGTGAAGGCCCGTATGATGCGCTCCGGACCTTCGTCGTCGGTAATGAAATGAAGGACCGCGACCAGCAGGACACCAACGGGCTGGTTGAAATCGACAAGCCGCCTGACAATATCATTGCCTAAGATTGCGCCTGGCTCCCGTATGTCGCCGTGAATGGCGCGAATTCCCTCATCGGCCGTGAGGCAGGCTCTGTTATGTGTGGTGACGACGGGGTCGTTGTCCACGTACACGACGCGGGCGTCTGGTACTGCCTGCCGTGCGATCTCGTGAACACTAGGCCTGGTCGGGATACCGGTCCCGAGGTCGATGAACTGACGTATCCCCTGCTCGGTCATCCGCAGCACGGCGCGGGCCAGGAAATGTCTGTTCGCCAGTGCGATTCGCCTGCCCTGCGGCACGACCGACAAAGCTTGCTCAGCTGCCATCCGGTCAGCCGCGAAATTATCTTTCCCGCCGAGGTAATAATCGTACATGCGGGCAGTCGACGGGACCGATGCGTCGAAGGCAGACGACGCTTCGCGTTGATCGTCCCCTGGGAGCCACCAATGGCCAGGCGGTTGCGGCGAGTCGGCCATCCGCACTCTCCTCTACCTTGGGGGCCTTTCGGGATGACCGACCAAGGGTCGCGGGCAGCGACGGTTTGCCACATCACACCGTGATATCGCACCGTGTGATTGACTAGGTATCCACAGTTGCCCCTTGCAGGCGAGCAGCCACGGGAGCGGACGCGCACCATGGCCTTGGATCTCGAAGACGTCCGGCAGATCGTCGACCGTGTTTTCGCACGTCAGGACGCGGCCGATGCATGCACGCGCCGCGATCTCGGTGCGATCATCAGCATCCTGGGCAGGCACGGGATCTCGCAGGGCCAGGTGGCGGGGCTGACGGGCATCCCGCAGGGCCGGCTGAGCGAGTACAAGACGGGGAAGCGACTCCCGACGCTCAACACACTGGAGTCCTTCGCCAATGGTCTGCGCGTGCCCGAGCACGCCCGGCGGACGCTGGGACTGGCATCTGCCGACGAGGCCAACGCCGCGTTAGCCGCAGACACTCCCGCCGACTCGCCCGCGCCGGACCTTCTCACGCTGGCATGGATGGCCGGGTCGTTGAATAACCACATGGACCGGCGCGCTGTGATCCAGCTCGCGGCAACGTTGCTGACCGCACCCTTGCTTGGCGTGGAAGAACCCATGGAGCGGCTGGCCTACGCGCTGATCGGGCCAACCACATTGCAGGAAGACACCGTGAGCTTCCTGGAGCAGCGAACCGTGGGCCTGCACCGGATCGACACCATGTTCCAGGCCAGGGTCGTGCACCGCTCGATCATGAGCCACCTTCGCGAAGTCACCGCCCTGCTCGAAGGACATCCTCAAGACCCGCTCCGGGCACGTCTCGCTCGGGTCGCGGGCGAGAGCGCGGTACTGGCGGCCTGGACGGCGTGGGACCTGGGCGAGGGCGCCCACAGTGCTCGCATGTATCGGATCACCGAAGTAGCCGCCCGCGCTGCTAGCGACCCCGTGATCATGGCGTGCGCCAACACCTACCGAAGCTACGCGACATCAGGCCCCCAGGCCCATGAGGATGCCCGCAAACTCCTTGCCGAGGCACGCCGATGCCTACCCGCCAAGGGCGAAAACGCCACCCGCGCCTGGGTTCTCGGGCGCGAAGCCGAAGAGGCGGCCGCAACTGGCGACCTACAGGCCAAAGACTTGATCAAGCAGGCCGTGGACGCCTTCCACCATTCCCGGCCGCAGCGCGAACGTCCCTGGACCCGGTTCCTGGATGAGCCGCGCATGAGCGCACTGGAACTGTCCACCTACACCCGGCTCGGCAACGAGCAAAAGGTCCACGAACTCGCGGAAAATCTGTTGTCCACAGTCACACCAGCCAGCAAGCGGGCAGCCCTGATCAATGCTGACGTTGGCATCGCGGCTGTAAGTCTTGGCGACGCGAGCAGCGGCATCAACTACGGTCGCCGGTCGCTGGAGGCGGTGCGGGCATCCGAGACTTCGTTCGGCCTCTGGCGACTGGAGGAGCTAGCAAGAGCACTGGCGCAAGATCCGCGAGCCCGCGAGCTGCGTGCTGAAATCAAGCAGACCCGCCGGAAGCTTGCGTCTCCGCACTGATCCACCCGAGGTAGTCCTCGGTCCCCTCAACGACGGGCACGGCAACAATATCTGGCACATCGTAGGAGTGGTTCTGGCGAATTACCTGTGCTAGGGCGCTGAACTTGTCCTGCGTTGTCTTCATGGTCAGGAGGTATTCTTCCGCGCGCTCGATCTTGCCATGCCACCAATAAGTGGAGCGGATAGGACTCGATACCTGGGCGCAAGCCGCAAGCCGTGCCTCCACGACCGCAGCACAGATCTTGTCCGCATCTTCCTGAGAATCGGTCGTAGAACGAACCTCAATGTAGTCTGGCATCTTCACTTTCCCGTTTCGTGGATCAGCTTGCCGCATGATCGTGGTGGCGTCCATCTATGAGGTTGGGCAAGCTCGTTGGTGTCAACCTTGGCCGACCCCCGCGGACGTATGGCTCTCGGAGTGCCTTCGGAGGCGTCCCGATCGTCGTTGGCTCGCTGGCTCGCGCCGGTAAAATCTGCTCTCGCTCAGGATCTCCCCCCGGACATGCCAGGCATGGAAGGGCGACCTATCACGACTGACGCCTCGCTGCCAGCGGGACAGTGGAGGCGCAAGATGCACACGTTGCGTCATAAATCTGACATTTCATCTTACTTCGGTCCTAACGTCCAAGCCCGAGCTCTGGCAACGGCCTAAATAACCAGATCTCCACTACCACCTCCGCAGCAAGTTAGCTCGAACACCGACCTAACCCGTCCGTCAGCGTGCATAATCGCGCGAAGCAGCCGCTTACTAGCTTACGGAGCACACGACCCGATGCCGACTAAGACGAGCCGGATCGCCCAGATCGGCTTGCTTGTTCTTGCCATCGCTCCACCATCGGTGGCAGCGACCGAAGCTCAGGACTGGGCTCGCAGACACCTCTTGGTCTGTCTCCTCGCCCTGATCGGCTATGAGGCGCTACTCCTGGCCGTCGGCCTCGCCGGCCGCGTCTGGGGAGAGCTAGAAGGTAGATGGGCCAAACGGCTCAGCGACCAACTAGATCATATGCTGCTCCGCCGACTCTCATCTTTCGAGCGTAAGTATCGAGAACGTGTCAGTAGCAGCAGTCGCTTTGTCGACCTACAAGGCCAAGCCACGCTAGGTGAGTTCACGCCGCATTTCGACGAAGTCTATGTAGACGTCGGGCTAGTCAGTCGCGCGCCACATCAAGTTACCAGTAATCCACTTGGCGAACCTCCGCCGAACGTCACAGCGCGGCACTCAATATGGTCTCACTTAACCCACTCAACGCCCATCGTTCTGGCGATCCTAGGTGCGCCTGGGAGTGGCAAAACTACTCTGCTACGCCATATTGTCCGCGACCTACAAGCTCAGCGACCACGTGGGCGCAATATCCCTATTTTTTTGCTGCTCCGCGAGCATGCAACACAAATATCTGAGAATCCTAACACGACACTCCCCGACCTCATCAGATCCGACATCGCACAACTGGTGAACTTTGAGCCCTCGAGATGGCTGGACGAGCAGCTCGAAGCAGGCAGATGTGTCGTGCTCCTCGACGGTCTGGACGAAGTACCCGTCTCGGCCGGCCGCCGCATAGTCGAGTGGGTCCAGAATCAAATCATACAGTTTCCCAAAAACGATTTCATTATTACTTCGCGCCCATATGGGTACCAGGCAACACCACTCAGCAATGCGACCGTGCTGCAGACTCAGCCATTCAATGAAACTCAAATTGAACGGCTGGTTCATCGCTGGTACCTAGCAATAGAGCGCCGTAGCACGGGAGAGTCGGGCGACGAAGTTCGTCGGCGTGCTGCTGATGCATCAGACGATCTGCTCAGACGGCTAAGAGCTAACCCTGCAATACATGAACTCGCAGTTAATCCGCTCCTGCTAACTATGATCGTGAATGTTCATCGTTACCAAGGCGCTCTGCCTGGAAGTAGGGCAGAGCTCTATTATGAGATCTGTCAAGTAATGCTGTGGCGGCGTCAGGATGCAAAGAGGCTACCTGCCGCACTTCGCGGAGTTCAGAAGGAAGCTGTCCTGAAAGAGCTTGCTCACGGAATGATGGAGAATCATGTCCGGGATCTTCCAAGAGACGAACTTCTGCGCCTGCTAAATACAATCTTGCCGAAAGTCTCCCGCACTTCCGTTCCGGAAGACTTTCTGAAGGATATTGAATCTAACGGCCTGATGATAGAGCGCGAGAACGGTCGCTGCTCGTTCGTACATCCTACATTCCAGGAATATCTAACGGCTACATATATCCGCGACCAAGGGCTCGCCTTGGATCTCGCAAAGCACATAGAAGATCCCTGGTGGCGCGAGGTCGCCGTGCTCTACGCTGGGCGCGGCGAAGCTGACTCGCTTATCGAGGCGTGCATAGATAGCGGGAGCGTCTATGCCCTAATGCTAGCATTCGATCTTCGAGAAGCTGCGATCCAAGTCGGTCCGCTCTTGCAGGCCCAGCTAGACTCCATGCTGGCAGAGGCTTACGACGTCACCACCGAATCAGAACGTCGGCGCTTGATGATAAGGATTATAGTAACCCGCGAGTTGGCCCGGACTATTACTCTGGAGAGCGGTACCTCAGTATGCGCTAGTCCCCTATCTGACGCGGTCTACCGCTTGTTCTTGAGCGACTATCCAAAACTCGCATGTCATTTGGTTCGGGATCGCTCAAACCTTCGGACGCGTCACAAGGCTAGTGAATCTGCCATAGGAATGTGGGCAAGCGATGCGCTCCTCTGTATTCAGTGGCTTAATCAGCATCTCGACTCTTCGGGCAGCTACCGCCTGCCTAACCAAGCGGAGGTTGATGATCCTGCTATGGGGCGGGTCCTAGACTTGAATAGTTCTAGCGTGTGGCTCAATCCTGATACCCAGTCACCGCTCCCAGAGCTATGGGTACCCGCCAACGACGTGAACCCGTATCACCTTCAGGACAGCTCGATGCGTAAACGCATTAAAGCCGATCTATCCTATTTTGCCCCTATCAGCGAAATCCACAAAGGAGGCCTCGAGCTAGTATGTGCTCGGCGACTGAGGCTCGCCCGCCACCTTGCTAGCGATTTCGCAAATGCCTTGGCACGTTATCGCCACCCATTTGGAATAGACAGCCGTGCCGCCGATCCCATTGCTGATATTGCAATGAGGCTTCGCGACGAGGAGGGCAGCATCTATGATCTTGCATTCCTATCAAAGAGCGTTCGTAGCCTCGGCCGCGCCCGAACGTTCGCGCTAGCGCGCCATCGTGTTCGTATATCAGGTCGATATAATCGGGATTTCTATCGTGAACTTGACTGGGAGTTGATATCTTCCCTCGGAAAGCCCGTCGATCAGGAAGTCGAAGCTGTAAATCATTTGGCGAAGATCCTTAGTGAATGCTATTCGGACTATGATCTCACGGCTGGCGTCCGGGCGGCATTTCAGCGAAATGATGAATTTATTGATAAACTGGATGGCAACCGTATGGCGAGCGGAGATCGGGACGAACTCGTACGGACGGGTCTGATGCTAGCATTTGCGCTAGCTACTGAGAGTTTTGGCCTGGTCGACTCTATAGATATTGACGCAAAGCTTTCACGGCATCTGCTAGCGCGATTTCAAGCGTCAAGTAGCGCATTCTACCCTGAGAATCTGACTGAGTGGGCTGGACATGGCCTGCGTGCAATTTGGAGGGTGCGCGGGAAGGGCAACGATAATGAGCGGGTTACTTGGGCGGCACTTGAGGCATACATCGTCGCTGTCCTTATTGGCCATATGGTGTCCGGAGAAGCGGCCGCAGACGAGCTTGACTTTCGTATCCCAATAACCATCAGGTTGGGCGCCCTGGCCATTGCAGCAAATACTGAGCTATTTATGCAAGATTCGGGGTTCCGGGAGCTTTACTGTAATATTGCTGCTGGGATTAGCGTCCTGGAGGAGCGCGTGACCGGTGAAGTCCGACCCACGGAGATGATTACTTTTGTTCGGGTATAGGCCATGACAGTCTGACTTCTACTGCGAATGACGGTATTGAGCGAGAGATGCTTCTTAGCTAGATTTGCTGTAGCCAGAAGGCTTTACCGGCAGGCGCTGCTCGCGTGTTTGAGCAGTCTATTAGGCAATTGATGAGACGTTGCCCCAAGAGTGACGAAGCCTTGGTCGGCCCACCAAAACGTAGACGAACGAATCCTAGCGACAGCGCTTAGCAAGCCTCTAAGCTTGTCGTTTAACCTGCGCGTTCGTGCCTGGCTTTGAGGGTGTGTTCCCTCTT
>OBLU010004361.1_pt1 | contig 12759 bp, 7 predicted proteins | sample 1518681 | NCBI WGS metagenome assembly OBLU01 (sample SAMEA3539304, study PRJEB22396) | soil metagenome | biome: tundra; feature: field; material: soil | place: USA | collected 2010-05 | depth 0.15 m | reverse complement strand
GCCCACGATGGATATATACCGGAAGAAGTTCGAAAGTGTCTCACTTGGGTGGCCGAGTTTAAGACGGCAATGCAGCGGGCGGCTGGCGACGTGATCGCGCGGGGGTGCGGGGGCTTACGGGACTCGATCGGCCGCGGCTGCTGTCGATGGAAGCCGATGAGGCCATAATGGCGACCACGGCCAACGCGGACCAACCGGGCGCTCGGCCGTAAATCTGCGGTCCAGTGGAAGACACCGTTACCGACTGGCAACAGTAACATACACAATGGTGCGGCGGTATATTGGTAGGTCCTCGTGCTAAAGCCTTCAGAACATGGTGCGCCGGGCCAGAGCGGCAACCAGGCATCCTCGGTTGCTGGGGTCGTAGTCACAATAGAAGGCGACTCGCCCTCATATTTCGAATCCGGCACTGGTCGCACGTTAAGTCGTCAGGAATTCGTGGCGGGGATCAACAGCCGAGCCGGAAGACGGAACGCGGCGCCTTGGGTCGCAGCGGTCGGCGTCGCCGCCGCGCTAATGCTCGCCGGCTCTCCTATCCCCGCAGTCGCAGCCTTCGCCGCGGCCGTCGTTGCGGCTGTGATTCTCAATTGGGATTGCCAGCGGCGTCGGCAGACCCTGGTGAACTACCGCCTCGACCAAGCCGAACAGTCCGCATTCACGGCACTTCAGGATGGCCTGGCCACGCTTTCTCGTGCGGGTGTCGTGTGGCGTGTTGAACCAGATTCCGTCTCCTTCGTAAGCGGTCGGGTTCCCGCGCGTGTGGGATCGCCCCAGACTCCTTCTATCAAGGCCAGCGTGCCAGTCCCTGGAATCACGGCCGGATCGGAAACATTCCACTTCTTTCCAGACCACCTTTTTATCCGTACACGACGGCGGTACGCCTCGATTTCGTATGCAGATTTGAAGATCGAGGCGAAGATGGTGGACGTTGCGGACCCGGGTTGGGTGCCCGCCGACACCACGACTGTGGGCAGGACCTGGAGGCACACGAGGCGCGACGGCTGGCGGGACAGGCGATATCGAGATAATCCAGCAATTCCAATTGTTCGCTACGCACTGGTCATACTGGTGGCGGGCCAATATCGGGTGGCCCTCCTGGTTTCCGGTACCCAGCAGGCCGAGGCGTTTGCTTCGGCAATCCGCACCGTGGCGCAGCGTTTCGCAGCCAGGCCGGCCAGCGCACGGGCCGCAGTTCCACCTGTGCCAGTGACGAGGGCACCAGCAAGACAACCGAAGGGGCTGGAGCCATCCCGGGTCTCCGTGCCGAAGGTGGTGGGGATGACTCAGGCCGCCGCCACAGCGGCGATCACGCGCTCAGGTCTGGTTCTCGGGACGGGCATCGTCCGGTCCAGCAGCACGGTTGCGGCAGGCAACGTCATCACCGAGAGCCCGGTTGCCGGAACGCCGGTGAATGTCGGATCGGCAGTGAACCTGACGGTGTCCAGCGGGCCGGCGAGGGTCTCCGTGCCGGACGTGGTGGGGATGACGCAGGCGGCCGCCACAGCCGCAATCGCGGGCACAGGTCTGGTTCTCCGGACAGAAATCGCCCAGTCCAGCAGCCCGGTTGCGGCGGGAAATGTCATCAACGTAAGCCCGGTCGCCGGAACATCGGTGAATGTCGGATACGCAGTGAACCTGACGGTGTCCAGCGGTCCGGCCAAGGTTTCCGTGCCGGACGTGGTGGGGATGACGCAGGCGGCCGCCATAAAAACGGCGATCACGGGCCATGGTCTGGTACGGCGGAAGCGGATTCAGCTCGGGACGGTGACTACGCAGTCCAGCAGCACGGTTGCGGCAGGCGATGTCATCAGCCAAAGCCCAATTCGACGACTGCGCTTCGGCCTGACCTGGGCCGTCGGGACCGGCGCACTACTTGCCAGAGACAGACTGTTGAAACTCGTCGAGTTCCCAGATGCCTCGACGTTCGCCGAACGCGACGCGGTCGCACTTGCACAAGTGCTCGCCTCTGCCGGTTTCGGCGTTGAGCCGGATGTGCGTTTCGGTGGTGCCTTACCCTCGCGTGAGACTAGGCTTTACGTGTTTCCAATGTGTCCAGGAGCAGCAGCAAGCGCGCCCACTCAGGCGTACTCCGCGGCAGCGCTGCTGATCGAAATGGCGGCCCTCGTCTCGACGGCCGATGGACCGATTAGCGCACAAGAGGAAGCGCACCTCGAAAGCGATGCGGCGGCAGCCATGCCGCTTGCCGAAGACGAGCGACTCCGTTTCCATGCTCACCTCCATTGGGTCCTCTCGGAGCGGCCGGGGCTCACCGCGGTGAAGAAGCGCATTGACGCACTGACTTTGTCGCAACGCGGGGCCATTTGTCGGTTCCTTGTCGGGCGGTGCTGGCCGAGGCGCACGTTCGGCGGGACGTCGCAACGCGGGCCCATTGGTCGCTTCCTTACCGGCGTCGAAGGGTACATTTCGCCTGAAGAGATCGAGGCGTTGGGCAAATTGTATCGCATGTTCGGGCTGAACCCCCTGTGGGTGTACAGCCATGCTCACACTGTTGCGACCGAGTCCGTAACGGTCGAACCCGCCGAGGAAGCTGTGGGTGGTTTCGCCATTCCGCAGCCTCAAGAGCAGAGGAAAACAGGAGGCGTGCAGCTGGACTGGGAACTCGTGGAGAGAACGCGCAAGGAAACCGAGGCCGTCTCCGAGCTGCTCCGTCCGGTCTTCGAAGAGCCAGCACCTCCACCCGTGCCCCAGGCAAAGCCAGGTGGGCGTATCCTGGGGTTCGATGAGGACACCTCCGCCTTCGTGCGCCACCTGGTAACCAGGGAGGTGTGGAGTCGCGGTGAATTGGAGCGTTTCGCCAACGCACGCGCGCTGCTGCTCGATGGGACTCTTGACGCCATCAACGAGGCCGCGCTCGAGGCGGGCGACGAGGCCGCATGGGAGGGCGACGATCCAGTTGAAGTGAATGTCGCAGTGATGGCAGGATTGATCGAAAGGACCGTAGCCTCATGACCTCATCGATCCGGCCAAAAGACCGGGACGCGGTGCTGCTGTCCCTCCGTGCGGGTGTCGTCCCACGGGTGGGTCTTGACTTGATCCAGGTTGGGCGTGCAGGCGAGGTTCGGGCAGCGCTTTCGGATATTGAATGCATTGCAGATGGAGGCTCCAGCTTTCGCGTCGTAATCGGCGAGTACGGTTCGGGCAAGACGTTCTTCCTCAACCTCGTCCGATCCATCGCACTTAAGAAGAAGCTGGTCACGGCGCACGCCGACCTGACTCCGGACCGTCGGCTGCAAGCATCCGGCGGCCAAGCACGTTCAATGTACGCGGAACTGATGCGCAACGTTTCCACGCCCGCGAAGCCGGATGGCGGCGCTATGTCGGGTATCGTAGAGCGCTTTGTCATGGAAGCATTGCGCCAGGCTCGTGAACAGAAAGCCAGTCCCGAAGACGTGATCCACGCTCGTCTCCGGGATCTGGAGGAGATGACGGGAGGTTATGACTTCGCGGCCGTCGTTGAAGCCTACTGGCGCGGACACGATAGCGGAAACGAGCAACTCAAGTCCGACGCCGTCCGATGGCTTCGCGGGGGGTTCAGAATTCGCACGGACGCAAAGAGGGCTCTTGGCGTGAGCGCCATCATCGACGATGCTTCCGTTTACGACCACCTGAAGTTGATGGCGCGCTTCGCGCGACATGCCGGGTTCAATGGAATGCTCGTGCTCCTCGATGAGCTGGTCAATTTGTATAGGCTGGCCAATGCCCAGGCGCGGAACGCCAACTACGACCAAATTCAACGCATTTTAGACGATAGTTCGGGGGGGGGAACCGCCGTTGGGCTCGGATTTGCGCTCGGCGGCACCCCGGAGTTTCTGACGGACACCCGCCGGGGCCTCTACAGTCATCCGGCGCTACAGTCGCGGCTGGCGGAAAACACATTCGCCACCCAGGGTCTTGTCGATTACACAGGGCCCGTCGTGCGCTTGAGCGGGCTGTCCCAGGAGGACTTCTACCTTCTCCTACGCAACCTTCGGCACGTCTTCGCGGGCGGCAAGGAAGCAAAATACCTGGTGCCCGACGAGGGCCTGACGGCGTTCATGGAACACTGCTCCAAGCGAATCGGCGACGCATATTTCCGTACGCCGCGCACCACGATAAAATCCTTCATCAACCTGCTGGCGGTCCTGGAGCAAAACCCGAAGGCATCCTGGCAGGAACTTCTCGGGCGCGTTCAGGTGCTAAAGGACGAAGGTCCGGATACCTCCGATATCCCTGACGCCGAGGCACCGGCGAGCGGCAATGATTTGGCGAGCTTTCGCCTCTGACAGATGGCCACTTCGTCGCAGGCTTTCAATCGACTGCATCCGTCGGTTCAGAGGTGGATTTATGACCAGGGCTGGACGGAATTGCGCGACGCCCAGGAGAAAGCTATCGCCCCGATTCTCCAGGGCTCAACGGACCTGATCATTGCCGCGGACACCGCGGGCGGGAAAACCGAAGCGGCGTTCCTGCCGATCTGCTCCAGGCTGCTGGCCGACGAATGCGCGGGCTCTGCCGTCCTGTACATCAGTCCGCTCAAAGCGCTGATCAATGACCAAAGCGACAGGATGGAGCGGCTTTGCGAGACGCTCAACATCGACGTCCACCCCTGGCATGGCGACATCCCCCAAAGGCGCAAGCGCGAATTCGTGAAGCAGCCTTTCGGAATTCTTCTCATCACCCCGGAGTCGCTCGAAGCCATATTCGTGAACCGCGGGTCCTCCGTCCCGTCCTTGTTTTCGGGTCTACTGTATGTCGTCGTCGATGAATTGCACTGCTACATCGGCGCCGAGCGCGGAAAGCAATTGCAGTCGCTGCTCCGGCGCGTGGAGTGCTCGATCAAGCGCCGAGTGCCCCGAATTGCCTTGAGTGCGACGCTCGGCGACATGGGAATGGCGGCGGAGTTTCTGAGGCCGGGCGGGGGATCAAGGGTTGATCGCATTGTCTCTGGCGCGAGCGGGCAGGAACTGAAGCTGCGTGTCTGCGGTTATCGCATGTCCGCGACAGTGGAGGGGGATGAAGCGGAGGACGAGAACGTGGGAGAGTACAACGATGGCAGCGCGCGTGCTGTTGCTGAAGACCTGTTTCGCGTCCTTCGAGGATCGAACAATCTGGTGTTTGCGAACAGCCGGAACCAGGTGGAGAAGTACACCGACCTGCTCACCCAGATCAGCGACAGTGAGCACCTGCCCAACGAGTTCTGGGCCCACCACGGGAACCTTTCGAAGGAGCTGCGGGAGGAGGTCGAGGCCGCGGTCAAAGACAAATCCCAGCCCGCATCTGCGATTTGCACCTCGACACTCGAACTTGGGATCGACATCGGCGCGGTTAAGAGTATCGCCCAGATCGGAACGCCGAACTCGGTTGCAAGCCTTCGCCAGCGGCTGGGACGCTCGGGCCGAAAGCCCGGCGATGCCGCGATCCTGCGTGTCTATATCCGCGAGCGGGAGATCGATGAGAGGACGCTCCTTGAGGACTGTCTCCGGTTTGAGCTTGTCCAGACTATTGCGATGTTGAGTCTGCTGCTCGGGCGCTGGTGCGAACCACCGGACGCATCCCGATTGCATCTTTCAACGCTGGTTCAACAGATTCTTTCGCTTATTGCGCAGTACGGCGGTGTCACGGCTAGAAGTGCCTGGCCCATCATTTCGGACGCTTTTGAGATCGATCAACAAATGTTTACCGCAGTCCTGCGCAGCCTCGGTGCCCGGCGCATTCTGCGACAGGAGTCTGATGGCACGCTGCTTCTCGACGAGGCCGGCGAGCAGATCGTAAACCATTACTCGTTCTATGCGGCGTTCGTGACCCCGGAAGAATACCGGATCGTGAGCGGCTCGAAAACCCTCGGCACTTTGCCAATCGACCGACCTCTTGAGGAAAACAGCGCCATCATCTTCGCCGGCCGCCGTTGGCGGGTCGTCGGCATAGACGAGCGCCGCAAGGTGATAGAAGTGCGCCCCGCGCCGGGCGGACGCGCGCCAGCGTTCAGCGGCGAACGCGGTGAGGTACACGACAGGGTGCGCCAGGAAATGCGCGCGGTGTATTGCGCCGACACCGTCCCGTCCTACCTGGATGCCACGGCGCGCAGTCTGCTCGGTGAGGCGAGACTGCACTTTTCTCAGTACAATCTGGCAACTCGCAACATCATCGGCTGCGGCGCCGAAACCGTCTTCTTCACGTGGATGGGTGACCGGATCACCGATACGGTCAGGTTATTGCTGGCTCACGCCGGCCTCATCGGCCAGACCGAAGGACCGTGTATCCGCGTGTTTGCACCTGAGGCGGATACCAGAGCGGCACTGAATATAATCGCTTCCGAGCCTCCGCTGGACGCACTCCTAGTAGCGGCAGACGTTAAGAATAAGTGGTCAGAGAAATACGACTGGGCTCTCGACGAGCCCTTGTTGAACGCAGAATTTGCGTCGAGGAAGATCAATGTCCTGGGTGCGCACACGCTCGTGCGTTCAGCTACTACGTAGCGCCCGAACCGGCGATGAGCGCCAAGAACCTATCCAGGTGTTGATTGGGAGCGAAGCTGCTTGGACGCATCCGGCATCCCTCGGTCGATTCGAGACGCCGCCGATCCGTTAACGTTGGTGCTGGAGTCGCGCCCTGGAAATCCACCTGATCGACGGCACGTACGAGTTGTTCCGGCACTAATTACGGCCTGCCGTCCGCGCGGGATCGGGACCGCTAGGTCGCCGCGGTGCGAGGTGCGCTCGGGTCGGTTCTGGGCATGATTCGCGGTGGCGCCACGCACGCTGCCGTTGCGACCGACCACGACATCGAGTCCTTCCGCAATGGGCTGTGGCCGGCCTACAAAACCGGCGAAGGGATCGACCCTGACCTCTGGTCCCAGTTCGCGCTTCTCGAAGAGGTCCTCGCGGCGGCCGGCGTGGTCGTCTGGCCTATGGTGGAGTTCGAAGCGGACGACGCGCTGGCGGCTGCGGCGGCAACGGCGGCTCGGGATGCGCGCGTCGAACCCGTAATCATCTGCACGCCCGACAAGGATCTCGCCCAAGGTGTGCGTGGCACCCGCGTCGTCCAGTTGGATCGCCGGAGGCGCGTTACGCTCGATGAGGCCGGCGCGGTCGGCAAGTTCGGCGTCTCGCCCGAGTCGATTCCCGATTACCTGGCGCTGGTTGGCGACGCGGTAGATGGCTACCCGCGGTCACCGGGACAAGGCAGCACGTGGGCCACCGGTCGCAGGATGGCTCCGATACTTGATCGAATCGGTAGTTGGCCAACCGCCTAAACCACGCGTTGCGTCCAGCCACAAGTCCGACGACAAGCCAGCCAAGTGAACGGTAAACGGTGGGTGTGGCGTGCTAGAAGTGAAGGGCTTATCCTGGGAAAGAAGATCCAGGACATGAATTTCGAAGAAGACATCAGGCAACACGTTCTTCAGAATCTGCGGCGAGATCCGCGGGCCGACCGGGAACTGAAGAGCAAGTCAGCCCGCGACCTGCTCATCATTTATGGGAATTGGTTGAATCGGTTGGTGTCTACCCGGCCGCGGACAGTACATTGCTCCACTGCGTTGGCAGCAAACCAGCTAGCATCTGATCCGAGATACGCGCCCGGATTGGCAGGGATCGAGACGAAACTTCGGAACGGTCAGGATGTCACTCTTCACCTTAGCAAGGACATCAGGTACGGCTACGATCCCGACGCTGCAACAGGCTCCGTTCCCCTTCACCGGCACAAGGATTTGGATCTGTTATTGAACGATTGGGGCATACACCACCTGCATCTCTCAACCGAGGTAGAAGCGGACGGCTTTGTGAAGCGCGATGGCCCGCTACTGTTTGCCGCCTTTCGCCCAGATGACGCTTACTTCATCGATATCATGCATCACGGCGACTGGACTCGTGAGCACATTATTGAAGTAATTGTGAACGAATGGCCATCGGCAGGACTCATCGAGGAGATGCCCGAGGTGACCGCCTCCGCTTATACGCCAACCGAAGAAGATCGGATGAAGCTTCGCAAAGCCGGTATGAACGTATTTCTCCAGATCAGCAGCAAATTCTACAGGTCCGTCAGTGGGCTCGCACTGTCGGGCATCTCATTGAAAACTACCCAATGGGTGATTCAGGTCTTCAACGCGACCAAGTGGTTTCAGAAGCGGATCTCTGATGATCCGAAATACGTTGTGCAAACTATCTCTGCCGCGGGCATGTCTGCTCCTGCTGACCCGGACCTTCATTTCTGCTTCTTCGAAAATGGGGGATACGGCGTAGTTGAGAGGGAAACCGGCTTTCGTTTCCGCCTGGGGAATTAAATTGGAAGTCTGCACTGGCTTCAGGGCGCGCGCCATTTCTCCAGCCGGGAGCGCTCCGCTCGAATCTGGTCGAGAAGAAGCATCGCGTCTGTAGCTTGATGGACAACGGCAAGTCGCCCGGCTGCCGCGAGCCACCTTGACGCGTAACGCGCGTTCCGTAGATATGCGGGCTGGCCCGAGGGGCCACTCGTCCCGGTTTTGGCCTCCGGGGTCGGCTGACGCTGTTTCCGATCTCCCCGTCGGCGCAGCCTCCCCATCAACGGTCTAGTTCCCCCACACACCGTTCGACCGCCGACTGGCGCTCCGCTTGTAAAGGTCTTCGCGCGCCTCCGATGTCCGCCCGGATCAACTCGACACGCAGACCCCGCACTTATGCCATGCAAAAAAGGCGGGATTCCAAGCGCGGGATTGGCCTGGCCGGGTTTATCCCGCTTTGCTTGCTCGCAGGCTGGTGCGCGGCTTTGGCAGCCGCTTCTACTCGGATGTGGAGACCGTGGGTTCCCGTATAGTAAAATGAAGAGCGATTTGAATCTACCGTCGCGAGACGGGAGGCTTTTCATGAGGGTCAAGCAAGTCCCAACGCGTATCGCCCGTTTTCTTTTGTGTGCCCTCCTGGCCGGCTGGTTCGCCCAAGTCGGCCGCACACAGACCTTCCCCCCGCCCTCACCAGGCGCCACTTCCTGCTCCAACCCCGGCGCTAACTGGTTGACCTGCACGATCTCCGGCTCGACCCTAACGCTCGGCGTGGCCACGGGCCAGGCCTCCCACCAGGTCGTCGGGACGTGTGGCTCGGCCACGTCGTTCGACCCTTGCTCGCTGGGGATTGCCGATCTGCCGGGTACGCTTGTCACCAGCGCGTCATCCCTCGCCATTAACGGCATCATGAGCGGTGCGGGTTCGCAGGCCTCCCAGACCACCACCACAAGACTGAGCGGCGGCGTGTTCTTCCCCACGACCGACAGCACCACGGCGATTCAACTGGACAAGGCGAACGGCAGCACCGTGGTTTTGAACGTGGACACTACGAACGGAAGAGTTGGAATCGGAACGGCCAGTCCGACCTCGACTCTTACAGTGTCGGGGCTGTCGACCTTTGGAAGCACCACTACAACCAACAACGGCACTGCGGGGTCGGCGGTGTGCGGTCAGCCGATAGTCGGCGGCCTAAAGATGGCTTACTGCTTTTTGAATGGGTACCAAGAGACCGGAACTGCGCAGACATGGACTTTTCCCACTGCTTTTAACACTACGCCCGTACTCTTAGAAACCGGCGGTAGCTGTGGCACGTACAATCCTTCTGTTACTGCTACCGTGCTCACGCTTCCAGCCAGCGCGTCCATGACAGCGGAAACCTGCGATGTCGTGATTCTTGGAAACTAGCACGGTGGCCGGGAGGCGGGTTACACTCCTTAGAGTGGCGAGTCGCCCAGTTCTCCGCATCTTCATCTCCTCCACGGCCATCGACCTGACCGGCTACCGGGACAAGGTCCGCGACGCCGTTCTGCGGCTGGAGAGCCTGCCCATTGCTATGGAGACGTTCTCCGCGCTCGGCGGCGCACCCGCGACCGAATGCATGCGGATGGCGGCCGGAGCGGATGCGGTGATCTGCATCGTGGCGCATCGCTACGGTTACGTCCCACCGGTCGAATTGGGCGGCGACGGGGAGCGCTCCATTACCTGGCTTGAGGTGGATGCTGCGAAGAGTGCGGGCAAGCCGGTGTTTGCTTTCCTGGTCGATCCCAAGGCTCCATGGACGGAGGTCAGAGAAGAGGGCAGACTGGTCAGCGAGCCGGAGAAGACTGACGAGATCGTCAAAGCAGTGCGCCAGCTCCAGGAGTTGAAGGCTTACCTTAATCGCTTCACTCGCCAGACATTCACCAGCGCGGAGGAACTGGCCAAACTGGTCGCGATCACGCTCTCCAACTTCACGCCGGAGGCGACCGCCACCACCCGCGTCTGGAAGCCTCTCTTTTGCCACGCGCTCCAACCCGCCCAGAACTTCCGGGGTCGCGTGGCGAAGCTTCAGGAACTGAAGGGCTGGCTGCAATCCCCCGTCACACCGGACCGTGTCATCTCCGTCGTGGCGGCGGGCGGAACCGGCAAGACGGCCCTCGTCAACAAGGCTCTGCACGATGCCAAGCTATCGGACCGCGCGGGCATCTTCGTCTGGTCGTTCTACGAAGATCCCCGTACCGACGCCTGTTTGCGCGCCGCCTACACCTACTTCACGGGCAAGGAGGACGCGCCCGCCGGCGGCATGCTGGAACGTCTGCAACTGGCGCTTTCGGGCGACGCGCCGCACGTGATGGTCCTGGATGGGCTGGAGCGGGTCCAGAGCGAAGGCGATCACGGTCGCCGTGGGGAACTGGAAGAAATGCAACTTAGGCGCCTGGTGCGGGCGCTGGCTGGCGGTGTGGGCAACGCTCGCGCGCTGGTTACCTCTCGCTTTCCGTTGGTGGACCTCGAAAGCTGGACCGGAAGCGGGCACCGTGCCATCGCACTCGACGATCTCGAACTGCCGGTGGCGCTGGATGTACTGCGGGCTTGGGGCGTGAAGGGCGACGATGCGGCGCTGGAGCGATCCCTAGAGCAATTGAACATCCGAGGCTTCTATCACGCGCTTTCAATCGCAGTGCTGGGGTCGTACTTGAGTAACTTCGCCGGAGGCGATCCCAGCCGCGCGCCCGATATCTCGCTGCAGGATGGCAGAGAGTCTGACGATCCCAAGGCTCGCAAGCTTTATCGCGTCTTGGAACAGTACGCAGAGGCCCTCGCCTCCGTGGAGCGCGACCTCCTGGCCCGCCTGTCGCTGTTTCCGCGCGGCGTTAAGGTGGAGCTACTCGGCTGGATTGTGCAGGCTGGTGGCGAGGTGGCGGGCGATCTCATGGGCCTGCCGAATCGCGAACTTCTGAGGCTCTTAGAAAGGCTTAAGGCGCTCGGACTGGTGTTCCGCTACGAGACCGATCGGCAAATCGTCTACTCCGCGCATCCTTTTCTCCGCGAATTCTTCCGCAGTCGCCTGCGCACGAACCCAGAATCCGTCCATGAGTCAGTGCGCTCCAGGCTGGCGCCTAGCCTCGCGGCACGGTCCTCTAAACCGCCAACAGAACCCGCCGTTCTGGATCAATATGAAATGTTGATCGAGCAGACGCTGCTGGCAGGACGTGCTCAGGAGGCGGCTGATCTATATCGATTGGGGCTAAATGGCTACCATAACCTTGGCAAAGTGCTGGGAGACAATGTTCGCGGCATACGCATCCTGGAGCGTTTTTTCCCGCGCGATGATTTTGCCGCTATGGAACCTAACTTGTCTCCAACCCGGCGAGGCTATCTCGTCACCGCTTTCGGCCTATTCGCCGAAAACGTTGGTGACCTCAACAGGGCGCGCGCAGCTTTTGCTCACAGCCAGTCGTTGGATGCCGCAACCGCCGACCTTAGGAATGGGTCTGTCGATGCCCAGAACCTTGCGGATGTCGAGTTGCTCGCCGGACGCTTCCCACAGGCATTTGAGCACTCGGAGCACGCGCTGGCTCTGGCTACCAAAACTGACGACAGGACCTTCACCATGTACTCGTTCGTCGCTCGCGCTGCGTCATACTTCATCCTCGGACGCATTTCCGCGGCCGTCGATGACTTCCACCGCGCCACCGAACTGGAGGGTCAAGCGCTGTATAGTGTACGCGGCATCTGGGAGGCCGAGTGCAAGCTCCTCCGCGGCGACCGAACCGGGGCGCTCAGCCAGACGCTAGCTAACCATGAAATCGCGGCCGGAGATGACTTGAACGCTGACCTCTGCCGTTGCGATGCTCTTCTGGGTCGGCTATTGACTCTCGACGATCCCGCGCAAGCTGCGCTGCATCTTCAAGACGCCCGGGAGTTCGCCAACCGTTCCGGCGCCGTGGACCTCCAACTCCGATCCTTCCTTGCCGCCTGCGAACTCCACGGCCACCTGGACGATTACCCTCAATCCATCGCGGAAGGAGAAGCTGGCATCCTACTGGCGGACACTTGCGGCTTTGGGAAATACTCCATCGACATCCGGCTGACCCTTGCCGAAACGTACCTCACAGCCGGCGACGCCGGCAAAGCCCTGCAAAACGCCCGCAACGCGCTCGACCGGTCCGAACTACCAGACTGCCAATATGCCTGGGGAAAGGCCGACGGCCTGCACTTCTGCGGCATGGCGCACCTACGGCTCGGGGAGCGCGAGTTGGCCCGTCAACGCCTCACCGCCGCGCTGGAGATCCGGGAGCGCTTGGGCCACGGACGAGTCGATGAAACGCGCCACGCTCTTGACCTTTGCCGGTCATAGGCGAACTAAGCCGTAGCGACAATCAGAATAGAGAGAACCCAAGGTGGTGGCTTTAACACCCGAAAGCCTATCGCCCTTCACAGCGGTCCTACCGCTATGGCGGTGTGAGCGGCGCTATGCTGAAACAAGAACCACCCGAGCCTAAGCCAATGCAGCGAAAGATTTT